>Ga0207688_10001319_pt1 | contig 12887 bp, 13 predicted proteins | sample KBSMiscanthusM4_FD_184296 | JGI IMG/M metagenome (GOLD analysis project Ga0207688, IMG submission 184296) | Miscanthus rhizosphere microbial communities from Kellogg Biological Station, Michigan, USA - M4 (SPAdes) (version 2) | ecosystem: Host-associated > Plants > Roots > Rhizosphere ...
GCTGCCTCCCGGCGAGCCGATGACGCCGACCGTCGTCCCCGCCGCCCCCCAGGAGCTCGACCTGCGCAGCGGCGAGTACCGCACGGTCATCTGGGCCACCGGCCTGCAGCCCGACTTCGGCTTCCTCGGCGAGCTGCCGGTGTTCGACCGCAAGGGCCGGGTGCGGCACGACGGCGGCGTCGTGCCCGCCTGCCCCGGCCTCTACGTGATCGGCCTGCCGTTCCTGCGCCGCCGCAAGTCCACCCTGATCGACGGCGCGGGCGCGGACGCCGCCGACATCACCGCGCACCTCGTCGGCCACCTGGGCTAGTGCGGCACAGGTCAGGCGGTCAGGTGAGCACGACGGGCCCGTGTGGCGTTCCCAGCAACGCGGCGAGCTCCGGCGGCCCCTCCTCGACGAGGAGCCGGACGCCGAGCGCGTCGAGCACGGCGGAGACGGCGGCCGGATCGGGATGGGTGGCCCGCAGACCGCGCAGCGCCAGCCGGGGCAGCGCGGCCGCCGGGTGGGTGGTGGCGCCCCAGTCGATGAGGAACGGGGTGACGCCGTCCAGCGGCGCCGGGTGGGCCGACGCCAGCCGCCACTCCAGCAGTGCGCCGTCGGGGGTGCGCCGCGACAGCGGCCCGATCGCGCCGTGATCGGCGCCCGCCGCCGCCGACGCCGCGGCGGCGCGCGCGATGTCGGCGGGGTGCACGGCCCAGGTCACCAGCCGCGGGCTGGTCAGCGTGTCGACGCCGAAGGGCACCGCGGCGCCGGGGTCGGCGGGGTGGTCCGGGTCCGGACCGATGATCTCCAGGTAGCTCGTCTCCCCGAAGCCGACCAGCACGTTGCGGGTGCCTCGGCCGACGTGCGCTCCGCCGAAGGCGGGAACGACGCCGGTGGCCGCCGCGAACGCCCGCGTGGCGGCGTCGAGGTCGGGGACGGCGTAGACCAGGTGGTCCAGCGACGGCTCGACCGGGCCGAACCCGTGGATCGTCACCGCGCGCCCGCGGGCTGCCAGGTCCGCACTCCGAGCTCCACGTGAGGGGCAACTCCCCGCGGGCGACGGCCATTCCGCACTCGTAGCCTGTGATCATGGAACGCCCGGACCTCGTCGACCAGCCGCGGGCGAGCGCCGAGCTCCCATTGCGGGTATGACCGGTCCGTGGAGTCGATCGACGAAGAGCACGCCCGGCCACCGGGCGCGAGCGACGCGCTCGTCGCGGCGGCGGGGGCGATGTCCGAGGCGTTCGAACGCATCGAACGCGCACGCGGGGCGCTCTATACCTTCCACCAGCTCACCGGGGGCGCCGACGCGCAGCTCGACGAGGTGGTGGACGGCCTGCGCGACAACGGTTTCGCGGAGCTGGCCGACCGCATCAGCGACGAGCTCGTCGGGCTCAACACCCTGGCCGGGCGGTGGACGTTCCAGATCGTCGAGGAGTTCGACGACGGCTACTACGCCACCTTCCGCGCGCTGCACGACGCCGTTCGCGACGAGACGATGCTGGGCCGCCGCCACGTCTTGGAGGCGGAGCTCAAGCAGCGCCGCCGGACGCACGGGCGCCCGGGCCACGAAGCGACGCCCGGCGACGGCTGACCACCGCGCGCGGCGGTGACCAGCTGCCGTTCTCCCTCAGGTGCCGGGCGCGCCGCCTTCGGCGTCCTCGTCCTCGTCGTCGTCGGGGACCAGCTCCGGTTCGAGGTAGTCCTCCCGGTGGCCGCCGCCCTGCCCCAGCATGCCTTGCAGCTCCTTCTCGAGCGCCTCGTCGTGCAGCGGGCCGTGCTTGTCGCTTCCACGTTCCATGGCCAGCGCCTACCCGCGGGGCGCGGATCTCATACCCGAGACACCTACGCGGTCGGTTCTCCCTCGGGGAGGCGCTGGAGCACGAGGACGGCGACGTCGTCGCGCGGCGTCTCGACCCCGACCAGCCGTCGCATGACGTCGACGCACACCGACTCGGGGGAGCGCGGGGCCACCGCCTTGCGCAGCCGCTCGATGTTGTCGTCGATGAGGACGCCCCGCCGCTCGACCAGCCCGTCGGAGTACAGGCACAGCACCGCCCCCGGCGGCAACGCCACCTCGACGTTGTGCCGGTCGTGCCCGAGCTCGACCCCCAGCGGAAGGTCGGCGTCGAGCTTCACCACGACGGTCTCGTCGCCGGGATGGGCGAGGACGGGCGGTGGGTGCCCGGCCGAAGACAAGCGCAGCACCTCGGTGCCCGGGTCGATGACGCCGAACAGGACCGTCGCCATCGTGTGGGGCTGGAAGTGCCGCACGTACGCGTCGACGTCGGCCAACGCCTGCGCGGGGTCGGCGGTGCGCAGCGTGGTCGAGCGCAGCACGGAGCGGACCTGGCTCATCGCCTGCGCCGCCGCGAGGCCGTGCCCGACGACGTCGCCGACGACCACGCACACCGCGCCGGACGGCAGGGTGAACACGTCGTACCAGTCGCCGCCGACCTCACCGTCGTCGCCCGCGACGTAGCGCGAGGCGAACGCGAAACCCGCCACGTCGGGGAGCTGGGCGGGCAACAGGCTGCGGCGCATCGCCGCGGCCGCCGCGCGCTCGGCCTGCGACATCCGGGACTGGGTGGCCATCGCCACGCGGTCGGCCACCATCTGCAGCAGCTCGGCGTCCTGCTCGCCGAAGCGGCGCCTGGTCAGCGTGCCGACGTGCAGCACGCCGAGCACCGTTCCCCCGGCCACCAGCGGCACGCCGAGCAGCGAGGAGATCCCCTTCTCGCTCAGGATCGGGTTGAACACGTTGTTGTGGTCGACCTGCTCGATGGCGACCCAGTGCCTGCCTTCCGCGATGCGGCCCGCGAAGCCACGACCGAGCGGGATCCGGACGCCCTGGTGGACCTCCTCCTCGATCCCCTTGGCCACCGTCGCCAGGAGGAACTGCCGCGACTGGTCCAGCAGCAGCACCGCGGCGGTGTCGACCCCCATCAGCTCACGGACCTTCTGGAGCAGCTCGTCGAGCAGCTGGTCGACGGTCAGGTCGGCGAGGCCGGTGTCGCTGACGGCCTCGAGCCACCGCAGCCGCTCCTCGGCGGAGCGGTCGGGGAGGCCGTGCGGAGCGGACGCTCCGTTCGCGGCGACCGCCATGACCGGCGGGCTGACGATCGTCACCCGGGTTCCGGTGTTCCGGTGGTCCACGTCGTAGCTGTCCATGAGCGTGCCGATGAGGGGCAGGCCGTGCCCGCGGAACCCCTTGTCGGACGGGTTGGCGCGCCAGACGCCGAAGTCGTCGACGACCGCCTTGGCGCGGCGCCAGTCGGCATCCAGCAGCTCCATGACGACGACCGCCACCAAGGCGTCGTGCTCCGGTGCCGATCGCTCCGTTCGGTAGGCGTGCTCCGCCGAGTTGGAGACCGCCTCGCTCACCGCGAGAACGAGGTCTTCGCCCTCCTCCTCGGGCCACTCGTGCTCGGCCAACCACCGCCGGAGCTCGGCGCGCACCCGGCCGGGCGCCTTGGCGTCGGCCTGCACCTGTAGCTCGAGTGCGGTCACAGGTCGGTCACCTCTTGCGGGGTCGAGCAGCGACTGCGCAGGCTACACCCGTCGTGACCGGCCGTACCCGAGCCGCCGTCACGGTCGGGCGAGCTCGTCGGCCGCCGCCGCGCCCCGCTCGCCCATGGGAGCCGATGCTCCACGGGTGGTGTCCGCGCGGGTCTGCCGCTCGGACTCGGCGTTGATCTCGGCGCCGAGCAGGACGATGTAGCTGGTGAGGTAGAGCCACAGCATCAGCACGACCACGCCCGCGATCGCGCCGTAGGTCTTGTTGTAGCTGCCGAAGTTGTTGACGTAGAGGCTGAACGCGATGCTGCCGATGATCCAGAGCACGGTGGCGACCAGCGAGCCGGTGGTGACCCAGGAGAAGCGCGGTTGGTCGCGGTCGGGCGCGATCCGGTAGGTGACGGCGAGCGCGGCCACGACGAGGGCCACGAGCAGCACCCACCGCAGCACCTGGGCGAGGATCGTCCCCACCGGCCCGAGGGGCAGGACGTTGAGCACCACCGGGACGACGGCGACGAGCGCCAAGGTCAGCAGCAGGAACACGATCGCGCCGAGCGTGAGGGCGAGCGCGAGGCCACGGACCTTGAGGAACCCGCGGGATTCGTCCTCGTCGTAGGCGATGTTGATCGCCTTGAGGAGGTTGCCGGTGCCGCTCGAGGCCGACCACAGCGCGGCCAGCAGCGAGACGACCAGGCCGATGCCGAGCGCACCGCCGCTCGCGGACGCCACGGACTGGAGTTGGTCGGCGAGGATGGGCTGCGCCTGCTCGGGCAGCGCCGCCGAGAGGTCGCGCACCTGGGCGGCGACCGTCTCCGGGTCGGCGAAGATCCCGTAGAGGGTGATCGCGGCGATCATCGCCGGGAAGATCGCGAGGAAGGCGAAGAAGGCCACGCCGGCCGCCAGGATCGGCACGTTGTCGGCGCTGCTCTCCTTGAACGCCCTGCGCACGACCTGCCACCAGCCCCGGGGCGGGATCTCGGTCGGCTTCTCGGCGTCCTTGCCCACGAGTTGTTCGGTCATCTGCGCGCTCACCCGTTCCGACGCTTGCGCCGCAGCACGACGAGGAGCAGCAGGACGACCGCCCCGGCGGCGAGGATGGGCGGACGCGCGGCCGAGCGGAGGGCGGGCGCCTTCTCGGCGACCTGCTCGGCGACGACGGTCTTCGCCTGCTCGCCGACCGCTCGGGCCCGGGCCAGTGCGTCGTCCCGCCGGGCTCGCACCCGGGACGGAACGTCGGCGCGGTGGGCCAGCTCGGTGACGGTGACGCCGAGCTCCTCGCGCAGCTCTTCCAGGTCGGCGCGCTGCTCGCTCTCGGAACGCTCGGTGGTCATCGCCGCACCGCCTCCCGCACCGTCGCGACGTCGTCGCGCACGCTCTCGACGGTGTGCTTCGGCGCGGCCGGGGCCGCGCGGCGCAGCTGGGACCGTCCCGCCAGCGCCAGCACGCCCGCGAGGACGAGCACCACGACGCCGACGACCAGCGCGGCGAGCCACACGGGCCAGACGAGCGCCAGAGCGGCGATGGCCGCCGCGATCAGCGCGCCGAGCCCGTAGAGCGCGACGACGCCGCCCGCCCCGGCGAGGCCCGCGCCCGCGCCGACGCGCTTGCCCTTCGCGGTGAGCTCGGTGCGGGCCAGCTCCAGCTCGCCGCGCACGAGCTCGGACACCTGCGTCGCCAAGCGGTTCACGAGTTCGCCCGTGGGCACGCCCTCGAGTCCGTAGGGCGGTTTCGTGGTCTCGGGATCCATGACGGCGGCCTACCCATCCGACGCACGGCCATTCACCACCGATGCCGAACCACCCGACGAGCGCATCGGGCGTGCCAGGCTGTGCGGGTGTTCGACGGTTTCGCCGACGAGCGGCTCGACCTCGGCCCCGTGGTGCTCCGCGTCCGGCGCAGCCCGACCACCGGGCCCGCGGTCCTCCTCCTCCACGGCCACCCGCGCACCGCCGCCACGTGGCACGCGGTCGCCCGCCTCCTGCACCAGGCCGGCTACACCGTGGTCTGCCCCGACCTGCGCGGCTACGGCCGGTCCAGCAAGCCCGACACCACCGACGACCACGCTCCGTACTCGAAGCGCGCGATGGCGGCGGACGTGCTCGCCCTCATGCGCCGCCTCGGGCACGAGCGCTTCGCCGTGGTCGGGCACGACCGGGGCAGCTACGTCGCGCTGCGCCTCGCGCTCGACCACCCGCACGCGGTGTCCGCGCTCGCCGTGCTCGACAGCGTGCCCATCGCCGAAGCCCTCGCCCGGTGCACCGACCGGTTCGCGACCGCTTGGTGGCACTGGTTCTTCTTCGCCCAGCCCGACAAGCCCGAACGCGCCATCCTCGCCGACCCCGACGCCTGGTACGGCGGCACGCCCGAGCACATGGGCGCCGCCGCGTTCGCGGAGTTCCGGCAGGCCATCCACGACCCGGAGACCGTGCGCGCGATGCTCGAGGACTACCGCGCAGGCCTCGGGCTCGACCGCGCCCACGACGAGGCCGATCGGGCCGCCGGTCGCCGCGTCGCGTGCCCGACGCTGGTCCTGTGGTCGCGCCACGACGACCTCGAACAGCTCTACGGCGATCCGCTCCGCATCTGGGCGGACTGGGCCGAGGACCTGCGGGGAGGGCACAGCATCGAGTCCGGGCACCACATGGCCGAGGAAGCGTCCGGCGAGGTCGCGGCGTCGCTGCTCGCGTTCCTCGGGTCCGTGGAGGACGACGTCAGATGACCGTCGGCGCGTCGTCGACGAGGTCCTCCGCCGCGGTGACGGCGTCGCGCACGACACCGCGCAGGCCGCCCTCCCGGTAGGCGTGCCGCTGGTGCTGCGCGCCCGGCCTGCGACGGCGCAGGTCGTGCCAGAGCCCGCGGACGGCCACGAGGTCACCGGCGTCGGTCAGCGCGGGTGCGACGTGGTCGATGAGCGCGTCCACGACGACCCCGGCAGGCACGGGGCGCCAGTCGTGCGGCAGGAGCAGGGTGTCGTCGATGCCGGACCGGCCTGCCCGCCACGAGGCGAGCCGCAGCATCTCTATGCGGACGGGAGCGACCGGCCGCTCCGACGCCCATTCGCGCGCCGCGGTTTCCACGAGGCCGCGGGTGAGCGCGGCGAGCAGGAGGGCGTCGCGCGGGTCGCGGCAGACGTCGCCGACCCGGACCTCGACGGTCGGGTGGTGGTGGGAGGGGCGGGCGTCGAAGTAGAGCATGCCCCGGTCCAGCAGGGTCTCGGTGCGCAGGAGCTCCTCGGTGATCCGCCGGTAGTCGGCGGCCGAGCCGAACGGGTCCGTCGGCCCGGCCGAGGGCCAGCGAACCTGCACCTGGCTGCGGTAGCTGCAGTAGCCGGTGTCGGCGGCCGCCCAGAACGGCGAGTTGACGCTCAGGGCCAGCAGCACGGCCAGCCACGGCTGGACGCGGTCGACGACGCCGACGGCCTCGTCCTCGGAGGTCACCGCGACGTGGACGTGGCAACCGCAGGTGAGCTGCTCGTCGGTGGTGCGGCCGAAGCGTCGGGCCATCTCGGCGTAGCGAGGCCCGTCGGTCAGGTGCGGGTCGACCGGCACCGGGCACGTGGCCAGGGGCACCGCGGCGGCACCCGCCCGCCGGGCCGCGGTCGTGGCCTCGCGGCGGCGAGCCACGATGTCGTCGGCGATGTCGTCGAGGTCGGTGTGCGGGCTGGTGCCCGTCTCGACCTGCTCCGCCTGCAGCTCGGCGGTCAGGTCGCCGTCGAGGTCCGCGCCTGCGCGCAGGACGGTCGAGGCGATCGCGCGGGGAACACAGGACTGGGGATCGACGAGGAGGAACTCCTCCTCGACGCCCACGGAGCGAACCGGCACGTGGGTTAATGCCCCGAATGGGCACCTTTCACGCGGCCGTTTTCGATGCGACCGGCCGAGGGTAACCACTGCGCATGGGGCGACGGGTGCGCGAGACGGAACGCAAGTACGAGGCCCCGGCGGAGCTCGAGCTGACCGATCCGGCGCAGCTGTTCGGTCTCGCCGTCGGATCGCAGGACGAGTTCGAGCTGGACGCGACCTACTTCGACACCGCCGACCTGCGGCTGGCACGGGCCGGGCTCACGCTGCGCCGCCGCGTCGGCGGTGCCGACGCGGGCTGGCACCTCAAGCTCCCGGTCGACGCCGACTCCCGCGACGAGCTGCAGCTGCCGCTGGGTCGCGCCAAGCACAAGCCGCCCGCCCGCCTCGTGGCCCTGACCCGGGTCCACACCCGCGGGGAAGTGCTGAAGCCGGTCGCGAAGCTCGTGACGCGGCGTCGGCGCTGGACGCTCACGGACGGTGGCGCGGACGTGGCCGAGCTGGCCGAGGACCGGGTGCACGGCGTCGCGCTCAACCCCGTGTCCAACGAGGTGGAGTGGCGCGAGCTGGAGATCGAGCTCGTCGGCGACGGCTCGCCCCAGCTGCTGGAGGCGTGCGAAGCCGAGCTGCGCGCGATCGGTGTGCGCCGGTCGGACGCCCCGTCGAAGCTGAGCCGCGTGCTCGGCGACCGCCTCACCGACCGCGCCGAGCCCGCCCCGACGGGCAAGCGCGCTACGGCGGGCGCGGTCGTGCTCGCCTACCTCCGGGAACAGATCGCGGTCCTGCGCGCCCACGACCCGCTGGTCCGCCTCGACGCGCCCGATGCCGTCCACAAGACGCGCGTCAGCGCCCGCCGCATCCGCAGCGTGCTGCAGGGCTACCGCCGCATCCTGGACCGGTCGGCGACCGCCGAGCTGGTGGCGGACCTGCGCTGGCTGGGCGCGGAGCTGGCGCCTGCGCGCGACGGCGAGGTGCTCGCCGCCCACATCGACGCCGCGGTCGACGCGCTACCCGACGACGAGGTGCTGGGGCCGGTCGCGGTCCAGGTGACGCGCCGGTTCGCCCGCGAGCAGGCCGACGGGCGCGCCCGAGCGTTGGAAGCGCTGGACTCGGAGCGCTACCTGCAGATGCAGGACCGGCTCGACGCGCTGGTCGACACGCCGCCGCACACCCGCCGGGCCGAGGAGCGGGCGACGGACGAGCTGCCGCGGGCGATCCGGAAGTCCCTGCGCCGCACCGCCGAGCACCGGACCGCGGCCGCCACCGCGGACGGCGCCGAGCGCGACACGGCGCTGCACGAGATGCGCAAGGCCGCCAAGCGGGCCCGCTACGTGCTCGAGGCGGCCGAGCCCGCGCTGGGGAAGGACACCCGCGAACTCCGCAAGCGCGTGAAGGCGGTGCAGTCGCTGCTCGGCGACCACCACGACACCGTCGTCGCCCGTGCGGTGCTGCGCGAGCTCGGCGGCCAGGCCCAGGTCGACGGGGCCAACGGGTTCACCTTCGGCGTGCTGTACGCCGAAGAACGCGCCACCGCTCGGGCCCTCGAAGATCGCCTGCCGTCCGCGTGGTCGCGGGTCGCGCAGACGGCGGGCCTGACCTGACGCGCGTGTGGCGGGCGGCGGATCGGGTACGTGCCCGACATGAGTGACCAGTTCGCCCAGCAGGACCCGACCGCGCAGCACGCGGCGCCCGGCAGCGGTGACCAGACCGTCGAGCACCCGGGGCGCACCGACGACATGGACGTGCGACCCGACCACGGTGAGGAGACCTACCGGGGCAGCGGCCGCCTGGAGGGCAAGAAGGCGGTGATCACCGGCGGCGACTCCGGTATCGGGCGCGCCGTCGCGATCGCGTTCGCCCGCGAGGGCGCCGACGTGCTCCTGACCCACCTCGACGCGGAGAAGGACGACGCCGACGAGACCGCCCGCTGGGTGCGCGAGGCGGGGCGCACGGCCGTGACGGTGGCGGCGGACCTGACCGAGCCGCGCAGCTGCCGCGACGTCGTCGAGCGGGCGGTGCGCGAGCTCGGCCGGATCGACGTGCTGGTGAGCAACGCCGCCTACCAGATGTCGCAGGACAACGGCATCGACGACATCACCGACGAGCAGTTCGACCGGGTCATGAAAACCAACGTCTACGCCATGTTCTGGCTGTGCAAGGCCGCCGTGCCGCACATGCGGCCGGGATCCACCGTGATCACCACGTCGTCGGTGCAGGCCTTCCAACCGTCGCCGCACCTGCTCGACTACGCGACCTCGAAGGCGGCCATCGTCAACTTCACCAAGGGGCTGGGGGGCAACCTCGCCGAGCGGGGGATCCGCGCCAACTCGGTGGCGCCCGGGCCGGTGTGGACCCCGCTGATCCCGGCGACGATGGACGAGAAGAAGCTGGATTCCTTCGGCGCGCAGTCGCCGATGGGGCGTGCGGCCCAGCCCGCGGAGCTGGCTCCCATCTACGTCTTCCTCGCCTCGCAGGAGTCGAGCTACATGACGTCCGAGGTACTGGGCGTGACCGGGGGATCGCCCATCACGTGAGGACGCCGGTGCTGCGGCGGCTGCGGCGGCGGGTGGCCGAAGGCCGCTCCGATGCTCCCGACTCCAGCATCGACCTGCTCGGCCGGGTCGGGCTCGTCGGTTACGGGGTGGTCCACCTGCTCATCGCGTGGCTGGCCTTCCAGGTGGTGATGGGGGTACCCGGCGTCTCGGCCGACGCACAGGGGGCGGTGGGCACCCTCGCGCAGACCCCGTTCGGGGGTGTCGCGCTGGGTGTCGGGGCCGCGGGACTGCTCGCGTTCGCGCTGTGGCAGGTCTGCGCGGCGGCCATCGGGTTCCACTGGGTGAGCGGTGGCGAGCGCCTGCGCAAACGGGTGGGCGCGGTCGCGAAGGCGATCGCGATGGTGGCGCTGGCCGCTGTCGTGCTGCGCTACCTCATGGGCCGGGGCGGGGCTGCGGGCAACTCGAGCGCCGTCTCGGTGAGCGCCGACCTGCTGGCGCTGCCCGCCGGGCGGGCTCTGCTGGGCCTGGCCGCCGTGGTGGTGCTGGTGCTGGCGGCGGCGATGACCTACACGGGCGTCCGACGCACGTTCATGGGCGATCTCGACGTGCGACGGCTGGCCCCGTCGGTGCGGCGGGCGATCGCGTCCGTCGGCGCGCTGGGGCACCTCGCCAGGGCGGCCGCGCTGGCCGTGGTCGGGGTGCTCGTCGGGAGCGCCGCCGTGGTGGCCGACCCGCGGCGGGCGGGCGGGCTCGACGCGGCCCTGCGCGCGCTGGGGGAGACCGGCCTCGGCGACACGCTGCTCGTCGTGGTCGCCCTGGGCTTCGCCGCGTTCGGCCTCTACTGCCTCGTGGACGCGGCCACCCGCAGGGCCTGACCGCTACCGGTCGGCCGAACCCCTGGGGGATCATCGGCGCATGGCTGCTCGCGACGTCGTCAACCCCGCCACCGAGGAGATCATCACGTCCGTGCCCGCGGTGGACGCGGCGGGCACGGACGCGGCCGTGGCCAGGGCCCGCACGGCGTTCCCCGGCTGGCGCGACCTCGCGCCGGGGGATCGGGCGCGGGTGCTGCGCCGCTTCGCCGAGGCCGTCGACGGCGACCGGGAGCACCTCGCCGCGCTGGAGGTCGCGAACTCGGGTCACACGATCGGCAACGCGCGCTGGGAGGCGGGCAACGTCCGCGACGTCATCGCCTACTACTCGGGCTCGCCCGAGCGCCTCGCCGGGCAGCAGATCCCGGTGGCGGGCGGCGTCGACGTCACGTTCCACGAGCCGTTGGGCGTGATCGGCGCGATCGTGCCGTGGAACTTCCCGATGCCGATCGCCTCGTGGGCGTTCGCACCCGCGTTGGCGGCGGGCAACTGCGTGGTGCTCAAGCCCGCCGAGCTCACGCCGCTCACCGCGTTGCGGCTGGCGGAGCTCGCGCTCGAGGCGGGGATCCCGGAGGACGTGTTCCAGGTGGTCCCCGGCCGCGGTGCCGTCGTGGGCGAGCGGCTCGTCGACCACCCGGACGTCGCCAAAATCGTCTTCACGGGCTCGACGGAGGTCGGCGCGACGGTGATGGCGGGCTGCGCGCGGCACATCAAGCCGGTGACGCTGGAACTCGGCGGCAAGAGCGCCAACATCGTGTTCGCCGACGCCGACGTGGCCGCCGCCGCGGCCAGCGCGCCGTACGCGGTGTTCGACAACGCCGGTCAGGACTGTTGCGCCCGCTCGCGGATCCTGGTGCAGCGCAGCTGCTTCGACCGCTTCATGGAGGAGTTCGAAGCGGCCGTGCGCGGCGTCGTCGTGGCCGATCCCGCCGACGAGCGCTCCGAGATGGGCCCGCTGATCAGCGCGGCGCACCGGGACCGCGTGGCGTCCTACGTGGACGGGGACGTGGCGTTCCGCGGTTCGGCGCCGGACGGGCCGGGCTACTGGTTCCCGCCCACGGTGCTGATGCCGAGCGACCCCACCGACCGGGTGCTGCACGAGGAGATCTTCGGGCCGGTCGTCGCCGTCGTCCCGTTCGACGAGGAGGCCGACGCCGTGCGGATCGCCAACGACAGCGCGTTCGGCCTCTCCGGCTCCATCTGGACCCGCGACCTCGGCCGGGCGCTGCGGGTGAGCCGGGCCGTCGAGGCGGGCAACCTGTCGGTCAACTCGCACTCCTCCGTGCGCTACTGGACGCCGTTCGGCGGCTACAAGTCGTCGGGGCTGGGCCGTGAGCTGGGGCCGGACGCGCCGCTGGCGTTCACGGAGACCAAGAACGTCTTCATCGCGACCGGTTAGGCCAGGATGGGAGCGTGGACCCGACCCGCGAACACGACATCGTCCTGCACGGCGCCACCGGGTTCGTCGGGGCGCTGGTGGCCGCCTACCTCGCGGGCGCCGCGCACGCGGACGTCCGGATCGCGTTGTCGGGCCGGTCGCGGGAGAAGCTGGAGCGCACCCGCGCGGAGCTGCCGTCGTCCGCGCAGGGCTGGCCGCTGGTCGTCGCCGACGCCGCGGACCCGACGGCGCTCGCCGCGTTGGCCGCGAGCACGCGGGTGGTGGTCTCGACGGTCGGGCCCTACGCCACGTACGGCCTGCCGCTGGTGGAGGCGTGCGCGCGGGCGGGCACCCATTACGCGGACCTGACCGGCGAGGTGTTGTTCGTCCGGGAGGCGATCGACCGCTGCGACGCGCTCGCGCGCGAGTCCGGCGCCCGCATCGTGCACTCGTGCGGGTACGACTCGGTACCGTCCGACCTCGGCGTGCTGCTCCTGCACGAAGCGGCCGGTGAGCTGGCCGACGTCCGGCTGGTCGCGACGGCGAAGGGCGGGCTCAGCGGCGGCACGGTGGCGTCGATGCGCGCGCAGATGGACGCCATGCGCCACGACCCGGCCGCGCGCCGCCTCGCCGCCGACCCGCACGCGCTCAGCCCCGACCCCGCGGCCGAGCCGGCTCCCGTCCAGCCGCCGGACGCCGGGCCGCCGGGTCGGCTGCAGGACGGCACGTGGACGGCGCCGTTCATCATGGCGGGCTACAACACCCGGATCGTGCGGCGCAGCAACGCGCTCACCGACTGGTCCTACGGCCGCGGGCTGCGCTACGGCGAGCTGATGGGGTGCG
>Ga0207688_10001323_pt1 | contig 12871 bp, 9 predicted proteins | sample KBSMiscanthusM4_FD_184296 | JGI IMG/M metagenome (GOLD analysis project Ga0207688, IMG submission 184296) | Miscanthus rhizosphere microbial communities from Kellogg Biological Station, Michigan, USA - M4 (SPAdes) (version 2) | ecosystem: Host-associated > Plants > Roots > Rhizosphere ...
CGCATCGAGTCCGACGAAATCCTTCCTCGAATCGAACCTGGCGAGAGCGCGTCGTGAGCCTCTTCATGTTCCGCATGGCCTGGCGTGAAACTCGGGGGGCCTGGCGCCACTTTCTGTATTTCTTTGTCTGCATCGCCATCGGGGTCAGCGCGCTGGTCGGCGTGTCGCTCTTTGCCGCTCATGTGGAGCATGCCGTATCCAGACAGGCGAAGGGTTTGCTCGGCGGCGATCTGGAGATCCGCTCCTCGCATGCCTTGAGCGCCGAAAGCCGGACGGTCCTCGACACGCTCGACCAGCGAAGCATGACCCGGACGCATGTCAGCGAGTTGGTGGCCATGGCCGCCCGCATCACGAGGGGGGCCACGGCCGCTCAAGCCACACAGATCGTGGAACTCAAGGCGGTGGAGCCTGGATACCCGTTGTACGGAACGTTGAAGACCGAGCCCCCACGGCCTTTGGATGGCCTGCTGCATCCGGACCGGTCACAGTGTGAGACCCCTCCCTGCCATGGCGCGGTGGTCCAGGAAGCGCTGCTGCTTCGCATGCGACTGGCCATCGGCGATCGGCTCAGGATCGGGAAGGCGGATTTTCTCATCACAGGACTGGTCCGCACCGAGCCCGATCGCATGGCCAATGCCTTCAGTCTGGGCCCACGTGTCATCATCTCAAACGCGGGCCTGAAATCGTCGGCACTGGTGCAGCCGGGCAGCCGGGTCCGTGAACGGGAACTGCTCCGGCTGCCTCCTCAAATGCCGCTCGAGCCCTTGCGTGCGGAACTACGCGGCCGTTTGGCTGCCGATCACGTGCGTGTCTCCGGTTATCGCGACGCGCAACCTCAGCTCAAGCAGTTTCTCGAACAGTTGTCGCGCTACCTGGGGCTCATCGGCTTGACGGCCCTGTTCATCGGCGGCCTGGGCGTAGCCATGTCGATCAATGCCTTCATGCGCGAAAAATTGAAAACCATCGCCATTCTGAAAACTCTCGGTGCCGATTCGTCCGTGCTGATTGGGGTCTATGTGCTGCAGGCGATCGGGCTGGGTTTGATTGGGAGCGGTGCCGGGATGTTGCTCGGCATCCTGCTTCAGCGCGTGCTTCCGCCATTAGTGGCTGGGGCGTTCGTGAGCGATCTGCTCGATCAAGTCGGCGCGTCCACGGAACTTTCGGCGGTGTCGATCGGCCCGCTTCTCAAAGGCGGCGCCTTGGGATTGCTCACCACGCTGCTCTTCTCGCTCTGGCCTCTGCTGCGGGTTCGGGACGTCGCGCCCTCGGCGATTTTCCGGCGCGAGGTGGATCAGGATACAGGCGGCGCCTCATCCAAGTCGTCCTGGAGAGTCAACATAGGTCTACAGGACCGATTCGGGATGACCACTGCCGGCGCGCTCATCGTCGGTCTTGCAGCCTTGTCCGTGTGGCAGGCCGGTTCATGGCGGGTTGGCGGCTGGTACATCGGAGGGGTGGCCATTGCCATCCTCACCTTGCTCGGCTGCGCACGGCTGATGGTATCCGGGCTGCGCCTGATACCCAAACCTGCCTCTCTCACGCTGCGCTATGCGATAGGCAATGTGTTGCGGCCCGGCGGACAGACAGCGGGGATACTGGTGGCGATCGGGCTGAGCGTGATGGTCATCGTCACGGTCTCCTTGGTCGAGCGTGCATTGCTTCGACAGGTGGGCGAGACCCGGCCGGTGGATGCGCCGACATTCTTCTTCATCGATCTTCAGCCCGATCAAACAGAAGGGTTTGCCAAACTCATCGCCGGGCGAACGGCCGGGCGCGGGCCGGAAATGACCCCGCTCGTGCGCTCTCGACTCCATGCCGTAAACGGCGAAGAAGTGAAAGTCGAGGAGGAACGGGACCAAGAGGAGCGGCGCGAAGAGGGCAAGGAAGAACGGCGAAAGCAATGGTACCTCTCGCGGGAGTACGTGCTGACGTTTCTAGAGCAGCTCCCAAAAGGGAACGAGATTATTCGCGGCGCGTGGTGGCAGCCGGGACAGCGCTTCGCCGCGCCGCAGGTATCGATCGAAGAAGAGGCGGCACAGGCCTTGGGACTGGACGTGGGGTCTCAACTCGAACTGGATATTCAAGGGGCCACGATCCGCGCCGAAGTATCAAGCGTTCGCAAGGTGGATTGGAGGAATTTTTCCACCAACTTTTACATGATACTGTCGCCGGGATCGCTTGACGGCGCCCCGGTCACGTATGTGGCGACGATCCGCGTCGACCCTGAGCAGGAAGTTCCGTTGCAGCAGGCTGTGGTCGAGGCCTTTCCGAACGTCAGCGCGATCCACGTTGGTGACGTTCTCCGCAATTTTGCCAACGTGCTGGATCGCCTCGCCTTGGCCATTCGAGCCGTCGCACTGTTCTGTGTCGTGACGGGCGGGCTGGTGATGGCGGCGGCGCTGGCAGCAACCAGATATCGGCGGCTGTATGAATCGGTCATTCTGAAGGCGATGGGCGCCACTCGCGGTCTGATTGCGACAACATTTGCTGCCGAGTATGCGCTGCTGGGGTGCATCGGCGGGATGCTAGCGGTGGGATTGTCGAGCGCGCTATCGTGGCTGGTGTTGACGCACATCTTCGATTTGACGTGGAGTCTGCATCCGATGGTGCTGTTAAGTGGACTGAGTTGCACCGTGTTGCTGACCTTAGTCGTTGGCTTGCTCAGCACATTCCGTATTCTTGGCCAGAGACCACTGGCGATCTTACGCCACGAATAGCGGCGTGTCGGTTAATTAGCAACGAGGCGAAACAGTCCGCTCGGCTGTGTCACAAGGTACAGCTCACCCTGGGCGTCTTCGCCAAAGCTGGTAATCTGCTGACCGGCGGGTGGACTGAGCAACGGCCAGGTGTTCTGCGTGCCGAGTTTTCCGTTTTGCAGCTGAAAACTTCTGACGAATCCAGCGCAGAGGTCTCCATAAAAGTAAGTGCCGCTGATAGAGGAATTCTTTGTCCCTCGGTATACATATCCGCCGATGATTGAACACGCTCCGTCATCATGAGTGTAGTCCAGGATAGGCAGCGTGAGTCCGGCAGTGTTGCACCCGCTCGGCGGATCGAAACACAAAAATCCTTCCATGATATGCCAGCCATAGTTGATGGCCCTGCCAGCGTCCGGCGCCTGCGCAACGTCTACTTCTTCGCGCTGACTTTCTCCGACGTCGCCAATGTAGAGGTTGCCGGTTGTGCGATCGAAAGAAAAACGGTAGGGATTCCGCAGGCCGTAGCTCCACATGGCGGGATCCCCGCCTGGAAGCACAAAGGGATTATTGCTGACGAAGGCGCAGGGATTGCCAGTCAGCGGATTGAGCCGCAGGATTTTCCCCAAAAGAGTGGTCTTCGTCTGGGCATTGTTTGGGGGGTCGCCGCTACCTCCGCCATCTCCAACACCTGCATAGAGACAGCGGTCCGGTCCGAATGCGAGCATGCCGCCGTTGTGATTGGCATTGGTCGGATGAGGGATGGTCTTAAGAACGGTTTCCGTAGAGCTTGCGACATTGTTGGTCGGCGGATTTGCCTGGTACCTGGCGATCACAATATCGCCGGCGGCTATCGCGCCGGTCGCTCTAGCTGTGTAGTACACATAGAAGAAGCCGTTTGTCGCATAGTCGGGGTCAAAGGCCATCCCGAGCAGGCCGCGTTCTCCGCCGCTGAGCACACGCGAGCTCACATCGAGAAAGGTTCCTATGAGAGCGCCACTCGAGACATCCACGATCCGGATCAGTCCACCCTGTTCAACAATAAACAGGCGGGTCTCGCTCGAATTCCCAATTGGCGCGGTAAGGAATAGCGGCGAAGAGAACACAGTCGAAGTCGCGACAGGCTGCAGCGTCAGGCTATTGGAGGGACCTGGAGCTGGACCCGCACCGCCGCCGATACCACCCCCGTTGTCGCCACTACAGGCCACCAAAAACAGGCCGCAGAGAACGAAGCAAAGAGAAAGGAGTTTGCGTGACGCCGGCAGGGACATGTCACCAGCCTACTATGAGATGTCCCGTCACTCAATCTTGAAAATGCGCAACTCAGACCTCTTTTAATAACGACCTTGCAGGTATTCAGTCAGACTTCTGCCGTATCGCTCTCCGAAGGAAACGCCGATCCGCAGCTGTTCAAGATACTGATCCAGGGTTTTCCCGCCGAGATCGATTTTCCGACTGTCGAAGAACTGCCTGACGTCTCGTTCGAGTTCGGGCTTGCATAGACCCGTGATGCCGCCGCACATGCGCCGGAGTCCTTGCTTGGGAAACCGCTGGTCCAACACCTCCCAGTTCGTCTTCACGAAGCGCCAACCCAGGTCACGGCCATATACATTGCTCATGACCGCGCTGACCATGAAGGGTGCATCCTGGATACGGATCTCACCGTCGAGAGTTTTGGCCAGCGTCCGGTCGAGCAGGGTCGGCTGCCGAAACATCGCCAAGGCAAAGAGATAGCGGCGCTCCTCTTGCGGAGTCGCAGCCGTTTTGAACCGCTCGGTGAACTCGTCGTAACGAGCTGCATTTCCAGTAAAGGCAAGAATGGCCACGAGCGCAGGAAAAAGATTTGGATCAACCGCAGCCGAGTCCTTGCGCGCAGTGGCGTACAATTCTGCCGCACGGGCCTGCGTCTCAGAATCGTTGCCAAGCCGGCCCAGCGCGCCGATGAGCTCGCTCCTGAGCTGACCGGTCAGCTCGCTTTCACCCGGTTGTGGCGTCCATCCCACCGACGCGGTCGCGGGACCGACCCTTGTCCGTACGAACGCCTCCAACAGAGGTCGATGAGACGGATCGATGATGCGGTTGAGGAAGGCCAGGGAATCGATCAGCACGGCCCAAACGTTCTTATCTCGTTCCGTGGTGAAGCGGCCGGTCAGATCCAGATAGGCAGGCAGCGGCATCAAGCCGGCGACTGTGGCCGCCCAGGCGTCGTTGACCAAATTGAATCGTTCGATAGGCGCGAGTGTGTCCAGGCTCTCAAGCAGTCGTTGCAGGAGGCGAGGGCCATAGTGGACCCGGTAAAATCCGTGTCCCCCTTCGTTGACGACCACCAGTTGGGTCTCAGCAGGACAGGCCACACGCTCATCAGTTCGAGTGAGCAGCACCCGGCGGGTATCCGTCTTATCTCCCGTCTGAATCCGAAGCTGGACGGGCACCTGCCAGAAGCCGGCGGTAGGGTTGGGAAGATAGGTAAAGCGTTGCTGCGTTAAGACGAGTTCCATACGTTCTGTCAGTTCCGCCGTCAACACCGGGTAGCCAGGCTGGAAGATCCAGCCATCCATCAAATCAGGTACCCCTTGCCGCGCGGCCCTTCCGAGAGAGATCCAGAGATCCTTGGTATCGGCGTTGCCGTAGGCATGGGTCAGTAGATATTCTCGGATGCCGTCGCGAAACACCGTGGGACCAATGTGCTGCTCGAGCATGCGAAGGACAGAGGCGCCTTTCTCATAGGTCAGGACGTCGAACATGGCCTCGGCATCCTTCGGCGCCCGGACGGGATATTCAATCGGACGCGTACTGTGCAACCCGTCGACCGACAAGGCCGCCGCCCGCGAAACTCCAAACGTATTCCAGCGCTTCCATTCGGGTTTCCACGCATCGACCGCGAGCATTTCCATGAACGTCGCAAAGGCTTCGTTGAGCCACAGCCCATTCCACCACGACATCGTCACCAGATCGCCGAACCACATGTGCGCGTTCTCATGCGCCACGACGTCGGCCACCCGCTCAAGTTCCCCGTGCGTCGCGCTGTGCGGATCCACCAGCAAGGCGGTTTCGCGGAAGGTGATGGCACCCAGGTTTTCCATGGCGCCGGAAGCGAAATCCGGGATGGCCAGGAGATCGAGCTTGTCGCCGGGATAGGGAATGCCGTAGTAGCGCTCGAAAAACTGCAAGGACGCGGTCGCAATGTCCTGTCCAAACCCGGTGAGATGTTTCTTGCCGGGGACCGTCCATAACCGGAGCGTCGTCTTTCCGACCGCGGTCGGAGCACTGGCTTCTATCCTCCCGATCACAAACGCGACCAAATACGTGGACATCTTCATGGTATCGACGAACCGGACCACTTTCTGTCCGCGCTCCTGCGTTTCCGACAGGACAGCGCTATTGGAGACTGCACTGAGCGCGGGATCGATGACGAGCGTGGTCGAAAATACCGCCTTGAAATCCGGTTCATCCCAACAGGGGAATGCCCGCCGGGCATCGGTGGCTTCGAACTGCGTTGCCGCAAGCGTCTGCGTCGAGCCGTTCCGATCCTTGTAGGTGCTCCGGTAGAACCCTCGAAGTTTGTCATTGAGCGTGCCGCGAAATTCAATCTGCAGCCGCCATTGTCCAGGGGCCAACGGTTGAGCGAGCGTGAGCCTGCATCGCTGCAACGGTTCGTCAAGGGCAATAGAGGCCGGCTGCCGGCCGCCGGCTGCGTCTTCGACGACGGCGTTCTCGATGGTCAATTCGAGCGAGTTGAAGATAATGACATCGGTCGGGTGAACCACCGTGACCGCGATGGTGACATGGCCGTGAAAGGCCGCGCCGGCCAAGTCGGGCTCCAGCCGCAGTTCGTATCGGACAGGAAGGACATGTCGCGGCAGGCGAAAGGGATCGTCGGCAGTCGGAGAAAGCTGATTCATGTGTTCACCATCGGCTGTTTCTGTGGCGGCGTGGACCGTGGCCTGAAGAGACCGTAGTGTGATCAGTGGAGCGACCAAGAGGAGTCCCAGACTCTTGGCGAGCCGTCGGAGCGTCTCACGTCTCTCGATCACCATTCATGTCCGTTTGACGTTGTGGGTCTCGGTTCCTTGCGGCGTTCCCACGATCAAGACGTCGGTACGATCCACGAACAAACCGGTCTCGACGACGCCGGGAATGTAGTTGAGGGCAACTTCCAAATCTTGCGGGCGGTCAATGGTTGCGAGATGCACATCGACGATCAGGTTGCCCGACTCCGTACGGAACGGCGCGCCGCTGTGCTCGCGGAGCACGACCCGACTTTGGGTGAGCACTTCGATCTGCCTCGCGGTGTTGCCCCAACCGAACGGCACGACTTCAATCGGCAGCGGAAAGGAGCCTCCGAGCACCGGCACACGCTTGGTGTGATCGACCATGACCACAAATTGCCTGGCCGAAGCGGCCACGATCTTTTCTTTTAAGAGGGCACCGCCCCCGCCCTTGATCAGGTTGAACGAGGGATCTACCTGGTCGGCGCCGTCGAACGCGACATCAAGCCGCCAGCGAGGCTCGTGGTCGTTCAAGGCGATCCCATAGCGTGCGGCGAGAGATGCTGTGTCCTGAGAAGTGGACACCCCCCGTATCTTCAGCCCGGTCTTGACCTTCTCGCCCAACGCGATGATCAGGTGCTTGGCCGTGGAGCCTGTGCCCAAGCCGACGACCATCCCATCCTTCACATACTCGACTGCTGCGAGCGCTGCCGCCTTCTTGAAGCTCTCGAGATCCGAGCCGCTCATGGTTGTGCGAGCCGTGCCGCCATCGCCGCCGCGCCAAGGAGGCCGGTATGTTGATTCATGACGACATGGACGGGAATCTGGGTCATTAATCGTTTGTAGCGCCCTTTGTTGGTGAATCCTTTCATGAACGTACCGTCTTTCAGCTTGGGCAACAGCTTTGGTGCAATGCCTCCGCCGAGGTAGACGCCGTTGATCGCCATTGCCTTCAGCGCCAGATTCCCGGCTTCTGCTCCATAGATGGAGGTGAACAGATCCAGCGTCTGTTTGGCAATTTCCGCTTGGCCCTTGAGTCCCGCCTCCGCGATTTCCGCCGCCGGATCGCCGGCCTTAATTTTTTCCGCCAGCCAGGTCGGTTCATTTTTCTTCGCATCACGGAGATATTCGTAGATGGATAGCAGGCCTGGCCCGGAGAGCACCCGTTCATAGCTGACATGCAAATACTGACTTCGGACATAGCGAAGGAGATCGATTTCCTGATCGCTGTTCGGCGCAAAATCGGTGTGGCCGCCTTCCGTTGGCGTGGGCCGGTACCGGCTGCCATCCCAAAAGAGAATCGACTCGCCAAGGCCAGTGCCCGCCGCAATCAGCGCAATGGCCTGCTTGTGTGACGGCCGTGTCCCGGCGTTGAGCGTCACCAATTCGTCAGGACGCAACAGGAGAATCCCATGGGCCATGGCCTCCAGATCATTGAGTAACTGTACATGCCGGATATCGAATTGCTTGGACAGCGCCGGTCCGTCCACCACCCAGGGGAGATTCGTCGTCCGGGAGTGGTTTTGAAAGACGGGTCCGGCCACGCCAAAGCAGGCGGCCTCCAGGCTGAGAGGTGTGTCCTGTGCCACGGGGACTGAGGAAGCATCTTCTACGTTGGTTTGTTCCAGCTGGTCGACCGTGAGCGGAGCTTTCGGAGGGGCAAGAAATTCGGTGAGCATCTCATCGAGCGATGCATAATCGGCGCTGTGAAAGGTTTCAAGCCGCACCGGGTCGATGCGTTCCCCAGTCCAGTCGTAGAGGGCGAGATGCGTCTTGGTGCCACCGATATCTCCAGCAAGGATCATGTGGGTCTCTTGTGGCCCTCTGCGTGATGTCCGGTCAACTTGGCGGCGGCGGGACGATCCAGCAGCCAGATCAACCGACCTCGGTCCGGTCGCACAAGGGCGGCAGGCAACTCCCGGTCGGCATCCTGCTGCGGTTCAAGAACGGCTTTGACACGATCGGCTTTACTGTTGCCGCTGGCCAGGAACAGTACCACAGTCGCTTGATTGATCACACCTAGGGTCAGCGTTAGTCGCGTCGGCGGGCCGGAAGGCGCCTGTCCCACCGTTACCCACCGTCGACGTTCCCGAAGGGCATCCGTTCCCGGAAAGAGTGAAGCCGTGTGACCGTCGTTTCCGATGCCCAGCATCAGAAGATCCAGCTGCGGCCACCCCGCTGGATCGGCATTGGTCACCGTACGCAGCACGTCCTCATACTCCCTTGCAGCCGCATCATGATTCGGATGCTCTCCTCTCATGCGATGGATACGATCTTCAGGGATGTTGAGCGGACGGAAGAGCGCCGCGTCGGCAAGATGGTAATTGCTGTCCGGATGGTCAGGAGGCACGCAACGCTCATCGCTGAAGAAGAAGTGCGTGCTCGACCACTCTTGCGGCGCGGCCGGGGATTGGGAGGCCAATCGTCGGTATACCTGCTCGGGAGTCCGGCCTCCGGACAATGCGACAAGGAATCGGCCTCGCTCGTGGACCGCCTGCTGTCGCAGGTCCCGTGTCAAGGCGGCGGCCTCTGCGGTCCATTCCGCGATATCGTTCAGGACATGCACTTCGGGACGAGATGACATCGGATGAATCTCTTGTTCGTGCGATGGTCGATAATGGTTCGTGAAGACAGCGCTGAGGCCGGCGGATTCTCAGGCCGAACGTTCCCCGCACTATTATTAGGTAGGGGTCTGATAAAACGCAAATCATGCTACTTCGGCGGAGAGGAGGTCCGCCGAACAAGAAAGGGCATCCCTTCAGTGACGGTCCATGCAAGCGATTGGGCGTGATGAGGCGTGAGGGTTAACCGAAGCACAGGATGCGTTGGCGATTCTTCCCCGGTGGCAAGGCGAACGGTCCAATTCCTGACCCAGACCCACCATTCGCGAGTCGTAAAGCGCAGCCAGCGCCAAATGTCGTCAGAGACGGACGGATGAACCGCCAGGGAAAAAGAGGGAACAAACGTGAGCGTGAAGTCGGTCGGCATGTCATCGAGTGAAACCGGCGGTTGCTCTGCCCCCGCAGCCGGCTCAATTCTACGTCGCGTGACCGGCGGCCGTGCCTGTACTCGAAACGCCGTTGAAGCCTCGGCAAGGCGGAGGCCGGACCACTGTTCAATGGGAAGCCGATGCAGCTCCGCACCTCGCCCCTTGATGACCACCGCGCGCTCGACGAGGTCTACGATGATGTAGGTTTGAGGACGTGCGGCGAGCTTGACTTCTTCCGCAAGAATCCTGGTTGCTTCTTGGAGGGCGGCAGGATCGGTGATGTCGACGGCAGGAACGTTCTCAGGGTCGGCTGCCCAGGCGGGCAGAACAAAGAGGAGCGGAGAAAACAGGAGAACGAGAAGCCGGGCGAGGCTGGCGGAGCGTCTCAGCATCCGTCAGAAGATCATGATGGGCGTTCCGACCCTTGCCAATTGGTACACGCTCTTCAGGTCGTCATCATTCAGCCGAATACAGCCATGGGTGACATTCTTGCCCAGCAATCTCGTGTAGAGAGTGCCATGGATAAAGTAGCCTTTGCCGAATCCAAGCGCATACTCTCCCAGCACCCCCGATTCGATGCGGTCTGCGGCACTCTTGGGAATGGCCACCCCTTCCTCGATGAAGGCCCAATCCGGCTTGACCCAGACCGGATTGACCAACTTGGACTGCACGGTGAATTCCCCCCGCGGCGTGTCGAAGATCCACTGGCCTTTGGCCTCGCCCGGCTTATCGAGGATCGTGCCGCTTCCCGTCGACGCCAGCGCATCAAGCATGACCTGATCCCGCCGTTTGATGTACAGATGGTTTCGCGCCGTATCGACGACGATGTACGGCTGACCTGGCATCAGTTGACTGAGCTGTTTGGAGAGCGACCGATAGCGAGCTTGCAGGGTATGAAGGGCTGCCCGATCCAACTCGACCGCTTGTACAGGGAAGGCATCCGTCGAGGTCGAGGGCAAGCTGCTGGCCAGCAGGAGCAATACAAGGCCGATTGCGCAGGAGCACAGACTGACAACGATGCGTTGCATCCGCCCGCTCACACTTCATTCCGGCGCGTAGACAGATTGACCAGGGCGCGCTCCACCGAATTGTGTTCCAGGAGCGCCCCGACGATCGTCACCGGGGTGCCATTGTCGACTCGTTCAAAGAGCGCCGCCATTTGGGGATTCTCGAGCATGACGCATCCCAACGTTTGCGCCATCAACTCATTGTCCACTCCGTGAATTTCGATTTGGCCTCCGATGTCACGGAAGGCGGGAATCTTGCCTTTTTTGCGATCGTTCAGAAACCGCCGTCGATCTTCCTGGTTCGGATAATCCAACAGAAGCGCCCGATAGAATTGTGTCTGCCCGCGTCCTCGCTTGCTTGCGATGCGATAGCGCCCTTCCGGCGTGGCGCCGTCGCCTTGATAACGTTTTTCCCTGATGCCGTTAAAGCCGAGCCGGACGGGATATGATAGCAGCTTTTGTCCGCTGCGGTAGAGGGTCAACGACCGCTCCGCTTTGCTAATAATGATCGCCGACGTCCGGTGCTTCTTCGACCACTCGATGGTTTCATGCGCCATCCGTTGCCACTGAGCAATCCGATCAGGGCTTGCATACCGCCCCAACTCCCGCTGAAGCAACGCCGATTGTGTGGTCAGGTGGTGGGACGCACGGTCAGAGGCCTGTAAGGATTGCTCGTAGCGTCCTTGTTCGTAAAACGCACGGGCTTGCTTCAGCAGCAAGTCGGTTTCCACCGGTTTTTCCGCCAGGATGAGCCGGCTGTCAATGGCGCTGACTTGTGTCGCGATGGCCCTTGACCGCTCCTCAACGTCCGCCAACTGCCGGGCGGCTGCGTGGCGATCGATTTCCTGCTGGGCGGTAAGGCGTGCAACCGTCTTGGCGCCTTCGGCCTGCAGGTGATGAAGCGCCTGCTCGAGGTCATTCGGCTCCCACGGCCAACGAATGGTGTCTTCTTCGGCTTCCACCCGGTTGCGAAGCGTGAGCCATTGGTGAACGAAGACGGCATACTCGCCTGGAGCCACTTCGGCAGCCCGCAATTGCAGCAGATCCCGGTCGAGCGATTCGATGGCTTCGACCATCTCTGGGGGCACGTTCTCGACGCATGCGGCAAGGGAGCCGCTGAGCGTCAAGGCTCCGGCACACCACAAAGACGCAGCGACGTATGGAATCCTCTGAAGCATACGAAGAGCCGGTGCTATTTCTTTCTTGCCATTGTTTTACCCTTGCCGATCTTGGCCAGGGCGGTTTCGATTTCGTGCGAAACGGCTTCCCCTTTTTCCTGGATGGCCTTGGCTTTAGTCTGTGCTGCAAGGTACTCCGACCTGTCGAGCAGCACTTGCACGTCGTTGAGTGATGCCTTGAGCGCTTGCGCGTCAGTCTTGATTGATTCAAGCGCGGCGCGATCCTTCCCAGCCGGAGCCTTCGCGACGAGCGCGAGGGTCGACGCGACGGTGGCTTGCGCGGCCTGGTACGCCTGTGCCGCGGCAAACTTCGCTTCCTCCATTTTCTTGGCGGCGTCCGCCTTGACGCGTTCGGCCTCGGCCTTCGTCGTCGCGGCGAGCTGTTCGGCCTTGCCGTAATCACGGAACAAAGCAAATTTCCCGTCCTGCTCCGCGACTTCCGTCTTCATCGCTGCCAATAGTCCTTCCACCTTCGCATAGTCGTTGGCCGCGTAGGTGGTCGCGCCGTTTTGCTGGGCATCTTTGACCGCCTGTTCGGCGGCATTGATTTGATCGGCCGGAGGCTGGGCACAACCGCCCATTAAAAGAGACATGCCGAGGATCGACACCAGAACATAGCGGATCTTCATATGACGCTCCTCCTGAATTTGGTGGACGCTTCAATCCGCATAGCGCTGTGGGTCCAATGCGCGCAGGTGAGACGCGAACCTCTCATGATTTCGCAAAGGCAGTGCCAGAGGGGGCTTCGAAGCGCCCGGTTCGGAACTGTTGATTCCGTAATGGGTTATGGCGATGCCCACACATCTACGGGTATCAAAGTCTGAGGCAGTCTAGTCCATTTTGGGGGAAAGGTCCACAAAACCGCCTCAATCTGAACGACGATCGGAACATGAGCGGACCAGCTTATCAACGAGGAGCGGGACAGAATGTGCACGTGCCGCTTGGTTTGACAGGTGGTGGGGGCGCCCCTATAATGCGACGTTCATTTGAGATTCTCCTCGAAAGGGTGACT
>Ga0207688_10001335_pt1 | contig 12832 bp, 12 predicted proteins | sample KBSMiscanthusM4_FD_184296 | JGI IMG/M metagenome (GOLD analysis project Ga0207688, IMG submission 184296) | Miscanthus rhizosphere microbial communities from Kellogg Biological Station, Michigan, USA - M4 (SPAdes) (version 2) | ecosystem: Host-associated > Plants > Roots > Rhizosphere ...
GGGCGCGCGACGCCGACTACGAGGAAGTGGCCAAGAACGCACGCGCCTTGGCCAAATCGTTGCGCCGCAATGCCAAGGCCGAAACCCTCGCCGAACGGCGAACCCAGGTCGCTCGCTTGCGCAAACGCCTCGCCCAGGTCGTTTCCATCGACTTCTTCGGCGCCATTGGCCGCGAGAAGGCGGAGAGCCTGCTGAGGGAACTGGAGATTCGGTTGAGCGAGGGCGAGGCCGTGAAGGACAAAATGAAGGACAAGGCGAGCATCGATTCCGCGGAAAGTGCATTTGGCACGCTTCGCGATCGGACTTGGGTGACGCGACAGGGCGTCTATGTGGATCGGATCGCCAGCGCCTGGTTGATACGGCGCTTCATCGACCCGCAGGCGCGCTTCAAGTTCGTCTCCGGCAAGGGGTATCGCCCAGACCCCGGCGAGCTGCGTTTCGACATGTTCGAGGCCGAGTTCACGCATGAGGGCGACAAATGCACATTCGAAGTGCTGTTGGAGCGCTGCGCGCCAAAAGACGCCGCGCTGCGCGCCATCGCGGAAATCATCCACGACATCGACCTGAAGGATGACAAATTCGGCCGGACGGAGGTCGCTGGCATCAGGACACTGATCGAAGGGATCAGCGTAGCGACCAAGGATGACTCGGATCGCATCGCGCGTGGCACCGAGGTGTTCAACAACCTTTACGAATATTTCAAGAAGAAGCGGCGGTAGCAATGATGGCGGCCGGCGCACGAACCCGCGAGGTGGATTGCCATGGAACAGGTTCTTCCTTCGATCTCGGCGGCTGATCTTTATGATCGCCTTGGCACTGCGTCGGCGCCCATGGTGGTGGATGTTCGGCGTCCCGCCGATTTCGCTTCGGCAGACGCGCTCATCGTATCTGCCTTTCACCGTGACCCGGACCAGGTGCAACAGTGGCGACGCGAGTTGCCCGGCCGAGGGCTCGTCGTCGTTCACTGCGTTCATGGCCATCAGGTCAGCCAGGGCGTCGCGGCGGCGCTACGCGCCGCGGGCATTGATGCAAGTTACCTGCAGGGCGGGATCACCGATTGGATCGACAATGGTTTTCCGACATACCGGCCGGTCAGGACTACGCCGGGCAAGTGGGTGACGCGAGAGCACCCGAAGATCGACCGCATCGCCTGTCCATGGCTGATCCGACGTTTCATCGATCCGGAGGCGGAGTTCATTTACGTCCCGACCAAGGACGTGCTCGACGTCGCCAAAGAGACGGGCGGAACGCCCTACGACATCGACGGGGTCGAGTTCACCCACGAGGGAGAGCGCTGCTCGTTCGACACCATCCTGCGCATCTACGGCATCAAGGATCCGGCTCTCGACCATCTGGCCGAGATCGTCAGAGGCGCCGACACGTCCCGACACGATCTGGCCCCGCAGTGCGGCGGCCTGTTCGCCATCTCGCTCGGCCTGTCCGCGAACTTTCCGGACGATCACGAAATGCTTGGGCACGGCATGGTGATGTACGACGCGCTCTACACCTGGTGTCGCACTCTCCAGACGGAAACGCACAACTGGCCGGCCACGGCAGTGAAGGAGGCCCGGCGTGGCTGAGCTCGCGATCGCGGAAGGCGACCGATCCGTCCCTCGACACGGAGTGTCGCTGCGCGAGGCGTTCCGGGTCTGGCTCCGCGTGGCGATGCTGAGCTTCGGCGGCCCTGCTGGTCAGATCGCGGTCATGCACCGCATTCTGGTCGAGGAGAAACGATGGATCTCGGAGAGCCGATTCCTGCACGCGCTCAACTATTGCATGCTGTTGCCCGGCCCCGAAGCACAGCAGCTTGCGACTTATATCGGCTGGCTGATGCACCGGACGCTGGGCGGGATCATGGCCGGCGTTCTTTTTGTTGTCCCGGGCATCATCGCCATCATGGCGCTCAGCTACGTCTATGCCGGCTACGGCAACGTGCCGGCGATTGCGGCGTTGTTTTTCGGGCTCAAGGCCGCGGTTCTCGCCATCGTGCTGGAGGCCGTCGTCCGGATCGGCAAGCGGTCGCTGAAGAACCGTGTGATGCGTGCGCTGGCGGCGGCGGCATTTGTCGGCATTTTCTTTCTCAATATTCCCTTTCCGATCATCATTTTTGGTGCGGCGCTGATCGGCCTTGTCGGCGCTTGGTCCGGCGCCTCGGCATTTCAACTCAAGGGGGGCCATGGCGCTGACAAGCAAGATGCAGGCGTGGTGGACAGCCTCCTCGGCGAGGAACTGCCCGAACATACGCGGCCGACCGTTGCCCGAGCGTTACAGGTATCGAGCGTATGGCTCGCCCTTTGGCTCATCCCCGTCATCGCCCTTCTGCTCACGTTAGGCAGGGGGAACGTCTTCAGCGAGATTGCGGTCTTCTTCAGCAAGATGGCGATGGTCACCTTCGGCGGCGCCTACGCCGTGCTCGCTTACGTCGCCCAGCAGGCGGTCGAAACCTACGGCTGGCTCAAGCCCGGCGAGATGCTCGACGGCCTGGGAATGGCGGAGACGACGCCGGGGCCGCTGATCATGGTGCTGCAGTTCGTGGGCTTCATGGCGGCGTACCGTGATCCCGGCTCGCTTTCGCCGATGCTGGCCGGAACACTGGGCGGCCTGCTGGCGACCTGGGTCACCTTCACGCCCTGCTTTCTCTGGATTTTCCTCGGTGCTCCGTTCATCGAGGTGCTGCGCGGCAACAGGGCCTTGAATGGGGCTCTTTCCGCCATCACCGCCGCCGTCGTCGGCGTCGTGCTCAATCTCGCGCTCTGGTTCGCGATCCATTCGCTGTTTCGCGAAACCGTGCCGGTGCATGCCTTTCCGTTTGCGTTTGAGGCACCGCGACTGGCGAGCGTGGACTGGCTTGCATTGGCGCTTTCGATCGCCGCCGCCATTGCCATCTTCCGGTTCAAGGTCGGGATGATTCCGACGCTGGCGGCATGCTGCGTCGTTGGACTGCTGCTGTACCTCTCGGGAGCGCTCGCATGAGCCGCGCCTGCACGAGAATTTCTCCGACACGCCTGGCTGAGGGGCCGGGGGCAACGCGCATGTGCAATCAAAAAGGAGACCGCGATGCGTACGATATCTTCAGTGTTGGTTTGCGCGCTGACGGCGGCATGGGCCGGCGGCGCCAGCGCCCAGGAGATCGACTGGAAGAAGGTCGATGAAGCGCTGGGACGAACCGCCGCCGTGTCGGGCGACGTTCACCGCTACGGCTTCCCGCGCACCGACCTGCAGGTGACGCTCGACGGCGTCACCATCAAGCCGACATTGGCGTTGGGCGGCTGGGCGGCGTTCAAGCCGATGCACGGCGGCGCCATGGTGATGGGCGATCTCGTGCTGCTCGAGGCCGAGGTCAATCCGGTGATGGCCAAGCTGATCGCGAACGGCCTCGAGGTCACCGCTGTGCACAATCACGTCCTGCGCAGCACGCCCCTGCCCTTCTACATGCATGTTGGCGGCCACGGCGATCCGGTGAAACTGGCGACAGCGTTGCGCGCGGCGTTGGCGGAAAGCAAGACGCCGCTCGGTCCGCCGGCCGCGGCGGCTAGCCCGCCGCCGGCGATCGATCTCGACACCGCCCAGCTCGACCAGATCATCGGCGTCAAGGGACAGGCCAATGGCGGCGTCTACCAATTCGCGGTGCCGCGCCGCGATCCGGTCACCGAGAACGGAATGCAGCTCACGCCCCCTGGCCCGACGGGTGTGGCCACGGCCATCGGCTTCCAGCCGACCGGCGGCGGCAAGGCCGCCATCACCGGCGACTTCGTGCTGGCGGGCGACGAGGTCAACCCGGTGATCAAGGCGCTCCGCGAAAACGGCATTGAGGTGACGGCGGTGCACAGCCACATGCTGACCGAGCAGCCGCGTCTCATCTTCATGCACTTCTGGGCCAACGACGACGCGGTGAAGCTCGCCAAGGGACTGCGCGCCGCCCTCGACAAGACCGCGAGCACGAAGAGCTGAGCTGCCCAAGCAAGCGGCGTGACACCGGGCCGGAGAGCGATGGCCGGCGTCACGCCTCTGCAGAAGCCGACGGAACTCCGGTAACCACCGGCCCATTGATATGACCGGCCGCAGACGGACGGAGAACAGCATGAAGAGCCGCCTCGGTACTGCGGTGACGGCCGCGACTGTAGTTGCCGCGTTAGCTTCTGGCGCGGCCGCTGAAGAGAAGCTTCAAAAGCTCTCCGCTGGCCAAATCCGCGCGAAGATGGCCGGCATGGAGCTGACCGATGGGGTGCACTGGCGCGAGCTTTACGGGCGGGGCGGCACCGTCACGAGCGACTCGATGGGACGCAAGCGAACTGGAAAATGGAGGGTCGAGAAGGACCAACTTTGCATCGAGTTCGATAAGGACCCGCCGGCCAAGTGCTACGAGGTCTGGATGTCGGGAAAAACAGTCGAGCTGCGACGCGAGGGCCTGATGCCCTTGCAAGGCGTCATCGAACAGCCCTCGGGGCGCAAGTAGCGATCCGCGGCGGACGCAAGCGCTACGGCGTCCGTGTCATCGAGATTGTTTCAAGAAGCGCAAGCATGCGCGCGTAGATGGAGGACAACATGACGGCCAGAACTCTGAAATTCGTCGTCGCGTTCGGAGCGGCGATGTTGGGGAGCAGCTTCGCGGCCTTTTGCGAAGACGGCAATCAGGCTGCGCTGCTCAAGGCGATCAGCGGTGCAAAAATCAGCTTGGAGCAAGGGATTGCTCAAGTTGCCAAGGGGCCGGAGGTGCCGACGGAGGCCAAGTACGAAATGGAAGACGGCAAGCTCATGCTGTCGGTCTACACCTCTGCGAAGGGCTTCAGTACCCCCGCCGAGGACAATTCGTTCATCGAGTATTCCGGAGATGCAAGCACGGCAAGCTGGGCTCCGAAAAAGGAGGTATTCGCCGACTTCAAACATATCGCTCGCTCGGCGCAATACCACTCGTTGCTGTCCATGACCAAGCTGACGATCCCCGCGATCATTCAGAAGGCCTCGGCGCAAGGCACCGTCTTTTCCGTCAAGGAGAAGGTCCGCAATGGCAAGCCCGTTTTCGAAGTCATGACTGCCCAGGGTGGTACGACCAAGACCATTTTCTATGACCTTGTGACGGGCGAACCCGTCGCTAGCTGACGACAGCTGCGTATCCCGCGAACAAATTTGCGGCTCGGACGTAAGCGCCCGAGCCGACGGTGATCGGGCGCATGCAACGAAAGACGTCTTGATGATAACGTTTCGAGGTCTGGCGATGAGTATATCGATCGCAGCGGCTGCCCTGCTGGTCGGTTCCGGTCGACCAATTGCGCAAACGGACAATTCAGCGCCCCTGCAGCTGGAAGCCAAGATTCCTCTCGGCGAAGTGCGCGGTCGAATCGATCACCTGGCGATTGATCTGGTGAGACAGCGGCTCTTCGTTGCCGAACTCGGCAACGACACTGTCGGGATCGTCGATCTCAAGAAGTATGAAGTCATTCAGAGGATTTCCGGATTGCGTGAGCCGCAAGGGCTCGCATACGTCCCTGCGATGGACGCGCTTTACGTCGCAAATGCGGGTGACGGATCGGTGCGCATCTTCGCGGGAGCAGATTACGCGGCGTCCGGGCGTATCGATCTTGGCGAGGATGCCGACAATATCCGCGTCGACAGCGCCGCCGGTCAAATCGTGGTCGGCTATGGCAACGGCGGTTTGGCCGCAATCGATGTCAAGACTTTGCAGAGGATCGCCGATATCCCGTTGCCGGTCCATCCGGAAGGATTTCAACTCGATCCCGCAAGCAGCCAGGTTTTCGTCAATCTGCCGAAGGCGCATGCGATCGCAGCCGCGGATCGCCGATCAGGAAAACTGACGGCAAGCTGGCCTATCACGATTGCCGGTGACAATTTCCCGATGGCGCTGCGTCGAGACACCGGGGAGATACTCACCGTCTTTCGCAACCCGGCGAAGCTCGCCGCCTTCTCGATCAAGGACGGCGCGCTCCTGGCCAGTGCTGACGTCTGCGGCGATGCCGACGACCTGTTCTTCGACCCGAAACGCCAGCGCGTCTATGTCAGCTGCGGCGAAGGGTTCCTCGATGTGCTCGACGCGAAGGAGCGCGCATACAGACACGTGGCGCGTATTGCGACGGTACCCGGCGCGCGCACGTCGCTCTTCGTTCCGGAATTGGATCGATTGCTGCTCGCAGTGAGAGCGGAGGCGGGGCAGCCTGCGAGCATTTGGGTGTTTCGTCCAATACCCTAAATCCCAACCGTGTAACATGTGACATGATTGAGCTCCGCGAGATCTCAGCGTCGACACTACCCGTCGCCTGCCTGTGTTTGGTCGCGGCGGCGGGAACGTCACTGGCACAGGACGTGGCTCCTGAAGCGCCAGCCTATTGCTCGGAACTGAAGCGGATCGCTGCCCTTGCGGTGACGAAGGAGAAATTCGCCACCATCACCGGCAAGCCGCGAAATGGCAATTTTCGGGACGCGGCCCTCGAGCTTACCGGTTGGCGGAATTGCTCGCTCTACGGGGCCGGGACCTACACCTGCGATTCCCAGGCGCTGACCACAGCGGAGGACGCCGATACGGCGCAAGCACGGACCGTGCATGACATCAAAGCCTGCCTCGGCGAAGTGTGGAGCGAGGCCAGGGATCGCACATCCCCCCGCTATGTCGTCCTGCACCATGCAGGCCGCCCGCTTTCGATCACGTTGAGCACGGACCAGACGGACAAAAACGAACACGTCGTCCGGCTCATCCTTTTTGTTCGGCGAAACTAGGTGCGGGGATGATCGGATCGACTGCCATCCAGCGCGGCCGCACGGCGGCGTACGTGCCGGCACTCATGGAAGTGGCCGGAGTGACCAAGCGGTACGGCGAGCAGCGTGCCCTCACCGACGTCTCGTTTGGGGTCAATGCCGGCGAGGTGCTCGGCCTGATCGGCCCCAATGGCGCGGGCAAGACCACGCTGCTGGAAGCGATCGCCGGCCTGCTCCCCGTGGACGACGGCCGCATTCTCTGGCGCGGTACGCCCCCTGCCCTGCTGCACCGTCGCGACTTCATGTTCTACCTACCGGACGGACTGCGCCCCTGGGACGACGAGTACGTGGCACGCTTGCTCGAATTCTTCGCGGCCGCCTATGGCAGGCCCGCGAGGATCACCACGGAAGCGATCGGCGCGCTCGGCCTCGCGCCGGTTCTGCGCCAGCGCATCGGCGCATTGTCGAAAGGCTATGGCCGCCGGCTCATGCTGGCGCTCGCGCTGATTGCGCCGCAACCCCTGCTGCTGATGGACGAGCCGTTCGACGGCTTCGACCTCCGGCAGACGCGCGAGGTCATGGGCGTGGTCCGCGAGGTCGCGCGCAATGGGCGCACCCTTGTTCTGGCCATTCATCAATTGATCGACGCCGAGCGGGTCTGTGACCGCTTCGTGCTGCTCGCGGACGGCCGGATCCGTGGCATCGGGACGCTCGCGGACCTGCGCGCGCAGACCGGGATGCCCGCGGGCGGATTGGAGGACGTCTTCCTTGCGCTCACCTGACGCAGTCGTGGTCCACCGCGCTCCGTTGCGCCCGTTGCTGGCCAAGGAGCTGCGGGACATCGTGAGCGGCCGCGCGCTCTGGACCATGCTGCTGATCCTATGCCCGCTCGTCGGCTACGGCTTCTTCCAGGCCGTGGCGCTCTATGGCGAAGCAAGTTCGGCCGCGCGCGATGCCCCGGTGCTTGCAGCCGGCCTCTCGCCGCTCGATGGCGTGCTCGTCCCCACCTTCGGTGCGCTCTACCTCGTCGTCACCTTGCTGTTTCCGTTCGTCGCCATTCGCAGCCTCGGACGCGAGAAGGAAACCGGCGCACTGCGCCTGCTGGTGCAATTGCCCTACCGTGTGCCGACGCTGATCGCCGCCAAGATGACGGCGATCTTCGGCGCTTGGCTTGCCGCGCTGGTTCCCGCGGTTTCGGCCCTGGTGATCTGGGCCGCCCTCGGCGGGCACCTCTATATCCTGGAGACCGCCAATCTCGCTTTCGGCCACCTGCTCTACGGCCTGCTGGTGGGCGCCATCGCGCTGTTTGCGGCCAGCATTTCCGAAAGCTCGGCAACGGCGGCGATCATCGCCCTTGCCTTCACGATCGGCTCCTGGGTCCTGGATTTTGCCTTGGCCGGGCAGCCTGGCGTGCTCGAGTGGGTTGCGCGCTTGTCGCTGACGCAGACGCTGCGCACCTTCGAGCAGGGACTTCTGTCGATCGGCCTCCTCTTGGGCATTGTGGCCGCGATCTGCGGCTTTGCCGCGCTGTCCGCGGTGTGGCTGCATCCGGGAGTGCCGCTGCGTACCAAGTTCGTCCGTTCGATCGCCTGCGTCGCCGCCGCCGCAATCGTCCTCGCATCGGCCACGCGGATCAGGACATCGGTGGACCTCACCGAAGATCGGCGCAACTCGTTTCCTGCCGCCGACCAGCGCGCGCTGGCCGAGCTTCGCGAACCGCTGCTGATCATGGTTCACCTGGCGGCGGAGGACCCGCGCTACGTCGATCTGCGCCGCAATGTCCTGACCAAGCTCGAGCGCGTCGTTCCACGTCTCACCATCCGGCTCGCCACGACGGGACAAAGCGTGGTGGGAAGCAGCAGCGACGAGGCTTACGGCGAGATCGACTATTCCTATGCGGGCCGCGCGGACAAGAGTCGTTCGACCAGCCCGCGCGAGATTCTGCCGCTGCTCTACGCGCTGGCGGGACGGCCGGTTCCGCCGCCGGCCGCGGGGGAGGAGTACCCCGGCTACCCATTGGTCGCCGAAGCCCGGCCCGCGCTCCTGTGGTTCTTAGGCGCCCTTCCGCTGCTGATCGTCCTCGCGTGGCGGTGGCTCCGCCGCGCGCCGCAAATCGCCCAGCCCATCAAAGACGGAGATCAACCATGACCATGATCAAGCGCACGATCGGGATGGCCATAGCGTGCCTCGGCCTCACCGCATTGCTGTTGAGCGCCAATGCAGGGCAGCTTCTGAAGATCGACTTCTCCGACGACACCGTGGGGGCCGAACCCAAATCGTTCCTGAGCGTGGTCGGGGTCTGGCGGATCGAGGCGGAGGGCAACAAGAAGGTGCTCGCCGTCGACGGCCGCCAGTGGAAGGAGGGACAGACCTCGGCCGGCATCGCCGACAAGGCGCGCGCGCTCTACGGCGACCGCTACGCCGAATTCCTCGACCGCGTCCAGGCCTATGCCTATTTCCCCTACATCGTGGCCAAGGATGTCGCGGATTTCCGCGACGGCGAAATCTCGGTGCGGTTCGAGGGAATTTCGGGCCGCATCGACCAGGGCGCGGGAATCCTGTTCAACCTCAAGCCCAACGGCGACTATCTGACGATCCGCGCCAATCCGCTCGAGAACAATCTGGTGCTGTGGAAATTCGAGAAGGGCAAGCGTTCCTCGGTCACCTGGATCCGCAACACCCCGACGCCGACGCGCCAGTGGCACGACCTCAAGGTCGCGATCAAGGGGACCAAGGTCGTCGGCTATCTCGACGGCAAGCTCTACCTGGAGCACGTCCTGCCCCAGCCGGTCTCCGGACGCGTCGGTCTGTGGTCCAAGGCCGACAGCCACGTGTATTTCGACGACTTCACCGTGACGCCGGCCGACTGATCGATGACGCCGTTGCCGCACTTCGGTCGTAGCGCGGGCATGCTCGCACGCCTGGGCGCCGGCGGGCGATCGGACGTCTTCAACCTGTACGCGGCACGCGCGGCGCGCGGATTCGGCGACGGGTTCGCCGCCATCATCCTGCCGGCCTATCTGCTGGAGCTGGGCTTCAATCCGTTCGAGATCGGCATCGTTGCAACAGCTGCGCTTCTCGGCTCGGCCGCGACGACCTTGGCGATCGGATACCTGGCGCCGCGCTACGACGTGCGCACATTGCTTCTGGTCTGCGCGGTGTTGATGGTCCTCACCGGGATCGCGATCCCCCAGGTCCAGCACCTCGTTTTCATCGCCGCGATTGCATTCGTCGGCACCATGAATCCGACCACCGGCGACATCGGGATACATATCCCGCTCGAACAGGCGTCGCTCGCGCAAGGCGCGTCGGACAAGGAGCGGACGCATGTATTCGCGCGCTACAGCCTGGTCGGCGCGCTGTCCATCGCGGCCGGAGCGCTCGCCGCCGGCGCTCCGGACTGGCTGGTCTCCCACGGAATGGACAGGGTCGGCGCGCTGCAGGCCATGTTCTACGTCTATGCCGCGCTCGGCCTGGTGGGAGCCCTGTTCTATTCGCGGCTTCCCCACGCCAGGGCGCAGGCGGCAGCGCCGCAAGCCACGGCGTTGGGCCCATCGCGCCGCACCGTTTACAAGCTCGCCGCGCTGTTCAGCCTGGATTCGTTTGCGGGCGGCTTCACCGTTCAATCCCTGCTCGCCCTCTGGCTGTTCGAACGTTTCGACCTCTCGCTTGCCGCCGCGAGCGCATTCTTTTTTTGGTCGAACGTTCTCACCGCTTTCTCGTATCCGGTTGCGGCACGCCTCGGCAGGCGGTTCGGCCTCGTCAACACGATGGTCTTCACCCACATTCCTTCGAGCATCTGTCTCATTCTGGCGGCGTTCGCGCCCAGTCTCTCGATCGTGCTCGGCCTGCTGCTTGTGCGGTCGGCGCTATCGCAGATGGACGTGCCGACACGCACCTCCTACGTCATGGCGGTGGTCACCCCGGCCGAGCGAACGGCAGCCGCGAGCGTGACCGCGGTTCCGCGCAGCCTGGCATCGGCGGTCAGCCCGGCATTGTCGGGCGCGCTGTTGTCGGCATCGTTTTTGGCGCTGCCGCTCGTCATCTGCGGCGTGCTGAAGATCGTCTACGACGTTTCGCTGCTGTATTCGTTCCGGCACATCAAGCCGCCGGAGGAAAGGCCGATAGAGTGAGTTTCTCCGGGCGCGCCAATTTTGGACAGTCGGCGGCTCCAGCGCACGATCGCCGCCGCCGCGCGATCGCGCCTAACGGCGTCGTCGTAGTCTACTTCTCGAAACTGGGAGGCCGCCTGCGAACGCATCAGAAGATCATGCTCGAGGCGGATGCACGGGCTATCGCGACCCTCAAGCGCTATGATTTCCGGGGATGTCATGATCGTGCGTGCGACTACCGCGTTCCCGTCTTCTTCGTCCCCGACGATACCTTGCTTGTCCAGGAGGCCACGGCGCTTGGCATTGGCTCGCACAATGATTTCTACGGCGGCGTCGTGCCCTATCCTTTCGTGAAGACGAAAGCGATCACGCACGAACTCGTCGATCAGGATGCCGAGCAGCCGCCAGGTTGGTCAGAAGTTTTCGCCGAGAAAGTGCGCGAGGTCGTGCTGCCTGGCTATACGGTCTTCAGCGTCCGCGACGCCCAGACGGCGGCGAAGCGAATGCTTCGGCGCGGAACAGTAAGGGCAAAGAGTCCGCTCGGTGCGTCTGGGGAGGGTCAGACGCTGGTTAGTACTCTGAACGAGCTCGGTGCTGTCTTGGAAAAGATGCCGGCCGAGCAGATGGCGACCTATGGTCTGGTACTCGAGGAAGATCTTCGCGACGTCAGAACGTTGAGCGTCGGATACATTGCGCTCGACCCGCTCAGGATCGCCTATTGCGGTATCCAGAGGACCACGACGGACAATGAGGGACGCTCTGTTTACGGCGGCTCCGATTTGATCTGCGTGCGTGGCGGGTGGGAAGCACTCGATGCTCTCCCGATGCCACCCGAGGTGCGAGCCGGCGTGGCGAAAGCAAAGCTCTATGACGACGCCATGACGGCCTATCCAGGTTTTGTCGCGTCACGGCGAAATTACGATGTTGGCCGGGGCATCGACCGTGAGGGACGGCTTCGTTCAGGAGTCTTCGAATCATCCTGGCGCATCGGAGGCGCAAGCCCTGCTGAACTCCTGGCATTGACCGAGTTCATGCAGGACCCCTCCGCGCAGGTTGTTGAAGCAACCCACGTCGCTGACTTTGGAAAACGTCGCAAAGCGCCGGCCGGTGCAGTGGTCCACTTCGCAGGAGACGACCCTCAGTCCGGGCCGCTGATTCGATACACGATCGTGACGCGGAGGAAATGATCACAGTGAATGTAAGCAGACGCACAGACGGGCAAATAGAACGGCCTACAATTGGCGCTGTTGGGAAGCCGCAGGCGGCCCAAATAGAATCTTGAAATCGTCAGGCTCGCGCGGCCGACCATGGTGCTTCTCACCAAGAGGAGTGGAACATGGCGAAGCTTACAGAAAGAACGTCTTTCACGAAGGACGTGGAAGGCCGCTACCTCTGCAATGACGTCTCTGAGGTCAATGCCTGGACATCGGCTGGAGGCCGGCCGTTCGACGTGATCGTCGTCGGCGGCGGCACTTTCGGCTCGGCGATCGCCGAACACGTCTGGTACCGGCAAAAGCAGGTCGGCGGCGGGCTTCGCACCCTGGTCATCGAAGCAGGGCTCTTTACGATCCCGGAGCATGTCCAGAACACCGGCATCCAAGGCCTTACCGACCCATCCGCGCCGTTCTTTCTGAACGAAAACGCTCCCCAGCCGGAGCCCCCGCGCAACGAGGTCTGGGGGGTTCCCTGGAAATCGTCCATCCCGTTCAAAGGCCTTGCCTACACGGTTGGCGGCCGCTCGTTGTACTGGGGTGGATGGTCGCCGCGCTTGCTCGACGAGGAAATGACGTCGTGGCCGCCGTCGACGGTGGGTGATCTGCAGAGCCGGTATTTCGACGAGAGCTCCCGCCAGATCGGCGTCGACGAGGCGAACGACTTTATCTTCGGCGAGCTGCAGAACGCGCTGCGCAGGCAGTTGTTTGACAATCTCGCCACGGTCCCTGCGGCGATTCCCCTTGCGACGTTGCCACCCTCCCCGCTTCTCAAGCCCGGTGCGGATCCGGCTCAGCTTC
>Ga0207688_10001339_pt1 | contig 12802 bp, 16 predicted proteins | sample KBSMiscanthusM4_FD_184296 | JGI IMG/M metagenome (GOLD analysis project Ga0207688, IMG submission 184296) | Miscanthus rhizosphere microbial communities from Kellogg Biological Station, Michigan, USA - M4 (SPAdes) (version 2) | ecosystem: Host-associated > Plants > Roots > Rhizosphere ...
TGCCGTAGCAGTCGAAGGTGGCCCAGCGTGGTGCAGCGTCGGCCATCCCGGCACGGTATTGAACCGGCGAGCGTCGGGGTGGCCGGATTTGAACCGGCGGCCTCTCGGTCCCAGGCCGAGTGCTCCACCAGGCTGAGCTACACCCCGCTTTTGGCGGAGATTAGCCACTGGTCCTGCAAAGAATCGATCCATGCCTGCAGGCGTGCACGCAGGAGCGTGTCGTGCACACGAACGGTGAGCACGCCATGCCGCGACCGCCATCGCCGGCCTGCAAGCTGCCCGCTGTTGGACTTGCGGACCAGGTGAATAGTCGACCCGTCGATGTCGAGCGTGCGCCCCCAGAACCGCCGCAGCTCCTCCGTGTCCTGGTCGGCGTGGTACTGGAGGCCGTAGCCGCGCTCGTGTGTCGACAGCCGCCCGAACCACCGGTTCGCGAGCACAACAGCAGCGGGGGCGGAGTTGCCAAGCGCAAGTGAGTTCCGGCTGCGCTTGTAGCCCTCCGCGATGTACAGCGTCACGAAGTCGCGGAACAGCGGGTCCTCGGCCAGCGCCGCGAACGTCCGCCGGCCCTCGGCGTAGGCCTGCTCGCGCAGCCGGCGGTACTTGGCCTGCATCGCCGCGTTGCCGAGCCGCTGGCCGCGGTTCTGGCGGCCGGCGCGCTCGAGCGGCAGGTCGCGCACCCACAGGTAGACCGTGGTGCGGGAGAGCGCCAGGCACTCGGCCAGCTCGTCGATGGTCAGCCGCTGCTCGCGGCGCAGGCGGCGCGCCTTCTCGCGCAAGTAGGCCGGGTAGGCCACGGGACGAAGGTACGGCGCGAGACGCCTGCGCGCCCGGGTCTGCGCAAAGTTGTCACAAAGTCAGGTGCATCCACGCCGCCGGGCCGAAGCGCGTCCGCGCCGGCTCGCCCTCGACGAACCCCACCCGCTCGTAGAACCCCGTGGCCCGCGGGTTCGCGATCACCGAGATCCGCTGCGCGCTCTCGGCCCGCGCCCGCTGCACCGCATCCGCCACCAGCGCGCGCCCCACGCCACCGCGCATGGCCGCCGGCTCCACGAACAGGCCGTCGAGCTCGCAGGCCCCGTCCCGTGGAGCGAGCAGCACCGAGAAGCCGAGCAGCTCGCCGGCCTCGCCCTCGGCAACCCGCACCCGCCCGTCCGCGACGAGCGCCGCATCGAGCGCGATCGCGTCCGGATGCGCCGCCAGGTCGGCCCGGTACTCCTCCCACACGTCCGACGCCCGCCGCTGGAGCGCCTCGAGCGCCGCGCGCTCGGACGGCACCGCGGCGCGCACCCTCACGGCTCGTTGACGTGCGACGGGTCGGGCCGTCGCTCCGGCGGCGCCTGGCTGTAGTCCCCGAACGGGGCGTCGCGCTCGGCGACCACCGAGCGCACGCCCTCGGCCTCGGCCCGCCGGATCCACTCGATCGCCTCCGGCGTGTTGCGCATGAGCCCGTCCAGGATCGGCCCGAGCGTCTGCGTCGAGGCCAGGCCCATGTTCTCGTACGCGTGATTGACCACGAGCTTCATCGCCGCCAGCTGCGACGACGGGATCGAGGCCAACTCCCCCGCCAGCGCGGCCACCCGGGCCTCGAGCTCCCCGAACGGCACCGCCTCGTTGATGAGCTCGACGTCGGCCGCCTCGCGCCCGGTCAGCGGCTTGCCCGTCAGCGCATGCTGCTTGGCCCGCGCCAGCCCCAGCCGGTAGACCCACATGCCCGACAGGTACGCGCCCCACATGCGCGAGTACGGCGTGCCGATGACCGCGTCTTCGGACGCGACGATGAGGTCGCAGCAGAGCGCGAAGTCGCTCCCGCCCCCCACGCACCACCCGTGCACCTGCGCGATCACCGGCTTGGGCGCGCGCCACACGCTCATGAACTTCTGCGTCGGCGACAGCTCCGGCGCCGTGGCCAGCGCGAAGTCCTTGCCCGGGTCCCAGGCGCCGTCGGTGGTGATCCACTCGTCCCAGTGGTGGAACCCGACGCCGAAGTCGTAGCCGGCGCAGAAGGCGCGCCCGGCGCCGCGCACCACGATCACCCGCACGGTCGGGTCACGCACCGCCTGCCCCACGCACTGCTCCACCTCGTCGGGCATCGGCGGGACGATCGTGTTCAGCGCCTCCGGCCGGTTCAGGGTGATCGTCGCCACCGGCCCGGCGACGGCGTAGAGGACGGTCTCCATCAGGAGAACGCGGGCTCGACGCGGTCCGGGTAGATGTCGGGCAGCCCGTCGCTGACCTTGTCCGTGAACACCGCGGGCCGCTTCTCCAGGAACGAGGTCACGCCCTCGCGCGCGTCGGCCGACTGCCCGCGTGAGAACATCGCCCGCGAGTCGGCGCGGTGGGCGTCCATCGGGTGCGGCGCGCCGAGCATGTCCCACAGCAGCCGTCGCCCCAGCGCCACCGACACCGGCGCCGCGTTGTCGGCGATCTCCGCCGCGAGCTCGCGCGCGACGTCCAGCAGTTTGTGTGACCGGTGCGTGCTGCGCACGAGCCCGCCGTCGAGCGCCTCCTTGGCCTCGAACAGCCGCCCGGTCGCCACCCACTCCATCGCCTGCGAGATCCCGACGATGCGGGGCAGGAACCAGCTCGAGCACGCCTCGGGCACGATCCCGCGGCGCGCGAACACGAACCCGATCTTGGCGTCGGTCGCGGCGATGCGGATGTCCATCGGCAGCGTCATCGTGATCCCGACGCCGACCGCGGGCCCGTTGATGGCCGCGATGACCGGCTTGAGTGAGGCGAAGATGCGCAGCGACACCACTCCGCCGGTGTCGCGTGGCACCGCGTCCTCGGTCTGCACGTCGCGCCAGTCGAAGGTCTCGCCCCCACCGCCGAGATCGGCCCCGGCGCAGAACGCCGGCTCCGCGCCGGTGACGATGACGGCGCGCACGTCGTCGTCGGCGTCGGACGCGTCGAACGCGTCGATGAGGTCCCGGCCCATCTGCGCGGTGAACGCGTTCAGGCGCTTCGGGCGGTTCAGCGTGATGGTGAGGACGCGGTCGGCAACCTCGTAGGTGATCGTCTCGAAGTCCATGGGCCGCATTCTCGTCCACAATCTCCCGATGCCGCCGGGTCGCGACCGCCACGTCCGCTTGGGCTACGCGCTCGCCGCCAGCGCGGCGACGATGTGGGCGCTCAACGGCTCGTTCTCCAGCCTGCTGCTCGACGACGGCATCAGCGCCATGCGGCTGGCCGAGCTGCGAGCGGTGCTCACCTTCGTGCTCCTGGCCGGCACCGTCGCCCTGATCCGCCCCTCCCTGCTGCGGGTCCGGCGCGAGGACATTCCCCGCCTGGCGTTCCTCGGCGTCTTCGGTCTCGCGGGCGTGCACGTGACCTACTTCTTCTCGATCTCGCGCCTCGACGTCGGCGTGGCGCTGGTCATCCAGTACCTGGGCCCGCTCATCCTGCTGCTGTGGCTGCGCCTGGCCCACGGCCGCCGCCTCAAACGCGGTCTGTGGGGCGCGGCGGCGCTCTCCGTGGTCGGCTGCGCGCTCGTGGTCCAGATCTGGAACCCGGGCGATATCGACGTCCTCGGCCTGCTCGGCGCCTTCGGCGCGGCCATCACCTTCGCGATCTACCTCTACAGCTCCGAGCAGGCCGGCCACCACTACGAGGCCGTGACCACGCTCGTGTGGGGCTTCGGCTTCGCCACGCTGTTCTGGCTCGTCGTCCAGCCGATCTGGACCTTCCCCTTCGACAAGTTCGCCAGCGCCGAGAACATCGCGCTCGGCCTCGGCGTCGTGATCATCGGCACCGCGCTGCCCTTCGTGTGCATCGTCACCTCCCTGCGCCACGTGCCCGCCAGCCGCGCCGCCGTGGTCGCCACGCTCGAGCCCGTCCTGGCGGCAATCATCGCCTGGCCGGTGCTGGGCCAGGACCTCGACGTGGCCCAGATCGCCGGCGGCCTGATCGTGGTCGGGGCCGTGATCTGGGTCCAGTCGCAGCGCCCCGCCCACGAGGACGAAGCCGCTCCCGCCTACGGGGCGCGCCGCCGGGAGTCGGCGGCGGCCGTCGTCCGCTAGCGTCCGGCGCCGCCGATGGCCGAGATCAAGCCGCTGACCGCCCTGCACTACGACCTCGAGCGGGCGGGCCCCCTGCAGGAGCTGCTCGCCCCGCCCTACGACGTCATCGACCCCGACGAGCGCGAGCGCCTGGCCGCCCGCTCGCCCTACAACGTCGTCCACGTCGACCTCCCGGTGGGCGACCCCGACCCCTACGCGGAGGCGGCGCAGACCCTGGCCCGCTGGCGCGACGAGGGCGCCGTGGTGCTCGACACCACCACCGCGGTGTGGGGCCTGACCCAGGACTTCACCGACCCCACCGGCGAGCGCCGCACCCGCAGCGGCGTGCTCTGCGCCGTCCGCGTCGAGGACTACGGCGCCGGTCGCATCCGCTCGCACGAGCGCACGCACCCCGGCCCGAAGGAGGACCGGCTGCGCCTCACGCGCGCGACGCGCGCCAACCTCTCCCCGATCTTCGCCCTCTACGACGACCCCCGTGGGATCTCGTGGGGCGAGCTGGCCGCCCACACCACCGGCCCGCCCTTCGGGGAGGCCACCGGCGACGACGGCACCGTCAACCGCCTGTGGCGCATCGAGCACGAGGAGGCGCTGGATGCGGTCGAGCTCGCGCTCGAGGGCACCGAGCTGCTGATCGCCGACGGCCACCACCGCTATGAGACCGCCCGCGTGTATGCGGACGAAGTCGGTGGCGAGGGCCCACACCGCTGGGTGCTCATGTGCCTGGTCGCGCTCCAGGACCCCGGCCTGGCCCTCTACCCCACCCACCGTCTCGTGCGCGGCGTCGACCCCGAGGGCCTGGCCGACGCCATCCGCCGCGACTTCGACATCGAGGAGATCGGGCGCGATGCGCTCGTGCCTCGCGCCGCCGGCGCCGACGGCCGCATCGTCATGGGCTACATGGACAGCCACTTCAAGCGCGCGTTCCGCCTGACCCTCAAGGACGCCGCCATCGCCGACCGCGCCCTGGAGGGCAAGCCCGAGCCCTACCGCCGCCTCGACACCGCCGTGCTCGAGGCCCTGATCCTGCGCGGCGCCATGGGCATGACCGACGACGACATCGCCCACCTGAAGGGCCTCGGCTACGCCCGCGACTACGACGAGGCCGTGGCCCTGATCGACGACGGCACCTACGACGCGGGCTTCTTCATGGGGCCGGTCGACGTCGCCCACGTTCGCGCGGTCGCCGCCGAGGGTGAGAACATGCCCCCCAAGTCCACCTTCTTCGCTCCGAAGGTGCCGACCGGACTCGTTTTCAACCCGCTTTCCGACGACTGACTCGGGGTACCATGACGTACATGAAAGCCGTCGCCCATCGCCGCCGCAGCGACCGTTACCGGCACGACATCCGCATCCGCGACCACGTCGTGAGCGCGGACGAGCCGCGGGACACCGGCGGCGACGACACCGCGCCCAGCCCGCAGGAGCTGCTGGCCGCGAGCCTCGCCGCATGCACCGCGATCACGATGGAGATGTACGCCGCGCGCAAGGGCTGGGACGTCGGCGAGGTCGAGGTCTCGGCCGAGTACACGCCGGCCGAGCGCGGCTGCCCCACCTCCTTCCGCACCATCCTGCGCTTCCCGAGCCACCTCTCGGACGACCAGGTCGACCGGCTGCGCCAGATCGCCGCGAAGTGCCCGGTCCACCGCACCCTCGACGGCGAGGTGATGTTCGCCGAGTCGGTCGAGCGGATCGCGGACCCCGTCGCGTCCTAAGCTCGAGCACGGCGCGCCCAGCGGGGCGCCCACCCGCACGCCGACGACCTCAAGCTGTATCTGCGCGCAGCTCGGCCAGCGCGTCGCCCATCGCCGCGGCCAGCCCGTCGAGGTCCGGCACGACGCTCGGATCCGCGCACACGCCGATGCTCATCGCTCCGCACAGCGAGGCGGCGGACACGCGCAGGCCGTGATCGAGCTTGACCTCCGCGAAGACCAGAAGCTCCTCGAGACCGGCGCCGAGCACCCGCACCGGATCGCGCGGCCCGGGGATGTTGGAGACGTTGACCGCGAACGCGCGTGAGGTCCCGGTCACGCGTGTGAGCAGGCGCTCGAGCGGCGGCGCGAACAGCGCCAAGTCCGAGAACAGCGCGTCCAGCGTCTCGGCGTCGTGGTGGCGCTTGCGCTCCGCCGTCTGGCGGTGGATCGAGCGCAGCCGCGCCCTCGGATCGCGCTCGCCCACCGGCAGCTCGACGATCATGAACGAGTCGCGGTTGCCGACCTCGGGCCCATCGTCGCGCCGGTGCAGCGAGACCGGCACCTTGCACCGCAACGGCTGGTCACCCGCGACGTGGCCGAGCCAGGTGCGGATGCCGCCTGCGACGACCGCGAGGAGGACGTCGTTGACCGTCGTGTGCTCGCCCCCGGCGTGCTCGATCGCCTTGTAGTCGGCCAGCGGTGCAGAGGACCACGCGACCGCCCGACGCCGCCCGATCTCGCCCGTGAACGGAGACTCCGCCTTTCCGGGCATGACCTCGCGCCGGACCGCGCCGGGCAGACGCGCGAGCTCCTGCGCCCCCAGCCACCAGCGCTCCGGCGACGTGGCCATGCGCGCGAACGCCCCGGCGGCGGCCGCGAGCCCGGTGACGCGCTCGCCGACGGCGCCCGCGACCAGCTCGGCCGTCCGGGGACCGGGAGCCGGTCGCCACCCATCGACCGTCGGTTGGTCGTTGGAGGGGTCGTCGTAGAGGAGCGTGCGCAAGACCTTCAGGCCCGTCAGCCCGTCCGCCCACGCGTGGTGGAAGCGCGCCAGCAGCGCCACACGTCGGCGCGGCAGCGGGGAGACGAGCTGGAGATCCCAGAGGGGGCGGTCGCGGGGCAGCCGCCCGGACATGGCCTCGCCGACGAGCTCACGCAGCCGTCTCGCAGCGACGGTGCCCTTCGTCGGCACGCGCCGGACGTGGAGGTCGAGGTCGAAGCCCGCATCGTCGACCCACACCGGTGGGCCGAGCCCGAGCGGCGTGGGCACAAGCCGCTGGCGGGCGCGCGGGACGCGTGCGATGCGGGCAGCAACCCGGTCGCGCAGAGCGTCGAGCGTCAGCGGCGCGACGTCGGGCCCGCGCTCGAGGATGAGCACCTTGACGGTGTGGCCGGCGATCTCGCCGTGCTCGAGTTCGAGGATCTCCGCGTCTTGACGTGTGAGGCGTTCGACCGGGCTCATCGACCCGCGATCATATGGTCGTGGCGGACCCCCTCGCAGAGCTTCTTGCGCCGCTGCTGCTGACGCCCGAGCAGGCCGCGTCGCTCGACGTCCACGGGCGCACCGACGCCGCCGTGCTCGTGCCGTTGTTCCTGCGCGACGACGACCTGCACGCGGTGTTCACGCGCCGCCGCGACGACCTCCGCCGCCACGCGGGCGAGATCTCGTTCCCGGGCGGCCGCCAGGACCCGGGCGAGGACCTGCGCCGGACCGCGCTGCGCGAGGCGGAGGAGGAGATCGGACTGCGGCCCGCCTCCGTCGAGGTGGCGGGCGCGCTGCCACCGACGCCGACGGTGGTGACGAGCTACGCGATCTACCCGTTCGTGGGCGTGATCGAGCCCGAGGCGCAGTGGCGCCCGAGCGCGGGCGAGGTCGCGGAGGTGCTCGAGCTCTCGCTGCCCGCGCTGAGGGCCGGCTACGGAAGGGAGCGCCTCATCCGCCGAGGTCTCCCCTTCCGCACCGATGTCTACGTACTCGACGGCGCCCTGATCTGGGGCGCCACCGCCCGAATCCTGGGCGACCTGTTCGAGCGGTTGGCGCCCTTCCTGAATTAGGGGGCCGAAACGCCGGTTCCGCTAGGAGTGCGGAGACCGGCCCGGTCGTTTCGGCAATTACACGTCTTTCTCAATGGGGACGTTCACCAGGTTGCCCCACTCGGTCCACGAGCCGTCGTAGTTCTTGACGTCGTCGTGGCCGAGGAGCTCGTGCAGCACGAACCACGTGTGCGCGGAGCGCTCGCCGATCCGGCAGTACGCGATGATCGGCGACCCGTTGGTCACGCCCTTGCTGCGGTAGAGCTCGGCGAGGTCGTCGGCCGACTTGAAGGTGCCGTCCTCCTGCACCGCCTGCGCCCACGGCACCGATGCGGCGCCGGGAATATGGCCGGAGCGCTGCGCGCCCTCCTGCTCGTAGCCCGGCATGGCGATGAGCTCGCCCGAGAACTCCTGCGGCGAGCGGACGTCGACGAGCTTGGTCTCGGCGTCGAGCGCCGCCTGCACCTCGTCGCGCTTGGCGCGGATGGTCTCGTCGCCGGCCTGGGCGGTGAAGCTCGCGGGGGCGAAGCTCGGCACGTCGGTGGTGGTGGGGCGGTTCTCGCCGATCCACTTCTCGCGCGGCGCGTTGAGCAGCTTGACGTTGTCGTGCCCGTAGTACTTCAGGTACCAGTAGGTGTAGGCGGCGAACCAGTTGTTGCGGTCGCCGTAGAGCACGACCAGGTGGTCGTTGGAGACGCCGTGCGAGCCGAAGAGCTCGCCGAAGGCCTCCGGGCCGAGGAAGTCGCGCTTGACTTGGTCCTGCAGGTCCTTCTTCCAGTCAAAGCCGATCGCGCCGGGGATGTGCGCCTCGGCGTACAGGGCGGGGTTCTCGTCGACCTCGACGATCCGGATGGAATCGTCGTCGAGGTGGTCTTCCAACCACTGCGTGTCGACGAGAACGTCCTTCGTGTAGTTCGACACGGGTACTTCCTCCTAATTCCGACTAACAAAAGGGGATTTAGAAGGCGAGTCTACCGCAGCAATTGCACCACGCGGGCGTGTGGATCGCCGTCGATGACCGCGGTGGGGATCTCCCAAGTGCGCGCCGCCTCCTGCAGCACCGCCAGCCCCTGCGCGCGCAGCGCAGCGTCGGCGGGCGGCTCGTACGCGAACCCGCGCACCATCGTGTCCACGCTCTTCTCCAGCATCATCCGCAGCCGCGGCCCGTGCAGCGGGGCGTGGGCCACGCGGCCGAGCAGCCAGCACACGACGGTCACGTTGTCCTGCGCGTAGACGAGCGAGCCGATGCGGTCGGGGTCGCCGACCCAAGGCTCGATGCCCTCGGCCTCGAGCGCCGGCGCCCGCTCGGGCCGGCGCGTGGTCCCGCGGACGGCATGGCCCTCGGCCCGGAGCGAGCGCGCAAGCGCGACGCCGCGGCAGCCGCAGCCGACGATGAGGACGCGCGCCACCTACTCGAGCGACGCCCGGAACTCTTCCTCGGTGATCTCCGGCTGGCCGCGCGCCCGGCGGCGCTCGTTCTTCAGCGCGAGCAGCTGGTCGATCTCCTCGCGCTCGAGCCGCTTCTCGCGCTTGGCGTTCAGCGCGCGCTGCTCGGCGGCGACCTCGGCGCGCAGGCCGCGCTCGGTCAGCTCGGGCTTGCCGCGGCGCCGGCGGCGCTCGTTGGCGGCCTCGAGCATCTGGTCGATGTCGTCGAGCTCGTTCTCGATCTGGGTCTCGATCGCGGCGTGGTTCGGCTTCCAATCGAGCACGTCGGCACCCGAGCCGGGATAGAACCGCCCCAGCAGCAACACGAAGATGACGATGACCGCCACCCCGCCGAGGATGACGACGACAAAAGGATCCACAGCCTGGCGCGAGTGTACCCTCGCGGCCGATGTCGGCCATGGAGACCATCGACGACGCGCTGGCCACGGCCGACCCGGTGCTCTGCAACCTGAAGATCACGCTCGCACACCGCGAGCTCTCGATCGGGCTGCACGAGCGCCTCGGGCCCGAGAGCGGGGCCAATTTCCACACCTGGGCGGTGTGGGGCTCGAAGAAGGCCGGCCGCACCATCCGGCGCGAGGACATCCCCGTCCTGCCCGTCGCCGCCACCGCCGCGGGTGGCGCGGTGGGCGCCGGCGCGGGCGCGATCGCCGCGGTCGGCAGCAACCGGCGCGGCCGCCCCGTCCTCGTGGCCGGCGCCGCCGCCGCGGGCGCGCTGGCCACGCGCATGCAGGTCCACCGCGGCCTGGACACCGCCGCCGAGCAGATCCTCGGCGGCAACGTCACCGTGCTCGACGACATCGGCCGCGCCACCGCCCGCTTTCTCGACGCCTTCCCGGCCGGCGACCCGCCGCCGCGCGAAGCCGTGGAGGAGTTCGTGGCCGCCTTGCGCCCAGGCGCGCCCAGCACGGACGGGCAGGACCTGCTGCGCCTGGCCTTCACCGACTACGCGCTGGCCTGGCGCGAGCGCGAGGAGCGCCCGCGCGTGCAGTACATGCTCCTGGCCAACCTCAACGCGATCCTGCACGAGCACGAGCGCCTCGAGCCGTACATCGACGCCGCCGTGCCCAGCGCGCTACGCCGGCTCATCACGTCGCGCCTGCTCGACTTCCGCGTGGGCAGCGAGGACCTGTCGGTGCACGCCGACGTGCCTCGGGTCGACGGCCGCCGCTACGCCCACGGCCTGACCCAGATCGACAACCCCGAGCTGTTCCTGTTCCTCAACGGGCCCGCCGGCTGGGACCGCACCCGCGACACGCTGACCGGCAGCGGCGCCGGCGACTGGACCCAGCTGCGCGACCGCATGAACTACATCTGCGACCTCTTCCGCTCGCGCCAGTTCGATCCGGGGCTGTTCGCCGCCCCGTACAAGGACGCGCAGGTCGCCGCCATCCGCGCCGGGCGCGTGCCCGACGGGCCGCTGTGAGCGGCGCCGAATGGCGTTACTGCCCCGTGTGCGGGCGCGAGCTCGGCGCGCTCACCGAGGGGCCCGACCGCGGGCGCGCCGCGTGCGCGCGCGGGCACTTCGTCTACTACGAGAACCCGGCCGTGACCACGATGGCGTTCGTGCAGGAGGGCGAGGACTTCCTCATCCTCCAGCGCGCGCGCGAGCCGCTGCGCCGCGGCTGGGACCTGCCCGGCGGCTTCGTCGAGGGCGGCGAGCACCCGACCGAGACCGTGCGCCGCGAGGTGTTCGAGGAGACCGGCCTCGAGGTGCTGCCGCGCCGGCTCATCGGGGTCTACAACGGCGTCTACGGCGACACCGGCCGGGCCACGTTGGACTTCGCCTACGTGTGCCGGATCCGCGGCGGCCATTTCCGGCTCGGGCCCAAGCACATGGACGCGCGCTGGTATCCGCTCGACCGCTTCCCCGACCCGGCGTTCCCGTCCGAGCGCGAGGCGCTCGAAGATCTTCGGCGGCGCATGGGCTGACTGGATTAGGGTCGGTTGGTCCCCAACGCAGGAGGTCACGCATGGCAGACCACGGGCTGTTCGTCGGATGGGGCGCCGTTGTGCCCGGGCGGGAGGCCAAGAGCCTCGATGTGTTCGGCCAGGTCGTCGAGCTCTACGGGAAGCTCCAAGCCGACGGCCGCATCGAGAGCTTCGATGTGGCGTTCCTCGAGCCCCACGGCGGGGACCTCGAGGGCTTCGCGCTCATCCGCGGCACGCGCGAGCAGATGGACGCGGTGCAGACCGACCCCGACTTCCGGAGCTCCCTGACCAGGGGCGCGATGGTCGTCCAGAATCTCGGCGTCGTGGCCGCGTACATGGGCGAGGCGCTGGGGTCCGAGATGCAGACGTTCCAGCAGGCCATCGCCGATCTGGCCTGAGCGAAGGTCCTCGGCCGCGGGCGCGCTAGCGTCCGCGGTCATGGACTTCGACCTGACTGACGAGCAGAAGCTCGTCCGCGAGACCGCCCGGAACTTCACCGACAACGAGATCGTCGACCGGGCCCGCGAGAACGACCGCAACGAGCACTTCGATCTCGAGCTTGTCGGCATGCTGGCCGAGCAGGGCTACCTCGGCGCCATCGTCCCCCGCGAGTACGGCGGCGCCGGCCTCGACTACTTCACCTACGGCCTCATCGTCGAGGAGGTCGGGCGCGGCGACTCGGCCATGCGCACCGTGATCTCCGTGCAGACGTCGCTCGTGTGCTCGGCGATCCTGCGCTGGGGCACCGAGGAGCAGAAGCAGCGCTATCTGCCCAAGCTGTGCTCGGGCGAGTGGCTCGGGTGCTTCGGCCTCACCGAGCCCGACACGGGCTCGGACGCCGCCAACCAGAAGACGCGCGCGACCCGCAACGGCGACGGCTGGACCATCAACGGAGCCAAGATGTGGATCTCGATGGGCAACCACGCCAGCCTGGCGCTGATCTTCGCCCAGACCGACCCCGAGCTCGGCCACAAGGGCATCGCCTGCTTCCTCGTCGAGACCGACCAGGACGGCTACCAGCCCCAGGCCATCCACCACAAGATGGGCCTGCGCGGCTCCGATACCGCCGAGATCGGGCTCAGCGACGTGCACGTCGAGGCCGACGGCATGCTCGGCGAGATCGGCGACGGCTTCAAGGTCGCGATGACGTCGCTGGACTCGGGCCGCTACAGCGTCGCTGCCGGCTGCGTCGGCATCTGCCAGGGCTGCGTCGAGCACTCGGTCGCCTATTCCAAGGAGCGCGAGCAGTTCGGGCGCCCGATCGCCTCGTTCCAGCTGGTGCAGGCGATGATCGCCGACATGATCCTGCAGACCGACGCCGCCCGGATGCTCGTCTGGCGCGCCGGCTACCTGAAGGACTCGGGCAAGCCCAACACCACCGAGACCTCGATCGCGAAGCTCTACGCGACCGAGTCGGCGGTCGAGTGCGCCAACCTGGCGATCCAGGTCCACGGCGGCTCCGGCTACGTCGACGACTACCCGGTCGAGCGCTACCTGCGCGACGCCCGCGTCACCACCCTCTACGAGGGGACCTCGCAGATCCAGAAGATGATCATCGGCCGGGCGGCGACCGGGATCAACGCGATGACGCCGATGGTCGCCGAGTAGGCCGAGTGGGCTCCCAGGTCGAAGTCTCGGTCGACGACTTCCGGGTCGCGACGCTGCGGCTCAACCGGC
>Ga0207688_10001340_pt1 | contig 12793 bp, 10 predicted proteins | sample KBSMiscanthusM4_FD_184296 | JGI IMG/M metagenome (GOLD analysis project Ga0207688, IMG submission 184296) | Miscanthus rhizosphere microbial communities from Kellogg Biological Station, Michigan, USA - M4 (SPAdes) (version 2) | ecosystem: Host-associated > Plants > Roots > Rhizosphere ...
TCCCCGAGATGAACCCGGTGGCCGACCCGATGAAGAGTCCAGGCGGCATCCCGGTGGCGGCGTAGGTGATTGGCTGGCCATCGGGATCGCTGCCTGACAACTGGAGCGAGGTCGGCTGACCTGCCGTCGCAGTGCGGTTACCCGGGTTCGTCAGTGTAGGAAATCGATTGCTGTATCCGCACAGCTGACCGGATTTCGGCCCCTCGCCGGTCGCGTTATAGGCAGCAACTGCGAAACAGTACTGCTGTCCCGCCACGGCGTTGCTTAACGTATACGTAGTTGTGTTCCCAACGTCGTTTCGGGACGAACCGACGTACACCGCGTAGCCAGTGACCTGATCGCTGTTCGGATCCCACATCAGTGTGATCTGGTCGGCGTACGCGGAGCTCACACGAAGCAGTGACAGGACGAACGCGACGGCGATCGGAAGCCGTCCGACTTGAAGCGTAGCGGCGTGCATGCAGTGTGTTCAGGGAGCGCGGGGGGAAGATCGCGAAGTCCCACTGCTGCCAGTGCAAGATCGGGCCCGGACTCTCTACGCGTCGAAACCCTTTGTAGTTGATTGAGTTACGCGGCGACGTGCCGCACGGCAGGTAAGAGAAGATTTCCGTTCTGTTCGGTCGCTTACGAAAATGGCACTGATCTTCTCAGTTGTTACCCGGAACGAGGTTGACCTGGATCCGCTTCATGTACTTCACCGGCGCACCATCGAGGCGCGCGGGCTGGTACTGCCACAATCTCGCGGCCGCCAGTGTCTGCCTGTCGTACTGAGGATTGATGGATGCAATCATGTTTGCCGATTCCACTCCGCCCATCGTGTCGATCACGACTTCGATGATGCCGATCTGCGCATCGCGGACCTGACCGCGGAAGGGAGGAATCTGCTGATTCACGGTGATCGGCGGCACGACGTTGCCGTCATTCGCGTTGTAAACCTTCGTCACACGTGGCGACGGGGGCGGCGGCTCGGGAGAGACTGGGGCCGGCGCGGGCACCGGGGCTGGCGCGGGCGCCGGGGCCGGCGGCGTGGCGGCCTTGGCACTCAACTCGTGAAACCCCGTCGCCAGCGTACGGATGTCCGCAAGGGGTGACTTGTTGACTGCGGCTTCGATGTCGGGATCAGCGAGCACCTGGAGAACCAGCGCAAACCCACGTTCGGCCGCAATGAAGTCCTTGATATCGAAGGCGGTCTTCGCCTCCTGGTAAGTGGCCTGGACTGCCGCCGGCAACAGCCGTTTGCGCGTCTCGGCGTAGCTCGTACGGACGCGCGGCGGCAGATCGGTCGTCGGGCGGAACATCGGATTGCGCGTGACAAGGCCTTCCATGGCGCCCTTCGCGTCGGTCTCCTTGCCGGTTGCGACGAGGCACAACACGCGATAGAGCTCGATCGACTGCTGCTCTTCTCTGGGACGCTCGGTTGACTTGAGTCCATCGAGCATCGCGAGCGCGCTTTCGTACTCGGCGGACGCGTACAACTCCTTTGCCGCTTCCAGTGACTGCGCCTGAGGTCGGGCGCCCAACAACAGCACGAACGCAACGGCGAGGGGGGTCGTGTAGGGTCGCATGGCTATCTCACTTCTGTCGCAGGTCGACGCTGACCTTGGCGGGCTCGGAGAGCGTCACAACCGTGCGAACACGCTTTTCTCCGAGCTCCGGATGGCGGAACAGCACCTCGTGCGGTCCGGCCGGCACCGATACGTTGCCGAGCGGCGTCTCGCCGACCTGCTGTCCGTCGATCCAGACCTCCGCCCATGGCGTGGCGTTGAACGACATCGTCCCGTTCGGCCATCGCGGTTTGATTGGCGTCACACGGCCAGGCGTGACGTTGACGACCTGAGCCTGGCTGTAACCGATCCCCTCGTTGACGAGCAGCAGCTCGTGGCGGCCGACCGAGACCATGATGCGGTCGCTCTGGCTCGAACCGAGCAGGCGCCCTTCTTCGAAGATTTGAAGTGGCGTCGGAGCATTGACCGCAATCCATCCCGAAACGGGCGCGTTCTTCGGTGCACCCAGTGGGACGACGAGCGATGCGGTGGTACCAGCTTCGATCTTGACGTCCTGTCTGATCGATCCAAGATCGTTCTCGAGCACGACTGAATGCGCACCAGGCGCTAATCCTTCGACCGTCAGCGGTGATCGGCCGTATGCATGCCCATCGACGGTCACTTGCGCTCCAGCAGGTTCGGTGCGGACCTGAAGCTCGCCAAGCAGTGAGGCTGCGCGTGGCAGCTCGATCAACTGTGAGACCTGACCGCCGGCCACGATCGTGATCGGCATCGATCGAACATTTCCTTCGTTGGCCAGCTTCAACGTGTGGCGTCCGGGAGAGAGGTCGAGGCTCAGTGGCGTCATCCCGTGCGCCTGACCGTCGATCTCGACAGACGCACCACTCGGATTGGTCTGCACGACAAGTGTTCCCATGCCATCCGCGGCCACGGGAGCCGCCATATAGCGCAATGCTCCCAATGTGATCGCCGAAGTGACACCGATCAGGAGAGCGGCGGCCGCGGCGAGCTTCAAACGTGACAGGGGACGGCCTGCCGAAACCGACTGTCGCACCTGTTCGACTGGCTGGGGCGGCGGAGGCGCCGGCGTCTCCGCAGCCGGTTGCTTCGTGTCCCAGAATCCCGTGGATACTGCGCCCGAGGACGGCTTCGCCGGAGCCGGGGATTGCGGCGAAGCAGTGGCCGCGGTGGTCGACGCGTGCGGAACGGATGCCGTGGGAACGGCCGGCGACGCGTGATTGGCGGTCGGCATAGGCGTTTGAGCAGGCGCAGTCTGCGCGGGCATCGATGGCACGGCGACGGTAACGGGCCTCGGTGGCTGGGCGGGCGGCGGCACCGGCGTTGTTGCAACTGGGTGCGACGCAGACGCTGGCATCGAATCTGCCACCCCCACTGCCGCGTGATAGCGCGACATAAAGACTTTGAGGGCCTCGATCTCGGCGATCGGATCGCTGTAGTGCAGGACACGATCGAGCTCCGCCCACGCCTCGGGTGCGGAACTGAATGGTGTCTTGGAATCGATCTGCAGCGCGCGCTGCAGCCACACGCGAAACGGCAGCGGCAATGGCTCGAGAGCACCATCGGCCGACAACGCCAGTGCGGCGGCCGTCATTTCGCTGATCTGGGCTGGGTACTCGTCCTCTCGCAGCGGACGTCCCAGGACCAGCGCCAGTGCTGTCGCCCCCACCTGCGTGATGTCGGTGCGCCGATCGAGGTGCGGCATGCCGAAACTCCTCGGCAGCGGCACCCGCAGATCCTGCCAATACTGTTTGTTCGAGTACCGAAGTTGTTCGATCGCGGAGCCAAGCACGTAGTCGGCCACCACAAGCCTGGCGTGCGAGGTGACGATGAGACGTTCGGGACCAATGGCGCCATGACAACAGTCAGGAGCCTTGTCGTGGAGGACCGCGATGGCATGAACGAGCTGGCGCAGCAGGCACAGCGCCGCGTTCATCTCGACCGGCAGTAGGTGTGCTTCCGCGGTCGCGAGAATCTTCGACAACCGCGCGCCGGGCATATGGTCGGATACCAGGATCAGGCGCGGCATCGACTTGCCAGCGCGCTCGATGCTGCGCACGCGGGCGAAGTGTTCGGATTGAAACTCTGCCAGCCGTTCGACGCGTTCCCGGAGCGCGGCTTCGACGACCGGCGTCGCGGTCAGCTGGTCGCGCAGCGTGAGTGCTTCGAACTGTTCACCGCTGGTTCCGAGCACGAGCCGGCGCGGGCCGAACCCGTCCTCGAAGAGCGCCGGACCGGGGGACGGTACGCGCGCGAGCACAGGATCCACGAGTAGATCTCTCGGCGTGAACCGTGCCAGTTCTTAGAGGGTGCGCACGACCGCCGGCGCGACGCAAAATTGGGTGAAAATGCTGAGTGATTTGACTTTGACCGCCGCGACGGCCGTCGTCACTTCTCTATGACGGCAACCGACGACGCTTACAAAAGCGTCATCGGTCGCCCGGTTTTGGTAATTGTGCCCGCTGCCAGGCGCACCGGTTCAGGCAGGACGCGCATTCACATTCAAGCCACCGTCGAGGACGATCTTCGCGCCGTTGTAATAACGTGCTCGGTCGGACGCGAGGAACACGACGGTGTCGGCGACTTCGTCCATTCCGGCCCAGCGACCCGCGAGGATGCCCATCCGCTTGCAGAAGCTGGCAACGAATTCCTCTTTGCTGACGTTCTGCTGCTTGGCCATGTTCTCGGCCCACCCTTCGCGTCCCTCGGTGCCAACCAGTCCAGGCACGACGGTGTTGACCGTGATCTGCTGGCTGGCGAGATCGGTCGCGAGGTATCCGGTCGCCTGATTCATCGCGGCATTGTTCAGGCCGTGGGTCAAGGCAGGCGCCCAGACGATCGTCGAGGCCGTGCCGCTGATGTTGATGATGCGACCGGTTCCGTCATCGGGCATAAGCGGCAGGAACGCGCGCGTGACTCGCAGGGCTCCAAGGATCTTGTTGTCGAGATCACCGATCCAGTCGGCGTCGGGCCACATGATCTGCCGGTCCATGCGCCGCATGGGTCCGCCGGCGTTGTTCACCACAATGTGTACAGAGCCAAACGCATCCTTTGCTGTTTTGGCCGCTGCATCGACCTGCTCGGTGCTGGTGATGTCGGCGCGCGCGGCGACGACTCTGACACCACTTTCCTTCTGGATGTCGTCAGCGGTCTTCTCCAGCATTTCCGCATTGCGCGCGATCAACACCAATCCGACGCCTTGGCTCGCGAGTCCGCGCGCGATCGCCCGCCCGATACCCTTGCTGCCACCGGTGATGACCGCGGTTCTTCCTGACAGTCCAAGTTCCATTGCCACAACACATCCCTCCGTGAACGGCCGCATATGTTACTTCGCTCCGCGACTCGACCTATACTGATCTGGCAAATCGCGCCGACGCCTTAGGAGGCGTGAGCATGGCCGACAAGGAGCAGAGCTACGCGAACCACGGACGCATAGTCCCGATGTATCACTACGTGACGCTGGGCATCCTGCAGCTCACGTTCATCGGTTCGTGCGTCAACCTGTACCTGTCGTGGGGAGACCACACGCGCTTCTACAGCGCATCGCTGCTCGTGACGCTCACGTTCGGCACGATGCTCACGGCGATCTTCGCGCGTACATTCGCGCTCAAGGCACAGGATCGTGCCATTCGTGCCGAGGAGCAGCTGCGTCACTATGTGATGACCGGCAAGCTGCTCGACCCACGTCTCGACGTCCGTCAGATCGTCGGCCTTCGTTTCGCATCGAACGAGGAGTTCGTGGCGCTGGCGCAGCGCGCCGCCGATCAGAACCTGTCAGCGAAGGACATCAAGCAAGCCGTCAGGAACTGGAGAGCGGATACGTACAGGGTCTGAGTCCGGTTATCCCTTGAGGTCCGGCTAAGGCCCGACACTACGGCTTCGGAGCTCCGGCTGAAGCCGGACCCTACGGCTTCGCTAGGCGCTCGCCGCGCGCGGCTGCGGAGCGTAGATACCGATCACGTCAAGCAATCGCGTAACGGAGAGCAACTGAAAATTGCGGCCGGTCACGTTCTGCAGCTTCAGCCAGCCGCCGGCGCGAAGCGAATTCAGGTGCGCCTGCACAATCGTGCCGAGTCCGCAGCTGTCGATATACGGCACGAGGGCAAGATCCAGTACCAGCCGAACACGCCCGGCACGCAGATGTCGGCCAATCACTTCCTTCAGGTCGGCTTCGTTTTCCAACGTGACGCGCTCTCTCGGCTGTAACACCACTCGGTCCGGCAGAACTTGCTCGATCAACTCCATGGCTCACGCTCTATATAAGTGTCAACGCCAGGACCGTCCGCAGCGAACGCCCGAAGCCGGGAAAAATACGGGTAAATCGAGCTATGCGGGCTATAAAGTCACAAGATCGAGGAATTTCCATTCCGATCCCGGCGCCAGCCCAGCCAAATCCCGGCCGAGCGCCTGGAAGACGGGTGGAGACGACGTGACGTGCTGGATACCGGCGTGCATGTCGCGGAACAACCGCTGCAGCGTCCCTGAGCGCAGTGCCATCGTCCCCGCCGACGCGTAGGCAAACATCGTCACCTCGTGTGACGACCAGGTGGCATGCGCCATGGCCAGGCGAATAAGCGAGTGCTGCCGGGTGGACAGCTGGTCGCCTCGCTCGAGGCTGCTGCGCACGTCTCCCCAAGCCTCATACACGAGCGCGCGCGCGGAACGGTACGTGCCTTCAGCTTTCGCGTACTGCTGCTGGAACGCGTCACTACCGGCAAGCGTCCCAGTCCGTCCAACCTTGCCCCTGACGTTCCTGGCCAGCTCGTCGAGCACACGTCGGCCAATGCCGCACGCCCAGGCCGAGTGACACATGATCGCGAACCCGATGACGCCGATCTTGTACAGATTGCCGCCGCGTTTGGGCGTATCGGTCAGCGCCGGATGCGTGTAGCCCTCGGGCACGAAGACCGAATCGATGCGGTAGTCGATGCTTCCTGTCGCTCGCAATCCGAGCACGTCCCAGTTGTCGATGAGCGTCGCCTTCTCGACTGGTAGTACAAAGATGCGAGCTTCACCGGTCCCTTCGATCACGCCAAGCGTATGGATGTGCGTTCCGTGCTTGATGCCCGACGCGAAGCTCCACGATCCACTGAGAACAAAGCCATTGTCTTTCGGGACGGCCGTACCGGGCCGAGTCCCCTGACCGGCGATCACTGGCAGGCGCGACTTACCGAACAGGTCGCGGACCGCGCTGTCGCTCAGGAAGGCGGCACCCGTTCCGACCGCCAACGCTGCAGCCATCAACACCCACCCGGCGGATGGATCACCGTAGGTCAGGTTCTCGATCACTTGAAGCGACGCCACCGGGTCGAGCTCTGCGCCGCCTGGCACGGACTTGGGCACCCACATGCCGAAGAGTCCTTCGCGGTGAAGCGCATCCACGACCGGCTCGGCCAGCTGTCCTTCCCGGTCACCGAACTCAGCATGTTGGTCAGCGACGAGCGCCACAGCTTTCGCGCGCTCGGTCAGAACGGCAGTCGTCGTCATGCGGCGATTATCCACCGGAACCGTGAACCGGGAACCGTGAACACAGAACCGGAACGTGAATACGAACCAGGAACTTGGAACCAGGAACGCGGAGCCGCAGTGCTGTTACGATGACCTGTCCTGCGGAAATCATGGATGTCGATCACACGTCGTGAGTTCGGCGCGCTGACTGCGGGATCGCTTGCCGCTGCGGCGGCATCTGCCGTCGCCGCACAGGCGCCACCGGCCGCAGCGGCGCCTCCATCCGTTCTCGACATTGCCGATTGGAGCTACTACTGGTACGGCGTGGAACGCGTGAAGCTCGCACGCGGAACGATGGTCAATGGGATGCAGATGTTCGTCGAGCACTGGATCCCAGCAGTCGTGCGCCATCCGTACCCCATCGTGCTGGTGCATGGCGGTTACGGTCAGGCCTCCGACTGGATGAGCAGTCCGGATGGCAGGCCGGGATGGGCCTCCATGTTCCTGGAGCAGGGGTACAAGGTTTATCTCGTCGATCGACCGGGCCAGGGCCGCAACCCGCATCACCCGTGGGTGCATGGCCAATACGACGCGCAGGCACAGACATTCGAGCGCGTCGCGGCCGCCATCGGCGCAACTGGCAGAGACCACACACAGTGGCCAGGGCCAGGGGATGCCAGCGATCCAGCAATCGCTCAAATCGTGGCAGCGATGGGACAGCCGATGGCGATCAACGCCATCACACTCGATCTATGGCGCAGCAGGGGGTCGATGCTGCTCGACGACATCGGCCCTTCGATCTTCGTAACCCATGGAGATGGCGCCTCGCTCGCGTGGGTCACCGGGGAAGCGCGCCCCGCACTCGTGAAGGGCATCGTGGCGGTTGAACAGCCACCGGGATCGCTGCGCGGCCGGCAGCTCTCTGCGCTGACGCCGATTCCAATTGCTTTCGTCGTCGCCGAAGCATCGAAAACCAACGATCCCACGGCGGCGGCGGTGCTGCGAACGGCTGGCGGTCCAGTAGAGTTGATCCAACTCGCAGAGCATGGCGTTCGCGGGAACGGACCGATGGTGATGCTCGAGAAGAACAATCGCGAGGCACTGCAGCCGATCCTTGCGTGGATGAAGAACACCGTCGAAACGACGAGCACGTCGCGAGCGAGCCCGGCCACCAATCGCCCTGCGGAATCCACGGCGATACGACTGGCCGACCAAGGAGGCTTCTTCGTCGGCATACGACGAAAGCCGATGCCGTACGGAATGATTCCTCAGGGTCAGATGTTCGTGCAGTACATGATTCCTGCAGAGCGCCGGTACCCGTATCCCGTCGTCATGGTTCACGGCGGTGGGGCGCAGGGCACCCACATGATGGGCCTCGGGCGTCGTCCTGGGTGGGTGCACTATTTCGTCCAGGCAGGCTACGCCGTTTACTGGTTGGACCGGCCCAGCTACGGGCGCTCGCCGTACCATCCCGACGCGCTCGGTCCGAGCCACCTGCCTAATGTTCCACCGTTCGAGCCGCTCATCGAGGCAACCAACGTCTTCAAGACACGGCAGTGGCCAGGCCCCGGTGGGATGGAAGACGAGTACATCAATCAGTTCATGGCCTGCGAGTCAGGCAACACCATCGATGAGGCGTTTCACAGCGATCTCGCCTGGTCCGGCGGCGTCGAATTGATCGATCGTCTCGGGCCCTGCATTCTCCACACGCACGCCTTCGGTGGTTTCTTCGGATGGGGCGTCGCGGATCGCCGGCCCGATCTAATCAAGGGAATCATCTGCATGGAGATCAACGGGAACCCCTTCGAGCGGCAGCTGCGATGGGGATTGACCGCTGGCCCGGTGACATACGAGCCGCCGGTGACCGATCCAACGGAGTTCGCGCTGGTCGATCGGACTCCTCCGCCCGATTCTCCGAAACCCGTCGCATCACCGTTCAAACTGCAGGCAGAGCCGGCACGCAAGTGGAAAAACCTGCAGTCAATCCCGATCGGCTGGCTGACGAGCGAGGACGGCGCCGGCGGATCGCCCGTGGCCAACGTCGAGTTCCTGAAGCAGGTCGGTTGCAGGGTGGAAATGCTTCGGCTGCGCGATTACGGAATCTACGGCAATGGCAACCTCATGCTGATGGAAAAGAACAATCATGAGGTGTTTACCGTCATTCGCGAGTGGCTGGACAAGAACGTCGCAGCGCCAGGGACGGCACGCTAAGCTACGAACGGCCGCTCGAGGGTGTTGCGCGCATCCGGTTCTCCCGAAAAGCAAGAATAGAGTCAGTGTTAATGACACGGAACCCACCCAAAGCGCCGACCGGCGCCTTCGCAAGCCTCGCCGTCGCGATGCGCTCGAAGCGCACGGCATTCGTCGTGCTGCAGATGTTCGCCTCAGGCTTGCCGCTCGGTCTCGTCTGGATTGCCATCCCTGATTGGATGCGCGACATCGGCGTCGACATCCGGGTCGTCGGCCTCATCACGCTGGCGCAGGCACCCTGGACGTTCAAGCTGCTCTGGGCCCCCCTCATGGATCGCTACGTGCCGCCCTTCTGGGGACGCCGGCGGGGATGGATGGCGGTCACGCAAATCGTGCTGTTCATCGTGAGTCTCATGCTGGCGGGTGTCGGCCAGCGGCCGGAAGCGATCTGGGTGGTCGGGGCACTGGCGATGGCGATTGCGCTGGCGTCGGCGACGCAGGACGTTGCCATCGATGCGTACGCCGTCGAGGTCCTGCACAAAGACGAGCAAGGCGCAGCATCAGGAGCGCGCGTCGCGATGTATCGTGCAGCGATGTTCGCGTCGAGCGGCCTCGCGATCAGTATGGCCGCGCGCATCGGCTGGCCGGTCGTCAACGCAGTATTGGCCTTCGTCTATCTGCCGATGCTGCTCATCACCTGGAAGTCGCCCGAGCCGGAAGTACAGCCGCCAACCCCGCGAACGCTGCGCGACGCCGTGTGGCAACCGTTTCTCAGTTTTCTGACCCGGCCGCGCGCGCTCGAAATTCTTGCCTTCGTTGTCCTCTACAAGCTGTCCGATCAGCTCACGCAGGCGCTGACTCGTCCCTTTCTCATCGACATGGGGTACAACGCCGATCAACGCGGCATCGCCCTCGGGCTCATCACGATTACGACAACGATTGTTGGCGCGGTGTTTGGCGGTTGGGTGACGACGCTCGCCGGGCTCGGGAACTCGTTGTGGATATTCGGATTCCTTCAACTCTTCTCGAACGTCGGGTACTACATCCTGGCGATTCTCGGTCGCCCGGTGCCGACTGCGCTGTTTGCGGCAACCGGATTCGAGTTGCTGACGTCGGGCATGGGCACGGGGGCCTTTACAGTGCTCTTGCTTCGTCTGACCGAGAAACGATTCTCCGCAACTCAGTACGCCCTCTTCTCCAGCCTGTTCGCCTTGCCTCGCGTGGTGGCAGGACCGATCACGGGGTTCGCGGTCGCTGCAATCGGATGGCCGAGTTTCTTCTTGACCACTCTGGTGATCGGGGTTCCGGGACTGGTGATGCTCAATCGCTTCGCGCCGTTTGGCGTCCGCGAACCGCAATTCGAACACGAGGGGGAACCGGTTCCGTCCACGACGATGTCGGGTCTTCTGCGTCCGGGAATCACGGCGGCCACCGGGCTGGCGATCGGCGCCGCGTTGCTGGTGGCGGTGCTCGACGCGATGGACAAAGCGCGTGCGACACCGGCAGCAGGATTCGATATCGCCGGCGCATTGTGGCGGCTCACCCACCCCGCTGACCCGGGCGGTTGGGTGCAGATGCTGGGGATCCTCGCGTTCGCGATCGTAGGCGGGATGTTCATCGCGGCCACTCGGGTCAGGCGCGCAGAATCGCGAGCAACGCGCTAGCTCGCGCCGTCGCACCTTCGCACCCTCGCACCCTCGCACCCTCGCACCCTCGCACCGTCGACCCTCAGAGTTGTTCCGCAAGCGTTCTCAAATCGGCAACGAACTCCTCCATCGCCCGGTGACGCTCTTCGTCAGTCTGCGCGCGCAGGACTGACGAAGGATGCACCGTCGCCATCACCAGCGGAGCCAGCGGTGAATCGACGAATTTGCCCCGCTGCGTCGACACCTTGAACGCTGACCCGAGCATCGCCTGCGCCGCCGTCGCCCCCAGGCACACCAGGGCGCGCGGCTTGATAACGGCGAGTTCTGTATCCAGCCAGGGTCTGCAGGCGCGGATCTCAGAGATCCGAGGCTTGGAATGAATGCGTCGCTTGCCGCGAGGTTCCCACTTGAAATGCTTCACGACGTTGGTGACGTACACGCGATCGCGCGCGATGCCGACCGCCTCCAGCGCTTTGTCGAACACTCGCCCGGCAGGTCCGACGAACGGCTTGCCGGCAATGTCTTCGGCGTCACCCGGCTGCTCGCCGACAAACACCACCTCTGCGTCATTCGGACCCTCGCCGAAGACCGTCTGCGTGGCGCGGCGATACAAATCACATCCGGTGCAGCCCTTTGCTGCCTCCCTGGCGGTGCGCAGCGTAGGCTTCCGCGGAACGAACGGCGCCGCAGAGTCTGGCGTGACGGTACGCGAGTGAGATTTCGCCATGCCTGATCGATGAGTCGGGTGCAAACGCATCGCCACTGCGCGAGCCGACAGGGCTTTATGTCATGGCGGTGGTCGCTTCGATTTGTTGGCTTTCGTCTTGCCTCGCTGAGTAGGAACCGGGAGGACGCAATGGCCGAGCGCCGATCCGCAGCAGGCATCCGCTATCGCGGAAGGCCCTACCATTCCTGACGGGGGACATCTCATGGCACGAGCGATCTGGACCGGCTCACTCTCGTTTGGTCTCGTCAATATCCCGATAGAAGTGCATACCGCGGTGCGGGATCACCGGCCGCACTTTCGGCTGCTGCATGCGAAGGACCGCTCGCCGATCAATTTCGAGCGGGTCTGCCAGAAGGATCGAAAGACCGTCGCCTGGGAGGATCTGGTCAAAGGCTACGAGTACGAGAAAGGCCGTTTCGTCGTCCTGACCAAGGAGGATTTCGAGACCGCGGCGATCGAGAAGACGAGACGAATCGATGTGCTCGACTTCGTCGAGACTGACGCCATCGACGATCGCTACTTCGACAAGCCCTATTACCTCACAGCAAAGAAAGGCGGAGAGGCGGCGTACGCACTGCTGCGTGAAGCGATGAACGAGGCCGGCCGCATCGGCATCGCCAAGTTCGTCATGCGTGAGACTCAGCACCTGGCCGCCATTGAAGGCATCGGCGAGGCGCTCGTGCTCTCGACGCTGCGCTTCGCCGACGAGCTCGTCGATACGTCTTCACTCACCTTTCCGAGCGGTAAGAACCTCAAGAAGGCCGATCTCAATATGGCCAGGATGCTCGTCGAGAATCTCGCGGCGGAGTGGGATCCCGCGAAATACGCCGATGACTACCAGGAGAACCTGATGCGAGTCATCAAAGCCAAAATGAAAGGCAAGGAGCCCGATCTCGTCGTCGAAGAACGCTCACGCGATTCGAACGTGATCGATCTCATGGAACGCCTGAGACAAAGCCTCGATCAATCGGGCAGCCGGCGGGGCGCGAAAAAGGTGACGCGCAGCAAGGCCCGCAAGACTCCGGCCCGTGCGCGACGGACACGACGCACCGCCGTCGCGTGAAACGCGACTCTCAGGGCAGCCGCATGAAGCGGTGGTTATAGCGATAGCGCCTCCACAACCACGCTGCCATGCCGGTTGCGATGAACGGCCACGCGCGTGCCGCCCGCGCCGCCCATGCCTGCCACGGGAAGCGCGTGGGATTGAAACGCTCGACTCGTTCGCGAATCAGCTCGATCCGTCTGTCGATCAAGAGCCG
>Ga0207688_10001344_pt1 | contig 12778 bp, 9 predicted proteins | sample KBSMiscanthusM4_FD_184296 | JGI IMG/M metagenome (GOLD analysis project Ga0207688, IMG submission 184296) | Miscanthus rhizosphere microbial communities from Kellogg Biological Station, Michigan, USA - M4 (SPAdes) (version 2) | ecosystem: Host-associated > Plants > Roots > Rhizosphere ...
CACAACCATCACGCCTTCCCGCGCTCGGCCAAGCACGGCCTGCGCTGGTACGAGCCCGACGTCTCGGGCCTGTTCATCCGCGGCCTCGAGCGCCTGCACCTGGCCTGGAACGTGGTCACGATCACGCCCGAGCGCCAGCGCGAGCGCCTGGCCGCGAGCGCCGGCAGCGCCTGACCGCGCACCGAGCGCGCAAATGGTGCGACGGACCGGCCATTCTCCTTGCGCTCATCCGCACAGATGGAACACTCCCCGTGCAGTCGATGGGTGAAGAGGGGGAGTGCCGAGAATGGCAACCAATCTGGAGACATTGCAGGCGCGCGTCCGGGAGATGGAGGGCGTGGCCTACGGTCGCGACGACCGCCAGGACAGCTGGATGAACACGTGGGCCTTCCAGGCCCGGCGTGAGCTCCGTCGTCGCCGCCGCAAGATGCGGGCCGAGGCGCCCTCAAAGGGCAGCCCGCAGCCCTCGAGCTGAGCACCAGCCGGGGCGTTTTCCCGCTCTGTGCGGCTACCAGGCCGCACGCGCTTCGGCCTGCCACACTCCGTGTGGGTTTGCGCCCGCCTGGGGTAGCCAGGCGTGGAGTGGAAAAGGAGGAACCCGAACATGGCCGAGAACCGCTTGCAGCGCCTGTCCGAGCTCGGGCAGAGCGTATGGATCGACAACCTTTCACGCCCGCTCGTCCGTGAAGGCGGGCTGACGCGCCTGATGGAGGAGGACGCCGTCGTCGGCGTCACCTCGAACCCGACCATCTTCCAGAAGGCGCTCGCCGAGGGCGACGCCTACGACGAGCAGATGCGCGAGGTGATCGCGAACGAGCAAGACAACACGGAGGTGTTCCTCCAGCTCGCCACGCGCGACGTGGCCGACGCCTGCGACCTGCTGCGGCCGGTGTGGGACCGCGGCGGCGGTCGCGACGGCTACGTGTCGATCGAGGTCACGCCCGACCTCGCCTACGACACCGAGGGCACGATCGCCCAGGCCCAGCGCCTGCACGAGTGGATCGACAAGCCCAACCTGCTGGTCAAGATCCCCGCCACCGAGCCCGGCCTGGGCGCGATCGAGGAGATGATCGCCCGCGGCCGTTCGATCAACGTCACCCTGACCTTCTCGCTGGACCGCCACGCCCAGGTGGCCGAGGCCTACCTGCGCGGGCTTGAGCGCCTGGTCGAGTCCGGCGGCGATCCCTCGCCCGTCGCCTCGGTCGCGTCGTTCTTCGTCTCCCGCGTGGACACGGAGGTCGACAACCGCCTCGACGCCATCGGCGGCCACGACGAGTTGCTCGGCCGCACCGCCGTGGCGAACGCCAAGCTCGCCTACCGGCACTACCTGGAGACGTTCGCCGGCGACCGCTGGGAGGCCCTGGCGGCCAAGGGCGCCACGCCGCAGCGCTGCCTGTGGGCCTCGACGTCGACCAAGAACCCGGCCTACCGGGACACGCTCTACGTCGAGGAGCTCATCGGGCGCGACACGGTCAACACCATGCCCGACTCCACCATCGAGGACTTCCAGGACCACGGCGAGATCCGCGGCCTGACCGTCGAGGAGGACGTGGAGGGCGCGCGCGCGACGCTCGAGGCGCTGGCCAAGGCCGGCGTCGACTACGACGACGTGACGGCCACGCTCGAGCGCGAGGGCGTGGAGAAGTTCGACGCGTCGTTCAAGGAGCTGTTGGACGAGGTGGCCCGCAAGCGCGACACGCTCGTCGCGGCGTAGGTGGCGGCCATGGACGCCAGCCAGTGGGGCGCGCTCGGCGAGCAGCTGCGCGTGGACTCCGTCCGCGCGTCGGCCGCCGCCGGGTCCGGCCACCCCACCTCCTCCATGTCGGCCGCCGACCTGATCGCCGTGCTCATCGCCGAGCACCTGCGCTTCGACGTCGACAAGCCCGACGACCCCAACAACGACCACGTGATCTTCTCCAAGGGTCACGCGTCGCCGCTCGAGTACTCGATGCTCAAGGCGATGGGCGTGCTCGACGACGCCGAGCTGCTCACGTTCAGGAAGTTCGGCTCGCGCCTGCAGGGCCACCCGATCCCCAACCTGCCGATGGTCGACGTGGCCACCGGCTCGCTGGGCCAGGGCCTGCCCATCGGCGTCGGCGTCGCGCTCACCGGCCAGCGCCTGGACCGCCTGCCCTACCGCGTGTGGGTGCTGTGCGGCGACTCCGAGCTGGCCGAGGGCTCGATCTGGGAGGCGTTCGAGCACGCCGCCTACGCGGGCCTCGACAACCTCGTGGCCATCCTCGACATCAACCGGCTCGGCCAGCGCGGCGAGACCATGCACGGCTGGAACCTGCGCAACTACGCCGGGCGCGTCGAGGCCAACGGCTGGCACGCGATCGAGATCGACGGCCACGACGTCGAGGCGATCGACCGCGCCTACGCCGAGGCCGAGGCCACCTCGGGCAAGCCCACCGCGATCATCGCCAAGACGGTCAAGGGCAAGGGCGTCGCGGCGGTCGAGAACAAGAACGGGTTCCACGGCAAGCCCCTCGACGACCCCGAGGCGGCGATCGCGGAGCTCGGCGGCGAGCGCGACCTGCACGTCGACGTGGCCAAGCCCGAGTCGCACGGCACGCCGCACGTCTTCGAGACCAGCGGCGCCGCCCTGCCCACCTACGACCTGGGCGACAAGGTCGCGACCCGCAAGGCCTACGGCGACGCCCTGACCGCGGTGGGGGCCAACCACGGCGACGTGGTCGCGCTGGACGGCGAGGTGGGGAACTCCACCTACGCCGAGCTCTTCAGCGACACCCACCCGGATCGCTACTTCGAGATGTTCATCGCCGAGCAGCAGATGATCGCCACGGCGGTGGGCATGCAGGTGCGGGGCTGGAAGCCCTACGCGTCCACGTTCGCGGCGTTCCTCGCCCGGTCGGCCGACTTCACGCGCATGGCCGCGATCTCGCGGGCCGACCTGCGCGTGTCCGGGTCGCACGCGGGCGTGTCGATCGGCGAGGACGGGCCGTCGCAGATGGCGCTCGAGGACCTCGCCTACTTCCGCGCCCTGCATTCGAGCGCGGTGCTCTACCCGTGCGACGGCAACCAGACGGCCCAGCTCACCGAGGCCATGGCCGACCGCGACGGCATCACCTACATCCGCACCACGCGCGGGGGGACGCCGGTGATCTACGGGCCCGACGACCGCTTCGAGATCGGCGGCTCGCGCGTCGTGCGCGCGTCCGACGAGGACGAGGTGCTGCTGGTCGGCGCCGGGATCACCCTGCACGAGGCGCTGCAGGCCGCCGACGCCCTGGCCGACGACGGCATCCGCGCGCGCGTGGTGGACTGCTACTCGCTCAAGCCCATCGACACCGACGGCCTGCGCGAGGCCGCGGCGGCCGCGGGCGACCGCGTCGTCACCGTGGAGGACCACTGGCCCGAGGGCGGCCTGGGCGACGCTGTGCTAGGCGCCTTCGCCGACGCGGACGACCGCCCGCGCGTGGTCAAGCTCGCCGTCCGCGACATGCCCGGCTCGGGCAAGCCGGACGAGCTGCTGCATGCGGCCGGGATCGACGCCGACGCGATCGCGTCCGCGGCGCGCGCCCTGGTGCGCGGCGGCGTTCCCGTCTGATGGCCGGGCAGGTCGACGAGATCACCAGCGCGCGCCTGCGGGCGCTCGCTGCAGTCCGCGCGCCCCAGGGCCACCGCGTCTTGACGGTGTACTTCGACCTCGACCCGAGCCGGTTCGGCACCGGCGAGGCGCGCAGGACCGAGATCAGCTCGGTCATCGACGAGGCCGAGCGCAAGGCGCGCGGCGCCGACGACTCGCTGCCCCACGACGGGAGGATCAAGCTGCGCGCCGACGTCGACCGCGTGCGGGACTGGTTCGAGCGCGACTTCTCGGCCAAGGGGACACAGGGCCTCGCGCTGTTCGCGTGCAGCCCGGCCGACCTGTTCGAGGCGCTGCGGCTGCCCTGCCCGTCGCCGCGCCTGGTCGCGGTCGACGACGCGCCGCTGATCACGCCGCTGGCCGAGGTCGGCCCGCCCACGCGCTGGGCGGTGCTGCTCGTCGACCGCCGCCACGGGCGGCTGTTCGCGGGCACGCAGTGGGAGCTCGACGAGGTCGGCGACGTCTACGACCGCGAATCCGGGCGCACCCGGGCCGGCGTGCGCGAGGGCGGCCTGTCCGAGGACCGCTATCAGCGCTCGGTCGAGGAGGACGCCAAGCACCACTTCCACCAGGTCTCCGAGGCCATGCTCGTGCGGCTCAAGCAGCGGCCCTTCGACCGCCTGCTGGTCGCGTCGCCCGACCCCGAGTACGCCGAGGTCGTCGAGCGCCTGCACCCGTACGTGAAGGAGCGCTGCGCCGGGCGCGTCGACGTCGAGGTCGCCACCGCCAACGCGGAGCAGGTGCTGGAGGCGGCCGAGCCGGCCATGCGCGCCGACGCCGAGCGACACGCCGCCGAGGTGCTCGAGCGGGTGCGGGCCGGAATCGGCCGTGGCGACCGGGCCGTGCACGGCGAGGACGCCGTGCGCGAGGCGCTCGAGCAGCAGCGCGTCGAGGCGCTGGTCTACGACGCACGTGTCGACGGCTCGGTGGACGAGGCGGTGCGGGCGGCGCTGCTGCAGTCGGCCGAGGTCATCAACGTCGGCGACGCCACCGACCTGGCTCCGCTCGGCCACATTGCGGCCGTCCTGCGCTTCTAGTGGGCCCTAGGGCGTGACGCCGCGCGCCTCGCGGGCGGCGTCCTCGGCCTCGCGCAGCTGGTCCTCGATCAGGTCGAGGCCGGTGTCCCAGAACCCCGGGTCGGCGAGGTCGACGCCGACGATCTCGCCCAGAGCCTCCGGCGGCAGCGAGCCGCCGGCCGACAGCAGCTCGATGTAGCGGGGTACGAAGGCAGCGCCCTCGTCCTTCCAGCGCCGGTAGATCGACAGCGCCAGGAGCTGGCCGTAGGCGTACGCGTACACGTAGCCGGGTGTGGCGATGAAGTGGGGGACGTAGGACCACCAGGTGCGGTAGCCCTCGGTCAGCTCCACGGCGTCGCCGAGCAGCTCGGACTGGGTCTCGGACCACAGGTCGCCGAAGCGGTCCACGGACAGCTCGCCGTCCTCGCGCCGCGTCGTGTGCACGCGGTCCTCGAAGCGGTTCATGGCCGTCTGGCGGAACACGGTGGCGATCGCGCCCTCGACCGATTCGGCCAGCAGCGAGAGCCGCGACTCGGGGTCGGGGGCCTGCTCGAGCAGCGCCTCGAAGGTCATGGCCTCGCCGAACACCGACGCGGTCTCGGCCAGGGTCAGCGGCGTGCTCTGGTGGAAGATCCCCTGCGGCGCGGCCAGGGCGGCGTGGACGCCGTGGCCGAGCTCGTGGGCGAGGATGAGCACGTCGCGGCGCCGGTGCGTGTAGTTGAGCAGCAGGTACGGGTGCACCGACGGCACCGTGTAGGCGCAGAACGCGCCGGGGCGCTTGGCCGGCCGCGGCGGCGCGTCGACCCACGGGGCGTCGAAGAAGCGGCGGGCGACGCTGCCCAGCTCGGGCGAGAAGGCCTGGTAGGCGCCGAGCACGAGCGCCTTGCCGTCCGACCAGCGCACCATGGCCTCGTCGGCGGTCACGGCAGCCATGCGGTCGTAGTCGGCGAGCCGGTCGAGGCCGAGCAGCTTGGCCTTGAGCCGGTACCAGCGCCGCGGCAGCTCGTAGCGGCGCTGTACGGCGTCGATGAGCGCCTGTACCGATTCGTCCGAGGCCTCGTTGGCCAGATTGCGCGAGGAGATCCAATTCGGGTAGTGGCGCAGCCGGTCGTCGGTGGCCTTGTCGGCCATCAGCGTGTTGTAGACGTAGGCGCGCGTGCGCAGGCCGGGCTCGAGCGTCGCGGTGACGGCCTCGGCGGCGTTGCGGCGCACGTCGCGGTCGGGCGAGAGCAGCTGGCTCAGCGCGGAGTCCAGCGGCACCTCCTCGCCGCCGCCCAGATCCACCTGCAGGGCCGAGACGAGCTCCTCGAACAGGCGCCCCCAGGCCGACCGGCCGGTCAGCGCCTTCTCGGTCAGCACCTTCTCCTCGGGCTCGGTGAGCAGGTGCGGTCGGTAGCGCCGGGCCGAGCGCAGGTAGTGGCGGGCGAAGTCGAGCCCGTCGGCGGCCAGCAGCTCCTCGGCGCGGGCGTCGTCGAGCGCCGCCCACTCGAGCTCGAAGAACAGGAGCTTGGTCTCGAGCTGGGTGGCGCGCTCCTGCACCTTCTGCAGCAGTGCGCCGCGCGCCGGGTCCGCGGTGTCGGTGGAGAACTGCAGCGCGGCGTAGTTGCCGGCGCGGCCGAGCTGGTCCTGGATCCCGGCCAGCTCCTGCATCACGCCGACGAGGCCTGGGCCGTCGAGCTCGGCCATCTTGCCGGCGTGCGCGGCCGCGAAGGCGTCGGCGCGGCGAGTGGCCTCGTCCAGGAGCCGGTCGACCCCGGTGGTGCCGTCGCCCTCGACGAGCTCCTCGAGATCCCAGGCGACGGTCTCGAGCTCGGGATCGCTGACCGTGGTCACGCGGTCCAGGGTAGGACGCGCGGCTCGCCGGTGTCGCCTCGCCGTCCGTGGGCGACGACGAACGCCTCGACGACGCGGGGGTCGAACTGGCGTCCGGCCGAGCGACGCAGCTCGGCCAGCGCTGCCGCCGGCTCCAGCGCGGCCGAGTAGTGGCGCTCGGAGACCATCGTCTCGTAGGCGTCGCAGACGGCGATGACCCGCGCGCCCAGCGGGATGTCCTCGGCGCGGCGCCCGTCCGGGTAGCCGAACCCGTCCCAGCGCTCGTGGCTGCAGCGCACGAGCTCGGCCGCCTCGCCCAGCGGCGCCGCGGTGGCAAGGATGCGCTCGCCCACCACCGTGTGGGTGCGCAGGAACGCGGCCTCGTCGTCGGTGAGGGGGCCGTGCTTGTCGAGGATCGCGTCGGGCACCGCCACCTTCCCGACGTCGTGCAGCTCGGCCGCGCGCACGAGCTCGTCCAGGCGCTCGCCCGACAGGCCGAGCTCCCGACCGGTCCCGCGGGCAAGCGCGGCCACGGCCCGCATGTGGCGCGCGAGCTCGGGCCGCGCGTGCTCGAGGTCGCGCACGAGCGTGTCCCGGCTCGGCACCGCGGGCCGGCCGTTTACCCCGAGCAGGTCGACCGCGGGCACGCCCACGATGGCGAAGCCGGCGCCCCGCTCGCTCAGCGCCGTCAACGCGGCGGCGACGGTCGCGCCGGTGACCCGGCCGCCGACGGCGAAGCGGTCGTCGTGGAGCCGATGGGCGCGCCCGTGCGGCGCGACCGCGGCGCGGCAGCGCCGGTGCAGCCGCGCGAGCATGGCCTCGCTCACCTGCGCGCCGAAGGTGTCGCGGTATGGCGCGAAGCCATCGAGCGCGAACAGCTCAAGCACCCGCATCGCAGCCGGGAGACTACGCCCCATAGGATCGAGGGCAAGCAGCCAAGGAGAGCCGATGAGCGACGAACCCGTGAAGTTCCTGCTGAACGAGCGCGATATCCCCACGCACTGGATCAACCTCCTGCCCGACCTCCCCGGCGAGCCGCTTCCGCCGCTGAACCCGGGCACCAGGGAGCCGGCGGGGCCCGACGACCTGATGCCGATCTTCCCGATGGGGCTGATCCAGCAGGAGGTCTCGCCCGAGCCGGAGATCGAGATCCCCGAGGAGGTGCGCGAGGTCTACAAGCTCTGGCGCCCGACGCCGCTGTACCGCGCCCGCCGCCTCGAGCGCGCGCTCGATACGCCGGCCCGCATCTACTACAAGTACGAGGGCACCTCGCCCGCGGGCTCGCACAAGCCCAACACCGCGGTCGCGCAGGCCTACGAGAACGCGCAGGCGGGCATCCGCAAGCTCGCGACCGAGACCGGCGCCGGCCAGTGGGGCTCGGCGCTGGCGTTCGCCTGCACCCAGTTCGGCATGGAATGCGAGGTGTTCATGGTCGGGTCCAGCTACGACCAGAAGCCCTACCGCCGGTCGATGATGGAGGCGTGGGGCGCGACCGTGCACCGGTCGCCCTCGGACGCCACCGCGGCCGGGCGCTCGCAGGCCGCCCATCCCACCGGCTCGCTGGGCATCGCGATCTCCGAGGCGGTCGAGGTGGCCGCGCAGGACGCGGGCACGAACTACTCGCTTGGCTCGGTCCTCAACCACGTGCTCCTGCACCAGACGGTGATCGGACAGGAGGCCATCGCCCAGCTCGAGCAGGCCGGCGATGAGCCCGACATCGTCATCGGCTGCGTCGGCGGCGGGTCGAACTTCGCCGGCATCGCGTACCCGTTCGTGCGCCGCGTGCTGCGCGACGGCGCCACGACGAAGTTCCTGGCCGCCGAGCCGGCCGCGTGCCCCACCTTGACCCGCGGGGTCTACCGCTACGACTTCGGCGACACCGTGGGCATGACGCCCCTGATGCCGATGTACACGCTCGGCCACGACTTCGTGCCGCCGCCCGTGCACGCCGGCGGCCTGCGCTACCACGGCGACGCACCGTCGCTGTGCGGCCTGGTCAAGGCCGGGATGGTCGAGGCCCGCGCGTACAAGCAGAACGAGACGTTCGCGGCCGCCGTGCAGTTCGCGCGGAGCGAGGGGATCATCCCGGCGCCCGAGCCCGCCCACGCGATCAAGGCGGTCATGGACGAGGCCGAGGCGGCCAAGCAGGCCGGCGAGGACCGGGTGATCCTGTTCGGGCTCTGCGGCCACGGCAACTTCGACCTCGGGGCCTACGACGCCTACCTGTCGGGCTCGCTCGAGGACCCGGAGTTCTCCGAGGCCGACATGGAGGAGGCGCTCGCGCGCCTGCCCGACGTGCCGGTGCCCGCCTAGGCGCGCCTGCGTGCTCACCGCCGTCCGCGACCACTGCCTCGCCCCGGCGCGCAGCGTCGACGAGGCCACGGCCTACGGCGGCCGCTACCGCCGCCTCTTCCCCGACCTGCCGCGGCTGGCGGAGGACGAGGCGGCGGTCCGCGCGCTGGGCGTCGAGGGCGGGTGGTGCGACGGCGGCGACGACGCCGACGACGACGCGCGCGTGGCCGCGGGCTGGCCGTTCTTCGGCCAGTACGTCGCCCACGACATCACCGCCGACCGCTCCGCCCTCTCGCACCACGCCGACGAGGCCGAGATCAGGAACTTCCGCACGCCGAAGGCCAACCTCGAGTGCCTGTACGGCGCCGGGCCGGTCGCCAACCCCTACCTGTACGAGCGCGGCGATCCCGCGAAGCTGCTGCTCGCCGGCCACGACCTGCCCCGGAACGACGAGGCGATGGCGCTGGTGGGCGACCCGCGTCAGGACACCCACCTGCTCATCAACCAGCTCCAGGTGGCGCTGGCCCGCGTGCACAACGGGCTGGTCGGCCGCCTGCGCGAGGACGGCGTCCACGAGGACGCCCTGTTCGCGGAGGCCCAGCGGGCCACGCGCTGGCACTACCAGTGGGTGGTCCTGAACGACTTCCTGCCCCGCGTGGCCGGCGCCGATGTGGTCGTCGAGGTGCTGCGCCACGGGCCCAGGGTCTACCGGCCGGAGCCCGGCGACCCCTACATCCCGTACGAGTTCGCCGACGCGGCCTTCCGCTATGGCCACAGCCAGATCCGGCGCACCTATCGGGTCAACGGCGGCGTCGAGCCCTGCCCGCTGCTGCCAGACCTGCTCGGGTTCCGCAGGGTGCCGCTCGAGCAGGCGGTCGACTGGGCGCTGTTCTTCGACCTACCCGAGCGCGAGCCCGCCCAGCGGGCCAAGCGCATCGACGGGCGCCTGCCGCCGTCGCTCATCCGCCTGCCGCTGGCGCTGACCGGGCACGTCGACGAGGCCGAGTACCACTCGCTGGCGGTGCGCGACCTCCAGCGCGGGCACGCGCTCGCGTTGCCCACCGGCGAAGCGGTGGCGGCGGCGCTGGGCGAGGAGCCGCTGACCGCGAACGCGGTCGGCCTGGGCGCGGGCTGGGAAGGGCGGACGCCGCTGTGGTTCTACATCCTCCGCGAAGCCGACGTGCGTGCCGCCGGGGACGCGCTGGGCCGAAGCGGCGGGCGCATCGTGGCCGAGGTCCTCGTCGGGATCGTCGACGAGGACCCGAGCTCCTACCGGGCCGTCGACCCGTCCTGGCTGCCGACGCTTCCGGCCGCGCAGGACGGGTCGTTCGGGCTCGCGGACCTGCTGGTGTTCAGCTCCGCGTCGGCCGCCGTGTAGTCGGGTCGATCGGGGCAGCCTCGCGCTCGTCGGCGGCTGCGGCGCGCTCGTCGGCGGCGGCGGGCTCCTCGGCGGGGTGCTCCTCGCCGCCCGGCCGCTGGCCGTCGGCGAAGGTCTCGCGCCGCTCAACGACCTCCTCGGGGCTGTCGGCGTTGCGCAGCTCGTCGTCGGCGAGACCGCGCTCGTGCACGTTGGCACGCGCCTGGTGCAGGTCGGCCTCTGCGCGCTGGCGCGCGGCCTCGCTCTCGGCCAGCTCGGCCTTCGCCTGGCGGTCCTGGGCCTCCTGGCGGTGACGGTCCACGACGGCCCCGCGCCGCTCCTCGAGCTGTCGCTGCTCGCGGGCCCTGCGGGCGCGCGGGATCGCAAAGATCACGAGGGCGATCAGGACGACGACGACGACAACGATGGCCACGATCAGTCCGACACTCATGCGTTTCCCTCCCTGGTTGGGCGGATAGGTGCCCCTCCCGTTCCCGGCTCGGCCATCGCATAATCGTTGGCGTCGCCAACTGTTGCCGCTACAATGGCTTACACATCGTAAGCAGAGAAAGCGACCCTTTTGATGGCGACACTTCTTCTCATTCCCACCGAGGACGCCGTGGTCTTCCCGACCATGGACGTCACGCTGCCGATCGACGTCGACGACGACGAGCGCGTGCTGCTCGTCCCGCGCCACGACGGCGAGTTCGCGCGTGTGGGCACCGTCGCCGAGGTCGCCGAGCGGGTTCGCCTCCCCGGCGGGGCCCGAGCGGTGGCCCTGCGCGGCCTGCACCGCGGCACCGCCGGCGCCGCACAGACCGACTCCTCCGGCAAGCTGCGCGTCGAGGTCGAAGAGCACCCCGACGCCATTCCCGTCGACGGACGCACTCGCAACACCGAGCGCGAGTACCGCGCGGTCGTGGACGAGCTCCTCGAGCTGCGTGGCGACGACGGGCGGATCTCCGCCTTCGTGCGGTCGATCACCGAGCCCGGGGCGCTGGCCGACACGGCCGGCTTCTCCCCGGACATCACCCACGCCGACAAGGTCAAGCTGCTCGAGACCGTCGACGTGACCGAGCGCCTCGAGCTGGCGCTGTCGCTGCAGCGCGACCGTCTGGCCGAGCTGCAGGTGCGTACGCGCATCCGCGACGACGTCCAGTCGGGCGCCGAGAAGCAGCAGCGGGAGTACTTCCTGCGCAAGCAGATGGAGTCCATCCGCAAGGAGCTCGGCGAGGACGACGAGTCCATCGTCGACGAGTACCGCAAGAAGATCGAGGACGCGGGGATGCCCGACGACGTCCGCGAGCAGGCCGAGCGCGAGCTGGGCCGGCTGGAGCGGATGGGCGAGCAGTCCGGCGAGGCTTCGATGATCCGCACCTACCTGGACTGGATCGTTGCCGTGCCGTGGGGCGAGCGCTCCGAGGAGCGCCTGGACCCGCAGCACGCCCGGGAGGTGCTGGACGCCGACCACGCCGGCCTCGAGGACGTCAAGGACCGCATCGTCGAGTACATCGCGGTGCGCAAGCTGCGCGAGGAGCGTGGCCTCGAGGACTCGGCGCCGAGCGGCCGCAAGCCGAGCGGTGCGATCCTGACCCTGATCGGGCCTCCGGGTACCGGCAAGACCAGCATCGGCGAGTCGATCGCCCGCGCCACGGGCCGTGAGTTTGTCCGCATGTCGCTGGGCGGCGTGCGCGACGAGGCGGAGATCCGCGGGCACCGGCGTACCTACATCGGCGCGCTGCCGGGCCGCCTCGTGCGGGCGCTGCGGGACGCCGGGACGATGAACCCGGTCATCCTGCTCGACGAGGTCGACAAGGTCGGCGCCGACTGGCGCGGCGACCCCAGCGCGGCCCTGCTCGAGGTCCTCGACCCGGCACAGAACCACTCGTTCCGCGACCACTATCTCGATGTCGAGCTCGACCTCTCGGGGGTGCTGTTCCTGGCCACCGCCAACATGGCGGAGACCATCCCCGGCCCGCTGCTGGACCGCATGGAGGTCATCCGCTTCGACGGCTACACGGTCGAGGAGAAGGTGGCGATCGCCCGCGGCTACCTGTGGCCGCGCCAGCGGGAGCGCAACGGCCTGCGGACCGACGAGGTCACGGTGACCGACGACGTCCTGCGCCTGGTCGTCAGCGAGTACACGCGCGAGGCCGGCGTGCGCCAGCTCGAGCGCGAGCTGGGCACGGTCCTGCGCAAGACGGCGACGCGGATCGCGTCGGAGCAGGCGCAGGCGCCCGTGGCGGTCGATGTCGACGCCGTGCGCGACGCCCTCGGCCGGCAGAAGTTCTTCCAGGAGGCGGCCATCCGCACGGCGGTGCCGGGCGTGGCCACCGGCCTGGCGGTGACCGGCGTCGGCGGCGACGTGCTGTTCGTCGAGGCGACCGGGATGAAGGGCTCGAACGGGCTCGTGCTGACCGGCCAGCTCGGCGACGTGATGAAGGAGTCCGCGCGCATCGCGCTGAGCTACGTGCGCGGGCACGCCGAGGAACTGGGCATCGACGAGCAGGCGTTCGACGATCGCGAGTTCCACGTCCACGTGCCGGCCGGCGCCATCCCCAAGGACGGCCCGAGCGCCGGCGTGACCATGACCACGGCGCTGGCGTCGCTGCTGTCCGGCCGCCCGGTCAAGCACACGGTCGGCATGACCGGTGAGGTCACGCTGCAGGGCCGGGTGCTCCCGATCGGCGG
>Ga0207688_10001348_pt1 | contig 12760 bp, 11 predicted proteins | sample KBSMiscanthusM4_FD_184296 | JGI IMG/M metagenome (GOLD analysis project Ga0207688, IMG submission 184296) | Miscanthus rhizosphere microbial communities from Kellogg Biological Station, Michigan, USA - M4 (SPAdes) (version 2) | ecosystem: Host-associated > Plants > Roots > Rhizosphere ...
GACGATGCCCGGTTCGGTGATCGTGGGCGTGATTGGCATTGCACTTCCTGGGGTCGGTACCTAAGCAAGCACTTGCTTGGTACGCTAGCACAGTGACCGACGCCGCTGACATCAACCTCGGACTCAAGGACAGGGTCGTTCTGGTGACCGGTGGGGTCCGCGGCGTCGGCGCAGGCATCAGCGCCGTCTTCGCCGACCAGGGCGCCGCGGTGGTGACGTGTGCGCGCCGCGAGGTCGAGGGCCTGCCCTACGAGTTCCACTCCTGCGACGTGCGCGACGACGACGCCGTCGCCGCGCTCATCGGGACGATCGTGGAGCGGCACGGGCGGCTGGACGTCGTGGTCAACAACGCGGGCGGCTCGCCGTACGTGCTCACCGCGGATGCGAGCGCGAAGTTCAACCGCAAGATCATCGAGCTCAACCTGCTTGGGCCGCTGTCGGTTTCACAGCACGCGAATACCGTGATGCAAACACAGGACACCGGCGGCTCGATTGTGAACATCGCCAGCGTCAGCGGCCGTCGGCCAACCCCAGGCACAGCACCCTACGGCGCGGCGAAGGCTGGCGTCGAAAGCCTCACCAGCACACTGGCAGTCGAGTGGGCGCCGAAGGTCAGGGTCAACTCGGTCGTCGTGGGGATGGTCGAGACCGAACAGTCGGAGCTGTTCTACGGCGACGAGGAATCGATCGCGGCGATCTCCGCGAACGTGCCGCTCGGCCGGCTCGCCACACCCGCCGACGTCGGCTGGGCCGCAGCTTTTCTGGCATCGGACGCCGCGTCCTACATCAGCGGCGCCAGCCTCGAAGTGCATGGCGGCGGCGAACCGCCGCACTATCTGGCGACAACGAATGCAATCAAGTAAGGAGATATAGGCATGGGTCTGCTCGACGGTCGGGTGGTCATCGTGACGGGTGCGGGCGGCGGCATCGGACGCGCGCACGCGCTGGCGTTCGCCGCCGAGGGAGCCCGTGTGGTGGTCAACGACATCGGTGTGGGGCTTGACGGCTCGCCCGCCGGCGGGGGTAGCGCAGCGCAGGGCGTCGTCGACGAGATCACCGCCGCCGGAGGAGAAGCCGTCACCAGTGGGGCGAACGTCGCCGACTGGCAGCAGGCCGAAGGCCTGATCCAGGCCGCGGTCGACACGTACGGCGGGCTCGACGTTCTGGTGAACAACGCCGGCATCGTCCGCGACCGCATGTTCGCCAACACCAGCGAGGAAGAGTTCGACGCTGTCGTCGCCGTGCATCTCAAGGGCCACTTCGCCACGATGCGGCACGCGGCGGCGTATTGGCGGGCGCAGTCCAAGGCGGGCGACACCCCCGACGCCCGGATCATCAACACCAGTTCAGGCGCAGGCCTGCAAGGCAGTGTGGGACAGGCGAATTACAGTGCCGCCAAGGCGGGCATCGCGGCCATGACCCTGGTAGCCGCCACTGAGATGGGCCGCTACGGCGTCACCGTCAACGCGATCGCACCGTCGGCGCGAACCCGGATGACCGAGACGGTATTCGCCGAGATGATGGCGACCCAGGACAACGACTTCGACGCGATGGCACCGGAAAACATTTCACCGCTGGTGGTTTGGCTCGGCAGCGTCGAGTCCAAGGATGTCACCGGCAAGATGTTCGAGGTCGAGGGTGGCATCGTCCGTGTCGCCGAGGGCTGGGCCCACGGACCGCAGGTCGACAAGGGCGCCCGGTGGGACCCGGCCGAACTCGGTCCCGTGGTCACCGAGCTACTCGCCAAGGCGCGACCGCCGGTCCCGGTCTACGGGGCGTAACTCCCGCACCCCAGTGGGCCGCGTCAGGCGGCCTTCTTGTCGGTGCCGTCGCTCGCGTCGTTGTCGGCCTTCCGACTCTCGCCTTTGTCCGACCCGGTCGTGTCGTCGCTTGTGGCAGCGGCATCGCCCGGGTGAAACTTGTTTCCGCGCCTCAGATTCCTGGCGCCATTGGGCTTTTCGGTCTTCTTCGCAAGCTTCGTGGTCTTCGGCGCTTCCGCCGCCTGCTCGTCAGCCGATCCCTTCACGGACCGGAATGAGCGCTCGTTGGTGGCCGCGTTGAGCGCCGTCTGGGTGGACGGCGCCTGCTCATCGGATTGCACCGCGGCCGAACCGCGCACGTCGTTGACCACCTTCGGGACGAACGCCTGTCGAATTCGATAGGCGGCGGTTTGGGGCGCAGTGACGACGTTGCGGACGTCGACGAACAACTTCGTCGGCAGCGACGGGTCAGCGGAGACTTCCACACCGTCCCAGTTCTCGAGCGTCCAGCCGTCTTCGGGATTGCCCGTGACCACGACTACTGAAGTGTTGTCCAGAGGGTGGCTGAGAATGAGTCCGAGCTCGGGGTTGTCGACGTTCATCATCGTCCAGAACATGATGGTTGCGCCGTGCGAGAACACCACGGCGTTGCGATCGCCGCTGTCATAGATCGTCTGGACGGCGTCATCCACCCTGGCGTCGAAGGCATTTCCGTCGGTCGACCCGACTACGGGAACAAAGCGTGCCCCCAACGTCCAGGCGAATGATCTTGGGCGAGTGTAGCTTTCGCTCTTCATTGCTGGCGTCGCGGGCGACGCGGTCGAGATGTTCGCCGCGAATCTGCACGTGTACGTCCGGGTGGACCTTCAGATTGCGGTAACACATGGGGTGTTCGCCTCACAGGAATAACGATGCGGGCAGTATGACCCGATCGCCGTCGCGAAGGTACAGCGCCGGCGTGACACGCGTCTTTCCGCTCTTGCGCCCCGTCGTAGTAATGAGCGCGGCTGGAAACCACAACAGTCTTGGGCCGAGCCGTCCGCTCGTGTGCTGGTAGATCCAGACGTGAGCCCGCGCGAAGTACTTCAGCAGCAGCGCAAGGAACGTCGAATTCCGTATTCGTCGCCGCTGCGTCATACGCGAAGTCTTGCCGCTGAGCGCGAACGGCAAACCAGTCCGGACTAGAGGCGCCTGATCGCGCGGAAGGCCTTCGCATAGTGGCCAGCGCCGTCGAGCACGGAGGACCCGCCGTAGTCGGCAAATGTGGGATCGTCGGGTGTCTTGCGGCTCGAGATGAATCGGTGATGCCCGCCCGTGTCGGTGCCGAGATACATGCCGACGTGGTCGATGTCGTCTCCGTCGTCGTCTGAGCCGTCGAAGAACACAAGGTCTCCGATGTCGATGTGCTCGAAATCCTCTAGTTGCGAGCCGTTGTCCGCCGCCAGGATCAACCCGGGTGCGCAGTGGTACATCTCGACCGCGCGGCGAGGAAGGGCGCTGCCGTTTCTTAGGGCGAAGCGACAGCGGTACCGAATCGAGGTATCCGGACCCCGGCAAGTGATGTCGATAACCCCAAACCATGCGCATGAAGCCCGAGCAGTCGAGGCATCGAAGTTGGTTCGGTTCCGGTTCGTCGGGCGGATCGTTCGGGTGGAGCCAGCGGATCCCGACGTAGTCGTTGAAGTCGGAACCTTCCTCTTGAAGCGGTCCGTACGAGGCGTCACCCGAGATCTGATGATCGCCGAACAGCACGGGCGGCAGCCCTTCAAGTACTGCATCGCGATGGCGAGAGCATCCGGAACGTGACGCTGATTGGCGTCGAGTGCCAAACTTAGCCAGCGCTTGTCGATCTTGGTGTCGACCGGGCCCGGCGCTGCTCGCACCCAGGTGCGGTGTCCCACCCGGACCTCGACGGTCTCTCCACCCCGCTGAAACTTCTCGGTGAAGACCCGCTCTGGTCCAGCGGTGATGACGGTGTAACAGTCGGGCGTGAAGGTGGCCACCCATTCGCCGTTCTTCGTGACGGCCACTCGGTACGGATCGTGGAGAATTTCGCTATCGAATGACATTTCACTCCGCCTCGCTTTCCTGCCGACCCAGGCCTCGATTGTGAGGCGGTCCGTGACGGATCGAATAGAGTAGATGGGTACGTACTTCTACTCGGCGGTACGGCCCTGATTGGGTCGTCGCCTTTGCAACGCCTTTGACAAATCTGTGAGGGCAATCCGCTCGCACCCGCGCCTAGTAGCGACTTCGTGCGAATAGTGCGCATTTCCGCAGATATGGCACATCGTCCCGGCTTCACCAGAAGCTCAATGGATTAAAAACGAGTAGCTGTCTACTCAGTGATAACTGACGCTCACGCACATATGCTGCGATGATCGCCATCTTTGACACTAGGCCGCATCCGGGGAGGAATTCGTGGGGAATCGAGGGAGTCGAAAAAACTGCTCCACACAGCAAACGGTTGGGGGTGGTAACCGCTGCGTGCGTGGGAAGGTGAAAACCTTTCTCGCTCGGTTTAGCCGATTGATCGTGAAGAGTTGGAAGTGGCCGTCATGAGCGGCTTATCTTCGGCAAGTCCAAGCCTTTGTCTCCTGGGCGGGTTCTCCCTCATTGTCGGCGATCGCAGCGTCGCGTTGGGATCGTCCGGTCGTCGTGTTCTCGCGTACCTGGCCCTCAGCGATAAGCCGGTGACACGGTCACGCCTCGCTCGCTCGCTGTGGCCCGAGCAGGCCGACGATCGGGCGCGGGCAAACCTGCGTTCCGCGATCTGGCGCATGCCCAGCGAAGGGAGGGGGATGGTGCTGGAGGACGGTACCTTCCTGTCCCTGGACGCCGCGACTACGATCGACGTCAACGAGCTCGTCGCGCAGTGCTACTCGCTGCTCGAGTCGACGTCTCAACTCAACTGGCAGTCCGCGAGGCGCTTGCAGGAGGGTCTTATCGTCGGCCTGCTTCCCGATTGGGAGGACGAGTGGGTGCTAGTGGAGCGGGAGCGGTTACGCCAGTTGCATCTCCACGCGCTCGAGGCGGTCGCCGCACGATTGCTGTCGGTCGGCAAGATCGCCGAAGCCGTCCACGCAAGCGCGGCGGCATTGTCGGCCGAACCACTTAGGGAGAGTGCAGCCCGCCTGCTGGTGTCGGCGCACTTGGCCGCGGGGAACACTGCCGAAGCCAGGCGGGTCTACGAGCGGTATCGCTCGGACTTGGTCCGGGAACTCGGGATCCAACCGTCCGGACGTCTTCGTGAACTCGTCGGCGCGAAGGCTTCGTTGACGCTTTCGTGACGCCGGGTAGGCGAACCTCAGCGCATGGCGCCGGACGAGATTCGTAGCTGTGTGATCGTAATGACGGCGTGGGTCGACAGCACAGACACGAACGACCTGCGCGCCCGGTTCGCGGTAGCGGCTTTGCGAGGCAGCACCGAAGACCGAGAGTCCTTCGCCGCGTGCGGAATAGACGACGTATGTACCCGGCTGCGCGAGTGCCTCGAGCGCTTTGCAGGCAAAGAGCCCCGCCGCCTGAGAGCCGAACCCAATCAGTCGGCGACGCCGTGACGCTTGCGTGACACCACACGTGACGGGACCGCGACGACGACAGTCGTACGGTCCTCGCGTGGCTAGAGATGTGGTGATCGCGACGCACCCACAGTCGACGCTGTCGATGTTCGACGGGTTCGAGCTGAGGTGCGGCGGCCAGCGGGTCGAGCTGCCGATGGTTGCCCAACGTCTGGTCGCCCTAATCGCCGTGCACGATCGACCGCTGTTGCGGGCGTTCGTCGCAGGCACTCTGTGGCCGGACAAGACGGACGCTCGCTCGTTGGCGAATCTCAGGTCAGTGCTGTGGCGACTGCGCCGACCGGACGAAGGTCTCGTACAGAGCTGCGGATCGCACATCAAACTTGCGGACAGTGTCGACGTCGACGTCCGTCGACTGGTCCAGCTCACCACCGATTTGTTGGCGGGATCGGATGTCGTGCCCACCCGCGAGACAAACCAGCTGCTGACAGCCGGTGAATTCTTGCCGGGTTGGTACGACGACTGGGTGCTGGCGGAGCGCGAGCGGCTGCGCCAGTTGCGTCAACACGCGTCGGAGGCGATGTGTGCCCGCCTCACCGAGATGAAGCGGTACGGGGAGGCAGTTGACGTCGGCCTTGCGGCCGTTGGCGCAGACCCGCTACGCGAGTCCGCCCGCACGGCACTTATCGCGGCGCATTTCGCGGAGGGAAATGCCGTCGAGGCGATTCGGCAATACAAGGCATACCGCCTCCTGCTGTGGAAGTCGTTGCAGGTGACGCCAGGGCCGAAGTTGGAGTCGTTTGTTGCGGCGTGCCTGCCTCGACCAGCGCGGGCGGTGTCGTAATGGCGCGTGAATCTGAGTAAGGAGACGCTCGATGCAATCAACCAATGGTTCCTCGTCGCCGTTCCGGACGCAGGAGTGGGAAAACCCCGAAGCACACGAATGGGAAAGCTCCCCGGAGTGGGAGGGCAGCCACGAGTGGGAGGGCAGCCATGAGGCTTCGCCCGAGTGGGAAGGCGCCCACGAGTGGGAAGGGACTCAGGAGTGGGAGGGCGCGCACGAAGGCTCGATGGAATGGGAAGGCGCGCACGAAGGCACTCATGAGTGGGAAGGCACCCAAGAGTGGGAAGGGTCGACGGAAGCCGACCCCTTCCTACCGTTCCTCGCACCCCTAGCGGCAAAGGCACTTCCCGTGATCGCTCGTGCCGCAGCCCCATATGCGCGCAAGCTGCTGCCTATCGCCGCGCGCGCGGTGGGGACAGCCGTGCGTACTGTGCTCGCACCTTCGATCCGCTCGGCTGTATCGGCCCCTGCGGTCGGCGGTGCGAGCGGCCGACGGACTGCCCTGCGACTGGTGCGTCAACTGCACGGTTTGATTCAGCGTGGTGAAGCGGAAGCAGCCGAGGCGGAGGCGGCGTTCTTCGGCAGCGCGGAGATGGAATGGGAAGTCGGTGGCAACCCGACCGCTGAGGACGCGGCTCTGACGGAGGTGCTCGCCGCCGAGGCCGCACATACCGCAAGCGAAGCCGAGGCCGAGGCCTTGCTCGGAGCCGCGTTGCCGATCACCATCAGGATCATTGCGGGGCGACGGTCAATGCGCCGGATCACGCCGGCATTGGTTCAGGCGAACGCGCGCTTGGTTCGCGGGTTGCGGCGCAGCGGGCCAGCTGGACCTCAATTGCTGCGTACTGTGCCAACGATTCAGCGCCGCACACTGGGCAGCCTCAGGGCCATGCAACGCAGCGGGCGGCCGGTCCGCTCGAGCATGGTCGCGCCGCTGATGGCTGCGCACGCCGCGAAGGTCCTCGGCACCCCGCGCGTGTGTGGGCCGGCTCTGGTGCGCAACACCGTGATTCGGCAGCGATCGGTGGCGCCGAGGCAGAGTCGGTACTGATAAAGGGCGGGCATCGTGACCGCACCTTCCGTGGCTGCGCCCGCCGCCACGGCTGATCTGCTCAGTCGGTGGATCCCTACTCAAAGCGTCAACCTGGACCGGCACGCGACCGCGCTGCGCCCCTTCTCCTACACCGAGTTCGGTACCGGTCCGGCTGCACCGAGCAGAGCGCACATCGATGCCGTCAACCAGTTCGTCGGGCAGTTCCGGGCGCGACTTGCTGACGGGTCTGGCTGGGTTTCGGCGGCGGCCCTACAAGCGACCAAGCGGCCCACCGATGAGAACATCGCGCTTTTTCTGTCGCGGAAGGAAGCCGCGAGTAACCGGATCCTCTACGTCGAGGGCATCTGGGACTTCTACTTCGATCTGTTCGTGCAGCGGCTGTCTGCGCTCGGTGAGCGATTGCGGGCCGTCGATCGGATAGCCGCCAACTGTTACGAGGACCTCTACCTGGGCATCGGAACCGCCAAACCGATGCCGACCTTGCTGCCGTTCAGCTACGCAGACGCCGGGTTCAGCCCCTACACCTATCGAAGAGGTGTGCCGTTACGGCGACTCCGGCACCAACCCAACCTGTTCCCACTCGTGGTGCTACCTCAGCACCGGCTCAACAATGTGTGGGCCTTATCCAGTGTGCTACATGAGGTTTCACACAATCTGCAGGCCGACCTCGGGTTGTGGGAAGTGATGCCGAAGCTGATCGCGGAGCGACTGACGCGCGATGGACGGCTGCCTACCGAGGTAGCGACGGTGTGGGCCCGCTGGCACAAGGAGATCACCGCCGATATGTTCGCAGTACTGCTGGGCGGTCAGGCGGCCGTGGAATCGCTGATGGATGTGGTAGGGCGGTCGCGGCAGGCCACCGTGCGATTCTCTGCGATGGGGGTTCACCCGACCCCTGTGCTACGGGTACCGATCAGCTTGGAGCTGTTGCGTCGCTTGGGATTCCGAGAGATCGCAGCCGCGTTCGACACCGCATGGCGCCGGCTGTATCCCGTTGTCACGGCAGCCGACATTCCGCCAGTGATCCTTCAGACATTCCGGCGTGCTGCGGAGTTGACCGTCGACACCATCGTGTTCACGCCGCATCAAAAGCTCGGCGACAAGCCGCTGGCGAAACTTGTCGAGTTCGGGCCCAATCAGGAGGCCACCATCGAACTTGCCGCAACGCGGCTGGGGAACGGCGCAGAGGTCGGCGCCGTGCCAGCTCGCCTGATGGTGAGCGCGGCACGGATGGCGCTCGACCGACGCCTGGCCAGCCCCGAGGCGATCACCGAAAACTTCTACCGCGCGCTCGGAAGGCGTTGAGCGCGAAAACAATCGAGAGATATCGTCCGAATCCTATCGGCCGATGAACTCGTGCGCTACCTCGGCCACGAACAGATGATGCGAGGCGATCCCCGGTTTGAGGTCCCGGTGGACAACCTCGCCCGTGACTTTGTCCCGCTCCCAACCCATACGGTACAGGTCCAGGTCATCGCGGTTGATGAAGTGGAGAACGCCCTCGGGGATGAGCCGGCCTGACCTGTCTTTCCGCGTGCCGTCACTCGACTCGTTGCGTACGACCGCCTCGATCGTACGGGCGTGGTCCCTGCAGAACTTAACGATGTTCTGTTGGCAGCCGGTTAGCGCCGAGACCGGTTGGGTGCTGAAGCAGCCACGCTCTGGTAGATCGCGGAGGAGGGGGGCCAGCTGCGTGAGGATGTCGGCCGGGATCGGGACGAACGGCAGCGTTGCCATGACGTTCTTGATAATGCGGGCGTAGCCGATGGCGCGCATACAGCGTGGCGGAAGTACACGCGTACGGTCCGGCGGCGTACGCACCGGGTCACCGTTCTTGCGTGTGCGGCCCGCATCGTTGACACGGTAGAAGATGGCGTTGCGCATGCTCTGGGTGAACACTTCCGCCTCGTCCAGAACGACGATGCGGTCGATCGGCGCCTTAATCCCTTTACCCGCCATCGTCTCGTTGACGCCGTAGACGCCGCGGCTGTGACCGGTCAGTCGCACCGCGGATACATCGGTCGAGCGTCCCGCCCATCGAAGGCAGGCGGTTATCGCCGCGTCATCCATGGTCCGGAAGCCGTCGGTGTCTTTCTTGGTCACCCCGTCTTCCTCGTTCACCCCGCCCACGCCGATCAGGATCCACCCGGTGCCCTCGGTGCTGGCACGCAGCCCCTGCATCAGCACGTCGTTGTGTCCGCTGTCGTGGGCCCCATCGCGGGGAGAGAAGTAGATGTGGACCTTGCTAGCGTCGCGCTCAACGCCTCGCGGGATGAAGATCGAGACTGTGTGCGCAAGCCTGCGAATCGGACGTGGATCGCCCGGCGTCGCTCTCTTCGGCTCGTAACACCGCGTGATGACCTCGAGTTCGAAGGTGCGCCCGCCGAACCGATCAGCGCCCGCCTCCAGCTCGTCGGCCTGGAAAGGCCTCCAGCCCAGTCGGTTTTCTGCGATCCGCTCCTTCAGTTCGGTGAGCGCCATCAGCGTCATGGGCATGATCAGGTTCGCGTCTACGACGTCTTTCATCAGCAACACCGCCGCGCGTTCCCTGTTATAGTCCGCCGGTGTGAGCGGTCCCAGCGCACGCAACGAATCCTGCAGCATCAGCACGTCCGCCTGCAGGTTCGGCTGGCCGCGACCGACCGGCCTGCTGAGTGGCTGGTTGAGGAACTTCTCCGCCACCTTGTTGTGGATTGCCGGCTCGCGGTTGCGCACTACGGCGGCAACGGTGCGCGGGATCAAGCGCTCACCGATCAAACTCCGCGGTGGTTGCCGCGCTACCAGGGCATATTCCTTGGCGTAGTCGTCGTTGTTCATGCTCCACAGCAGGTGGAGGCGGTCCATGAAGTGGAGCAGATCCTCGCGGACGTTGAAGGGGATTGTCGTGGACGGGGGCGTCTCATGCGCCGCCTCGGCCGCAACGGGAGATCCGGCAGATGGCTCGGTCAGCGCACCCACCAGTCGGTTGCCACGCAAGACCATCAGCCCGCGATGCCGGGGCGGTACGAGTTGGATCTCAACCCGCCGATTGCGCGCGCCCTCGGCCCTCGTGCGCGGGCTTGGCACGACGGGGCGGGTTGCGCCGAGGCCAGCGCGTCGAAACACGATGTGACGGGTGATGCGTGCGTCGTTGATCGCGGCGACGAGCGCGCTCTGTACCTCCTGAGCCCGCTCACCGCTGATACGGCGCTCGAATGCGGCCCCCTTCGCGGGGGCACGGTCGGCGTGGCCGGCGAGGCGCACCTCGCGCACACGCCGCGCGCCCGGTCGAAAGCTGGCGACGATAGTACGGGCGAGCGCTGTGATCTTGGCGCGTTCGGCCGGCGGTAGCGCAGCGGCCGAACGCTGGTAGCGGGGGAAGCCGCTCACGACCGCGCGGTCGATCGGCCCGGACCGAGGCGCCGGCGCGGCTGAAACGCCGAGGAAGACCTCCACGCGGCGATTCTCCTGCCGCTGCGCCTCGGTCACCGGATTGGGGACGCGGCGGCGGCTGGAACCGAAGCCCACGACCGGCATCGTGACCTGGCGGGCGATAGCGGGATCGCCGATGGCGGCGATCACGGCGGTGCGCACGGCCAGCGCGCGCTTCTCGCTGATCTGGCGCTCGAAACCTGGCTCGCGCCGCTCGCGCGCGGCGTCCCGGTCGGCGTGCCCTTCGAACTGCACCAATTTGATCGGCCGGCAGCCGGGGCGAAAGCTGGCGACGATGGTCCGGGCGATCATCTGGGTCGTGTCCTGCTCTCCGGGCGGGAGCGACTGCACCGTCTGGTGATAGCGCGAAAATCGCTTCACCATGAACGGGATAACCTCGCCGGCCGGCGGGCAGACGGTCGCATCCACGCTTACGTCGCGCTCAAGGTTCTCGGTCAGGCGACAGTTTGCACAGTTGCATTGCTGTACGCCGGAGCGCAAAGGCGTTGACCATTGCGGCGTATAGGTCTTCACCACATCACCTTCGTCCGACGATCGTCACCGACGCGTCTTACGGACCGTTCCGGTGTTGGCGTGGCTCCCGGCCCAAGCAGGCGGCTGATGTTGCCGCCCATCACCAAAGCTTCTTGAGCCGGCGGCAGTCCGAGCATCCGGACCTTGTGCAATTCGACGCCGGGATGAAGTTGCGGTCCGTCCGACCCGAAGATGAGCTTGTGCGAACCCGCGCGCCGCACCGCCTCGACCAGCGCATCGAAATACCTCACCCCGCTGGTGTCGGCGTAAACATTCGGCAACCGCGTGAGCTGATCGACGATCTGCAGGTTGACCATCCAATCGTCGGCGAAACCACCCATGTGCGGCACGATGAAGTTCACATCGGGGTACTGCGAGGCCATCATCTCCACCGCCGCAGTCTTTTTCACTATGTCGACCAACATCGGCAGGCCCCAGCGACGGGCCGCATCGCATACCTCGCGCTTCGGCAGCGAGTCGTGCCCGTGCACCTTGATGCCGCGGAATCCGTACACCTCCACCGCTCGCCCGATCATGGGTTCCACCCGCCCTGCGTCACGAGCCGGGTCGACGGCCGCGTACCCGATCAGGCGGTCAGGCAACTCGGCGACGATCTTCGCCAGCCGCGCATTGGCGGCCGCGTAGTCGCTGTTGAACACCGGGAAGACGACGGTGCGACTGATGGCAGCCCGTTGCGCCCGCGCCAGATAGCGGTCGAGCTTCGCCTCGGTGTCCCACGGCCCGCGAAAGCCGTCACCCAATCCGGCGTGGCAGTGGGCGTCGATCACTTCGGTGCTCATGGCGCGGCCTCCTGCAATAGACGGGTGACGACCTCAGCTCCTCGGTGGAGATCGCGCACTGCGATGGATTCGCCAGATCCGTGTATTCGATCGTCGGGTCCGGACAACCCCCACATCGCCGCGGGCATCCCGAAGCGGCGGTGAAGCTCTGCCACCACGGGAATCGTGCCGCCGTTGCGGATGACAAGCGGGCTCCTGCCCCAGGTTCTGGTCAGCGCCCGATGCAGCGGTCCGACGAACGATTGGCCGGGCTCTGTGAGCACGGGGTGCGCACGGGCGAGCACCTTCATGCGGAACCGAGCGCCCCGCGGCGCCGCGCGCCGGAAATGGTCGTGAAGCCGGCATGCGATCTCGTCCGGCTGCTGATCGGCCACCAGCCGGATATTGATGCGTGCGGTCGCCGAGGTCGGGATCGCCGCGACGGCCGATGACCCCGTCTGGCCCGCTGACATCCCGACAACCGTGAGCGAGGGCCGAAGTGTCGACCGGGTGCCGGGCGGCCAACCCCGTTCGCCCTGCAATCCGCTGATCGGGACCCCGGCCGATTCGGCGAACGCCTGGAAGCGCTCACCCACGGCTGCGTTCTGTAACCGCTCATCGGGCCTAGGCTTGCGTACGGCGTCATAGAATCCGGCAACCGTGACCCGTCCATGGACGCTCCACAAGGATGAAATCAGGTGCGAGAGAACCATTCCCGGGTCCAGAATCTCTCCGCCAAAGGCACCCGAGTGCAGCTCGTGTGACGGGCCGCCTACGGTCAGTCCGATATCGAGCATGCCACGCAGGCCCGTGACCAATGTGGGGCGATCCTCGCCGCCAACACGAGAGGAGTCTGA
>Ga0207688_10001353_pt1 | contig 12737 bp, 11 predicted proteins | sample KBSMiscanthusM4_FD_184296 | JGI IMG/M metagenome (GOLD analysis project Ga0207688, IMG submission 184296) | Miscanthus rhizosphere microbial communities from Kellogg Biological Station, Michigan, USA - M4 (SPAdes) (version 2) | ecosystem: Host-associated > Plants > Roots > Rhizosphere ...
GAAAAATACCAGATACAGCAACAGGTCGAGCGCGGCCTGCGTGCGCGGCCGCATCGAGCTGTAGAGGAAGTCGCCGCGGACGTGGGCGTTCTGCGCGAGCGTGTAGGCACCGCAGAGCATGAACAACGAGCCGTAGAGCATGTTGTCGAGGTCGAAGATCCACGCCGTCGGCGCGTTCATGATGTAGCGCTTGAAGACTTCGACGCACACGACGGTCATCAGAGCGATGATCAGCCAGGCCGCGGCCTTGCCGACCCACGTGCTGATGCCGTCGATCGCGTGCACAAACCCCTGGACGCTCATGCGTTGCGGCCATTCGGCGCGGAGCCGACCCTCGTAGTACAAAGCACCACCCGGTTATGCCGGATGGTGCTTTGACGCTTTTGGTGTGACGTCAGAGCTTCTTCGCCGCAGCGTTGGCGCCGAAATAGTGATCGAACGCCATGCGGCGGTTCACCACCGTGTCCTGCTCCCATTGCGTGGCGCGCCTGGCGAACGCTATCTGAGAATCGAGGATTTCCTTGAACAGGGGGTTCTCGCCGGCCTTTTTCTTGACGACCTCGTCGTAGACCTCGAGCTGCCGCTTCAGTATCGCATCCGGTGTCTTGTAGAACTTGACGTTGTCCTTGGTCTGCAGCTCGATGTAGTCCTGCGAGTAGCGGTCGATCGCTTTCAGCGACATCTCCTGCGAGGCCGCCTCAACCGCATTCGCGATAATCGCCTTCATCTTTTCCGGCAGTCCATCGTATTTCGTCTTGTTGAACGTGATCTCGAACTGCTCCGCGTTTTGGTGAAAGCTCTGCAGCATGCAGATCTTAGAGACATCGGCGAAGCCGAGCGCGCGGTCCGACGAGGCATTGTTGAACTCGGCCGCCTCGATCAGGCCGCGGTCCATGGCCGACACGATCTCGCCGCCCGGCAACGCGTTCACCGCAGCGCCCAGACCCTGGAACACGTCAATGGAAATGCCGACGGTGCGGAATTTGAGACCCTTGAAGTCGTCGACCTTGGTGACCGGCCGCTTGAACCAGCCGAGCGGCTGGGTCGGCATCGGTCCGTAAGGGAACGAGACGACGTTCGCGCCGATCGACGCATAGAGCTTGGCGAGAAGCTCCTTGCCGCCGCCGTATTTGTGCCAGGCCAGCAGCATGTTGGCATCCATCGCATAGCCCGGTCCCGATCCCCACAGCGCGAGCGCGGTCTGCTTGCCGTAGTGGTAGACGAGCACGCCGTGGCCGCCGTCGAGCGTTCCTTTCGAGACCGCGTCGAGCAGGCCGAACGCAGGAACTACGGCACCCGCTGGCAGCACCTCGATCTTGAGGTCGCCGCCGGTCATGTCGTTGACCTTCTTGGCGTAATCGACCGCGAATTCGTGAAAGATATCCTTCGACGGCCAGGTGCTCTGCCAGCGCATGCTGATGGGACCCTGCGCCGACACGACGCTGGGCGCGGCCACGGCCGCCGTCGCCAGAGCAGCTCCGCCCAGAAACTTGCGACGGGTTGTCGGCGAGGACTCAGACTTCTTCGACATGCATTCCCTCCATTGCTTGGGGATGACGTTCTTCGTCATCTTCTGCGATTTAAACCATCCGAAAGCGTGACTATTCCGGTATGGGCGTAGGTTGTAGGGGCTGATATCGCTCCACACAAGGCTCGAATTGTCTCGCCCCCCTCTGCCCCAGCACGGATGGATGAAAGTTAATAATGAACCGGTGAGACCGCGCGTGGGCGTGCTGCCAAAGGGCAAACGGCAACGGGGTGGACGGGCTTTTCCGCGCCTCATTATGCTAAAGTCGAACATGGCGGGCGCGACCAAATCAGAGGCACGGCTCCGGTGCCGTGAAAGCGACCAGCTGCCCAAATCGAGCCAAGCCCGTCCGCTTCGCCCACTTGGCCCACCATCCATGAATTTTCCGAGCCATCACCGGCCGGCAGGAGAAACCCGTGTCACGCCTTCTTTCCACGCTCGCCCTCATCTGGCGGCTTGCCCGTCCCTATTTCGTCTCCGAGGACCGCTGGGCCGGCCGCATCCTGCTTGGCGCAATCATCGCCATCGAACTGTCGACCGTGGCGATCAACGTCATGCTCAATCAGTGGAATAACCGGTTCTACAACGCGCTGCAGGAGCGCAACTGGGACAACTTCGTCTGGGAGCTGCTGTTCTTCTGCGCGCTGGCGGCGGCGTTCATCGTGCTCGCGGTCTATCAGCTCTACCTGAACCAGTGGCTGGTGATCCGCTGGCGGCGCTGGCTGACGGCGCAGTATCTCGACCGTTGGCTTGCCAACGCCAACCACTACCGCATGCAGCTTCTCGGCGATGCCGCCGACAACCCGGACCAGCGCATCTCCGAGGACATCAACCTCTTCATCGAGCGCACGTTGACGATCACCGTGGGCCTGCTCAGCGCCATCGTCACGCTGTTCTCCTTCGTCATCATCCTGTGGACCCTCTCGGCGGCTGCCCCGCTCCATTTGTTCGGCACGAGCGTCGCCATTCCAGGGTATCTGGTGTGGGCCGCTTTGCTCTATGCGATCGTAGGGACCACGTTGACGCACCTCGTCGGCTGGCCGCTGGTCGGGCTCAATTTCCGCCAGCAGCGGTTCGAAGCGGACTTTCGCTTCAACCTCGTTCGGGTGCGGGAGAATTCCGAGCAAATCGCCCTCCTGCGCGGCGAGACCGATGAGCGCGAGCAACTGCTCGACCGGTTCGGACGGTTGGTCAGTAACTTCATGCAGATCATGCTCCGCACCAAGCAGCTCACCTTCCTCACGGCGAGCTATACCCAGGTATCGACCATCTTTCCCTTCATCGTCATCGGCCCCGCGTATTTTGCCGGCACGATCCAGCTCGGCGGCCTGATGCAGACGGCGTCCGCCTTCAGCAGCGTGCAAACCGCGCTGTCGTTTTTCGTCAATGCCTATCGGCAGCTCGCGGAATGGCGGGCGGTGATTGCGCGGCTCGACGGTTTCAATATCGCGGTCGAGAGCGCGCAGGCCGCGGCGACCGCGACGCCGGGGATCGACGTCGCACCGCACGCCGGCAAGGATGCCATCCGGATCGAGGACCTGGTGGTGCGCCTGCCGCAAGGCGGCGCGCTGGTTGCCGCCGACGACATCGTTATTTCGGCGGGCGAGCGCGTGCTGGTCACCGGCGCATCGGGCGCGGGCAAATCGACGCTGTTCAGGGCGATCGCGGGCACCTGGCCGTTCGGCGCAGGGACGATCCATATCCCCAAAGGCGCCAAGGTGATGACAGTGCCGCAGCGGCCCTACTTTTCGATCGGCACGCTCGGCGCCGCGATCACCTACCCGGCGGAGCCGGGAACGTTCGGCGCCGAAGCGCTGGCCGAGGTGATCACCGCGGTCGGGCTGCCGGCGCTCGCCGGGCGGCTCACGGAGGAGGCGCACTGGAACCGAATGCTGTCACTCGGAGAGCAGCAGCGGCTGGGCATCGCGCGCGCCATCCTGCAGGCGCCGGATTATCTTTTCCTCGACGAGGCCACGGCTTCGCTCGACGAAGCCGGGGAAGCCGCAATCTACCGGCTGCTCGATGAGCGGCTCAAGCACACCACCATCGTGTCGATCGGCCACCGCTCCACGCTGTCCGCTTTCCATGGCCGCGGGGTTGCGCTGGTCCGCGATGGGGACGTTCACCGCCTACGGGAGGTCGGGCTCGCCGCTGCCGGCGGATGAAAGCTGCCCGTCAGGTGCATCGGCAGACTGCTTGTCATTCGCGTCACGCCAAAAGAAAGGCGGCGGCTCGCAGGGAGCCGCCGCCCGTTGATTGTGTCGATGTCGACTTATTTCAGGTTGGCCATCGCCGTCAGATCGAACTTGCCGGCGACGACGAAGGACGAGCCGCACCAGCTCGAGCCGAACCCACCCGGGTTGATCGAGGTGACGCTGTTCGTGAACCGCGCATTCTGGTCGCTGGTGAAGGCGTTGCAGTCGCCCTGGTTCATGTCGGTATCGTAGTAGCGGAAGTCGAGCGTGAACACGCTCTTGGTGATGCCGATGCCGACGTTCCAGGTGGTGTAGCTCTTGTAGGAAATGCCGTTCGGGAATGCCGGCACGGCGTAGAAGTTGTCGCTGGTGCCGAGGAACCAGTGGCCGGCTTCGCCGGACAGGTACAGGCCCCAGCCCTCAGGCATCGCCGCGCTCGGAGCGGTGAACTTGGCACCGCCGACGACGTAGGTGCCCTTGGCGCCCGAATTGAGCACCGAGGGTGAGTAGTAGACGCCGCCGGAGAACCCAACCTGGTCATTGACCGTGTAGGTGCCGCGGGCATACGCCTCCCAGAAGGTCAGATCCTTCTTGATGACGTTGCCGTTGATCGGCAGGAAGCCGTTCTCGACGCAGTCGGCGCCGAAAACCGGGCTGCCGTCCGGGTTGGTGCTGCCGTTGAAGCAGCTCCCACCTGGATACCAGTACACAATGCCGCCGAAGTCGAGGGCGAGCGGACCAAAGGTCGGCCGGATACCGGCGGTGCCGTCGATCTCGGCAGCCGCCCGGTTCGGGAACGAGATGCTGGAGCCCGCGACCCCTGCGTAGTACTGGAGGTACGGCGTGACGTTGTACCGTGCCTCGAAGTAGGCGTTTGCCGACGGATTGTGATTGGACTGCGTGATGCCGCGGAAGATGTAGTCGCTCTGGAGCCCGGCGCCAAAGGCGAAGTCCCAAGGATTCGGCGGCGGCGGCGGAGCCGGCGGCGCCTTGAATTTGAGATCGGCCGCGAGCGCCGGCGTCGCGAGGGCGACGGCGGCCACTACTGATAAGATCAACTTGTTCATCTGGTGCCCCTTTCAAAATTAACGCCACCCCGGCGCCCATACTCTCGAAGGCATTTGCGACTGTGTTTCCCCCGCAGTCACATCCCCTGCTCTTCAAGCGCGAGCTAACAACACGTCATAAAACGTGAGAAGGGAAAGACTCGGGCAAATGCCGTATTTTTGGGCAAATCGGGGGGTTGGGAGTTTGAAAGTATTCAAGTGTTGCGATTCCAACACAAGATCAGCCGCGCCCGGCAGACGAAAAGTCACTTTTTCCCCAATCCAGCCGTTCGACGGCCTCCGCGCACCTCGGCATGATGCGTGAGGCGGGCGCTCATGCCGGCCGGGGGACCCGCCGAAAGGCGCGCTGCCGATCCAGGCTGCGATTATGCGGCAAAACGGCCTTGCCGACCTCGCCGGCAAGGCCGTCGGGAGGGCACGGACGTCGCTCGCCCGCGGCCGACCGGCCAAAGGCGCGAATCGGCGCGGGCGTGTCGGCGTCAGGCGGCGGCCTTCTTCCGGTTGGCCTCGAGCCGCGCGTCGACCAATGCGACGGTTGCATCAATGATGGGGTTGCGCAGGCCCTTCTGCGCCGCGATGGCCTGCACCAGCTTGTCCGCGCGTTCGATGTTGGGCGCGCCATTGTTGAGCGCGCGGGCGGCTGAAGATGGGCGCGTGAGCCCGTCGGCGGCGGCGGCGTACTTCTCGAACGGCACCAGATCGCCCGGCGCGGCGCCCAGCTTGATGCAGAGGTCGCGCACGAAATTGTAGACTGAACGCGACGCCTCGAGATCGGAATGCACCGCTTCCTTGATGGTGATGGCGCTGTCCTTGGTGACGCAGCGGTAATTGCCGGTCAGCAACATCGCCCACTTGGCGAGCGGGACGAAGATCGAATCGTGGACCTTGAGCTTCACCGGCAGCTCGATCTTGCCATCGCCGGTATCGAAACGGATCGCCTCGATGTCGTCCTGCAGCTGCCGCAGGAGGGCGGTGTGCTTGTCGGAATCAAAGCGTGCGACCTTGAAATTGGTCGGCAGGGTGACCTGCAGCACGTTGACCTTTTCGTCCGGAGGCCGGATCGCCTGCGGGTCCGGACTGCACAGCGTCAAGAGCGCGGGATCGAAACTGTCCCATACGGTCGGATCGGTATAGGCCGCTTTCAGCGGGTCGGTATTCAGGTTCGGGATCCGCTTCACGTAGGGCAGCGGCGGCATGTTCATGATCGACATGCACGGCACTTTCGACTTGGCCACCGCATCCAGCAGCTGGCGCACCCCGGGGGAGCGGTATTGCGGCTCCTGCATGGCGAGCCCCACAAGATCATAGTCGGCCGGATTGACGTCGCCAGGACCCGCAGCCGACACCTTGCCGGGCAGCTTGCGCGAGTCGATCTCGACCGGGTCTTTCCGGCCCTTGACCGGCATACGCACGCGAAAGCCCTCGGCGTTGATCAGATCCGCCTCCGCTGGAAGGCAGACCAGCTTCACGTGATGGCCGCTGAATAGCAGCTTGGAGGCGAGCAGCGATCCATAGGACGCGCCCATGATCAAGATGTTGTAAGTCGCCGGCATCGGTGAATCTCCTCCGTGTTGGGGGGAAGAAGGACACAGTTCCGGCCCGGGGCCATCCTTCTCGCCCGGCAATGCTATTCGGCGTGCCATCCCTATGCAATCCGGATTGCCCAGGCATGCGCCGACATCCCGACGCACTCCGGGCCGCCCGGCGCCGTGGTCCTCCCACGCGGCGGCACCGGTCCCGCAGGAATATGCATCCCGGTCACCGAGATTTCTGCTGGTGCGGTGGTTTTGAAGTTCCTACTATCGCAGCCTGCGAACTCGTTCGGGAACGTGAGATCCGACGACCGCACTGGAATCATCGCATTGCGGTGTCCCGTGGGTTGCGAAGTTCGCATCGAAGGGAAGCGCAAGCAGCTGCGGACGTTCGACGCGGGACACCGGTCGCGGCATCCATTGTCGCCGCATGCGGGAGAGTTGATCCATGAAGAAGCTGGTTCTGGAAACGACCGCGCCGTTTCAGGGATTGCCGGAGCTGGTGGCCTACGACGAAGGACTGTTCGAGAAAGAGGGGCTGATCGTCGAGTGGGCCGACCGCGAGAAGGACGTGGAGAAGAACACCGATATCAACGTGGTCAGCCCGCAGGGGCTCGATCCGTTTTCCAGCCACGGCAAGCTGCTCGAGCAGGGCCAGGCCGACATGTACAACGCCTGCGAATGGGGCAACTACTGCCGCGTCCAGGATACCCGCACCGGCAGCCGCCAGGTCGGCCGTCGCGGCATCGTGACCTATGCCGCGCTCGCGGTTCGAGCGGACTCACCGGTTTACACCGCACAGCAACTCGCCGGCCGCACCGTCGGCGTGCCGTTCTATTTCGGCACCCATTACCTCGCGCTTCATATGCTGGAAGGGTTCTTGCCGCGCGATCAGATCAAGGTCTGCCGCGCGCCCAATGGCTCGCGCTACCGCTTCGATGCGATGATGAAAGGCGCGATCGAGGCCACCACGTTGACCGAGCCCTACGCCACACTCGCGGAGAAGAAAGGCTGCCGCCTGATCTGCGAGGCGTTCTACCACGGCACCGAAGTCGCCTCCGACAAGGTCGACGCCGCGACCTACGGCGCCTTCAACCGCGCCGTCCGGGAGGCAGTACGCCGCATCAACGCCAACAAGGCGGCGTACCTGCACTACTTCATCGACTATCACAAAGCGAAGGATCCGGAGATCGCGTTGCTGCGGCCGCAGGACATTCGCGCGAGCCGCATCGTTGTCTGCGACCCCGCTCCGATCCCGCACGACGAAATGCAGCGGACCTATGACTGGCTGAAGAGCTGGGACATGCTGCAGGAAACCGCTTCGCCCCTGCATCTCGTCAACATGGGCGTGCAGGCGCAGGCACATGCGCCGGCGGTCTGAGCGCGATCGTTGGGGCGCGAGCTGGCTGGCATATGTAGCGCTGGCGGTGCTGGGGACCGCGCCGGCGGCCGCGGCCGAGACTGATTTTTACTCCGGCAAGACCGTTCAGGTGTTGATCGGCTTTAGCTCCGGCGGCGGCTATGACATCTACGCGCGTACGCTCGCGCGCCATATGGGCCGTCACATCCCGGGCAATCCGAGGCTCATCCCGCAGAACATGCCGGGAGCCGGCAGCCTCAAGGCGGTCAACTATCTCTACAACGTCGCTCCCAAGGACGGCACCGCCATTGCCGGTTTCGCGCCGGGCGTGGTGGTCGAGCCCCTGCTCGGCCGCAGCGAGGGCACGCAGTTCGACGCCCCGAAATTCACCTGGCTCGGCAGCATCTCTCAGGAGGTGAGCGTCTGCGCCTTCATCAAGGCCGCCGGCATCAAGACGTGGCAGGACATGCAGACGAAGCGATCCGTCATCGGCGCCTCCGGCGGCGGCGCGGAAAGCGATGTCTTCCCCAATGTGCTGCGCAAATTGTTCAATCTGCCCTTGAGCATCGTCACCGGCTATCCCGGCGGCACCGAAATCATCCTTGCGATGGAGCGCCACGAGGTCGACGGCCGTTGCGGCTGGTCGTGGACGAGCCTTCTGAGCCGCAGCAAGGCCCTGCTGGACAACCAGCGCATCGACATCACGCTTCAGATCGGCCTGCAGAAGGACAAGGCTTTGCCGGACGTCCCTTTGATCACGGACCTGACCAGCGATGCGCTGAAGAAAGCCGCTCTCAAGCTGATCGTTTCCCGCCAGAGTATTGCCCGACCGTTCGCGGCGCCGCCGGGCGTCCCTGCGGAACGGGCGCGTCTGCTGCGCGCGGCCTTCGACGCCACCATGAACGATCCCGAATTCCGCGCCGAAGCGAGCAAGCTCAATCTTGACGTGGAGCCAGTCAGCGGCGCTGAGGTCGAGGCCCTGCTCAAGGAGATTTACGCCGCGCCACCCGACGTCGTAAGGCTCGCAACCGAGTTGGTGCGCGAAGGGCCTTGAAGCGGAAGGCGAGAGGGCGGCCCTGACCGTAAGCGTGAGCGGCTCTGCCGCACGCGAGCCAGCCGTCCGCCCTAGTGTGGCGGTTCAGAAGTCCGCATCATTTGCGCGGCAAGTCCGAAATGCGGACTTCTGAACCAAAGCCACACTAGGTCAATAAGTTGCCAGTGTCCTTCGATTCCGAAGTTCGCAAGCGAGCGCGCCGCATAATGATGCGAACTTCGGAATCGGGACACTAGGTCGCTCCCGGCCCGCGGCAAGAAGCACCGCCCGGAATACGGGAATGGCCGCCGTGTACCGCGATTAGCCGTTGACTTATGGCCGTTTTGTACTGATCCTTTGGGGACCTGCGGTAGCAGGCCGTTGCAACGACATGAGGAGAGCAGAGCCATTCGTCGCCCAATGAGACCCGCGCAGCCCGCCCCGAAGGACGGCCCGCGCATCAACGAGGAGATTCGAGTTCGCGAAGTCCAACTGATCGACCAGACCGGCCACAATCACGGGCCCGTTGAGATCCAGATCGCTTTGGACAAGGCGCAGGAGGCCGGGCTTGATCTCGTCGAGATCGCCCCCAATTCGTCCCCGCCGGTCTGCAAAATTCTCGATTACGGCAAATACAAATATCAAGCGCAGAAGAAGGCGGCGGAAGCCCGCAAGAAACAGAAGGTGGTCGAGGTCAAGGAGATCAAACTCCGGCCGATGATCGACGACCACGATTACGACGTGAAGATGCGCTCCATGCAGCGCTTTTTCGAAGAGGGCGACAAGGTGAAGGTCACGCTGCGGTTCCGCGGGCGTGAAATGGCGCATCAGGAACTGGGCTATCAGCTCCTCAATCGCGTCAAGGACGACACCTCCAAACTCGCCAAAGTCGAGCAGGAACCGCGCTTCGAAGGCCGCCAGGTGGTAATGGTACTGGCGCCACGGTGACGGACGTTGGGGCGGCAATCAATCCTCGGTAGCAGCCGATCGGAAATCCGACGTCGTCGCTCCCGGTACAGACCGCGACATCGCGATCGACGTATGTGCAGGGGGGAAGCAGGTGACATCGGTGAGCGAGCAGCTGTTGCTGGTTGGCAGCATTCCCCTCGACACGCCGCAGGACGTGTTCGAGACCTTCGGCGCGCCGCTCGGCCGTTTCCTGAGCGCGGTGCCCGACGGAGAAGTCGGGCCGCGCAGCCACTGGATCAGCCGCATCCACTACCAGGTGTTCGCGGGTCATCCGGAGTTCGACATTCTCGCGCACCCACGCCCTGACAACGGCGTGGAGCGGCTCAACCCCCACGACAATTCCGACCGGTGGCAGTTCAAGGTTCGCGACGGGGTCGAGCGCGTGCGCTTCGGCGATCCGGGTTGGCGCCTCGGCTTCGCGCGCGACGCCGTCAATTCCTACTTTGTGTTCCGGACGTTGAAGGAAAAGGGCGTGTTGCCTCGCCATCTACGCTTTCAAGTCTCGATGCCGATGGTCAACAGCGCGCTGCCACCGCGGGTTTTCCCGGTTGAAGGCGACCTCGACAAGATCAAGCCGGGCTTCGAAGCCGCGCTGCGCGCCGAGCTGGCCAAGATCGTTGAAAAGATTCCGGCCGAGGAACTCGCCATCCAGTGGGACTGCGCGACCGAAGTGCAGGACGCTTACGGTGCCATTCCGCAGTTGCCGCGGGAGAGCATGATCGAGCGCAACGTCGCGCAAGTGCGCAATCTCTCCCCCGGGATCCCCGAGGACGTTGCGCTCGGCTATCACCTCTGTTTCGGCACGCTGGGCGGCTGGCCGCGCTTTCAACCGGAGACGCTGAGCGAAACCGTGAAGCTTGCGAATGCCTTCCTGGAGGCATCGGGCCGGCGGGTGGACTGGATCCATATCCCGCTGCTGGACACCGAGGACGAGGCTTTCTTCGCACCGCTCAAGGAGCTCAACCCGCGCGGCGCGCGCGTCTATCTCGGCGCGATCCACAATATGGAGCGATTCCGGCAGCGTGTGGCGTTGGCCCGCAAGTACCTGCCAGAATTCGGGCTGGCCGCGTATTGCGGCTTCGGACGCAGCCCGGTGACGGAACTGCCGGGCATCCTCGCCGACCACGTCAAGGCGGCCGAGTCCGCGGCCTGAGCGTCTGGGCGCGGCCGACGAGGGGCTTGGCGGACGGGGCCGACCCCCGCCAAATTCGGCCTGGAACGGCACGAGCGGAAGGCGGTCGCCGGGCGTCCGGAGGCCTCGTCCGCGAGGCACGGGCGCAACTGCGGCCCTCGGGTTCCGCGGCGCAGGATTCCCGGCTCCCCGATCGCATAGCGCGCGCCAAAGGGCGCCAAAAGGGCGTATGCCCCGGCATGGTTCGTGGGACGGGCGGCTCGCGGCGGAGCGGGTGAGCCCTGAATCGGCGCAAGAACCCGGGTAACGGTTGTATTTCGCTCCCGCGTCTGCCATAACGCCGCCCTTCCGCCGCCCGGCCGAAAGGGCTGCCGTGGCGACGGGAAGTGCACAATCAGCACGCTCAAACGAGCAAAATCCGGCCGGCCGGACATTAGTCCATGGCTGTCGCCGCAAAGGAGAGCCAAATGCCCAAGCTCAAGACCAAGTCGGGCGCCAAAAAGCGCTTCAAGGTGACGGCCGGCGGGAAGGTGCTTTATCAGCAGTCCCACAAGCGTCACGGGATGATCAAACGGACCAAAAAGCAAATCCGCCAGTTGCGCGGCACCTCGGTGCTGTTCAAGACCGACGGCGACAAGATCAAGAAGTATTATTTGCCCAACGCCTGATCGGCCATTGGCCGACAGGGGTAGCCGTCCGCATTCATCATCCGCACCTAATCCAGGAGATCAGCCATGGCACGCGTCAAACGCGGGGTCACCAGCCACGCCAGGCACAAGAAAGTCTTCAAGGCCGCCAAGGGCTATTACGGCCGGCGCAAGAACACCATCCGCGTCGCCAAGCAGGCGGTGGAGAAGGCGAACCAATACGCCTACCGCGACCGCAAGCGTCGCAAGCGCACCTTCCGGGCCCTGTGGATCCAACGGCTCAATGCGGCCGTGCGGCCGTTCGGGCTGAACTACAGCCGGTTCATCGACGGGCTCGCCAAGGCCGGCCTTCTGGTCGACCGCAAAGTGCTGTCCGATCTGGCGATCCACGAGCCTGCGGCCTTTGCGGCCATTGTCGAGAAGGCCAAAGTCGCGATCGCGGCGTGACACTCGGAGGACGGAGGACAGACGCCGGCGGACGCACAGGCGGAGATTTCCTTCTTTCCTGCGCGCGGGCCGCATCGCCTGTGCTCCGAATATGCCGATGATCGACACCGGCTATGTGCAGCGCATGGCGCGCTATAACCGCTGGCAGAACCAGAACCTTTATGGTGTCGCCGATGCGCTTGCCGACACCGAACGGCGGCGTGACCGCGGCGCGTTCTTCGGCTCGATCCATGCCACGCTCAACCATCTGCTGTGGGCGGATCGCATCTGGATGCATCGGCTCGCCGGCACTTCCAAGCCGGACGGCGGCATCCCCGAATCGGTATCGATCTACGATGACTGGAACGATCTGAAGCATGAACGAGCAGCCTTCGATGCAGGCATGCTCGCGTGGGCCGAGCGGCTCGACAGTGCCGCGCTCGCAGGCGAGCTCACGTGGTACTCCGGGGCGATGAAGGCGCAGGTGTCACAGCCGAAGTGGCTTCTGGTCACGCACATGTTCAATCACCAGACCCATCATCGCGGCCAAGTGCATTGCATGCTGACGCAGGCGGGCGGCAAGCCGAGCGACACCGACTTGCCGTTCATGCCGATGTAACAACCGGGCTCGTCACCCCGGGGACAGTGGATGCAGGATCTCAAAGCCGAACTTGTGCGCGGGTTGTGGTACGTCGCGCTCCTGGGCGCCGACATACGTCCCGGACGGATGGTGCACAAGACACTGCTGGGCGAGCCCGTGCTGATCGGGCGTGGACGCGATGGACGCGTATTCGCGCTGCGCGACATCTGTCCCCACCGCGGCATCCCGCTGCATTACGGCCGCTTCG
>Ga0207688_10001359_pt1 | contig 12713 bp, 10 predicted proteins | sample KBSMiscanthusM4_FD_184296 | JGI IMG/M metagenome (GOLD analysis project Ga0207688, IMG submission 184296) | Miscanthus rhizosphere microbial communities from Kellogg Biological Station, Michigan, USA - M4 (SPAdes) (version 2) | ecosystem: Host-associated > Plants > Roots > Rhizosphere ...
GGACGCCGGGCTTTCCATCGACAAATTCGCGCCGCGGCTCTCGTTCTTCTGGGGCATCGGAATGAACTTCTTCATGGAGGTCGCCAAGCTGCGCGCCGGCCGGCTGCTGTGGAGCGAACTCGTCGGCCAGTTCGACCCCAAGGACCCGAAATCGCAGTCGCTGCGCACGCATTCGCAGACCTCCGGTTGGTCGCTGACCGCGCAGGACCCGTTCAACAACGTCGCCCGTACCTGCATCGAGGCAATGGCCGCAACGCAGGGGCATACGCAGTCGCTGCACACGAACGCCCTCGATGAGGCGCTGGCGCTGCCCACCGATTTTTCGGCCCGTATCGCCCGCAACACGCAGCTGCTGCTGCAACAGGAGTCCGGCACCACCCGACCGATCGACCCGTGGGGAGGGTCGTACTACGTGGAGTGGCTGACCCATCAGCTCACCGAGAAGGCCCGTGCCCACATCCGCGAAGTGGCCGAGCACGGTGGCATGGCGCAGGCGATCAGCGATGGCATCCCGAAGCTGCGCATCGAGGAGGCGGCGGCCCGTACCCAGGCCCGCATCGATTCCGGTGCGCAGACCGTGATCGGCATCAACAAGTACCAGGTGGACGAGGACCACCCGATCGAGGTGCTCAAGGTCGAGAACAGCCGCGTGCGCGCCGAGCAGATCGCCAAGCTGCAGCAGCTGCGCGCCGACCGGGACCAGGCGGCGGTCGACGCTGCGCTGGCCGAGCTGACCCGGGCCGCTGGGGGCGAAGGCAACCTGCTCGCGCTTGCCATCGACGCCGCCCGGGCCAAGGCCACGGTGGGCGAGATCTCGGATGCGCTCGAGAAGGTTTGGGGACGGCACGCGGCCGAGATCCGTACCATCGCCGGGGTCTACCGCGACGAAGTCGGAAAGGGGAGCAATATCGGCAGCGCGACCGAGCTAGTGGAGAAGTTCGCCGAGGCCGACGGCCGACGGCCGCGCATCCTGGTCGCCAAGATGGGCCAGGACGGCCACGACCGCGGGCAGAAGGTGATCGCGACGGCGTTCGCCGACATCGGTTTCGACGTCGACGTGGGCTCGTTGTTCTCCACCCCGGAAGAGGTGGCGCGGGAGGCGGCCGACAACGACGTGCACGTGGTCGGGGTGTCGTCGCTCGCGGCGGGCCATCTGACGCTGGTGCCGGCGTTGCGCGACGCGCTGGCCGGGGTGGGCCGGCCCGACATCATGATCGTCGTCGGCGGCGTCATCCCGCCCGGCGACTTCGACGAGCTGTACGCCGCCGGGGCCGCGGCGATCTTCCCGCCGGGCACGGTGATCGCTGACGCGGCGATCGGCCTGCTGCACAAGCTGGCCGAGCGGCTGGGGTACGACCTCGGCTAGATGAGGCAACCGGTTTCGGATCTCGCGGCGGCGGTCCGCAACGGCGACCGTGCGGCGTTGCCGAGGGCCATCACGCTGATCGAGTCGACCCGGCCCGATCACCGCGCACAGGCCCAGCAGCTGCTGCTGGCGTTGATGCCGGAGGCGGGCAGCGCCATGCACGTCGGCATCACCGGAGTGCCCGGCGTGGGTAAGTCCACGGCGATCGAGGCGCTCGGCATGTACTTGATCGAGCAGGGTCATCGGGTGGCGGTGCTGGCCGTCGACCCGTCGTCCACCCGTACCGGCGGTTCCATCCTGGGCGACAAAACCCGGATGGCCCGACTGGCGATGCACCCGAACGCCTACATCCGGCCGTCGCCCACGTCAGGAACCCTCGGCGGGGTGGCGAAGGCCACCCGCGAGACCATCGTGTTGCTGGAGGCGGCGGGATTCGAGGTGATCCTGGTGGAGACCGTGGGTGTCGGCCAGTCCGAGGTGACAGTTGCCAACATGGTAGACACGTTCGTGTTCCTGACGCTGGCGCGCACCGGCGACCAGTTACAGGGCATCAAGAAAGGCGTGCTTGAACTCGCCGACATTGTCGTGGTGAACAAAGCCGACGGGGAACACGCCGCGGAGGCCAAAGCGGCTGCGCGGGAACTGACCGGCGCGATGCGGCTGATTCATCCGCGCGAAACACTGTGGCGCCCACCGGTTCTCACGATGAGTGCGCTGCACGGCACCGGCCTTGCCGAGCTGTGGGACACGGTGCTCAAACACCGCCAAGTGCTCACCGACGCCGGTGAGTTCGAGGCCCGAAGGCGCGCGCAGCAGGTGGACTGGACGTGGTCGATGGTTCGCGACACCGTGTTGGACCGTGTGCTGTCGCACCCCGCAGTAAAGAAGATCCGGGCCGAGGTGGAACGTCAGGTCCGCGACGGCGAGCTCACCCCCGCACTTGCTGCGCAGCAGCTCCTCGACACTGCCGAGGTGCAGTGAGCTAACTAATTGGTAACACCGCGTTTATTTGCCGGGGTTGCAGGTAAATTGAATATATTGTGACGGGTGTCAATAGCCGGGATCGCAGCGCAGCGCTCCCGCACGGCATACAGGGCGCGGCAGACTGCAGCTTCGCCTGCACGGCACGCGCGTTTTCCCAGCTGTTCCCGGGACGTCGGTTCGGCGGCGGCGCGCTCGCCGTCTTCTTGCACGGCGAACCGGTCGTCGATGTGTGGACCGGATACGCGGACCGGCGCGGCACCGAGTACTGGACCGCCGACACCGGCGCGATGGTGTGGTCAGTGACCAAGGGCATGGCCTCGACGGTCATCCACCGCTTCGCCGATCGCGGCCTGATCGACTATGACACCCCCGTCGCCGAGTACTGGCCGGAGTTCGGTGCCAACGGCAAGGCCGACATCACCGTCCGCGACGCGATGCGGCACCGTGCCGGGCTGTCTCAGCTCAACGGTGTGAGCAAGGCCGAACTGCTGGATCACCAGGCGATGGAGTCCCGCCTGGCGGCCGCGCCGGTCAATCGCATCTTGTACGGCAAGCCCGCGTACCACGCGCTGACCTACGGCTGGCTGATGTCGGGGCTTGCCCGCGCCGTCACTGGCAAAGGCATGCGCGACCTCATCCGCGAGGAGTTGGCCGAACCGCTGAACACCGACGGGTTGCACCTGGGCCGTCCGCCTGGCGATTCGCCAACGCGTGCCGCGCAGATCCTGGCGCCGCAGGGCACGCTCAGCAACCCGGTGTTCAACTTCGTCGCACCGCGGGTTGCCGCGCTCCAGTACTCCGGGGCGTTCGGCTCGATGTACTTCCCCGGGATGAAAGCCGTTGTGCAGGGCGATATCCCGTTCCTTGACTCCGAGATTCCCGCGGCGAACGGGGTGACCACGGCGCGCGGCCTGGCCAAGATGTACGCGGCGATCGCCAATGGCGGCCGCATCGACGGCATCCAGTTCCTCTCGCAGGAGCTGGTGGCCTCGCTGACCGGGAAGCCCAGCCTTTGGCCGGACCGAAACATCTTCGTGCCGTTGAGCTTCCACCTCGGCTATCACTCGGTGCCGTTCCCACCGGGGTTCATGCCCGGTTTCGGCCACGCGGGACTCGCGGGCTCGGTGGGCTGGGCCGATCCGGCGACTGGCCTGTCGTTCGCGTTTGTGCACAACCGGCTGCTCACCCGAATGATGCTCGACCAGGTGACCTTCGCCGGACTGCATGCCTTGATCCGCCGCGACGCCGCGGCTGCCCGCAAGCGCGGTTATGAGACGACGCCGGCGTTCGGTGCTCCGTACGACGTACCGAGGCCCGTGGCAGGCTGACTAGCGCGTCCGTCAGCGACTGGTGCGGGTGAACCACTTGGTCTTGGTGCGCCAGGACTGGGCGGACGTCAACGCGAATCCGGCGCCACACCCGCACGCGAAGATCCACACCAGCGTGCCACCCTCTATCGCCTGCAGCGGCGGCACGTAGGCGGTGAGGATCCGCACGATGCAGGCGAGGATGCCGCTTGCAGATGCGACGAGGTAGATGTTGGCGATGCGCCGTGAACGCGGATCCTTCCGCAGGATCAGCAGGGCCCGCGCACCGTAGCCCAGCAGGTAGATCAGCGTGCCGCACAGCAGCAACCAGTAGAGAGCCAGCCAGAAGTCGGTGGGCACCTCGAAGAAGTCGGACCGGTATACACGCGCGCCGTTGCCGATCGAGAAGGTCACCAGAAGGAGCGGGATGCACAGCGTGGCCGGGCGCTCTACGTACTGTTTGAACGTCACCTGCATCACGTGGTCGTCCGCGAGCCGCCCTAGCGCGTTATAGACGACGGCAGAAGCGGCGACGATGTAGGCGTCGTGGCCCAGGTAGTCCTCGAGGTTCCACATGCCGGTCAGGGCGTGCAGCCAATGGCCGAGCGTTTCCGAGGCGAACGGGGACATCAGGATCACAGCAAGGCCCTGCAATGCGATGTTCAGCGTGGCGGCGACTTCCCACCGGCACGACCACGTGACGCGCCGGATCCACAAACTCCACCCGATGCACCCGAGGGTGATCGCGATGAGTGTTGCCAGAGCCATGGGCGTCGCCTTTGTGCTAAAGCGTGTTCAGCAAAGTGTACGGCTAGTCGGGTCTAAAGCGGAGGAGCGTCTGCGCGGGGCTTCATCTCTGACAGCTTCGGCGGGCGCGTTGTTCGCTTCGTCTCCACGATGTCCTGCACGGCCGTCACCGTGAACGGGGCCGATTCGATATAAGTCCACACCTCTTGACGACTCATCAAGCCAAACTGGATTTGCAGGTCGGGATAGCTGAGTGCGAACCGGTCGGCAACTCGCCGAAGCTCCTCGGCGTTGGGATAGTCATCCTCTTTGATGCGCCGGTAATAAGTACTGCTGGAGGTGCCCAGCGCATCGTAGATGTCCTTGGCGTCGATCTCTCCGTCGAGGAGGTAGTCGAGCAGCGCCTTGAGCTGTCTACCGTTCTCATCGGTGCGGGGCATTCATCCACGATAAACCCGCATCCCGGGTTTGGGCAGCAACCATTGCAAATCGGATGAATTAGCCGTAATTGACACGCGCGTCACAGTTTTGGGAGCCATCTCCCATTTTTGGGAAAGAGGAGTACGGTTAGCTGCATGGTGGCTCCGCATTTAGCTGATCAGACCAGCAACTTGACGTATTCTGTCGACAAATCGGCAATGCCTACGTTGCGGGTGGTCGACCACGACATTGCCGAAGGCACCTACCCGGTCCTCCACAAGCTGTCCACATCCCCTTCCGAAGAGGTGACCGCCGAAGTTGACGGAGCAACCGAATTCCTGGGGGTGGCGGCCGACGAGATATTGCTTGCCGCGCTCGGGCGGACGATTGCGCGCACCATCGGTGACGGCGTCGTAGCGGCGGATGTCACCGGTGAGGGCCGCTGGCTGCTGCACGCCATTCCGCTGCTCTGCGCCACCGTGCAGCAAGCGACTGCGACCGAAATGCTGGGCAATGTGCATCGCATGCTCGCGGCGGTGCCGGCCCAGTCCGACCACCTGCCGTCGGAGATCTTCCTCAACTACATCGGCACGATGCCCGACGGGACGACTCCGACGTACGAGACGCCGCCCGGCCTCGGATACGCGCTTGAGCTGCGGGTGTATCGCGCCGACGGACTGCTGCACCTCGATTGGTGGTACGACTCGGCCCGGTTCGACCCCTACACGGTGGAAGAGCTCACGGAACAGTTCCGGTTTGCGCTCTTCGAAATGACCTCAGACGCCGCCGCCCCGGTATGACGTCATCGGGCATCTTCCAGGCGGAACCCCACTTTGAGAGTGACCTGGAAATGTCCGATAGCGCCGTCGTGAAGGTGTCCGCGGACTGATTGGACCTCGAACCAGTCGAGGCCGCGCATCGTCTCCGATGCCCTTGATATCGCGTTGCGAATCGCTGCATCGACGTTGTCGGGCGAGCTGCCGACGATCTCGATGATTCGGTAGGTGTGATCGCTCATGGCGCGGACGCTACGCGGTTTAGGGTGCGGCTATGCCGGAGTCCGCGAGCGCGAATGCGTTGGTGCTGGAAATGCCGCGTCGCCTCGTGCTCCACGAAATCTCCCAACCCGCCGTCAGGGATGACGACGCGCTTGTCCGCGTCCAGGTACACGGGGTGGTGCTGCCTTGACCGAGGCTCGTGTTCCGCGGTTGCCGGTGGAGGAGGCCAAGGCCGCCGCCGACGAGGCCGGAGTACCGGACTACATGGCCGAGCTGTCCATCTTTCAGGTGCTGTTGAATCATCCGACGCTGGCGCGTGCCTTCAACGACCTGCTCGCGACGATGCTCTGGCATGGCCGCCTTGCACCCCGGCTGCGGGAGTTGGTGATCATGCGGATCGGCTGGCTGACCGCGTGCGACTACGAGTGGACCCAGCATTGGCGAGTCGCTTGCGGGTTGGGCGTGCCTTCCGAGGACCTGCTTGCGGTGCGGAACTGGTGCGCGCACTCGTCGTTCGGCGGACCCGAGCGTGCGGTGCTCGCCGCCACGGACGAAGTCGTGCGCGACGGCGCGGTCGGCGCGCAAACGTGGGTGGCGTGCGAGCGGGAGCTCGGCGCCGATTCAGCCGTGCTGGTCGAGTTGGTCACCGCGATCGCGGCGTGGCGGATGATCGCCTCGATCCTGCACAGCCTCGAGGTGCCGTTGGAGGACAGTGTCTCCGGCTGGCCGCCCGACGGTCAGCCGCCGAGTTGGTAGGTCTGCACTGCACGGGCGACGTTGCCGTCGGTCAGTGACTCGGCCATAGGGGACGCTAGCGGCCTTTGCGCCGGGCACTAGAATCGTGCGCAACGGCACCGATCCGGCCATCACCGGGGAGCCTTCGGAAGAACAGCTGATATCCAGCCCAGTAGACCCGAACGGGTGGGCCCGTCATCGCCCGCATTTGAGCGGCGCACACGACTGTGCGCAAGCGGGGTGGTACCGCGGCGCTCGCGCACCGGCGCGACGTCGTCCCCGTGCCTGACATTCGGCTTCCGGAGCTGCGAAGCCAGCGACATAAGGCTTCCGGAGCTGCGAAGCCAGCGACATAAGGCACAGGAGACAACGCACCACAGTGACCGCCTACCCGAAGCCCGCAGCCGGAGCGCCGAAATTCCCGGCGCTCGAACTCGACGTCCTCGACTACTGGGGATCCGACGACACGTTCCGCGCCAGCATCGCGCATCGCGACGGCGCACCGGAATACGTGTTCTACGACGGCCCACCTTTCGCCAACGGCCTGCCGCATTACGGGCATCTATTGACCGGATACGTGAAGGACATCGTGCCGCGGTACCGCACCATGCGCGGCTATAAGGTGGAGCGCCGCTTCGGCTGGGACACCCACGGCCTGCCCGCCGAACTCGAGGTGCAGCGCCAGCTCGGCATCACCGACAAGGCGCAGATCGAACAGATGGGCATCGAGAAGTTCAACGACGCCTGCCGGGCCTCCGTGCTCAGGTACACCAACGAATGGCGCGCCTACGTCACCCGCCAGGCGCGCTGGGTCGACTTCGACAACGACTACAAGACGCTCGATTCAACCTTCATGGAGTCGGTGATCTGGGCGTTCAAGCAGCTGTGGGACAAAGGCCTTGCCTACGAAGGCAATCGGGTGCTGCCGTACTGCTGGAACGACGAAACACCGCTTTCCAGCCACGAACTGCGCATGGACGACGACGTCTATCAGAGTCGCCAGGACCCGGCGATCACCGTCGGCCTCCGGGTAAGCGAGGGCGACGACAAAAGGCTGGTGGGGGCCTTCCTCTTGATCTGGACGACGACGCCGTGGACGCTGCCGTCGAACCAGGCGGTCGCGGTGAACCCCGACGTCGCCTACGTCCTGGTTGCCGGGCCTGAAGGCAGGCGCTACGTGCTGGCGCAGGCGCGGCTGTCGGCCTACGCCCGCGAGCTCGGCGACGAACCCGAAGTGCTGGCCACCTACACCGGCCGGGATCTGCTCGCGACGCGTTACCTGCCGCCGTTTCCGTACTTCATGGACGCGCCGAACTCATTTCGGGTGCTGCCCGCCGAGTTCGTCAGCACCGAGGACGGCACCGGCATCGTGCACATGTCCCCGGCTTACGGCGAGGACGACATGGCGATCACGCAGGCGGCGGGCATCCCCGCTGTCACGCCGGTGGATTCCAAGGGCCGCTTCGACGAGACCGTGCCGGACTACGCAGGCCAGCATGTGTTCGACGCCAACCCGCAGATCATCCGCGACCTCAAGAACCAGGGCCGCTCGGCGGCCGCCAACGGCGCTGTCCTGCTGCGCCACGAGACCTACGAGCACTCCTACCCGCACTGCTGGCGGTGCCGAAACCCGTTGATCTATCGGGCGGTGTCGTCGTGGTTCATTAAGGTCAGCCAGTTCCGCGACCGGATGGTCGAACTCAACAAGCAGATCACCTGGTATCCAGAGCACGTCAAGGACGGCCAGTTCGGCAAGTGGCTGTCCAACGCGCGGGACTGGTCAGTCTCGCGAAACCGCTACTGGGGCACACCGATTCCGGTCTGGAAATCCGACGATCCCGCGTATCCACGCATCGACGTCTATGGCAGCCTCGACGAACTCGAGCGCGACTTCGGCGTGCGACTGACGGATCTGCACCGGCCGTTCATCGACGAGCTGACCCGGCCCAACCCGGACGACCCGAGCGGGCGCTCGACGATGCGGCGCATCGAGGATGTGTTCGACGTGTGGTTCGACTCGGGGTCGATGCCGTACGGCCAGGTGCACTATCCGTTCGAAAATGCAGAGTGGTTCCTGGGTGGGGCGGCGGGAGACGATCCAGGGCACTTCCCTGCCGACTTCATCGTCGAGTACATCGGCCAGGCGCGGGGCTGGTTCTATCTGCTGCACGTGCTTGCCACCGCCCTTTTCGACCGGCCGGCATTCAAAACCTGTGTGGCGCACGGGATCGTGCTCGGCAATGACGGCCAGAAGATGAGCAAGTCGCTGCGCAACTATCCCGACGTGACCGAGGTGTTCGACCGCGACGGCTCCGACGCCATGCGGTGGTTCCTGATGGCCTCGCCGATCCTGCGCGGCGGCAACCTGATCGTCACCGAGCAGGGCATCCGAGAGGGTGTCCGGCAGGTGTTGTTGCCGCTGTGGAACGCCTACAGCTTCCTCGCGCTGTACGCGCCGAAGAAGGGCACCTGGCGCACCGACTCGAAGCACGTACTCGACCGCTACATCCTGGCCAAGCTGGCCGAGTTGCGCGCATGTCTAACCGAGTCGCTCGACATGTGCGATATCTCGGGCGCCTGCGATGAACTACGCCAGTTTACCGAGGCTTTGACGAACTGGTATGTGCGACGGTCACGTTCGAGGTTCTGGGAGGAGGACCCCGACGCCATCGACACGCTGCACACGGTGCTCGAGGTGACTGGCCGGCTGGCGGCGCCGCTGCTGCCGTTGATCGCTGAGGTGATTTGGCGCGGGGTGACAGGCGGCCGCTCGGTGCACCTGACGGATTGGCCCGCTGAAGGTGACGTGGCTGCGGACCCCGGGTTGGTCGCCGCGATGGATCAGGTGCGCGAAGTCGCGTCAGCCGCGTCGTCGCTGCGCAAGGCAAAGAAGTTGCGGGTGCGGCTGCCGCTGCCGAAACTGACTGTGGCGGTGGAGAATCCGCAACTGTTGGAACCGTTCAAGGATCTGATCGCCGACGAACTCAACGTCAAGGACGTCGAGCTCACCGACGACATCGACACGTACGGCCGGTTCGAGCTGACGGTCAATGCCAGGATAGCCGGTCCGCGGCTCGGCAAGGATGTGCAAGCCGCGATCAAGGCGGTCAAGGGGGGCGAGTCCGTCGTCAACGCCGACGGCACGCTGACAGCGGGTCCGGCCGTGCTGCAGCCAGAGGAATACAGCTCGCGGCTGGTGGCCGCCGACCCCGAGTACACGGCAGCATTGCCCGACGGTGCGGGACTGGTGGTGCTCGACGGCACCGTCACCCCTGAACTGGAGGCCGAGGGCTGGGCCAAGGACCGCATCCGTGAACTGCAGGATCTGCGCAAGTCCACCGGCCTCGACGTGTCGGACCGGATCCGCGTGACCATCGCGGTGCCCGAGGATAAGGTGCCGTGGGCGCAGACGCACAGCGACCTGATCGCCCGCGAGATTCTGGCCACCAGTTTCGAGTTCGGCGAACTCGTCGACGGTACCGAGATCGGCGACGGCGTGCGGGTGGCGATCGCGAAGGCGTGAAGCTATTGCGGCGGGTGGATGTCGTCGACCCATTGCACGTGCTCAGGCTCGGGCTCGACGTCGGGTAGATCCAGATTGACGACCACCGCTTCCTGATCACTGCGTACCACTACGCCCGACAAGGGTGCATCGTGACTAGCGTTGATCTCCTGGTGCGGCACATACGGCGGAACGTAGATGAAGTCGCCCGGTCCGGCTTCGGCCGTGAATTCGAGGTGGTTGCCCCACCGCATCCGGGCTCGGCCCGCCACCACATAGATCACGCTCTCAAGGTGTCCGTGATGGTGCGGCCCCGTCTTCGCGTCGGGATCGATGACAACTGTTCCGGCCCACAACTTCTCGGCGCCGGCGCGTGCCGCGTTGATTGCCGCGGCACGGTTCATTCCCGGCGTCTGCGGGGTATTCGGATCCAATTCGTCGGCGTGCACGATCCGCACCCCGTGCTCGCGATAATCGGGCTCTTCTGTGGCCATCACAACCTCCGCTCGGTGGGAAAACACTTTCTGAAACCGTCAACAATGAGACGCCCTACAGGAGAGTGTTCCGCCGTTGGAGAACCTCGGCCGCCACCGTCGCGAAATCGGCGAGCACGTCGCGGACGAACCGGGTGCGCCGATAGCCGATCGCATCGAGCAGGGGACCGTGGTCCAGCGCGACGACCAACGTCGCACCGATCGCCGTCATCCACCAGAACGCGAGGGCCAGTAGCCGTAGCGGAATGCCGGACTCCGCGAAGCCGGCGCGCAATCGATCACGCTGAAACCGCACGTGGGGATGTTCGTCGGCGACGATGCGGGCTGCGACAGCACGCACCACAGGATCGGGGCCGTCGGCGGCCAGTCCACCGTAGTATGACAGCGCCACCACCTCGGCGACCGTCAGCACCATCAACTCGGTACGCAGGCCCATGAGCCGGCGCAATCGCACGAACACCGCATCCGACCAGTGTCTGCTCATCGGCGTGCCACCGAGATGGCCCAACAGGCGCAGCAGCAGCGCCGCGTGCTGTTGCTCCTCGGCCACGAAAAGCTGTGCCGCGCGAAGATATTCAGGATCGCCGGCCCGCTGCGCCTTTCGTAGCAGCTGCTCGCCGTCGCCGCTTTCGCCGAGCTGAAATCGCCGCACCGACTCTATCAGCGGGCGGCGCACCGGTTGGGGGATGTGGCACGGCCCGTCGAAGTCGATTGCCGCATCTGTGCACGCGTGGGTAGGTCCGTTTCGTTCGAAATGCTCGACCCACAGGGTGAACTCGCCCACGTCGGGGGCCTGTTGCGTCATGGCCGTCAGGTTAGCGCCATAGCATCGGCAATTGTGGACCGCTGGGTGCTGCACTTCGACATGGACGCGTTCTACGCGTCCGTCGAGCAGCTGACCCGGCCGACGCTGCGCGGTCGGCCCGTGCTGGTCGGCGGCCTTGGCGGGCGCGGCGTGGTCGCCGGCGCCAGCTACGAGGCCCGCGTGTACGGCGCACGGTCGGCGATGCCCATGCATCAGGCCCGCCGCCTGGTCGGCGCCCCGGCCGTGGTGCTGCCCCCGCGCGGTGTGGTGTACGGCGTGGCCAGCCGCCGCGTGCTCGACACCGTCCGAAGCGTCGTGCCCGTCCTTGAACAACTCTCCTTCGACGAAGCCTTTGGTGAACCTCCCGAGCTCGCAGGGACGTCGGCAGACCGAGTCGAGGCATTCTGCCAAGGTCTACGGGCCAAAGTCCGCCACGAGACCGGGCTCGTCGCCTCCGTCGGCGCCGGATCCGGAAAGCAGATCGCCAAGATCGCCTCGGGCCTGGCGAAGCCCGACGGCATTCGCGTGGTGCACCGCGACGAGGAAAGCTTGCTGCTGCAAGGTCTTCCGGTGCGGCGGCTGTGGGGCATCGGCCCGGTGGCGGAGGAGAAGCTGCACCGGCTCGGCATCGAAACCATCGGCGCGTTCGCCGCGCTGTCCGACGCCGAAGCCGCCAACATCCTCGGGCCCACGGTCGGCTCGGCGCTGCACCAGCTCGCCCGCGGCATCGACGACCGGCCCGTTTCGGAGAACGCGCCCGCCAAGCAGATCAGCGCCGAGTCCACCTTCCCTGAAGACCTGACGACCCTCGACCAGCTGCGGGAGGCCGCGGGGCCGATCGGCGAGCACGCCCACGCGCGTCTGGAGAAGGATGGCCGCGGCGCCCGGACCGTCACGGTCAAGCTGAAAAAGTCCGACATGAGCATTCTTACGCGCTCGGCGACGCTGCCGTACGCGACGACCGATGCTCCGACCCTGATCGCCATGGCCAGGCGGCTGTTGCTCGATCCTGTCGAGATCGGCCCGGTTCGCCTTGTCGGCGTTGGTTTTTCGGGGCTGTCCGATGTTCGTCAGGAGTCGCTGTTTCCGGATCTGGAGCTGGTGGCCGAGGACGTGTCGAACACCAGCCTGCCGCCAACCGTCACCGATCTGGCCGCGACCCCGCCCGCCTGGCGCGTCGGCGACGACGTCGTGCACACTGCCTACGGTCACGGCTGGATCCAGGGGGCGGGTCACGGCGTGATGACGGTGCGGTTTGAGACCCGCAGCACCGGGCCAGGGCCGGCACGAACCATTCCCGACGACGACCCCGAAATCGCGCACGCCAGCCCCGTCGACAGCCTGGACTGGCCGGA
>Ga0207688_10001360_pt1 | contig 12705 bp, 9 predicted proteins | sample KBSMiscanthusM4_FD_184296 | JGI IMG/M metagenome (GOLD analysis project Ga0207688, IMG submission 184296) | Miscanthus rhizosphere microbial communities from Kellogg Biological Station, Michigan, USA - M4 (SPAdes) (version 2) | ecosystem: Host-associated > Plants > Roots > Rhizosphere ...
CCTGATGCGCAGCGATCCCGACGGCCATACCCTCGTCATCCTCTCGGACAGCCCGGTCACGATCAATGTCCATCTGTTCCGCCTCAACTACGATCCGCTCACCGAACTGGTGCCGATCAGCAAGGTGGTGAGCAGCCCGATCATCATGAGCGCCAATGCCAAGGCGGGAATCGCCTCGATTGCGGATCTGGTGGCGGCCGCGAAGGCCAGGCCCTTGAGCTACGCCGTCGCGGCGCGCGGCTCGTCGGCCCATCTCGTGGCTGAATTGCTCCAGCGCGAGCTGGGGCTGACGATGCAGGCCGTGCCCTATCGCGGAGGCGCGCCGGCGGCGGTTGCAGTCGCGTCCGGCGAGGTCCCCCTGGCGTTGACGGACACGGCTGCGATTCTGCCGATGATCAGCGGCGGCCAAGTTGTCGCCTTGGGCGTGGCCGAGCCGGTGCGCTCGCAGTCCATGCCGAATATTCCGACGCTGCGCGAGGCCGGCGTTCCCAACTTCAGCGCCATGTCGTGGCTTGCGCTGTTCGCGCCGCGCGGCACGCCGGACGACCGCATCGCCAGGCTCAATGCCGAGATCGCCAAGATCGCGGCTATGCCGGAAGCGCAAAAGGTCCTGTCCGCCGCGGGCCTCGATCCCGTCACCAACAGTCCGACCGAGATGCGCCGCATCATCGAGGCGGACCTCGGGAAATGGGGCCAATTGATCCAGGCGGCGGGCCTCAAGGCCGAATGATGCGGCCGACAAATGCCCGGAGCGAGATCGCGCTCGGCAACTTTGGACGCTCGTTGTGAGCGGAGCGGCGCCGCCGGCCTATTGCTTCGCCTGGGTCTGATCGAGCCCGAACTGCGCGCGATCGACCTTCGCCCTGGCTGCATCATCCAGTGTTTTCTGCTTGAGGTGCTCCCACGGACGATTGATGTCGAACTCCTCGGGCTTGAACAGCTCGGGCTCGTTCATCGTGACGATGTCGCGTGACAGCAGCAGCGCCTGCGTCTGCATCCGGGCATTGATATCCACGTAGGCGGCATAGACAACCGCCTGTTTGATCGACGATCCGACCACGACGTTGCCGTGGCCGCGCATCAGCGCCGCCGGGTATGACGACAAGGTGCGGGCAAGCGCGGCACCTCGCGCGCTGTCGGTCACCTGCATGCCGCGATCCCCTTCCTTGCGGGCATCACGGATCTCGAACGTCGGCGTCTCCGGCGGCAGGAAGCCCGCCTGCGCTACGACGGGCCGGAGCTTGATCGACGTCAGGCTGAGCGGGATGACCGATTGCGAATGCGAATGGATGACGGACATGACGTCCGGCCGCGCCTTGTAGATCTCCCCATGGATGTAGCGTTCACCATTGACGCGACGCCCCTTCGGCTCCAGCGGCTGACTATCGGATACGCGCAACTCGAGGATGTCGTCCTGCGAGACCAAAGATGGCGGCATCGCACGTGGCATCAAGAATATGTTCGGATCTCTCGCCGAACGGACCGAGACGTGCCCGAAGCTGTCGAGAATGTTCTCGTTGACCAGAATCTTGTACGCCGTGACGAGGTCTGCCTTCCGCTCCGCCTCCGGGTCGGCGGTCATCCCCTGGGCTGCGGCAAGCTGGGTGCTGCCGACAACCGTAACGCAGATCGCAAGTGCTGTTGGCGCTCGGGGCATTGGCGACTGTTTTTGTGTGAACGTTTCCTTGGACGGCCGTTCGAGCCTATCATAACCCCGTCATCGCGTCCGCATTGTCCTCCGGGAGGGACACATGAAGCAGAAAATGCTCGCCGTTTTTGTCGTGCTGATCGCGCATCTGCTGGCATTTCAAAGCGCGCAAGCGTTCCCGGATCGGCCGATCAAGCTGGTCGTCGCGTCGCCCGCAGGCGGACCTCCGGATGTCATGGCGCGACTCCTGTCGGACAAGATGTCCGCTACGCTCGGACAGCCTGTGATCGTGGAGAACCGTGCCGGAGCAGGCGGCACGATCGGAGCCAGATCGGTCGCAGCCGCGGAGCCGGACGGCTATACCCTGGTGATGGGAAGCACGAGCACGCTGCTGATCGCGCCGGCGGTCTACAAGAACGCCGGTTACCATGCGGGAACGTTCGCGCCGGTCGCGCGTATTGCGGATAGCAGCGAAGTCCTCGCCGTGCATCCGTCGGTTCCCGCCAAATCCGTGGCCGAATTGATCGCCGTCGCGAAGTCCCGGCCGGGCGCGCTGAACTTCGCCTCGGCCGGGATCGGAACGCTTCCCCATCTCGAGGGCGAGCTCCTGAAGGCGCGCGCCCAGATCGATATGAACCACGTTCCCTATCGCGGCGGCGGTCAGGCCCTGACCGGCCTGCTGGCAGGCGAGATCCAGGTTCTGTTCTCCACCCTGACCCAGATGCTCCCGTATATCCGGGACGGCCAGCTGCGGGGATTGGCTGTGACCAGCGCGGCCCGCAGCCCGCTGGCGCCGGACCTTCCGACCATGGTCGAGAGCGGATTCGACCAGTTCGTCATTACGTCCATATCGGCGATCGTTGCCCCTCCCGGCACTCCGATCGACATCAGGCGGCGGCTGTACGAAGCTGTGGCCAGTGCGCTCGCCTCGGAGGACGTCCAGCGGTCATTGGCGAGAATGGGCGGCGAGGCGCGACCGGCCTCGCCGGAGGAGCTCGGTTCCTACCTGGCGGCGGAACAACAACGCTGGGCCCGCATCATAGAGGCCACACGGATCTCGGTCGATTGAGCGCCGGGCAGGCCGCAAGGATCTCCTTGCTTCAAGTCCGGCAGGCGATGGTCAGAGAGACCGGGCCGGGATATAGAGCGGCATCGAATCTTCCCAACGACTGTCGGTCAGCATGCGCTTGCCGCTGCCGTCGGCGTTCATGATGAAGATCTGGCCATACTGCTGGAAGGTGTTGTCGTAGAGCGCCGCCTCGTCGCGGAAGCCGTAGATGCCGCTGTTCCACATGATCCTGCCGTCCGCGGTCCAGACCGCGTGACCGTCGGTCGCCCGGCTTGTGGTCAGCCGCAGCAGGTCCGAGCCATCGGGTCGGATCGTGTAGATGTCGAAGTTCACCGCATCCACGCGACGGGTGAACAGGATGCGGCTGCCGTCGGGAGACCAGCCGGGCAGGTTGTCGTACGCAGTGGTGAGGACCCGCGTGGAACGGTCCTCGAGGTTGAGGATGCGCAGGCCCACATTGTTCTCGCCCCAGACGCGATAGACGATCTCCTTGCCGTCCGCGGAATAACCCGGGAACCCTGAATGCACCATGCCATCGGTGAGGGCTTCCACTCCCGTGCCGTCCCGGCGCACGCGCATGATCCGTGCCTTGCCGGTGTGGCGTTCTTGAAACCATTCGCCGAGACCGAACGCGATCCATTGGCCGTCGGGCGACCAGCTCGGAGCGAAAGCTCCGGCCATCCCGCGCGCGACCTTGGTGCGGTCCAGGCCAGCGCTGTCCACCTCGAAGATCCGCTTTCGGTTGGATCCATCCGGATCCATGATCGCGATCGAGGAGTTCTGGGCTTTCTCGGTGATGACCAGCGTGCCGTCCCGCGACAGCATGGGGAAGACGTCCGTGTGGCGGTAGTCCCAACCGGGATCCCAGCTGTAGAGCTTCTGGTTCTGGGGCCGGGGCTTGAAGTCGACCTTTTCGTAGATCACCGTCTTGCCGTCCGGCGACCAGGTCGGCGAGCGCAGCACAGCTTTGAAAGCGGGCCGCCCGGACGTGGAATAAAGCCCTTCATCCGGACCGCCCTTGCGGTGATAGGCGATGTCTGTCGCGCTCAGGAACTGCGGGAACACCTTCAGGCCTGGACCCGAGGTGTGTTCGACCCGCTCGCCGGTTGCGACGTCGACCGAGACGATCTGTGACCGAACCGACGCCACCAGATTTGGCCGGCGTGCGCCCCAGGTTTCCTCCGTGGTCATTTCATAGAACACCACCCGCGTGCCGTCGGGCGACCACTTGGGTGAGCCGAGGCAATATCCCGGCTTGGAGGCGATGCGGCGGAAACCCTGACCGTCCGCTCGGATCACATAGATGCTGAGCTCTTGCGTGTGCTCCCAACCGCGACCGTCATCGTGGCCGCGCCAGTCGGTGTTGCGGTCGGAAGAGAAGGCGAGCCACTGGCCGTCCGGCGACCATGAGGGCCGGAAGAAACCGTCGGGGCCGCTCGGATCGCCCTGCACGTCATCTGCGCCGGTCAGGTTGCGCAACTGGCCGCGCTGCAGGTCGAGGACCCAGATATTCGCCCGGTAGCCGTTGCGGGTCGAGACGAAGGCGAGACGCGCGCCGTCGGGTGAGAGCGCGGCTGCGTCATCGACCGCCGGGCCGGTGACCAGGGGCTCGGTGCCGGTGCCGTCAAGGCGGGCGCGGAAGATGTCCGACTGGCCCGGCCCATTGCGCTCGGACGTGAACACAACGCTCTTCCCGTCCGGGGTGAAGCACGCATTGTGCTCGAAGACCGGGTCCTGCAGGAGCTGTCGTTCCCCCGTCCCGTCGGCATCGGCAATGTACAGTTCCGCTGACGAGGGCCCGATCCGGTTCATGAGCATGATGCCCTTCGAGCCGGAGTCGGGCATTGAGCCGGGAACAGTGTTCTGCGCAACCGCGCGAGATGCCTGATGCGTCGTCAGGGCGGCGGCGGACATGCCCTTCAGAAAACTTCGCCGGCTCGGCATTGTGGCCTCGCGTGCATCTGCTGCGGTGACTTCGCGCGATGCCATATCGAGCTTTCGCCGGAACCACACGTTACAAATCAGGCGCGGGCAATTCTCCCAGAATGAATGACAGCAATCCCGTCGACATTCAGACTAGCCGCCCCGCTCGCTCGCCCAAGCGCTTCGCTTGGCAGGGGAGCGCCGCCGGGGTCACCAAGCAGACATTCGTCAGAACCGCCCCAGATCGGTTTGGTCAGGGCACCGGCTTGCCTCGAACGTCGGCGGCACGCTCGATCTTGACGAGCACGCCGATGCCGGTATCTGCGCCGACATGCGTTTGCTCGCGCGGCAGCAGCAGCTTGAAGATGGCGTCATGGACGGGACCACTCTCGTGCAGTGCGGCCGTTCCGTAGAATCGCAAAAAGCCGGAGTCGAGAACGCCGTCGCGCTGCGCCTTGAAGTTGGCGTAGATCACGCAAATGCGCTTGTCGTGGCTGAGGTTTTCCAACGCCTGTTTCTTCGAGCGTTCCCAATAGGCGAGATGGTCATCGTCGAAAACGACCATGCTGCCCTTGGGCGAGATGTTGGGTCCGTTCGGCCCTTGCGTCGCCACGAGGCATGGCGCGCCGTCATCCCAGGCGGACCTGATGAGTGCTTTGATCTTTTCACTGATGGGCATGAAGTGCTTCCGTTGAGACGTTTACATTTGGGCCGACAGAATCTCATCGCGTCATGCGGGCCTTGAGCGGCACCGATGTCACGCCGCAGGTGCTCCCGATGGGCATCGGCCGCTCCGCGGTCTCGCAGGTAAAGGTAAGCGGAGAATGCTGTAAAGGGAAAGACTGGCGGAGGAGGGGACATTCGACCGGCGTTCCAAAATGGCGCGGAAGTCCACCGGGTTCCGATTTTCAGTAAGGTGCGGGCCAATTCGGGCGCGCCGTTCGTGCCAGCCGCCGCAAAAAAGGCCGTTGCGCGGCCAACGGCTGCGGCTGTCGAGCGTCGATCACAACCCAAGTGCCTTGTTGTCCTGCCCGTCACGAAGGCGACACTTGTTGTCGGCGAACAATCCGAAGTGAAATTCGAGCCGGGCATCGAGTGCACCCTCGAACGATACCAGCGTGTGCAGAAGATTCGCGCGGGTCAGGCGTGCCGGCGAACTGTTGACCACCCGAAGGCAATGCGAGAACTGCACCGGGAGGAGGATATGTGCCGGGCCGTCACTGACTGCCCGGATGCGGACGCCGTCAAGTTCGACGGTCATCGCGACATTGCGCGCCTTCGCGTTCGTCGGGGGCACGTCTTCCGAGACGACCGCGATTTGATCGAGACGATTCCTGTTGTCCCGGATCCGATTGGCGATTTCATCGGCGGTGGCGGCTTTGACAAACCGGGTGGGGCTGTAGGTCGCCAAATTGGCATCGCTAAGTTCGAACAGGTAGACGCCAGGCGTGTCGGGCGCAGTCACGGCCGCCCGCAGGGCTGCGCGGTCATCGAGCGTTTCGACATTGGTGACGATGTAACGAACACCGAGCATGCGCAATATGTCGGGGTCACCCGCGTAAGCGCGCAGGTAGTTGGTGTGCATTTTCGTCCCGGCTGGTGGAGCGAGAAGCCGAATGACGAAGGCATGCGCTTGTGCCGAAGTCCACTCACCATATTCTTCGAACGTCGGAACGTTCGACCGCCACAGATGGAACGTCTCGTCGAAGCGTTTGAGGTAATAGCTTAATTCCGCTGAGGTGGCGTCGCCTTCGATCTGCTTGTCTGCGAGCCAGATCGTGGCCGCAAAGCCGCGGAATGGCATTCCGACATCGATCGATGCGTTTGCGCGCAAATAGTTGTGCAGGGACGCCTCGCGAATGGGCGGGGGCCGTTCGCGGACGCCCAGGGACAAATGCACCAGCGCCAGTATGGGGAATGCGGAGAGAAGCGCAGTCCGGCGCCAGCCATGCATGGATATGGCGGAGACCGATGCGCGCAGCTTTTTGGTGCGAAAAGCCGCAAGCGCCGCAACGACCAGAACCAGTGCTGCAACCGCCACGGCACCGACAGCAAGCTGTGCGGGTCGGTAGTGCTCGCTTCCGTAGGGATGCCGGAGCAGGGTCGCCGCAATGACAAACAGCAGGGCGGCAAAAGCGAAGTTTCCCAGGAACACCAGGTCTTTGCGAAGCGGGGATGCCGAGTTCGCGGCCGCGCGAATTCTGAAGAGTTGGAACGGCTGGAAGAAGGGAACGACCGCAAACATGCAACTGAACGACCAGGAGGACAACATCAGAAAATGGCTGGAGAGCACGCCCAGCGGACCGAGCGATATGGTCTGATAGGCGTAGGCATAGACGTGCACGAGAGCGATGTACGCAATGAAGGCCGCGGCGGCGGTGCGGATATCCCCGCGCCGCGTGACGATGGCGAGGACCGCCCCGCAGAGCGCGGCAATCAGCAGCCAGCCTCCACGATCATTGATGCACAGCAGCAGCCGAGAGTCGCTGCATAGTGAGTGATCGCGGAACAGGTGCAGCCATGACTCCGCTGACAGCAGCCGGTCCCATGCGATCGGGGCCGTTGGCGTGCGCCCGGCCGTGGCGATGGTGCCAAGATAATAGTCGAGAAGGCCGGAGGCAAAAATGAAGATCAGGCACAGCGCGAGCGCCGCAATCTTCCACGCCCACTCGGTGCGCGACCGCGGCTTCGTGAGGATCATGGCTGCGCAGATGGCCACGTAAGCGGGGGTGGCGAAGACGAAGGTAAAGGGCGCCGAAAGCAACCCGGAGACAAACAGCGCGAAGAACGCGACGGCCAGGAGCGCGTTTGCCCGCCAGTCGGCGAGCCGCCCGCAGACAAGTAGCACGGCGGCAGCGCCATTCAGCGCCGCCTGAAGGTGGGCATAGTACGGCGCAAGCGAATACCAGTCATAAATCCGGAAGACCTCGGAGAAAGGCGGAAACAGAAGATAGAGGTAGAGCTGCGCGGCGACCGTCGACATCAGCCAGGAGAATCCGATCACGCGCGCCAGCGCGATGATGCTGATAGCCAGCTCGGCCGCGTAGATGCCGTAGGACACAATACTCGTGGTCTGACCGTCGAGCGGAAGGCCGAGCGCCAGCGCACCCGGATTGAGCCAAGGCAGGTTCGGGAAATACATCGAGCCCATTCCCGCCAGCATGCTGTAAGGACCGAGGTCGAAAGGCTTGCCAAAATGAAGGATGGCCTCGACGTTCCACTTGGCCCAATCGCCGTCAACCGGCCGGTAGAGCGCGGACGGCACGCGCTCCGAGCCGATGACCATCAGGACCCCAAGAGCCGCCCAAGACAGGACATAGGGCAACGCGCGGCCGATCGAACGCGACTGCGATGCGCCGGTATCGATGCTGTCCTTGTAGACGCCGTGGCCAAGGCCGGTTGGGCGCATGGTGAGCGTCATTTGACTCCTGATGGTTCCGAGGCCGTCATCTTCGCATCGCTGTGCTACTGAGATGGTCTCTTCGTCGGCGATCGCAGCAAAGGACCGCCAGTTCTTTGCCGTATGCAAAGCGGTTAGCCGCTGCGTTTCAGACATGCCGTGCGTCCCAAGACGTGACGATAGCTTATTGCCCCGACGCCCTCGATCAAGCGGGCGCAGTGCGGCGCGTTCATCAGTCGGCCCCCCGCCAATACGACAGGGGCCTAGAAAATAGCTTGCGGACTGAATTGGGGGGCGACGCTTCAATAAAAAAATAGCAAAATCAACAGTTTAAAGAAGCCTTCGGAACCTGCTGTAGTGCGTGCGCCGGCGGTCAGGGAGTTCTCCCGCATAGATGGCACAGTTGGACAATTGGATTTTAGTCGTCAGCTCAGCCAGCCGCTCAGTCGTTGCGATGATCCCTTGTTATAAACTCTTCCCGTAGAGGCGGTACGACGGGTCCAAACCGCTAGAGGGTCCAATCACATGCATTGAGCCATGGTCAGTTCGCGGCCGCCTGATCCGGTTTCGGTGGGAACGCGGGATTGACCCTGGTCCCGTTAATAAGGTCGAAAGCCATGTGAAGCGCCTTATCGTCCTTCGGATCGGATGGAATATAGGATTGCGATCCGGTCTGCTCCTGGCCCTCGGCTAAAAGATGACCCCGCAAGGTCGCTTCGCTCGTCGTATCCGCGCGTGCCTTTAATTCCTCAGGGACGTCCTGCACCACCTCGATGTCGGGTGAAATGCCTTTCGCCTGGATCGAGCGGCCCGATGGCGTGAAGTAACGCGCGGTGGTCAGCCGCAGCGCCCCGCCATTGGGAGCAAGTGGGACGATGGTCTGCACGGATCCTTTGCCAAAAGAGCGCGTGCCCACAATGGTCGCTCGTTTGTGATCCTGCAAGGCGCCGGCCACGATCTCGGAAGCTGAGGCAGAACCGCCATTGACCAAAACGATCATTGGTTTGCCTTTGCTTATGTCGCCGCCCGTTCGGGCGTTGAACCTTACAGTATCTTCCGCATTGCGCCCCCGGGTTGAGACAATTTCACCACGGCTCAGAAAGGCGTTCGAGATCGAAACCGCCTGATCCAATAGGCCACCCGGATTGTTGCGCAAGTCGATAACGAAGCCCTTTAGCTTGTCACCGCTCTGGGCCTCGAACTCGCTTATGGCCTTTTTCAAGCCTGAAGTGGCTTGCTCGTTGAACTGTGTGATGCGGACGTAGCCAATGTCACCCTCCATCCGCGATCGGATCGAAAGAATGCGAACCACGTCACGCGTGATGGAAACATCAATCGGCTTGTCCACTCCTTTGCGAATGATCTTCAGACTGATCTTGCTGTTTACCGGACCGCGCATCTTGTCGACCGCCTGGTTCAGAGCAAGTCCCTGAACCGGCTCGTCGTCAATATGGCTGATGATGTCGTTAGCCATGATGCCGGCCTTGGCTGCCGGAGTTTCGTCAATCGGCGAAACAACTTTGATGAGCCCGTCCTCCATGGTGACCTCTATTCCGAGCCCACCAAATTCCCCACGGGTATCCACCTGCATATCGCGAAAGCTCTTGGCGTCCATATAGCTCGAATGGGGATCGAGCCCGGCCAACATGCCCTTGATCGCCGACTCGATGAGCTTGCTGTCGTCCGGCCTCTCAACATAGTCGGAGCGCACCTGCTCGAATACGTCTCCGAAGAGTGTGAGCTGCCGATAGGCGTCAACAGTGGCGGCCCTTGCGCTCGATAGGTCGAAGACGGTTCTCGGCTGGGTTGCCATGACCGTAAGTACGGCGCCGGTAGCCGCACCGATGAGAAGTAGGGGGGTCTTGCGGATCATGGCTTCCGTCTCCTATCGGGCGAAGCTACTCAGCAGTGGTTTGCCTGCCTCGTATCACGACTCTGTCACCCATTCCGATCGCAGGGTCGACTGTAACAATCACAATGTCGTGCTTGGCATGACATATTGAGTGCTGTGCTTGAGTGCTGCGGCTTGAGTGCCGTTGAACAGTTTCTTGTGGCGAGGTCGTAGAGACTCGGCCGATTGCAAGCGAGGGATTTTATGCGAATTTGATTCGCGCCCGTTTTCCCCAAGGCGTAGACTCGATCACGGGAGCGACGCGCCAGACGGCCGATGATCGGCCGCAACCCGCCTGCAAGGCGGTGAGCGCCATGCTCGGACAGTCACAACAGCAATATCTGAAGCACGTCCTCCAGGTGAGCATGTTGCTCGCCGGGCTCGTAACGTCGCCTGCCTTCGCCACGGATTACACGCGACTGGCTCAAAGTGGACAGACCGTTAATCCACTCCCGAGCCAGCCAATCCAGTGGAGTGAGACGGTTACGTCCTGTCAGATCACCTGCGAAACGTCAGCGATGAACTGCATCAACAACTGTGGCTTGGTCTCAGGGCCGGTCGCCGACGCCAATCCAGATTTTCGCACGCAGTGCAGCCTAAGCTGTTCGTCTCGGCAGCTGGTTTGTAAACAAGGCTGTTAGGGTCGTCGCTCATCATTGAGCGCGTACAGCCGTAGACTTTTCTTACACCGCCAAGTGCAAAGAGGGATCAATGACAAAACAGGATGACGAAGAAAAACAGAATGTGCGCATGATGTGGATGGCGACCGGCGCGATCGTCCTTTTTATCGTCGGATTGATGGGTCTCAGCATGCTTGGCATGCTCGGAAATCAAAGCGGGACTGCGCCGACAGACATGAGCAGCCAGTCACGAACGTTGCCGACAAACTAACTGACCGGCTCGGCTGATTTTTGCCTCTGTTTGGTTTCTTCAGCGAGGGTGACCGCAAGATTCATTGCCGTCAAGTTGTTGCCGACATCCGCAAAAGACGAAAATCTCATGTTCGATGAGCATGCGACGGTGCGTACCAAGAATGCCGTCCATCTTGATCTCTGATTTCTTTGCAAAAATCCGTTGATGGTTGCTGGGGGATCCATCGTCACCGCACAAGTCTTGTCCGGATTGCATCGTCGCTGCGTGCGGATATGATTCTCGGGATGGACAGGCCATGTGACAATCGGAGGACCGGATGGACAACAAATTGTACGAGTACTCGCCGATCACCGCGCGTCCCAAGTTGACGTGGCCTAATGGCGCACGGGTTGCGTTCTATGTGGGCGTGAATGTCGAACACTTCGAAGTCGACAAGCCCTCCACCAGCATCTTCGGTGGAACTGCAATGCTGGTTCCCGACCCGCTGAACTACGGCTGGCGGGACTACGCCGTGCGGGTCGGAATTTGGCGGATGATCGAGGCACTCGACAGGTACAAGATCCGGGCATCTGTGCTCCTCAATTCCGATGTCTGCGCGCATTACCCCCAAATCATCGAAGCGGGCAAGCAACGGAATTGGGTTTGGTGCGCCCACGGCAAGAACAATTCCAACTTCCAAACCGGTATGAGCGTCGAAGACGAAAGAAAAGCACTGCAAGAAATGGTGTCGACGGTGTCCAAGGCTACCGGCCATCAAGTCAAGGGCTGGCTGGGGCCCGCTCTGACGGAGACGTTCGAAACGCCGCGCCTGTTGAAAGAGCTCGGCCTCACCTACGTCCTCGATTGGTGCGCAGATGATCAGCCTTTCGCGCTGACAGTCCCCGGCATGATGTCGGTTCCGTATTCCATTGAAGTCAACGACATCAGCCTTTTTGTGGGAAAGAGTCTGTCTGGGGAGGCCTTCTATCAGATCGTGGTCGATCAGTTCGATCAGCTTTACAAAGACGGAGAGAAAACTGGCCGGGTGATGTCCCTCTGTCTTCACCCCTTTATCATCAACCAACCATTTCGGCACAAATACCTGGAGAAGGCGTTGCAATACATCGCCAAACATGACGGCGTCTGGTTGACGACGAGCGACGACATCGCTGCGCACTATGCCAAGAACTATATGTCATCGAATTAGCGTGTGGTCGCGCGGTCGCCGACAAAATAGCCAACAGGAGGTCCCATGCGCGCGTCCGTCAGAATCATGATCTTGGCGCTGGCACTTGTCGGAACTGTGCTGCCGCTGGCGGCGCAGACGCCGCCGGAGCCGATCGTCAAGGTCGAGGGGCTCAGGCAGATCTCCGCCCACGTCCACATCATCCCGGACAACAGCGTCCCCTTGGTGCCGAATATCGGCTACGTCGTCGGCGATCGCGCCGTGCTCGTCATCGACACCGGCCTCGGCCCGCGCAACGGTGCGGCGGTATACGAGGTGGCGAAGAAGCTCGCCGGCACGAAGGCGCTGTTTCTCGTCACCACACACGTTCATCCCGAGCACGACCTCGGCGCCCAGGCGTTTCCGGCCACGACCACGCTGATCCGCTCGATCGACCAGGTGAATGAGATCGCCGAGACCGGCCTGCAGCTCGCCAAGGTGTTCGCAAGCCGTTCCCCCATCAATGCCGAGCTGCTCAAGGACGCGGACTTTCGCAAGGCGGACATCACGTTCGAGCACAGCTACGACCTCGATCTCGGTGGTGTGCGGGCGAAACTGACGGCCATGGGCCCCAATCATACCGCCGGCGATACGATCGTCTGGATCGAGCCCGACCGCGTCCTGTTTGCCGGCGATCTCGCCATGCGCGCTCAGCCGGCCTTTGCGAGCCCCCGTTCCAGCATTCGGCAGTGGCTCC
>Ga0207688_10001371_pt1 | contig 12643 bp, 8 predicted proteins | sample KBSMiscanthusM4_FD_184296 | JGI IMG/M metagenome (GOLD analysis project Ga0207688, IMG submission 184296) | Miscanthus rhizosphere microbial communities from Kellogg Biological Station, Michigan, USA - M4 (SPAdes) (version 2) | ecosystem: Host-associated > Plants > Roots > Rhizosphere ...
CAGATCCGCCACCTGCCCCGCCGTCACAGGGGCCTCGCCGAGCACGACCACGCGGTAGCCGGCCAGCAGCGTCGCGTCGAGAGCGGAGACGTCCGCTGTCGCGTACTCGTTCAGCCCCTCGGCCTGGAGGATCTCCGCGAGGTAACGCGTGAACCCGTTGGTCGTCGACGTGACGACGAGAATCGGGCCGCCCGGCGCGGCGTCCGCCGCGTTGTCCGCGACGGCGGCCGCCGTCGCACCGTTGCTCACGGGCGCGTGCAGCCCGAGCACGAGCACAGAGCTCACGGCGAGGACCGCCAGCCCCCAGCCCGCGCGGGCCAGATGTACAGACACCTTCGACATGCCCCCCAGCCTCCTTCGAACCAGCCGCAGTACCCCCTGGACGGATCGTTCCACAGAATCCCGGAATTGGGAGGTCCAGGACGTCCGGTCCGCCGCCGCAAGAAGTCCCGCATTCGGGAGGGCTCCGGGACCCGCCCGGCGCGATCCGCCGTCAGCGGAGAGGAGGACGGGGGCGCGGGAGTTGTCGGACGCACGGGCGACCCGCGCCGCCCTCTCATCCGCGGGCCGGAGTTCGAATCCTCCCGGCGCGCTAGACCGTGATCGGCAGCTCCGGCGCCATCACGGCCAGTGTTGTCAACGTCGCTCGGGACGGCTTCCAGCCCGCCGCGAGCTTGCGCAGCACGCGAACGTCGAAGCGCTCGACGAAACGGTTCTGAATGCCAGCGACATACGTGGGACGTGCCTCGAGCAACTGAGCTTTCCCCTTCTCCGAGAGTTGCGCATAGAAGACCCGCCCGTCCGCGTCGCATTCCTGTCGAACGATGTGACCGGCTCGCTCGACCCGGTCGACGAGTCGCGAGGTGCCGCTCTGCGAGAGACGCACGGAGGTGGCGAGGTCGCCCATCCGCATGCGGTTGCCGGGTGCGCGGTCGAGGTGCAACAGCACCTCGAAGTGCTGCAAGGTCAATCCGTGGGTCTTACGTAGAGACCGGTCGATCTCCTCGGTCAGCGTGGCATGCAGGGTCAGAAAGCCCTGCCAGGCGGCGTGCTCTCGGTCGTTCATCCGCATGATCTCCTTGACGCCTTGGACGGGGAGCTCGCCCCGGGTGAGGAGGCGATACCTTCATCGTAATGCGCGTCTTGCATCCCGTCAGGCGCTGAGAGCAGCAACGGGGGCGCGGGAGCTTGTCGGACGAACAGGCGACCCGCGCCACCCGTCGAACCTTCGGCGAAACGGCCGAAAGCGCATGCCGCAAAAGGGGGAGGGCCACCTCGGCGGCGCATCCACCCGGATCGGTACAACCAGCTCCGTGGCACAGCGGTCGGTCCGCCTCTCGAGCCCCGAGCGCGTCCTCTTCCCGGACGACGGCATCACGAAGCACGACCTGTTCGAGTACTACCGGGCGATCGCGCCCGTCCTCGTCCCGCATGTCCGAAACCGTCCGTTCACGATGAAGCGCTTCCCGTACGGGGCGACCGGGGACGTCTACTTCCAGAAGCAGGCGCCGAAGGGGATGCCCGACTGGATCCCGACCCGCACCTTCCGCACGTACCCGCGCGACGGAGGGTCACGGCTCGTCGACTTCCCGCTCCTCAACTCGTCCGAGGCAGTGCTCTGGATGGTGCAGATGAACTGCATCGACATGAACGCGTGGTACTCCCGCGTCGACAAGCCCGAGCGGCCGGACTTCGTGCTCTTCGACCTCGACCCGCCCGACGGTGGCTTCGCGCTCGCGATCCGCGTCGCGCACCTCATCCGCGAAGAGCTCGAGCGGCTCGAGCTCGAGTCGTACGTGAAGACGAGCGGGGCGGACGGGATCCACGTGCTGGTCCCGATCGCTCGGCGCGCGACCTACGAGCAGACCTACGCATTCGCCGAGCTCGTGGCGCGCGGGCTCGAGGAGCGGCACCCGGGGCTCGTCACGACCGAGTGGCTGAAGCGCAAGCGGGAGGGCGTGCTCGTCGACCACCGCCAGAACGCCCGGGGAAAGACGATCGCGTCGGTCTACTCCGTGCGGCCGAAGCCGGGCGCGCCGGTCTCGACGCCGCTCCGCTGGGACGAGCTGACCGACGACGTGACGCCCCGGCGCTTCGGGATGCGCGAGGCGCTCGAGCGGGTGGAGCGGCACGGCGACCTCTTCGCGCCGGTGCTCGAAGGCGGCCAGGCGCTCGGGCGCCCCCTCGGGAAGCTGCGCTAGGGCGTTCGGCGCCGCCGACCCAGGCTCTCCGGCGACGCGTAGCGTGGAGCGGTGACCGCCACGTCCCGATCCGTCCAGCGCACGTACATCACGCTGATGCTGGGGAACACGCTCGCGGCGTCGCTGATCTGGGGGATCAACACGATCTTCCTGCTCGACGCGGGCCTCTCGAACCTCGAGGCGTTCGCCGCGAACGCCTTCTTCACGGCCGGGATGATGGTCTTCGAGGTGCCGACGGGGATCGTCGCGGACACCGTCGGCCGCCGCGCCTCGTACCTGCTCGGGACGCTGACGCTCGCCGGCTCGACGCTGCTCTACGTCCTGCTCTGGCGGATCGAGGCGGCGTTCTGGGCCTGGGCCGTGGTGTCGATCCTGATCGGCCTGGGGTTCACGTTCTTCTCCGGCGCGGTCGAGGCGTGGCTCGTGGACGCGCTCGGGGCGACCGGCTTCCAGGGCGATCTCGACGCGGTCTTCGCGCGGGGCCAGATCGCCGCCGGGGCGGCGATGCTCACTGGCTCCGTCGCAGGCGGGTTCATCGCCCAGCACGCCGGCCTGGGCGTGCCCTTCGTCCTGCGCGGCGCGGTGCTTGTCGTCATGTTCGGGGTCGCCTTCCGGCTGATGCACGACCTCGGCTTCACGCCCGACCGGGGCGACAGCGTCGTCACCGAGGTGCGCCGGATCGCGGGCGACTCGATCGAGTACGGCTGGCGCGTTCCCGCGGTGAAGTGGCTGATGGTCGAGTCCCTGCTGACGGGCGGCGTCGGGATCTACGCCTTCTACGCGCTCCAGCCGTACCTGCTCGAGCTCTGGGGCGACCCGCAGGCGTACCAGATCGCCGGGCTCGTGGCCGCGATCGCCGCCGGCGCGCAGATCCTCGGCGGGATCGCCGCACCGCGCATCCGGCGCCTGTTCCGTCGCCGCACCTCCGGGCTGATCGTCCTCGCGGTGCTGAACGTGGTCACCCTCGGTCTGATCGGGACGATCGACAGCTTCTGGGGCGTGCTGGCGATGATCGTCGTCTGGGGTCTCTTGTTCGCCGCCGCGATGCCGATCCGGCAGGCGTACATGAACGGGATGATCCCGTCGCGGCAACGCGCGACAATCCTCTCGTTCGACTCGCTGATGAGCTCCTCCGGCGGCGTGTGGGCCCAGCCCGCCCTGGGTCGCGCCGCCGACGTGTGGGGCTATCCCTCGTCGTACCTGATCGGCGCCGGGATCAGCGCTCTCGCCGTCCCGCCGCTCGTGCTCTCGCGACGCCAGAACATGCCCGCCGACTCGACCCTCGCCGAGGAGGGCGAGCCGGACACGCCGGATCCCGGGCGCGGCCGTCAGCCGGCGATCGAGTCGGCCTCGGAATAGGCAGGTTCGGCGCGAGCGACGGGTCGTGAGCCGTGGCGCGTGGCCAGGATCGAGCCCGCCAGGACGAGGACGAAGCCGATCGCCATCCCGGTCGTGAAGCGCTCGTCGAGGATCAGGATGCCGAGCACCGCGGCGACGGCGGGATTGACGTAGGTGATCACGGTGGCGCGGAGGGGGCCGACCTCGGCGATCAACGCGAAGAAGAGGAGGAACGCAAGCGCCGTGCAGACGACGGCGAGGGCGACGACCGATGCGAGCGCCGCCGTCGAGGGTGTCTCGTCGGGGACGCGCGTCGCGGCGAAGGGGACGTACACGACCGCGGTCAGGAGGAGCGAGGCCGCGATCACCCCGAGGGCGGGCAGGCCCGTGAGCCACCGCTGGAGGATGGCGGGCCCGACCGCGTAACAGACCGCGACCAGGCCGATCTCGGCGAGCGGGACCGCGTGCGCCCCCTCGAAGTTGACGCCAACGATCGCCGCGACCCCGAGCACGCCGAGCGCAAGGCCGATTCCGCTCATGAGGCTCGGGCGCTCCACGCGGGTCGAGGTCGCGATCACCACCGCGACGAGCGGCACCGCGGCGATCAGGAGGCCGGTGAGCGAGCTCGAGACCTTCGTCTCGGCAGCCCCGAGCAGCACCCACGGGAGGGCGATCTCGATGGCGGCGAACGCGAGGATCGGCGCCCAGTACGGTAGGAGCGGGCGCAGCTCTCCCCGGGCGGCCGCGATCGGCAGGAGCAGCAGCGCCGCGACCGCGGTGCGGCCCAGGACGAGCATCGACGGGCTCATTTCGTCGACCGCGACCTTGATCAGGAGGTAGGGAATCCCCCAGATCACGCACATCGCGGCGAAGAGCAGGGCGCCACGTCGGGACATCGCACCGCTCGCCGGCCCGCCCGCGTCCACCGTGCAACGCTACGGATCCGAATCCGGCTCGGGCGGGCGGAAAGCCGTACTTCTGTCGGCTTCGCCTGACGCGTGCTACCACTTCGCGACGCGTGCGCGCCGGCCGTTGGAGCTTGCCCCTGAAGACAGCCGCGGCCGACCGGCTCGTCACCGGCGCCGCCTTCCTCGTCGTCCTGCTCGCCGCCTCGCTCGTCGCGGCGATCCCCATCTACGCCGACGCGGTGGCGGAGTCGAGCCTGCGGGCACGGCTCGCCCGCGTTCCGGTGGAGGACGCGAACGCCCAGCTCGTCGTCGACGTGTTCTCGGGCGGAGCCGAGGACGGCCTCGACCGTCGCGTGCGCGAGCTCGTCGCCGACGCGTTCGGGAAGGTCCCCGTGACGACGTTCGCGAGCGGTGAGTCCGAGCCGTTCCGCACCGAGCAGGGCACGATCGCGTTCGGGTTCGTCGACGAGGTCCGCGCCCATGCCGAGCTCGCCTCGGGACGGTGGCCCGCGACCCGAGGCGCCCCCGTCGAGGTCGCGCTGCCGAGCACGGTCGCGACGGACCTCGGGCTTCGCGTCGGCGACCTCGTCGAGGCGCAGAGCCGTCTCGACCCGACGCATCACGTGACCGCCCGCGTGGTCGGGACGTACAGCCCGGAAGGGACCGCTTCGGCGTTCTGGTGGGGCGACCCGCTGGCGACCGCCGGCGCCGGGCCGTTCGTGACCACGCGCGAGAGCTTCGACGCGCTCGGGCTGCGTGACCAGAGCCTCCGCTGGCGGGTCGCGCCGGACACGAGGCGGCTGACGCTGGGCGAGGCAACGGCCGTCAGGCAACGGCTCTCGAGCCTCCCGACGCGCCTCAACGAGGGCAGGCCCGCCGGAGAGCAGTTCGACGTCCAGACGAACCTGCCACGGGTGCTCGACGAGGCGGACCACTCGCTCCATCTCGCGCGGGCGGGCGTGCTCGTGCCGTTCATCCAGCTCGCGCTGCTCGCGGTCTACGGGCTGATCGTCACGACGGCGCTCCTGCTCGAGCGGCGGTATCGCGTAACGGAGACGCTGCGGCTGCGCGGCGGCACGGCGCTCCAGATCACCGCCCTCGCGCTCGTCGAGGCCACCCTGATCGCGGTGCCCGCGGTCCTCCTCGCGCCGTGGCTGGCCGCCGGCTCGCTGCGGGCGCTCAACCACGTCGGGCCGCTCGCGGACGTCGGCGTGCACCTCGAGCCGCACGTCACCTCGACCTCGTACCTCCTCGCCGCGGCAGCGGGGATCGTCTGCATCCTCGGCCTCGCGCTGCCCGCGCTACGGGCACGAGGGGTCTCCGTCGCGCGTGCGCGGCGCCGGCCGGCCCTCGCGGGGCTCGCCCAGCGCGCGCACCTCGATCTCGTCGTCGCCGGGCTGGCGCTGCTCGGCTACTGGCAGCTGCGCCGCTACCACGGGACCCTCGTCTCGCACCAGGGGAGCCTCGGCATCGACCCGTTCCTCGTGGCGGCACCCGCCGTGCTGCTGCTCGCGGGCGCGCTGCTCTCGCTGCGGTTCGTGCCGCTCGCGGCGAACCTCGTCGAGCGGATCACGCCCGGGTCGCGCGGGGCCGTCTCCGCGCTCGGCTTCCGGCAGCTCGCCCGCCGCCCCCGCGCCTACTCACGCTCGGTGCTCCTCCTCGTGCTCGCGGTCGCGATCGGGGTCTTCGCGACGACGTACGCGAGCACCTGGCACCGCTCCCAGGTCGACCAGGCACGGCACGCAGCGGGAGCGGACGTGCGGGTCGAGCCGTCCGCCGTCGAGGGGGCCCCTCCGCCCATGGGCCTCGCGACGAGCTACGAGCAGCTGGGTGCCGTGGCGGCGTTACCCGTGGCAAGCGACTCGTTCACCATCGGCGGCGGCGGGACCGAGACGGCCACCTTCCTCGCGCTGGACGCGCGCCGCGCCGGCTCGGCGCTCCGCGTTCGCGACGACTTCGCAGCGCGTCCGCTCGACGAGCTGCTCAGGCCGCTCGCCACCGCACGTGGCGCCACGGCGTCGCTCGAGCTGCCGGGGAGGCCGACGCGGCTTGCCGTGTCGGCGCGTCTCGCGTTCGCCCCGTGGCGCCCGGTCGCGGCGCGGGACGTCGGCTACGTCGACCAGCCGTCGCTCGTCGTCTACCTGCAGGATCGCGACGGGCTGGTGTTCCAGGACCGGGTTCCCCTGCCCGCGGGGAGGGCGGCCAGGCTCGAGGTCGACCTCGGCGGCGGCCTGCGCGGCGGACGAGCCGTCACGCCGCGGTACCCGCTCTCGATCGTCGGGCTCGAGGCCGACGTGGAGGCGCTCTACCTCGTCTCCCGGCGGGCCACGCTGGACGTCGATTCGGTCGAGGTCGCCTCCGGCGCGGACGGCGGGTGGCGTCGTGTCCCGCTGCCGTCGGGCTGGCAGGGCGACGTCTCGGGCTTCGACTTCTCGTACATCGCGCCACGGCTCCGCCTCGGGTCGGGGGCGGCGGGCTCGCTCCGCGCCGACCTCCGCACCGGCTCGAGCTCCACCACCGCCAATACCGGGGGAGGCTTCTCGCCCGTCGGGCCGCGCCCGATCGTGCAGTTCTTCCTGCGTCCGGGTCGGAGCGAGCAGGCGGAGGCGCTGCCGGTGCTCGCGAGCGACGCGTTCCTCTCCGCGACGAACACTTCCGTGGGCGAGACCGTGCCGCTCGCGCTGTCCGCGGGAACCCAGCCGGCGCGCATCGTCGGCAGCTTCCGTCGCTTCCCGACCCTCGACCCCGAGACGCCCGCCGTCGTCGCGGACCTCCCCGCGTACCTCGCGTCGACATTCGCCGAGGGGCACGTCGTCCTCCAGCCGTCCGAGTGGTGGCTCCAGACGCCGGACGACCGGAGTATCGCGGAGCGCCTCCGCGCCGCCCCGTTCCGGAGCATCGCGGTCGTCTCCAGGACCGAGTCGGAGCGCTCCCTGCTGGACGATCCCGTCGCGCTCGGCGTGATCGGCGCGCTGGCGCTCGGCTTCGCGGTGGCCGCGGTCTTCGCCGCCGCCGGGTTCGCCGCCAACGCGGCCTCCGAGGCACGCTCGCGCATGGTGGAGTTCGCCGTGCTCCGCTCGCTCGGGCTCAGGCGAGCCCAGCTGACGAGCCTGGTGGGGCTGGAGACCGCGCTCGTCGTCGTCGCGAGCCTCGTCGCCGGCGCGGTGCTCGGCCTCGTCGTCTCGTGGCTCGTGCTTCCGTACGTGGGCCTCGGCACGTCCGGCGCCACGCCGGTCCCGCCGGTCCGGCTCGTCGTCCCGTGGACGACGCTGCTCGTGGTCGAGCTCGTGCTGCTCGCCGCCCTCGTCGCGATCGCGATCGTCCAGGTGGAGGTCATCCGCCGGCTTCGGCTCGCGTCGGTGCTGCGCGCCGGTGAGGGGGTCCCGGCCCCGTGAGCGTCGTCCAGGCAGGGGCCGAGCAGCGGCGCCCGGGACGCAGGCTGGCGACGCTCGGCGCGGGTCTCACCCTGATCCTCCGTCGCCTGCGACTCGACCCGGGCCCTCCGTTGACGATGTTCGTCCTGGTCGGTGCGACGTGCTTCCTCTTCGCGGCGCTCCCACGCCTGTTCACCGCGTTCTCGGACGACGGGCTCCGTGCGGCCTTCTCGAATGCGCCCGTCTCTGCCCGCAACCCGAGGCTCCTCGAACCGGGCCGCGTCGCCGCGGGCACCGGCGCCGACCCGCTCTCGGAGGTCGCCCGACGCGCTTCGCAGTCCCAGCACGAGGCGCTTCCCGCTGCGCTCGACGACCTCGTCGTGCAGCGGTCCTTCGTGGTGAGGTCGCCGTCCTACGTCCAGACGGTCAACGAGGGCCTGGTCCGGTATCTGATCCTCCGCATGCCGGCGGCGGGCTTCGACTCGCAGATCAGCGTCGTCGCCGGCAGGCTCCCACGTGCCACCGACACGCGGGTCGGCGCGGTCAACACGAATGTCCCCGAGCGGCCACGGGCCGCGCAGGTGCCGCTCGTCGAGGTCGCGCTCTCGAAGAAGAGCGCACAGGAGCTGGAGGTGAAGGTCGGCGACCGGCTCGACCTCCAGCCCGACGGCGAGGAGCCCGACGTTCGCCACTTCCCTCAGGTCGACCAGGGTCCGCTCGCCGTCGAGGTCACCGGCATCTTCGACGTCGACGATCCCGGCGACGACTTCTGGTTCGGCGATCCCTCGGTCGACCGCCCGAACGTCGAGTTCACCCCGAGCCTCGATACCAAGCTCGTCCACGCCCAGGCGCTGATCTCCCCCGCGCAGTACCCGACCCTGCTCGCAGCGACCGCGCCCCTCCGGCTCGCATACGAGTACCGCTACCTCCTGGACGGAGACCGGCTCGACGGTGGACGCCTTCCTGGCCTCCGCGACGCTGCCGACCGCATCGACGCCCGCTACGCCGCGGCGGCGCCGAACGAGCGCCGGGTGGAGCTCGGCCTGGGGCCCGTGCTCGATCGCTTCCGCTCGGCACGGTCGCAGGCTGAGACGCTGCTCGCGGTCGCGGCGATCGGCCTCCTCGCGTGCGCGCTCGCCAACCTCGGGCTTCTCGGCGTGCTCTCGTTCGACCGGCGGGCCGCCGAGACCACTCTCTCGCGCGTCCGCGGGGCCTCTCCAGCCCAGACGCTCGGCGGGCAGCTCGGCGAGGCGGCGCTCATCGCGGTGCCGGCCGGGCTCGTAGGCTGGGCCCTCGCCGTGCTCGCAATCGACGCCCGCGGCAGCTCGCTCTCGGGTTGGCTCGCGGCCGCGGTCGTCGTCGGGACCGTCGTCCTGCTCGGCGCGGCGATCTCGGGCGTCGCCCGCAGACCGCTCGGTTCGCTCGCCCCGGCGGACGTCGTGCCCGAGCGGGCGGGGCGTCGCCGGCTCGCGATCGAAGGGATCGTCGCGGTCGCGGCGCTCATGGGCGTCTACCTGATCCGGCGCCGGGGCCTGGAGAGCTCAGGCTTCGGCGCCTCCGGCCACCTCGACCCGTATCTCGCCGCGATCCCGGTGCTGCTCGGGCTGGCCTGCGGGATCGCCGTCCTGCGCCTCCATCCCTATCCGCTCCAGGCGGCTGCCAGGCTCGCCCGGCGGACGAAGGGGCTCGCGCTGCAGCTGGGCCTGAGCCGCGCCGCGCGGCAGCCGGACACGACATCCCTGCCGGTGCTCGTCCTCGTCGTTGCGCTAGCGATCGCAGCGTTCTCGGCGGTCATGGCGAGCACGATCCGGTCCGGGCAGGAGGCGACCGGCGTCCGTGCCGTCGGCGCCGAGCTGCGGATCGACGCCGCCGACGGCTCCAGCCTTCCGGAAAGCCTCGTCGAGCGCCTCGGTGCGCAGGGCCGGGTGGCCCGCGCCTACGTCCAGGACGCGGACCTGGGCACCGGCGCGGAGGCAATTCTCCTCGCGCTCGACGCCGATGCCTACGAGTCCGTCGTCGCGGGCACGTCCGCGGCGGTGCCCCTCCGCGCCGCGCTCGACAAGCCCTCGCCCATCCCGACCCTCGTCTCGACGCTCGTCTCGACCGACTGGCCGACCGGAGGGAGCTTCCAGCTGCCGCTGCCGAACCAGACGGTCAGCTTCCTTCGCGTCGGCGACCGGACGACCCTTCCAGGGGTTCCGCGCGGCACCCCCTTCGCCGTCGTGTCCCTGAAGGCGCTCCGCGCCGCGGGCGGCGAGGCGCCGGTCAACCGGCTCTACGTCTCCCGTGCCGACGAGGGCGCGGTGCGCGCCGCGGTGGACGAGCTCGCGCCGGGAGCCCAGGTCCGCACGAGCGCGGCCGTCGCGCACGGCATTCGCGATGCCCCGCTGGTGCACGGCGCTCTCCGGGGGTTCGACTGGGCCGTCGTGGTTGCCGCCCTCTACGCCGCCGTGGCCGTCGCGCTGCTCGTGTTGATCGCGGCGCGCTCGCGCGCCCGCGATCTCGCCCTCGTCCGGACGATGGGCGGCGGGGGGCGGGACGTGTTGACCCTCTCGCTCGTCGAGCTCGCTCCGCTCGTCGTGCTCGGGCTGGGGCTCGGCCTCGCGCTCGGGATCGTAATCCCCTACCTGATCGAGCCCGGCGTCGACTTCGCGTTCTTCACCGGCTCGAGCCAGGCCTCGATCGTCGTCCCGGGCCGGACCCTGGTGGGGATCGCGGCCGGGCTCCTCGTGTTCCTCGTCGCCGCGGCCCTGCTCGTCGGGCTGCGGGCGCGGCAGGCGAACCTCGGGCGCGTTCTCCGGGTCGGTGAGAGATGAGCTCTGCCTATCCTGGCCGCGTGGAAGCAGCCGCCGCTCCGCAGCACGTGATCCTCTGCGACAACCTCGTGAAGATCTACAAGACGGCCGAGCTCGAGGTCGTCGCGCTCCAGGGGCTCGACCTCGTGGTCGAGCCAGGCGAGCTGATCGCGGTCGTCGGCGCCTCGGGGAGCGGCAAGTCGACGCTCCAGAACATCCTCGGCGGCGTGGACACCCCGACGGCCGGCCGTGTCGAGGTCGCGGGCATGGACCTGACGTTCCTCAGCGAGCATCAGCGGACCCAGTACCGCCGCAAGGTCGTCGGCTTCGTCTGGCAGCAGACGGCCCGCAACCTCCTGCCGTACCTGACCGCCGCCGAGAACGTCGCGTTGCCGCTGACGCTCGACGGCGTCCCCGGCAAGGAGCGCAAGCGCCGCGTCGGCGAGCTGCTCGAGCTCGTGAGGCTCGCGCACCGCGCCGGGCACCGGCCCGAGGCGCTCTCCGGCGGAGAGCAGCAGCGAGTGGCGGTCGCGATCGCGCTCGCGAACCGGCCGAGCGTCCTGCTCGCCGACGAGCCGACGGGCGAGCTCGACACGCAGAGCTCCAGCGACCTCTTCGCGACCCTGCGCGAGGTGAACCGCGAGACCGGCGTGACGATCGTCGTGCTCACGCACGACTCCCTCGTCGCCGAGCAGGTCCAGCGGACGATCCTGATCCGCGACGGCCGCACCGCCACCGAGACGCTGCGCCGGCTCGAGGTCGGGTCGGAAGGAGAGGAGCTCGTCGTCGCCGAGGAGCTCGCAGTGCTCGATCGCACCGGCCGGCTCCAGCTTCCGCCCGACTACATCGCGGCGCTCACGCTCGAGCGGCGGGTCCGGCTCGCCCTCGAGCACGACCACATCTCGGTCTGGCCGCAGGAGGCGCGGCGCGACGATGGCTGAGCCGCTCGTCACGCTCGAGGGCGTCTCGAAGGAGTACCGCACCGGGGCCTCGACGGTGCACGCGCTGCGCGACGTGTCGCTCTCGCTCCCGGCAGGCGTGCTCTGCGTCGTCCACGGGCGCTCGGGCTCGGGCAAGACCACCCTCCTCAACATGATCGGCGGCCTCGACCGGCCGACCGGTGGGCGGGTCGTGGTCGACGGGCGCGAGGTCTCCTCGCTCGGCGAGGAGGAGCTGGTCGAGTACCGGCGCGACGTCGTCGGCTTCGTGTTCCAGGCGTTCGGGCTGATCCCGATCCTGACCGCGGCCGAGAACGTCGAGGTGCCGCTGCGGCTTCGTCGCGCCGAGCCGGAGGCGCGCGATGCCCGCGTCCACGAGCTCCTGCACCTCGTGGATCTCGGCGACCGCGCGCACCACCGGCCGCCGGAGCTCTCCGGCGGCGAGCAGCAGCGGGTCGCGATCGCCCGCGCGCTCGGCAACGAGCCACGGCTCCTGGTCGCAGACGAGCCGACCGGGCAGCTCGACTCGCACCGCGCGCAGATGGTGATGACCCTGCTCCGCCGCCTCGTACACGAGCGCGACGTGCTCGCGATCGTCGCGACGCACGACCCGCTGATGATGGAGTTGGCCGACCACCTCGTCGAGCTCCGGGACGGCGAGGTCGTGGGCGAGGAAGAGGCGACGCACGTGACCGCGGCGCCGCACGCCGGGTAATCGTGGCGAACGTCGTCGGCATCGTCTCGTCGGGGGCGATGGGCAGTGCGCTCGGCGCGCGGCTGCGAGATGGAGGCGCGCGGGTCGTCGTGGCGCTCGAGGGACGCAGCGAGCGCACGCGGCGACTGGCCTCCGAGGCAGGTCTCGAGGACGTCCGCTCGCTCGCGGCGCTCCTGGGCGAGGCCTCGATCGTTCTCTCGGTCGTCCCGCCCGAGAACGCGCTCGACGCCGCGGGGTCGCTCGAGCGCGGGAGCGGCGGCGCGCGGCCGCTCGTCGTCGAGCTGAACGCGATCTCCCCCGCGACGAGCGGACGGATCGCCTCCGCCCTCGGCTCGGTGGGTGTCGACACGGTCGACGGGTCGATCTCGGGTCCG
>Ga0207688_10001378_pt1 | contig 12613 bp, 12 predicted proteins | sample KBSMiscanthusM4_FD_184296 | JGI IMG/M metagenome (GOLD analysis project Ga0207688, IMG submission 184296) | Miscanthus rhizosphere microbial communities from Kellogg Biological Station, Michigan, USA - M4 (SPAdes) (version 2) | ecosystem: Host-associated > Plants > Roots > Rhizosphere ...
ATTGTGATCCGCGAGGCGACGGCTGCTGATTCCCACGGCATCGCTCGGGTTCTCGTTGACGGATGGCAGACGACCTACGTCCGCATCCTTCCCGCTGACTTCCTGGCTTCGTTGACCTACGATCAGCACGAGGCCGGCACTCGAGGACTCCTGGACAGCTTACCGTCGTCATCCGCGGTGTTTGTCGCGGTGGAAGACGGGGCAGTTGTCGGCGTGGCCGTCATTCGAGAGGTCAACGAAGGCAACGAGTTCTCATCGGAACTCGATGCCATCTATGTCTCACCACACTCGCAGCGACGCGGAATCGGCAGGCGGCTGGTGCAGCGCGTGCTGCAATGGTTGGACGACAGAGGGAATCGCTCAATGCTCGTGTGGGTCCTACGCGACAATCCCTACCGGCGCTTCTACGAAGATCTTGGTGGAGAATTCCTGAATCAGCATCGGGACGAAGAGTTGGGCGCAGCGACGGTTACTTCGGTCGCGTACGGCTGGCGAGATCTGGGGACGCTCCGGGTCAGGCTGGATAGCGGTCACTCCGGGCAAATGTGAAGGAGGAGCTGTGAAGACGTTGTCCGCAACTCTCCTGGTCGCCCTGCTCGCGCAGGGATGCACGAAGACCAAGCCGGCGTCTTCCTCGCCTTCACTGGCCTCCAACGCGTCCTCACCGGCTTCATACTTCGACAACACCGGGCGAGACGATGTCTTGTCCGGCGGCGTGAAGCGGATTCCAATCACCACTGCAAAAGGCACGTTCAGCGTGTGGACGAAACGCACTGGCAACAACCCGCGCATCAAGGTGCTGCTGCTGCACGGCGGTCCGGGCGCGACGCACGAGTACATGGAGGCATTCGACAGCTACTTCCCGGGCGCGGGCGTCGAGTACTACCACTACGACCAGCTTGGCTCGGCGTTCAGCGACCAGCCTAAGGATCCGTCGCTATGGGACATTCCGAGGTTCGTCGAGGAGGTGGAGCAGGTCCGCATGGCGCTGAAGCTGACCAGGGACAACTTCTATCTGTTCGGACACTCATGGGGCGGTCTCTTGGCGATGGAGTACGCGCTCAAGTACCAACAGAACCTGAAGGGGCTGATCATCTCGAACATGATGGCTAGCGGGCCTGCGTACGACGAGTACGCTCGGAAGACGCTGATTCCGCAGATGTCTCCAGCGGTGGTAACCGAAATCCGCAGTCTCGAGGCTGCGGGACGGTTCGAGGATCCGAGGTATATGGAGTTGCTTGTACCTTCGTATTACGCGGAACACATTCTCCGTCGGCCGCCCGACCAGTGGCCGGACGGCGTTAACCGTGCGTTCGCGCGGCTGAACCGCGACGTCTACGTGCCGATGCAGGGACCGAGCGAGATGGGCGCCGGCGGCAAGCTACTCAGCTGGGATCGGTTCGCAGACCTGAAGACGATTGCCGTGCCGACGCTGGTCATCGGCGCGAAGTACGACACGATGGATCCCGCGTACATGGAAAGCATGGCGAAGCAACTCCCGAAGGGGCGCTACCTGTATTGTCCGAACGGCAGCCATCTCGCCATGTACGATGATCAGCAGACCTACATGAACGGAGTCATCGCGTTTCTGGGCGATGTGAATGCAGGGAAGCTCTGATCGGCCTGGGCCTCGCTGCCGCTGCCGGTCTGGTTGTTCCGCGCGATGAGACGATGCCGTGGACGTTTCAGAATCGACCGTGCGTGAGTTCATCGACCGCATCAACAGACACGACGTCGAGGGCATCATCGCGTTGTGTGCCCACGCTCACCGTTTCGTCGACGGCCTTGGCCAGGTTCTGACGGGATACGACCAGCTTCGGGCGGCGTGGGCTGGCTATTTCCATCTATTTCCCGATTACCGGATAGACGTCGAATCGCTGGCAGTCGCAGGCGAGGTCGTGCTGGCTGCTGGCTCAGCGTCGGCCACTGCGGCCGCGGGAACACCAACCGCGCAGCGTTGGCGTATTCCCGCCGCCTGGCGCGCCGAGGTCCGAGGCGGGATGATCGAGTTGTGGCAGGTCTACGCGGACAACAAACCTGTCTTTGATCTTCTGGAACGGGCCAGATAGCCGCGTGCGTCACCGATCAGTTGTAGGTATGAGACTTCTACTTCCGAAGCCTTTATCCTCGTACGATGACTTCGCTTCCTGATCGGACCCGGATCTTCCACCAGCTCCACGAGCACGGCTGCTTCGTCATTCCGAACCCCTGGGATGCCGGAAGCGCCAGGCTGCTTGCCAACCTTGGTTTCCAGGCGCTCGCCACAACGAGTTCGGGAATTGCCTGGTCGATGGGGCGTGCCGACAACCATGTGCCGCTCGACGTCACGCTCGAACGGCTGCGGGTCATCTGCGCCGCCGTAGACCTCCCGGTCAACGCCGATTTCGAGGGAGGATTCGCGACCGATCCGGACGGCGTTGCCGCCAACGTGACCCGGGCAACGAACACCGGAATCGCGGGGCTCTCGATCGAGGACTCCACCGGCGACTCGGCGCAGCCTCTCTTCGACTTCACGGTCGCGGTCGAACGCATCCGGGCCGCGCGGCAGGCGATCGATGCCAGTGGAACCAACGTACTGCTCACTGCCCGCTCGGAAGGATTCATCGTGGGACGGCCGGATCTCGACGAGACGATTCGTCGGCTGACGGCGTTTGCGGATGCAGGCGCGGAGTGCCTCTATGCGCCGGGCCTCCGTACCATGTCAGACATCAAAGCGGTGGTCGGCGCCGTCGCGCCTAAACCCGTCAACGTGCTGGTCGGCAGCGACTTCTCCACTGTTGCCGAACTGGCGGAGGCCGGCGTCCGGCGGATCAGCGTCGGCGGCGCGTTGGCGCGTGCGGCGTGGGCGGGCTTCATGGCCGCCGCTAAAGAGATCGCCGAGCGTGGAACGTTCACGTCGTTCTCGCGGGCTGTACCATTCGCTGAGATCAACGGATCGTTCAGCTCGCCATAGCCGCGAGGAACACACGATGGGCGCCAGCGAGGTTGAAGAGCTTTCTCTGACCAGTGCCGTCACGCACCTGCTCGAAGAATGCCGCATGATCCTGCCGGGAGTGCAGGCCTTGCTGGGGTTCCAATTGATTGCCGTTTTCAGCGCGACGTTCGCAGAACACTTGTCACCGATCGAGCAGCGCATCCACCTGCTCGCCCTGGCTCTTCTTGCGATCGCCGGCGCACTGGTAATTGCGCCTGCTGCGTACCACCGGCAAACGCGGCCGCGACAGGTGAGCCAGCACTTTCTGATCCTCAGCGGCAGGCTGCTGCTGACGGCGCTTGTGCCGCTGATGCTCGGCATCGCCCTCGATTTCTATCTGATTGCGCGCATCATCCTGGGACAAACCGTGCTCAGTTTGGTCCTGGCCAGCGTTCTGTTCGTGTTTGTGACCGGCTTGTGGTTTGTATTTCCCCGCTGGCATCAACGCGCGAAGCGGCATTAGCGCGCGTTTGACATTGAGGTAGTGCTAGGGCGCTTTAGACCCTACTTCTCCTCGGCGCGAGCGCCGCCGAGGATGCCGCGCACGACGTGCAGATTCCCCTCGTGACAGGCGAACTCGATCATCCGGTCGTCGGTCGCCTTCAGTCGAATGAGCGCTGTCCACGGTTTCGTCCACGTTGTCGGATCGCTGACCGTCACTTCATAGTCCATCGTCGTGGTGCCTGTACGCGTGAAGCGCTCGGTCAAGTGCAGGCCATCGGCGGACCCCATGAAGAAGCTTCTGGGAGAGAAGTTGGTCGTCTCCACGACGAGTGTGTTGCCCTCCCAATGACCGCGCGAGTCGCCGTTCAACTGGCGCATGCCCTGCGGAAGATGCGGACGGCCATCGAGCGGGATCATCCGGGCTTCGTGGTTCACTTCGCTGAGGAGCACGACGTAACCCGGTCCCTGGACGATCTGCTGGTAGCTGGTGTAGTTGATGTTGCCGGCGATCTTGGGAACGCCCCAGCTGACGCAGCGCAGCACATTGCTCAAGTCCTCGGGGCCGTTAGGAAGACGACGTGGCGCCTGGGATGTCACGGATGACGGCGTCGCGGACGACGGCGTCGCAGACGACGCGGCGCCAAACTGCCACGGAGTGGTGAAGTTCGACGCCAGCCCCTCGCTCTGACGGCGTCGCCCTTCTGGCGTGACCGGCGGGAGGCGGCCGTCAAGTGGATCCGTGATGAGCGACGTCCGGTTGTCGAAGTCCCTCGGCACCATGTTGAGCACGCTGCCGGTCGAGTTCGGGTTGTGCACGGTCTCGGCATCAGCCCACAACGCCAGGAACAGATTGTCACCAGGAATGAAATCGCTGTCGCGGTTGTTGAAAAGGCGCTCCGCCCGCTCTTTCAGCTGAGCGACTTCGGCATCGGTCAGAGTCTTGCGCTCACCCAGTACGCGCGGTCGTTCGAGCGGGGTGATGCTGGTGTCGGACCAGACACCCTGCAGATCGGGCTGACCATCGGGAGTCAACGAAGGCTTCCATGCCTGCGCGAATGCCGGACGGGCGAGCAGCATCCCGATCGCGATGATTTCGAGGACCGATGACGCCAAGCGTCGAACTCTCATCGCCGATAGTGTGCCATTTTCTCGAGAACTGCGCAGACAGCGGCCGTATCGTCCTGGCTTCTCGTCTTGACCGCCTCTGCGTAGATCGGCGCCGTTGTCGAGAACAGCGGCGTCGAGACACCTAGCCGGCGTGCAAACGCGGCGATGATTGCCATGTCCTTCTGCCACGTCGCCAGCGTCATCGTCGCCTTGCGGTAGTTGCCTTTCACCATCATCGGCCCGCGAAGCTGAAGCACACGAGAGGTGCCGGCACCATCAGCGACCAGCTTCAGGACCTTGCCGGGATCGAGACCTGCCTTCATCGCGAGCACCATCGCTTCAGCCGCAGCCACGTTGTGAACCGCGACGAGCAGGTTGGCGACGAACTTGACCTTCGAGCCATCGCCAAACGGCCCGACGTAATAGTGCGCGCGTGTGAACGCGTCCAGCACTTTCGAGACGCGGCGATAGGCCGCACGCGAACCGCTGGCGTACACGACGATGTCTTTGTTCCGCGCCTGTGCACCGGTGCCGCTGATCGGACAGTCGAGCAATTCGACGCCACGAGTCCGAAGCCTGGTGTACGCGCGCTGTTTGACCTCGATCGGCAACGTGCTCGTTTCGACCACGATCTGTCGAGAACGCGCGGCTCGCGCCAGTGCATCGACTGTCTGCACGAGCGCTTCGGCTGATGGGAGAGACGTGATGACGATGTGAGATTGAGCGGCGACGGCGGCGGAGTCCTTCGCAACCACTCCCCTCGCCGCTCGGAGGTCACGCAAGCGGGCAGTTCGCACGTCGTAACCGATGACGCGATGGCCCGCCTGAATCAGGTGTTGGGCAATCGCCGACCCCATGATCCCCAATCCAACAATTCCAATCGCGGACGGCCTCGGCGGAATCTTCGATTTCATGATCTTTGATTCGTGATTTGTTGTTGATTGGTGATTGTTTGATCTTTGATTGAGGGAGCTAGATTCAGCAACCAATCAACCATCAACGATCGACAGTCAAAAACGATTCAACAATCACAGATCATCAAAATCAACAATCGACTATCGAGGCGGCGGGGCCCCGCAGTTCCGCGTGCAGGCGGGCTGCGTTACGAACTTGTCCTTGATCGTCTTTCGATACTCCGGGTAAAGCGTCTCGCGCCGTCCGAGCACGACGTCCCTTGGCAGCCCGAACATCTTCGTGAGCTCGTCTACGAACGGATTCTTCTCGGGCACGAAGTGCGGAACGCTTTCTCCCGCCGGACGTCCCTCGAAGGTGGACACGCATGGCGGACCGATCGGCGACATAGGAGCCGCCGATAGCTGGAAGCTCTTCGAGATGATGTGCGGTTCCGCCAGGTAGATCGGATCCTCGACGACGACGAGCACGGTCAGGATGTCTCCGTGCCTGTAGAAGCGCGACGTCATTGTGGCCTGATCGCTGCTCGGCGGGCCGTTCTTCCGCAGAAATCCGGCTTTCATGTGCGTCGTCCGTGCCACCAGCGTGTTGCCTTCCCACTTGCCAATCGTGTAGCCCCCGCGCGTGTGCTCGGCGTACTTCGAGGGCTCAGGGCGGCCATCCATCCAGATCGTGATCGGCGCGCGATCTTCCCACGCCCCGATCGTGTACGAGATCGCCTGCCCTTTGATCGGATCGTCCTCGCTCCAGATGCGCAGACCGAACGGACCCTGGACGAAGTAGAACGCCGGCCAACCCTCGCACTGGCGTTCGATCATCGCGAGCTGCGATTCGTTGTAGCTCAGCGCCCGAATCCGTCCCTCGTCGTTGAGCGGAAGGCCGACATAGTCGACAGGATACGAATCGCGAGAGATGTCTTCGTTGTTGCGCGCCGCCCACGAGCCGACGATATCGAACTGGGCAAAGGCTCGCGGAGCGAGCGCGAGGAGCGCCAGCAGTGCGATGAAAGTACGCCGCAACGTCACCATCGGGCCGAGCATGGCGTGGGATCCCATTTGGAACCGTCCGCTTCCTTCTTGAAATGTGAGCTGACGATGAACGGCTGCAGAAGATAACGTGGATCGTCGACGACCGTCGTCACGACGAACATCTCACCACCTGGTGATGGCGACAGGTCGAAGTACTCGGTAACGGTCGCGTCAGCGCTATAGGGGACGCCGTTCTTGCGGAGATACCCGGGACGCATATTCTTCGTCACGACCGTCAGCGATCCCCCGGCCGGAGGACCGCCACGTCCGCCTCCCCGCTCCCACTGCGCCGTCGAATCACCCTGCCACGTCGGAGGGCCCGCGGGCGCGGGCGCCGGCGCGAAGCGGAAGAGACGCGTCTGCGTACCCGCATCGACGTCGACCTTCATGGTGCTGTCATCCTGCCAGGTGATATGCAGTCGAGCCGGGAGCCTCATGACCGCGCCTGCACCGTACGACTTGCACTGCTCGCCGGCCTTTTCGTCAGCGGCCGGATCCCAGGCGTTGACGATCTGAAGCGCTTCCTTTGTAATCGGCACGCCGCGATACTCACCCTTCGGTGGCATGACCATGCGGTAGCGCCAGTCCTCGTTCACAACCGCGACCCAGTAGCCGGTGAGATCGATCGGTGCCGACGCCCGCGCCGTCGGAGGCGGACCGCCCTGTCGACCCTGCGAGTACGCGGGTATCGACACGAGACTCGCGGCAAGGAGCGCCAGAACCGAGGCCAGCCGCGCCCTCACGACTTCCCCTTCGGAAGGCTCTTGTGGATCGCCTCGATGAAGTTGTTCGTGCTCGACGGGCCGGAGTCCGATCCGTAACGCCGTGTGTAGCCGCGCGCCGGCGCTGCAGCTTTGATCTGCTCGAGAGTCATGCCGGCATCTCTGAGGTCGCGAACACGGTCTCGAATGATGCTGACCATGTCGCGGTACTCCACGACGTCGAACTGATCGCAGAGATGACCGTGCCCCGGGATCACGATGGTGCCCGCTTCGCGCGAGACGATGGGCACCGACGGGATGGCCAACTCGACGATCCGGTTGAGCGCCGCAATCTCTCCTTCGATCGAACCGCCGTTGGTGACGTCAATCACCGGGAAGCGCGTCATGTCGAGAACGTCGCCGGCGACCACGACGTCGGAGCGGCGAAAGAAGACGACGACGTCGCCATCGGTGTGCGCCGCTGGCTGATGCAGGACTTCGATTCCCTCGCCGTTGAGGAACATGTACTTGCGGGGCTGGTCGAATGTCTCTGTCGGCAGCGCTTCAGCCGCGTACGGCGATGCCTGCCCCGTTGGCGCGCTCATGCGCGTCAGCACTTTTTCGGCCGAGAGAATCGACGCGACACCGCCGAGAAAGTTGCCGGGCAGCGAGATCGAACCGGCCGCGGTGAACAGCGTCTGCCCGGCCTTCGAGATTGTCTCGTTGCCGCCGACGTGATCCGGGTCGGCGCTGGTGTCGATGATGTAGCGAATGGGGCGCGGCGTGATCTTCTGAATGGCCCCCAGCAGATCTTTGGCCGACGCCGACGAGCCTGCGTCGACCACCACGACGCCATCGTCTCCGATCTGCACGCCGACGTTGCTGCCACCGCCGGCAATCATGTAGAAGTTCGGCCGGAGTTGCAGAACCTCGAGGCCGCCACTGGCGGCGATGCTGGTCTGTCCGCCCTGCGGGACACGCGCCGCGGCCACGTCCGCGGAAGGCACGCTCACCGCCAGCCAAACGGCTGTGATGGCGAGGCCCGCTCCCAGAGTTCGTTTCAGCGTGAGAAACACGGCCGATAGGATATCTAAAATCACTGTATTAGGGATTTTCACGATTTTTCGATCATTGATGCGTTGAGGATTGGTGATTGTTGAGTGTTGATTAATCAAGCGTCTTACGTAGAATCTCCCAATAAGTCACCGATCACCAATCACAAACGAATCAACAATCAAAGATCAGCAAATCAACAATGACTCGATCCCGGCGACGCTTTCTCAAACACTCGGCGTTGATTGGTGCAGCCGCGGTATCAGGCGGTCTCTGGCCGTCGGCGCGAGCGCTGGGCCAGGGCTCGACAGCCACAGGCGGCAAACGCCCGATTCGCATCATCATGGGCGGCTATGGCCCCGCGAGCACGGGCTTCAGCCTGGCACTGAAGAAGATCGGCGATCGGCTGGCGTCGAAGTTCGGTGACCAGGTCGACATCAAGTACGTCTATAACATCCTCGACCTCGGCTATCGCGCCGACGACATCATCTGGCTGGTCGAGAGCGGCGTGCTCACGCTCGGGTATCAGTCGAGCAGCTACCTCACGGATCGAATCCCCGCCGTCGGCGTCGTCGATCTGCCCTTCCTGTTTTCAGATCAGGCCAGGGCGCGGGCCGCAATGGACGGCACGCTTGGACACGCGCTGACGACACGGATCGAGGCCGCGACAGACTTCCGGATCGTTGGCTATTTCGAGAACGGGTTTCGTCATATCTCGAACCGCGTGCGACCGATTCATGTCCCATCCGACATGAAGGGGCTCACCATCCGCGTGCTCCCGAGCAAGATCCAGGAACGCACGTTCCAGCTGCTCGGGGCCGAGCCGAGGATCATGGATCTCACCGAGGCGCTCGCGGCCATCAAAGCAGGAAAACTCGACGCGCAGGAGAATCCGTTCTCGAACACGGTGACCTACGGTGTGCACGCCTTTCATCGCTTTCACACCGAAACGAATCACTTCTACATCTCGCGGCCGATCTTCGTGCATCGGCCATCGATGGACGGCTGGCCGAAGCCAATCCAGGATGAACTGCGCGCGGCGGTTCGCGATGCGGTTGCGTTCCAGCGCGACCTGCATGTCAAAGAGGAAGAGGACGCCGCAGCTACGATCAAGAAAGGAGGCGAGATCGTAGAGCTGACGGCGGACCAGCACGAGGCGTTCGTATCAGCGGTGAGCCCGATTTACGATGAAGCGCGGACCCAGCTCGGACGCGACGTTCTCGCGCTCGTCAATCTCTAGGCGGGTCTAAAGCCCCGCCTCTACGTCGTGGTGCTCTCCTGCTTCTTCAGGAGCTGCGCTTCCGCTGCCTTCTCGACGTCGATCCAGCCTTTGAGCGCTCGGACCATCGTGCCCGGACCCTGGATCAGACAGGTGTCTGGCGAGAAGTAGCGAATGACCTCGTTCGCCGTGGTGCCGCCACCGTCGACGGAGACGAACTTTTCACGCGGGGTTCCGGTACCTGCGCTGGCGGAGGTCTCGCTCACTGGCTCGATGGAACGCAGGATCGAGATGTGGGCGAACTCGCCTTTTCCGTGCGTGAGTGCCTTGGTGTCCTTGTCGTACTCGTTCTCCGAGAACGAGAAGATGAGCAGGTCGCCCGGCTTCGGCCGCGACGCCGACGAGCAGGGATGCCACGCGCCAGGAGGGAGCGAGAGCGGTGGTTTTGCCAACGGGTTGATCTCGACGTACGCGTTGGGACCGAGCAGCAACGGGCTCGAGGCGCCTGACTCATTCGTCACCGCTCGTGTGACTTGACTGAAGAATTCGATGCAGGTGGTGAAATTCCCCGGTGTGTATCCGGGGCTCGCCTGCTTGTTCCTTTCGTCGTCGATGGCCTTCTGGCTCATGACGGTCGTTCCGATTCGCTTGTCGATCTCCTCGATCATCTGCCGGCGGACTTTCTGCGCCGGCGTTTCGGGCGCCACGCTGTCGGCGAGCTTGATCGCTAGGTCCGCACGTCTTTTATCGTTTTCGTAGTTGGGGTTTGCCCGCTCCTCGTTGTAGCCCTTCACAGCGTAGGGAATCGGCTTTTGCGGCTTGCGGGGATTCAGCGCCCTGGCGCGGAATTCGCCCACCCATGCCGGCCGCGACTCGCCTCTGCCCATTTCGAGACTCTCGTTGTAATCCGACGATCCAAAGTAGTACCCGAGCAGGTAGCGAAACAGCCGGTGAATGGCGAACTCGTCGAAGATCACGAAGACGCCTTCGTCATCGAGCTGAGCCATCGCGTAATGGAATTTGCCTTTGCCGCCGCCCGCGTCGAGCGCGTCTGAGCCTTCCGAGATGATGGTCTCCGTTTCGTCCTTCGGCTCCGACTCCTCGGTTGCGGCGGCCTCTTCGTCCGGTGACGTCTGGATGACGCCGCGTCGATCCGCAGCGCGTTGTTGAATCACATGTGCAAGTTCGTGTGCCGTGAGGATGTCGTTTCCTGGCTCCCTCCCGGCGCCAAAGTAGAGGTGAGTGCCGTGCGCGAACGCCCGTGCGTGCAACGCCTCGTTCATCTGCGCGGAGTCGTCGCCGGTGTGTACACGCACGTGAGCGAAGTCAGCGCCGAAGCGGGGTTCCATGAACGCTTTCACGCGCGCCGGGAGCGGCCGGCCGGATCGTTGCGTTGTGTCGAGCCGTCGTACGAGGAGATCGCCGCCATCGACGCCCTTCGGGTTGCCTGCGAGGCGACCTCGAATGTCGTCCTCACCTTTAGGTGAGGCGTCGCCGGTAGGCGACGCCATCCTCATGACCTGTTCCGCGAGTCGATCGGCTTGTGTCTCGTGCTCGTCGCGCGACGATGGAACCTTCGGCTTTGGTTGGACGCGACAGCGCGGGCATCCACCGCCGCATGCGCAATGCACCGATGCCGGAGAGACTGGAGCCGGGCCGCTCGTGGTCGCCGGTCGCGCGCTTCTTTGGGACCGTCTGCTCGCCTGGTGCGGGATTTTCACGGCCCGCGTCATCTCGCCAACTCCATAGTGTCCGACTTCGTATTACGCCGGCAGCGACTTCCCCCTCGTCTCGTCGCTCATCGGCACCAGAATCAATCCGAGGACGAACGCGATCGCCGTAATGGCCACGGGCACCCCCAGGCTTCCGTATGACTGGATCCCCGAGCCGACGAGAAACACCATCGCGACGCCGACGAATCGACCGACCGAGCTGATGAACGCGACCGCACTCGCGCGGCAATCGGTCGTGTACTGTTCGGGCAGCCACAATGTGTACAGCGCGAAGTTGGCCCCACCCAGGCCGAGCAGGAAGATGCACGGATAGAACAGCCTCAGCGCACCCTCACTGAGGTAGAACACGTACCCAAACGATAGAACGATGCTCACCCCCATGAAGACGAAGTACATCGCCATCGCCTTCCGGCGACCGAAACGCTCGGCGAGGAACGGTGCCGCGATGCACCCGATGATCGTGCCGATGGCGAGCACCATTCCGCCGTACGACGCCTGTCGCGCGGCTTCTGCCGCGCCCGCACCGGCCCTCACCGCCAGCTGTGACGTCGCCGTCGGAACATAGATCGAGCCGGCCCACAGGCCGATGATCGACGTCAGGAACAACCCCGACATCACCATCGTCCGGCGCAGGTACATCGGTGAGAACAATTTGGCAAACGAGTCCTTCATCTTCGGGCGGTTATGCGCCTTGCCGTCGCCGTACTTCTCCTTCCACTTCGTCGATTCCTTCACGCCGAACTGGATGAAGCCGATGAGCAGCGCGGGCAGCCCACCAAACACGAACATCCATCGCCATCCGAAGTTGGCGCCGATGAAGTAGTTGGCAACCGATGCGAAGAAGAACCCGAAGTAGTAACCGGTGTGCATCAGGCCGGCGCCGAGCTTCCGCTGACTCTCGGACAGTTCCTCCGCGAGGTAGGCGGTGCCGACCGGCTGCTCACCGCCGATGCCAAGGCCCACGAGCACTCGAAGCACGGCCAGCTGCCAGATATTGTTCACCAGTCCGCACATGAACGTGAACAGCGAGTAGCACAGGATCGTCAGCATCAGCGCGCGCACGCGGCCGATGCGATCGCTGATGGGCCCCCAGACCATCGAGAGCCCCCAGCCAAGAAGAAACATCGCCTGCAGAATGCTGCCGTAGTACCCGACGGTACCCTGGGAGACGGCAATTCCGGATCGCGGCAGGAGATCGGCCAACGCCGGCGCGAGGACGAGCGCGTAGATCGACGCGTCCATGCCATCGAGGGCCCACCCGCCCCATGCGGCCATGAAGCCTCGCTTCTGATTGCGCGTCAGTCCGGTCGTCGTTGCCGAAACCGCACCCCTCGTCGCTACGCTGGCTGATGACATCACTCCACCTTTGACTGTGGCCTGAACCTTTGACTGTGGCCTGAACCTTTGACTGTGGCCTGAACCTTTGCCTTTTGACCTGACCA
>Ga0207688_10001380_pt1 | contig 12608 bp, 16 predicted proteins | sample KBSMiscanthusM4_FD_184296 | JGI IMG/M metagenome (GOLD analysis project Ga0207688, IMG submission 184296) | Miscanthus rhizosphere microbial communities from Kellogg Biological Station, Michigan, USA - M4 (SPAdes) (version 2) | ecosystem: Host-associated > Plants > Roots > Rhizosphere ...
CTGCTCCATCCAGTCCATCGTGGCGGCGCCGTCGTGCACCTCACCGATCTTGTAGTTGATACCGGTGTAGTAGAGGATGCGCTCGGTCGTCGTCGTCTTTCCGGCATCGATGTGCGCCATGATGCCGAAGTTGCGGACCTTGCTCAGGTCGGTAAGCACGTCCTTCTGTGCCACAGAAGTCTTCTCTTTCGCCTAGATAGTTGCTGTTGTCATTGCGCCCGCGGCTGCCCTTCCGCAGGCGACTCTCACCAGCGGTAGTGCGCGAAGGCGCGGTTTGCCTCGGCCATCTTGTGGGTGTCTTCACGCCGCTTGACGGAGGCGCCCAGGCCGTTGCTGGCGTCAAGAATCTCGTTCGCCAGACGCTCGACCATCGTCTTCTCCCGGCGCTGCCGCGAGAAGCTGACCAGCCAGCGCAGTGCCAGCGTGGTGGACCGGTCGGCGCGCACCTCGACGGGAACCTGGTAGGTCGCACCACCGACACGGCGGCTGCGGACCTCCAGTGCGGGCTTGACGTTGTCGAGAGCGCGCTTGAGGGTGACGACCGGATCGGCGCCGGTCTTGTCACGAGCCTGTTCGAGCGCACCATAAACAATGCGTTCGGCCAGCGATTTCTTCCCTTGCAGGAGAACTTTGTTGACCAGCTGGGTCACCAACTGCGACCCGTAGACCGGGTCGTTGACCAGCGGACGCTTGGGTGCGGGCCCCTTGCGCGGCATCAGCTCTTCTCCTTCTTCGCGCCGTAGCGGCTGCGCGCTTGCTTGCGGTTCTTCACACCCTGGGTGTCGAGCGAGCCGCGGATGATCTTGTAGCGGACACCCGGGAGGTCCTTCACACGACCGCCGCGCACCAGCACCATCGAGTGCTCCTGCAGGTTGTGGCCCTCACCCGGGATGTAAGCCGTGACCTCAACCTGGCTCGTCAGCTTGACGCGCGCCACCTTGCGAAGCGCCGAGTTCGGCTTCTTCGGGGTGGTGGTGTACACGCGAGTGCACACACCGCGACGCTGCGGGCTGCCCTTGAGGGCCGCGGTCTTGACCTTGGCGATCTTGTCGCGGCGGCCCTTGCGGACCAGCTGCTGAATGGTTGGCATCTACCGGCTTTCTGTGTTGCTGCTACGTTCTTCAAGTCTCTGTACTGCAGTTATGTCCCGCTCACGCACCCCGCGATCGGGTGTGTCGCATGCGCCCGCCGCGAAGATTTTCTCTAGGCTTCGTGGACACGCGAATTGGCCCGGCGTGCAGGCATGCTTGCGGAATTTTCGTTAAGTCAAATCCGCAATGCGCCTTATCTGCCAGGCACGATCGTCCACAATACCAGGGCTGGCGCAGCGCTCCAAACCCATCCCCGAGGCCCTAACCCCAGGTCAGCGCCAGCTTCGGGCTCTGCTCTTCGCGCAAGCGCTCATCTGATCCCAATGCTCTTCGCGCAAGCGCTCATCTGATCCCAATGCTCTTCGCGCAAGCGCTCATCGCCGCTCCATCCCGGTCGCCAGCCGCATCACCATGTCCACGAACACGGCGTCGGTGTCGATCCCGTTCATCGCCCCGGTCATCTCCAGCAAGACGAAACCGTGCATCGCCGACCAGAATTCCAGCGCGGCGTAGAACGCATTGTCACCGTCCAGGCCGTAGGAGGCGAGAACGGAGATCACCGGAGCGGCCGCCGCGCGCGTGGCATCCGTGAACTCGGGATCGTCTCCGCCGAGCGGCATCCGGGTGAACGCCGAATAGCGACCGGGATGGTGATGCGCGTAGCTGCGGTAGGCACTGGCCATCGCCGTCACCGCGTCATCGCGCGTGCGGCCCTGGCCCACGGTGTTGAGCATGTCGATGATGTCGCCGACCACCCGCATTCGCACAGTGCGGCGCAGGTCCTCGAGGCTCTGGACGTGGTTGTACAGCGACGGGCCCTTGGTGCCGAGCTGGGTGGCCAGTGCGTTGATCGTCAGTGCGTCCCAGCCCTCGCGGTCGAGGAACGTCAGAGCGGCGTTGACGATCGAATCGCGGCTCAACCTCGCGGGTCGTCGGCCTCCCGCTGTCGGTTGGGCCCGGGCTGCCATCTTCGATTCACCCTTCGGGTCGTCGGTGGACCACGAGATCGGGTCAGCGAAAAACTAACACCCTCTAGTTTCCCTGAAGTCAGTTGACGCGTTCTTGACTGAGCTCGGCGAGTTGCCCGGTGATCGTGCATAGATCGGGCAGCATCGCGGGATTCATCGTCTGGATCGACCAGGTGATGACGTCAGTGCCCTTGGCCACGTAGATGCTGCACGCGTTGGCGTCATAGGCCTTGAAGCCCTTGTTGCCGTCGATCGACAGTTCGGTGAGCGTGCGTCCGGCCTGCTGCTCCAGCGAGCGTTCGGTGTCCATATCGCTGCCGCGGTACCACCAGGTGGAGATGCCCATGCCTTGCCCGAAAGTGCCCAGCACCGTGTTCTCCTGCCAAAAGCAGCCGGCGTCGTTGACGACGGCCTTGGTGAACATCGCGGATCCGACGGCCTTGGTGATGTCGGCATCAGTGACCCCGTTGCAGTCGGCGCTGCGGAATCCAGCACCCGGTTGCGGTGACTGCGTCGTGGGTGTCGCGGGCTGGTCCGACGGACCGCAACCGGCCAGCAGTGCGGCCACAATGCCGAGCGCGGCCCAGCACGTCGACAACGATTTCGGGACTGCCATGGTCACATGTCCGATTGCAGGGTCGCTGTGAGCAGTTTCTCGGCATCCGTGCAGGGATCGCCGCTGCGCTGACCGCGGTATTGCACCCACCAGCTCAGCACCCCGGTGCCTGCGGCCGCCGTAGCGGAACAGGCCGCGCCCGTGGTGTCGCGACGCGCCAGAAACGCCTGATGCCGTTCGACAACCTTCTCGGTGATCGTCGCCCCCCGCTCGGTGGCAAGAACGCGCTCGCGATCGAGGCTGCCGTTCTCGTACCACGAGAACGTCACGTCGACAATCGCCGAGCCACGCGACAACACGTATTGGCAGACCGCCCCGCTATAGGGCCGCACGATGTGGTCGGCACCGACGGTCTGCTGTATCGAGCCGTCGACCAGCAACCCACACCGGTCATCGACGTATCCGTAACTGCGGTTGGGATCGGGGACGGCTAACTGACCCCGACGCGCGGTACCGCTGACGGTCTGAGAACACCCTGCGACGGTCACTACCGCTGTGACCGCCACGACAGCAATCGGGTTGACACGCCAACGCATCGGTCATCACGCTAACCCAGCACGGTCAACGAAGGCGACTCGTACGAACCACTGCCACGACGGCCGATGCGGGACGTACGCTCCCTTCCATGACATCGAAGGCTGTGGGTCGATCGCTGACGGCATGCGCGATCGTGTTCCCCGCCGCGTTCGGCCTCGCAGTCCCCTCGGCTCAGGCGAAGAACGGCGACACCCACATCACCGGGCAGGGCATCGTGCAGACGCTCGACTGCAACGAGTCGACACTGTTCGTCACCGGCACCGGCAACACGGTCTACGCATTGGGTAGCTGCTGGGCGGTGACCATGCAGGGTTCGTCGAATGTCGTCATCGCCGACAACATCGTCGACAACGTCATCGTGTACGGAAACGATCAGACGGTGTTCTACAAGAACGGCGAACCGTTCGTGTGGGACCGCGGCCGTGAGTTGGGCATGACCAACCGCATCGACCGGGTGCCTGCATGAGCATTCGCATGTTCGCCGTGGCGGCGGTCGCTGCTTTGGTTCTCGCCGGCTGCGGCTCGGAAAGCAAGGACACCAACACACCGACGGCCACGGCCGGTTCGTCGGGCGCGCAGGTCGAGGTCGGCAACACGATCAACTACGGCTCGTTCGGCACCACCGCGGATATCGATTGCGCCGACGGAAAGTCGCTCAACATCGGCGGGTCCAACAACACCCTGACCGTGAAGGGCTCGTGCGCCAACGTGAACATCGGCGGCGCCGACAACAAGGTCACGTTCGACAAAATCGACAAAGAGATCAGCGTCGTCGGCCTGAACAACACCGTGACCTACAAGGACGGCGATCCGAAGGTCAACGACACGGGCTCGAACAACAAGATCAGCAAGGGCTAAGCGTTCGCGCCATGACGGCCTGCGCCTGCGGCGAATCGTGCTGCGCCCTCGAGTGATTCGGCCGCGACGCGCGAAATGCTGGCGAACTCGAAGTCCATCGCCTCCGCTTCGGATGATCCCCACTGGTTCAGCATCGAGAGCCGGTCCGACCGCATGCACTGTTGCGGCAGCTTGGCGAGTTCGGCGGCGAGCTCCTCAGCGCATTGGCGCGCTTGCCCTTTGGGCGCGACGCGATTGGCCAGCCCGATTGCGTACGCCTCGTTGGCGTCGACGCCGCGGCCGGTCAGGATCATGTCCATCGCGCGGCTGTGCCCCACGATCCGCGGCAGCCGCACCGTGCCGCCGTCGATCAGCGGCACGCCCCACCGCCGGCAGAACACGCCCATGATCGCCTCCTCCTCGACCACGCGCATGTCGCACCACAGCGCCAGCTCCAAGCCACCCGCGACCGCGTACCCACTGACCGCGGCGATCACCGGCTTGGACAACACCATCCGGCTCGGGCCCATCGGACCGGGACCGGTGCGATGCACCGGGTTGGCATCCGGTGTGCCGAACGCCTTGAGATCGGCTCCGGCACAGAACGTTCCGTTGTCGCCCCAGAGCACCGCGACTGACGCAGAATCGTCCTTGTCGAATTCGTCGAATGCTTCGTACAGCTCCGCGGCAGCAGGCCCGTTGACGGCGTTGCGCGCTTCGGGCCTATTCATGATCACGGTCGTCACCGGGCCCTTGCGCTCGACCCGTACTCCACCACTCGTCACGTTGCCTCCATCAGTTCGACACCGTCGCGCCGCGCGACCAGTTCCGCGGCGAAGTTCATGTAGCCCTTCCGCAAGGCGTCGCCAGGCCAGTCGTCGGGCAGCAGTTCAGTGGGCAGCACCGGGTCGGTGAGAAGGTGGCGTACGATCCCGGCCGCGGCGACGAATCGGCCGGGAATATCGGCAGCCGTGGCCAATTCGTCGAGTAACTCGCGGCCGACGTGCATCCATCCCGGCAGGTCCCACAGCCGGGCGGCAAGCCCTGCGGGGTCGTCGTCGCGCGAGTGCATTACCCGCACCCGGCTAAGCACCTCGGCGGTCAGCTCCACGTCCACGTTGTCGGGCCGGAGCCAGATCCCCTCCCGAAGCTCGGCGAACCGCTTGTCCTGCAGCGTCGTTCGCAGTGCCGCGCGGGTGCGGGCATCGGTGCCGACACTGGTGATCACGAGGGTGGTCCAGGTGCCGTCCCACTTGCGCAGCCGCGGGTTGATCGCGTCGTCCTGGCGGCGCTGCCGGGCCAGCAGCCGGTCGGAGAGCCGGTAGCCGTCCTCCGAACGCACCAGGTCGCCCGCGCTCACCATCCGGGTCAGCGCCACCCGCACGGTCGGCTCCCGGATGTCGAAATCGGTGGTGAGCCTGATGAGTTCGCTTGCGGTGGCCCAGGCAGGGTGGGCGCCAAGCAATACACTCAGCACGACCGAGCGGGCCGTCATCCGCGAAAGCGATGAGCCGCGTGCGCGGAGTGGGGGCACCTCCCGCCCGAAGGGCAGGGGGACATCCGACCGGGCCGGCATTCCTTAGACTTCCGACGCCTTGCGGCCGTGGTCGCCGAACGGCTCGTCACGCTGTCGGACGGCGTCGCGGAAGCCGTGGTCGCGCGCCTGCGCGACGAATGCGTGGCCCTCGGGGGTGTGGCGGGCGACGCCGTCGAAGATCGTGGAGATCATCGCGCTGTTGGCGACCCCCTGGTTGAACAACGCGCTGTTCATCGCCAGCTTGACCATGATGAGCTGGTTGATAGGCAAGGCGGCGATCCGCTCGACGAGACGCTCGGTGCGTGCGTCGAGTTCGGCGGGATCGGGCGCTTCGACCGCGAGACCCCATTCGGCGGCCTGCGCGCCGGTGATGCAATCACCGGTCAACAGAAGGCGTTTCGCACGCTGATCGCCGAGGCGGTGCGCCCACATGCCAGCCGCTGGCACGCCCCACACGCGAGTGGGCGGATAGCCGATCTTGGCGTCGGCGGCCGCGATCACCTGATCGGCGTGCAGGGCGATGTCGGTGCCGCCCGCCACGCAGTAGCCGTGGATCTTCACGACCGTCGGCTTGTCGGCGTGCAAGAGGCTGGAGAACCCGCGGACGAACCGGCTCATCATCTGGTAGTCGATCATCGGGTCCCACGGCTGATCGGGCAGATGGTTGATGGCCTGCGTCCTACCGGAGAGCACGGTGTCCTTGTACGGGCTGCCGCCGCCCGCGGACGACGATCCCTCGGCGTAGGCGGACAGATCGAACCCGGCGCAAAAGCCCTCGCCGCGACCGGATACCAGGATGACGTGCACTCCTGGATCGAGGTCGGCACGCTCGACGAGCGCCGACAGTTCCAGCGGCGTATCGGCGATGATCGCATTGCCCTTCTCTGGGCGATTGAAGGTGATGCGCGCAACCCGGTCGGTGACCTCGTAGGTCATCGTCTTCAGGTTGTCGAAGTCCACCGGCCTGATGGCGTGGGTCATGCGCGATCCGCCTTCGCTTCTCGCTTGCAAGTCATCCTTTGACCATCGCTCGTTCTAGGATCGGCGCCAGATCCAGCCCGGTGGGCATGGTTCCGAATGCGCCGCCCCACGCACCGCCCATGCGGGTGGCCAGGAACGCCTCGGCGACCGCCGGGTGACCGTGGCGGACGAGTAGCGAGCCCTGCAGCGTGAGGCTGATGTCCTCGGCGATCTTGCGGGCCCGGTACTGGATCGTCTCGAGGTCCGCCAGCGCGGGCCGCAGGGCGGCCACATGGGCGTCCAGCCGCGAATCCTGACCCGCGGTTCTCGCCAGCTCGTCGAACAGCACCTCTACACACTCTGGCCGAGTTGCCATGGCGCGCAACGTGTCCAGTGCGCTGACGTTGCCGGACCCCTCCCATATACCCATCAGCGGCGCCTCGCGATACAGCCGCGGCATGCCGGACTCCTCGACATAGCCGTTGCCGCCAAGGCATTCCATCGCCTCCGCGGCGTGTGGCGTGGCGCGCTTGCACACCCAGTACTTGCTTGCCGCCAGGCCGATGCGGCGCAGCAGTGTCTCACGTTCGTCGCCGCGCACCGCACTGTCGGTGGCGCCGGCCATCCGCATGGCGACGATGGTGGCGGCCTCGGCTTCGACGGCGAGGTCGGCGAGCACGTTGCGCATCAGGGGCTGATCGATCAGATACTCGCCGAACGCCTTTCGGTGCTGTGCGTGGTGAATGGCGCGGGTCAGCCCGCTGCGCATGCTGGTGGCGCTGCCGAGCGTGCAGTCCAGCCGGGTGAGGTTGACCATCTCGATGATGGTCGGCACACCGCGACCCTCCTCGCCCACCAGCCACGCGGTGGCGCCGTCGTACTCGACCTCACTTGAGGCGTTGGCGTGGTTGCCCAGCTTGTCCTTGAGCCGCTGCAGGAACATCCGATTGCGGCTGCCGTCGGCCAGGATTCGCGGTAGGAAGAAGCAGCTGAGTCCGCTCGGCGCCTGAGCCAGCACGAGGAAAACGTCGCACATCGGCGCCGACGTGAACCACTTGTGGCCGGTGAGGCTGTAGGTGCCGTCTCCGTTCGGCGTAGCCTGCGTGGTGCCTGCGCGGACATCGGAGCCGCCCTGCTTCTCGGTCATGGACATGCCGGCGGTGATGCCGACCTTGGTGGCGGGCACCTTGAGTTCGGGGTCGTACTCGCGGCTGGCGAGCAGCGGCTCGTATACGGCCGCCAGTTCGGGGTTGCTGCGCAGCGCCGGCACGACCGCATATGTCATCGAGATCGGACAGATATGCCCGGGCTCAGGGGTCCACACCGAGGTCTTGGCGGCGCGGACGACGTGCGCGCCAGGACGGTCCTCCACCCACGGCGCAGCATGCAGGCCGTGGCCGACCGCGACCTTCATCAGCTCGTGGTACGCCGGGTCGTACTCGACCTCGTCGATGCGATGGCCGTAGCGGTCGTGGGTGTGCAGGATCGGCTGGTTGCGGTCGGCAAGTTCGCCCCAGCGCTGCGCTTGCCTGCTGCCGGAGAGCGCCCCGAGTTCGGCGACTTCGTCGAGACCCCATTCGCCGCCCTCGCGGATCAGCGCCTCGGTCAGTACCGGCGATGTCGCCGGGTTGTAGTTCTCCAGCGGCGGGACCTGATTGTTGACGACATGCGTGTCTGGCATGCCATCATATTACATTTTCCCGACAGTCGCACAATGGCTGTAATACTCCGGCACTTCAGGTGCCGGTGCACGCACGCCAGCATGCCGCAGCACACGCCGTTGACGTTCCAGGCCCTGCCGACACCGTCGGGATAGGCGACGACGAACTTTGCGCTGTCGGCCAATTCATTCCAGCCGTAAGCTCTTTAGGCCTGCTCAGCGCTGCCGAAACCACCGCGCATCATCACGACGAGTGGTGCGGGCGAGGGCAGGCCAACGGGGATGTAAAGGCGATACGGCCGGGCGAGTCCACCGAAGTTGATCGTGTGCAGCGTCGAGCCCTCGACAGCGCTTTGCGGTGCAGCCGATCCCGGCACGGCGCAGCCGGCAAGCACGATGCGCACACCGAGCAGCGCGGCGAATCGGGCGGTCACGGCTCCACGGTATGGCTCACGGGTGGCGAATGCCGGACAGGTGAAACAGAATTCACCTCGTTTTCAGTTTCGGCCGCCTGTCTTCGCCAGGACTCGAAACACCTGATGATGAGCAGCACTACCGCGGCGAGCACCCATCCGAGGAGGATGTCGACGACGTAGTGCTCGGCCGTGTAGACGAGCGTGAACGCCATCACGAGAACGTAGGCGAGCAGGAGCGTCCGCCACTTGCGCTGAACCCGGGTCCACAGAAAACCCGCGACCGCGACAGTCAGGCCTGCATGCAGCGACGGGATCGCCGCCACCAGGTTGACGCTCGCCTGCCCCTGGTCGATCAGCGCACTGGCCGTCTGGAGATTCAGCTTTCCCCAGCCCCGGCCGACGATCCGCTCGACCCAGGGGTTGGCGCCATCCTGGGTGGTCTGCATCGCGCCGAGCAGCCCGCCATCGGGGACACCTCTGGCCGAACGGAACATGCAGCCAGGGTCCGACGGGCGGTCGGCGACGTCTGCGGGCGTGCATCGGGCGGCGGCCCACGGCGGGGCGGCGGGCAGCAGGGTGTAGATGATCAGCCCCGTGAAGGACAGTCCGACGAACAACCGGACGAACGCTTTCCATTGCTCTCGATCGCGTAGCCACAGCACGGCGGCCACGACATAGGGAAGGATGAAAAACGACATGTAGACGGTACTGATGACGATCTCCCACCACGGCGGGTAGGGCAGCTTCAGTCGCTCTTGCAGCCACACTGTCGGGACCGTACCGAAGAACATCCAACGATCGGCGTCGACCTGCCAGTGCCACATCGTCGGCCGCCCGATCATCGCCGCCGCTCCCCTGCTGAGGTCGTACGCGACGAGCACCAATGCGAACGGCAGCCAGTCCCGGATGACGTACAACATGCGGCGGCCCTGACCGATGCTGGCCGCGAGCAGACCAGTGCAGATGTAGAGCAGCAGCAACTCGCGGTTGAACGCGAATCCCGTTGTGACGGTGCGATAGACCACGATGGCGGCCCACGCCGTGACAGCGATGCGACGGGCAATCGTGAGTCGGCGTTCGCGAATTTGGTCCGCGTCCTGGACGCGGACCAACGCTATTGGCGGGTCGTCAACTGCCGACACTTAATTCAGCGTAGTTCACCCCGGCGTTACCGCGGATTGGGTGATCGTTCGTTTATCGAACCGTGCTTCAGCCGATGTGCTCGCGCAGGAACGCGATGTCGTCCTTTCGGCCGTCGTCGGCGGTTTCGCAGATCACCGGCGCGTCGGCGGCCCTGACGACCGCAACCAACACGTCTGGGTCGATCTGACCGGTGCCGAAATTGGCGTGCCGGTCCGCACCCGAGCCCGCGGCGTCACGAGAATCGTTGCAGTGCACCAGGTCGATGCGGCCGGTGATGCCCACGATCCGCTCGACGGCGTCGACGAGTTTCTCGCCCGCAGCCCAGGCATGGCAGGTGTCCAGGCAGAAGCCGATGCCCTTGTCGCCGATGTGGTCCCACAGGCGGGCGATGGTGTCGAAGTGCCGGGCCATCGCATGGTCGCCGCCCGCGGTGTTCTCCAGGTACACGGCAACGTCGGTCTCGAGGTACTCCAGCGCCTTGCGCCAGCGGTCGAAGCCCGCATCCCAATCGTTGTCGTCGGCGTGCCCGCCGTGCACGATCACCGCGGTCGCGTTGATCTCCGAGGCCGCATCGCAGGTGTCTTGCAGGATCTTGCGCGACGGGATGCGCACCCGGTTGTTGGCCGATGCCACGTTGATCAGGTACGGCGCGTGCACGTACAACGGCATGCTCGACGCCTTCAGCACCTCCGCGTCCGCGCGGGGCTTGGGTTTCTTCCAGCTCTGCGGATTGCCGAGAAAGAACTGCACCACGTCGGCGCCGTCGGCCTCAGCATCGGCCAACGGATCGTTTCCGTGAACATGCGAACCAATAAGCACGCGGCCAGTCTAGTGAGCCGACCCGACACCGCCGGCGAGCGTCGGTTATCCAGGCAGGTCGGTCGAGGTGCCGGCCCAGTCGTCGCGATTCACCCGGATCGCCGCCGCGTCGAAACCCTCAGCGCGACGATCGTCGCGGAGTCGCCGAAAGATGCCCAGACTGCGCCGGTATCCCTGCTTGGGCGAGGTAGTGACGCTGCGGAGAAACAGCATGGTCGCGATCAGGACGCTTACCACCAGCACCACGGCGGCCACCACGACCACGGCGTTCATAGCCAAAGGCTACGCCCGTCGTCGAAGAAGGGGCTCACGTCTGTGTCGCAAGCAGGAAGACCAAGTAGGCCACGTACGCGCCAACCATGGCGCCGCCCTCGAAGCGACCGACCCGACGGCCCGAGATGAAGATCGGGATGCATGCCAGCGTGACGCCCACCATTATCGGGATGTCGATGCGAACCAGGGCTGGCGTCAACTCAAGTCCATGTGCGGGCACCAGGCAGGTAACGCCGAGGATGAGCAGGATGTTGTAGATACTGCTGCCCAGCAGGTTCCCCACGGCGATATCGCGCTCTCCACGCAGGGTTGAGACGACGGTGGTCACAAGCTCCGGCGCCGACGTACCGATAGCCACGACGGTCAGCCCGATGAGCGCATCGGAGACCCCGAACTCGCGTGCCATCCCGACCGCCGCGTCGACCAGCCATTCAGCACCCAGCACCACAACGGCGATGCCGGCAAGCATCATGCCGATGTCCAACACCGTGCGGTGTCCATTGGTTCGTGTGCCATCGGCGGGGTACGCCTCAGCGAATTCGACTACAGCTTCGCGCCTCTCGCGTCGCGAGGCCCGATCACCGCAACGGTATAGGCGATCGCACCGATCACCAGAATTAGCCCGTCGACCCGCGACAGCACACCATTGGCCGCCAGCACCCACAACAAGATCGCGGCGGCCGCCATCACCGGCAACTCGAAGCGAAGCGTCCGCATCTCGATGGCCAGCGGCAGTATCAATGCGCTGAGGCCGAGCACGAACAGCATGTTGACGACGTTCGTGCCGGCGATGTTGCCGACCGCAAGCGCACCGCTACCCTCCGACGCGGCAACGACACCCACGGCAAGTTCGGGCATGCTGGTGCCGATCGACACCACCGTCAGGCCGACGACGATTGGGCTGATCCCGAGCCGCGATGCGGCCCTGGCGCTGCCCCTCACCATCACCTCTGCCCCGACGACGAGGGCACCTAAACCAGCCAAGAACCACGCCGCGTTGGCCAACACCACGTCGAGTGTGGACTCATGTCACGCGAAACGTGACGCGAACGTTCCGTACCACCCGAGATTTTGGCGATTTGTCGAGCGGTACGGAACGTTCGCGCCGCACAACCCGACACTCGCGCACGAAAAGCCCCCGGGGACACCGGGGGCCTTCTCGTTTGGACTAGCGGTCGGTCCTACCGATAATCCGAGTAGCCGTAGTCGTCCAGCGGCACCGCGGCACCGGTGGCCTGGCCGAAGTCCGGGCTGTAGTACTGATCCTCGTAGGACGGGATCGTGTACGCCGCAGCGCGGGCCTCTTCTGTCGGCTGCACCTGGATGTTGCGGTACCGGTTGATGCCGGTACCGGCCGGGATCAGCTTGCCGATGATCACGTTCTCCTTCAGACCCTGCAGCTTGTCGCTGCGGCAGTTGATCGCCGCATCGGTCAGCACCCGCGTGGTCTCCTGGAACGATGCCGCCGACAGCCACGAGTCGGTCGCCAGCGACGCCTTCGTGATACCCATCAGCACCGGGCGGCCGGCCGCGGGCTCACCGCCCTCGGCAACAACCCGACGGTTCTCGGTCTCGAACTCGCCACGTTCGGTCAGCGAGCCGGGCAGGAACTCCGTCGAGCCCGAGTCGATGATCGTGACGCGACGCAGCATCTGCCGGACGATCACCTCGATGTGCTTGTCGTGGATCGACACGCCCTGAGCGCGGTAGACCTCCTGGACCTCCTTGACGAGGTGGATCTGCACCTCGCG
>Ga0207688_10001384_pt1 | contig 12592 bp, 13 predicted proteins | sample KBSMiscanthusM4_FD_184296 | JGI IMG/M metagenome (GOLD analysis project Ga0207688, IMG submission 184296) | Miscanthus rhizosphere microbial communities from Kellogg Biological Station, Michigan, USA - M4 (SPAdes) (version 2) | ecosystem: Host-associated > Plants > Roots > Rhizosphere ...
CGTCCGCGCGCTCGTCGACGACCCGCAGGTCGACGCCGTCGTCGGCGTGGCCCGGCGGGTGCCATCGAGCTGGCCCGACTCGCGCAAGGTGACGTGGCGGGCCGCCGACGTGACCCGCGACGATCTCGAGGCGGTGCTGCGCGGCGCCGACGCCGTGGTCCACCTCGCGTGGGCGATCCAGCCGTCGCGCGACGACGCCAGGCTCCTCGCCACCAATGTCGAGGGCAGCCGGCGCGTCTTCGACGCCGCGGCGGCAGCGGAGGTCGGGGCGATCGTCTACGCGTCGTCGGTCGGCGCCTACGCGCCCGGGCCCAAGGACCGCACGGTCGACGAGGCCTGGCCGACCGACGGCGTCCCCACGTCGTTCTATGCCCGCCACAAGGCCCAGGTCGAGCGCATCCTGTACCGGTTCGACCGTGCCCACCCCGAGATCCGCGTGGTGCGGCTGCGTCCGGGGCTGATCTTCAAGCGCGAGGCGGCGTCGGAGATCCGCCGTCTGTTCGCGGGACCGCTCCTCCCGTCCCCGCTCGTGCGACCCGAGCTCATCCCCGTGGTGCCCGATCTCGACGGCCTGCGCTTCCAGGCCGTCCACGCCGACGACGTGGGGGAGGCCTACCGGCTGGCCGTGGTCGGCGACGTCGCGGGTGCCTTCAACGTCGCGGCCGACCCGGTGCTCGACCCCGCTTTGTTGGGCGAGATCCTGGGCGCCCGGCCGGTTCGGCTCCCGACCGAGCTCGTGCGCCGCGCCGTGGACCTGACCTGGCGCCTGCGCCTGCAGCCCACGCCGCCCGGCTGGGTCGACATGGCCCTCGCGGTCCCGGTCATGGACACCACCCGCGCGCGCCAGGAACTGGGCTGGACCCCGCGTCGCAGCGCCACCGACGCGCTACTGGAGCTGCTCGACGGCGTGCGCGGCGGCGCCGGCGGCCCCACGCCGCCGCTGGATCGGGATGCCGGCGGCCCGTGGCGGGCGCGCGAAGTGGCCAGCGGGCTGGGCGCGCGGTAGTCCCTAAAGTCGGAGAGATGGACGAGCTGCCCATCGCCTGCACGCTCGGCGCCGCCGACATGGCCGACCGGCGCGACGCGTGGGAGGCCCTGCTGCGCGACGCGGCGCTCGGGCGCGAGCGCCTGCCGCACGGCGCGCGCGTGCGCCTGCGCGACGCACGAGGGATCGCCGAGCGCGCCCGTGCGCTCATCGCCGCCGAAGGCGCGTGCTGCGCGTTCCTCGCCTTCGACCTGGGCGCCGACGACGGCGCGCTGCGGCTCGACGTGACCGGGCCCGACGACGCTCGTCCGATCATCGACGGCCTGCTGGCGCTGTAGCCCGCGCGGGTCCGACACCGGCCGCGTCATCCCCTCGACAGACCGGGCGGGTCCGTGCCCGTAGCGTCGACGTGCCACAGCCAAATACATCCAAACTGGAGGGAAATTGTGTTGCACGGGGTCTCGGCCGCCGCCGCCCAGCACAAGGCCGTCGCCGCGGCCACGCCCCTGAAGACCGCGAAGAGCGCGCTGCGCACGGCGCGGTCGGCCAAGCGGCTCGCCCGCCGGGCGCTGACCGTCGCCGGCGCGACCGGGTCGCAGGGCCCGGCAGGGACGAACGGCCACGACGGGAACGGCGGCACGAACGGGACCAATGGCACCAACGCCCGTACCGCCGGCCCCGTGCTTCGTGTGGGGGTCGGCGGGCGGTGCTTGCACGCCCTACCGGTCGCGCCTGCGGGCCGCCGCGGGGTGCGCCCTCGTCGCGTCGCTGGTGTGAGGCTCGCCGCACCCGGGAACCATGGAGAGATGGCTGTCACGGAGGAGAGGACGGCCTCCCCTGCGCGCGGGGACCTCTTCGACGTCTTCGTCGGGATGCTCTCCGAGGTCGACGCCGACAGGGAGGGGCCGCCCTCCAACGCGTTCCACGACCGGCTCTGCGAGGCGGTCTGCAAGCTGACCGCGATGCAGCGGGCGGTGCTGTTCCTGTACGACCCGGCCGACCAGCGGGTTGAGCTCGTCGGCGCGCACGGGCTCGATCGCGCCCGCTTGGGCGAGCTCGACGTCACCCTCGACGACGCGCCCATGGCTCGGCGCGCCCTGGCCGAGGACAGCGTCGTCGTGGTCGACGAGGGCATCGAGGACGAGATCACCGCCGCCTACGCGCGCCTGTTCGGCGTCGCCACGCTCACCTGCACGCCGCTGGCCGCCGGCGGGCGCTGGCTCGGCGTCCTGTTCGCCGATCGCGGCGGCGGGCACTTCGACCTCACCGACGAGGAGCGCCACGCCATGTGGACGCTGGGCAAGACGGCGGCGCTGGCGTCCAGCGCTTGGCTCGTGACCCGCGAGCAGGAGCACGCCCGTCGCTTGTCGGACCGGCTCGACTTCGCGCGCGAGATCCACGACCGCGTGATCCAGCGGCTGTTCGGCGTCTCGCTCGTGCTCGGCGCCGACGGGGCGCTCTCGGCCTCCGCGCGCAAGCGCTGCCGCGACGAGCTGCACGCCGCCCTGACCGAGCTGCGCTCGGCGCTGCGCCGGCCGCTCGAGATGGAGCGCCCGCGCGTGGACGGCTCGCTGCGCGAGGCCCTCGAGCGCGCCGCCAACGGCGGCCAGCACGCGTTCGGGTACGACTGGCAGCCCGGGCTCTCCATCCCGCGCCCGCTCGAGCGCCTGGCCCGCGCCGTGCTGGCCGAGGCCCTGCGCAACGCCACCAAGCACGCGCACCCGAGCGCGATCAGCGCGAAGGTGGCCGGCGAGGACGGCGAGCTCGTCCTCACCGTCCGCAACGACGGCGTCGCGCCGCGCCGGTCGCGGCCCGACACGGGCCTGGGCCTGCGCCTGGTCGCGCTCGAAGCGATCGCCCACGGCGGTCAGGTGGACGCCGGGCCGGTCGCCCCTGACGGCTGGGAGCTGCGGTTCTCCGCACCCCTGCGGGAGGAGACATGAGCGAGAGCCTGCGCATCCTCGTCGTCGACGACCACGACGTCGTGCACTGGGGCTTTCGGCTGTTGCTCTCCGAGCAGCCCTGGGTCGAGCGCTGCTTCAGCGCCCGCGACGGCGACGCCGCCGTGGCCCTGGCCCGGCGCCACCGCCCCGACGTCGCCCTGGTCGACCTGTTCACCGGCGACCAGTCCGGGATCGACATCTGCGCGAGCGTGCTCGAGGCATCGCCCGACACCAGCGTGCTGCTGATCTCGGGCGCGGGCCAGGTCTCGGACCAGACGGCGCGCCGCGCCGGCGCCGCCGGCTTCGTGTCCAAGGACCTCGACGCCGCCGACGTCGTCAAGGCGGTGCGCATGGTCGCAGTCGGCATGACGGTGTTCACGCCCGGCACCGAGCCCGCGCCGCTCGGGCTCTCGCCGCGCGAGCGCGAGGTGCTCGACCTCATCGCCGAGGGCGCCACCAACCGGCAGATCGGCGACCGCCTGTTCCTCTCGCCGCACACCGTCAAGGAGCACAGCAGCGCCCTGTACCGCAAGCTCGGCGTGCGCAACCGCGCGGAGGCGGTCCAGCAGGCCCAGCGTCGCGGCCTGCTCGTCTAAGAGGAGGGCCAGGCCAGCCCGCGCTGCAGGAAGACCGAGCGCAGCGCGCTCGGCCGGTCGGTCATGAGCCCGTCCACGCCGAGGTCGAGGAGGTCGTGCATCGCACGCTCGGCGTCGATCGTCCACACGTGCACGCGCAGGCCCGCGCGGTGGGCCGCCTGCACCCAGCCCGCCGTGACCAGCGGCACCGGTCCCTGCCGCACCGGGACCTGGATGCAGTCGGCGCCCTGGCGCGGCACCACGCCGCCCGATCCCGTGATGCGCGCCACCGCGACGGCCAGCGGGCCCATCGACGTGCACGCGCGCCCGCGGCTGAGCGCGCGGATCCGCGCGAGACGCCGGTCCGAGAAGGCGCCGAAGCAGAGGCGGTCCCAGTCCCCGCGCGCGTCGACCAGCTCCGCCAGGGCGTCCACCGACGCGTCGGCCTTGGGGTCGATGTTCACGCGCGCGTCCGGGAACCGGTCGAGCAGCGCGTCCAGCCGCGGCACCCGCACGCCGGTGTCGCGGAACGGGAACGTGCGCCCGCCGTCCGGCGACCACGCGTGTCCGGCGTCGGCCGCCTCGACCTCGCCCACGTCGAGCTCCGCGATGGCGCCGGCCCGGTCGGTCACGCGGTCCAGGCGCGGGTCGTGGAAGGCCATGAGCACGCCGTCGCGGGTCAAGTGGACGTCGGTTTCGAGATAGCGGAACCCCAGCCGTACCGCGGCCGCGAACGCGGGCAGCGTGTTCTCGGGGGCCTCCTCGGCGCCGCCGCGATGGGCAAACGCCAGCGGGCCGGGAGCATCCAGAAACGGGTGCGGCATCGCCCGCAAGCCTGACCGATCCCCCCGGCCGGAGCGGCCTGCCCCCCCGGTCGGGGGGTTGGGGCCGCAGGGGCGATTGAGCCCGGGACGCAGCCGGGAAGCGGGAAGGCCATGCCCGCGAACGACCGCACCGCCGTGCTCTTCCCCGGCCAGGGGAGCCAGACCGACGACATGCGCGACAGCGCCGCACGCCTGCGCCCTGACCTCGTGGCGCGCGCCGCCGAGATCGTCGGCGAGGACCCGTTTGCCCGCGTGGAGGACGGCACCCGCTTCCAGCAGCCCGCCCTGTTCTGCGCCAGCGTCGCCGGCTACGGCACGCTCGACCTGCAGCCCGACGCCGCCGCCGGCCACTCGCTCGGCGAGTTCGGCGCGCTTGCCGTCGCGGGCGCGCTGGACGAAACCGACGCGCTCGAGCTCGTGGCCCTGCGCGGCGAGCTCATGGACGCCGCCGCCTGCGAGGGCCCGCCCGCCGGGATGCTCGCGGTGCTCAAGGGCAAGCCCGGCGACGCCGAGGCCATCGCCGCCGACCTCGGCCTCACCGTCGCCAACGACAACGCCCCCGGCCAGGTCGTGCTCTCGGGCCCGGCCGACGCGCTGGACGCCGCCACCGAGGCGGCCGACGACGCAGGCTTGAAGGCCATGCGCCTGCCGGTCAAGGGCGGCTTCCACTCGCCCACGATGGAGCCGGCCGTGCCGCGCCTGCGCGCCGCGCTGGACCGCGTGAGCGTCAAGCGCCCGCGCTTCCCCGTCTTCTCGTCCATCACCGCCAAGCCGTTCGACGATGTTCGGGCCGAGCTCGCGCTCGCCCTGACCCACGGCGTGCGCTGGCGCGAGACGCTGCTCGCCCTGCGCGACACCGGCGTGCGCCGCTTCGCCGAGACCGGTCCCGGCAAGGTCGTGACCGGGCTCGTGCGCCGCACGCTGGACGACGTCGAGGCCTTCGCGGCCAAGCCGGAGGCCGACCATGCCTGACACCGCCCTCCGCCACGCCGCCGTCCGCTCGGTCGCCTCGACGCTGCCCAAGCAGGTCGTGCCCAATGCGCCCATCGCCGAGCGCGCCGGCGTCACCGAGGACTGGATCGTCGCCCGCACCGGCATCCGCGAGCGGCGCGCCGTCACGCCGGACGAGCGCCTGACCGACCTCGCCACCGCGGCCGGCGCCTCGGCGCTCGAGCGCGCCGGCCTGGCGGCCGAGCGGCTCGACCTCGTCCTCGTGGGGACCACCTCGCAGGACGAGCTCACCCCGAACGCGGCGCCCATCGTCGCCCACGCGCTCGGCGCGCACAACGCCGGCGCGATGGACATCGGCGCTGCCTGCACCGCCTTCGTGAGCGCGCTCGCCACCGCCGCCGCGCAGATCGAGGCCGGCCGCGCCGACTACGTGCTCGTCATCGGCGCCGACGTGCTCACCCGCCACCTCGACCCCACCGACAAGCGCACCGCCGCCCTGTTCGGCGACGGCGCCGGCGCGGCCGTGCTGGCCGCCGGCGAGGGGCCGGGCGGCGTGGGCCCCGTGGTGCAGCGGTGCGACGGCGGCGGCGCCGGGTTCATCATCGCCCCCCGCGAGGACGAGCGCATCCGCATGCGCGGGCAGGACACCTTCAAGCACGCCGTCGCGCGCCTGACCGAGGTGACGCGCCAGGCCTGCGCTGCGGCCGACGTCTCCATCGACGACATCGACCTGTTCGCCTACCACCAGGCCAACGCCCGCATCACCCGTGCCGTGGGCGAGCGCCTGCAACTCGACACCGACCGCGTCCTCGACGTCATCGAGCGCACCGGCAACACGTCGGCGGCCTCGATTCCGCTCGCCCTGGACGTGGCGCGCCGCGAGCAGCGGCTGCGCCCCGGCGACCGCGTCCTGCTGGCCGCGTTCGGCGCCGGCCTGACCTGGGGCGGCTGCGTCGTCGAGTGGAGCGAGGAAGGAGTGACCGCAGCATGAGCACTACCCGCCAAGATGGATCCGCCCTGGTGACCGGAGCCTCCCGCGGCATCGGCGCCGCCACCGCGCGCGCGCTGGCCGCCGAGGGCTGGCCCGTCGCCGTCAACTTCCGCGCCGACGAGGCCGGGGCCCGCGAAGTCGCGGCCGGCATCGTCGACGCCGGCGGCCGCGCCGAGCCCGTGCGCTCCGACGTGAGCGACCCCACCGGCGCGGAGCGCGCCGTCGACGCTGCGGCCGAACGGCTCGGCCCCGTGCTCGTGCTCGTCAACAACGCCGGCGTGCGCGCCGACGGCCTCGCGCCCCAGATCGGCGACGAGGCGTGGGACCGCGTGCTCGACACCAACCTCTCGGGTGCGTTCCGCACCACGCGACGCGCCCTGCCCACCATGCTGCGCGCCCGCTTCGGCCGAGTGATCAACATCGCCTCGGTCGTGGGGCCGCGCGCCAACGCCGGCCAGGCCAACTACGCCGCGTCCAAGGCGGGGCTGATCGGGCTGACCAGAACCGTCGCCACCGAGGTGGCGCGGCGGGGCGTGACCTGCAACGCGGTCGCGCCCGGCCTGGTCGACACCGAGCTCACCGCCGACGTCCCCGGCGACGAGCTGCGCGCCCGCATCCCCGCGCGGCGCCCTGGCACCGCCGACGAGGTCGCCGCCTGCGTGCGCTTCCTCGCCTCGGAGGAGGCCGGCTACGTGACCGGGACGACCCTCACCGTCGACGGCGGCATGTCCGCCTGACACCCAGACAACGACCCGAAACCAAGGAGGCAGCACCATGCCCGCTACCGCAACCCCCGACCAGGTCGAGCAGACCATCACCGATGAGCTGGCCAAGCTCGGCCCCGAGCCGGAGGAAATCACCCGCGACGCGACCTTCGAGGCGCTCGACGTCGACTCGCTCGACCTGGTCGAACTGGGCCAGATCGTCGAGGATCGTTACGGCGTCAAGCTCGAGGGCGATGACCTGAAGGACATGCGCACCGTCGGGGACGCCATCGACCTGGTGGCCTCCCGCGCCGCATGACCCGTCGCGTTGTCATCACCGGCGTCGGCGCCGTCACGCCCCTCGGCGCCGGCGCCACGACGCTGCACGAGCGCTGGACGGCGGGCGAGTGCGGGATCGAGGACGGCCAGGGTCGCTGCGACGACTTCGACCCGACCGCGTTCCTGTCCCGCAAGGAGGCCCGCCGCGCTGACCGCTTCACCCAGCTGGCCATCGCGGCCTGCGACGAGGCGGTCCACGACGCGGCCTGGCACGACGGCCTGCCGTACGAGGCCGACCGGGTCGCGACCGTGATCGGCACCGGCATCGGCGGCCTCGGCTCGCTCGAGGACCAGCACGACGTGCTCCGCGACCGGGGGCGCCAGAACGTGTCCCCGCTGGCGGTGCCGCTCATGATGGGCAACGCCGGCGCGGCCGCGCTGGCCATGCGCCATGGCCTCCACGGCGAGGCCTACGGTGTTGTCTCCGCGTGCGCGGCGGGCGCTCAGGCCATCGGCTCGGCCGCCCGCATGATCTCCACCGGCGAGGCCACGGCCGCGCTGGCGGGCGGCGCCGAGGCGGCGCTGACCCCGCTGGCCACGGCCGCGTTCGCGGCCATGGACGCGACCTCGAACTCCGGCATCTGCCGCCCCTTCGACGCCCGCCGCGACGGCTTCGTGATGGGCGAGGGCGCGGGCGTGCTCGTGCTCGAGGAGCGGGTGGCGGCCGAGGAACGCGGTGCGAAGATCCTGGCCGAGGTATGCGGCTACGGCGCCAGCGCCGACGCCCACCACCTCACGGCGCCCGAGCCCGAGGGTCGCGGCGCCGCCATCGCGATCGAGCGCGCGTTGGAGGATGCGCACCTCGAGCCCAAGGACATCGACTACGTCAACGCCCACGGGACCTCGACGCCGCTCAACGACCGCGCCGAGACCGCGGCGCTGAAGAAGGCGCTGGGCGACCGCGCGGCCGAGGTGCCGGTCTCGTCGACGAAGTCGGCCATCGGCCACCTGCTCGGCGCCGCCGGCGCCGTGGAGGCGATCGCCACCGTGCTGGCGCTGCGCGACGAGGTCGCGCCGCCCACGCTCGGCCACGAGCAGCCCGACGAGGGCCTCGACCTCGACTACGTCCCCGGTGCGGCGCGGCCGCTGCAGCTCAACGGCCAGCAGCGCGTCCACGCGCTCTCGGACGCGTTCGGGTTCGGCGGCCACAACGCCGTGCTCTGCCTCGGAGTTGACCGGTGACCGCGACCGTGAGCCATGAGCCCGCCCCGCGGCTGGGGCCGCACGAGCGCCTCGAGCGCCTGTGCGACCCGGGCACGCTGCAGGTCATCCGCACCGAGGTCACCTCGGCGCGCATGGGCAGCAAGGCGCGCCCGGGCGACGGCGTCGTCGGCGCCGCCGGCCGCGTGGGTGGCCGCCCGGTCTTCGCCTACGCGCAGGACGCCAGCTTCGCCGGCGGCTCGCTGGGCGCGCTGCACGCCGACACCATCGTGCGCATCCTCGAGCTGGCCGGGCGCGCCCGCGCCCCGGTCGTCGGTTTCATCGAGTCCGGCGGCGCGCGCCTGCAGGAGGGCGTGTCGGCGCTGGGCGGCTACGGCCGGATCTTCCGCGCCAACGCGGCGCTGTCGGGGCGCGTGCCCCAGATCTCGGTCATCACCGGCACGTCGGCCGGCGGCGGCTCCTACTCGCCGGCGCTGACCGACTTCGTGATCATGACCCGGGAGGCGGCGATGTTCCTCACCGGCCCCGGCGTCGTGCGCGAGGTCATGGGCGAGGACGTCGGCGCGGCCGAGCTCGGCGGCACCGGCGTGCACGAGCGCAACGGCGTCTGCCACTGCGTGGCCGAGGACAGCGCCGGCGCCATCGCGCTGGCGCGCGACCTGCTCGCCTACCTGCCCCAGAGCGCGTGGAGCCTGCCCGAGCCTGGCGTCCCCGAGCCGCCTGCGGCCGAGGACCCGGGCGCGGTCGTGCCCAGCGACCAGCGGCGCGTCTACGACGTGCGCGAGGTCATGGACGCGCTCGTCGATGCCGGGCGCCACGTCGAGATTGCGCCGCGCTGGGCCCGCAACATCGTCTGCGCGTTCGCGCGCATCGAGGGCCGCCCGGTCGGCGTCGTGGCCAACCAGCCGCGCATGCTCGGCGGCGTGCTCGACGCCGACTCGGCCACCAAGGCCGCCCGCTTCGTGCGCACGTGCGACGCCTACGGGCTGCCGCTGATCGTGCTCGTCGATACGCCGGGCTTCCTGCCCGGCACGCGCCAGGAGCGCGGCGGCGTGATCCGCCACGGGGCCAAGCTCCTGCACGCGTTCGCGGAGGCGACCGTCCCGCGCCTGACCGTGGTGCTGCGCAAGGCCTACGGCGGCGCCTACATCACCATGAACTCGAAGGACCTGGGCGCGCACTTCAGCTTCGCCTGGCCCAGCGCCCAGATCGGCGTGATGGGCGCCGAGCAGGCCATCGGCATCGTCCGCCGGCGCGACCTCGCCGATGCAGAGGACCCGGACGCCGTGCGGAGCCGGCTCGCGGCCGAGTACGCCGACGAGCACCTGTCGGCGGCCGCTGCCGCCCGCGAGGGCTTCGTCGACGAGGTCATCGACCCCGTCGACACCCGCGCCCGCCTGGCCTGGGGCCTGAGCTCGCTGCCGTCGCGCGACGGCCGCACCGCCCAGACCGGAAACATCCCCCTGTAGAGAAGAGGAGGGCATTCGCCCATGACACCGCTGTTCTCAGAACCGCTCGAGGCCCTGGAGGTCGGCGCCCGCTTCACCACCCGCGGGCGCACGATCACCGAGGCCGACGTGGTCGCGTTCTCCGGGCTGACCGGCGACTGGCACCCGCAGCACGCCGACGCCGAGTGGGCCCGCGACAGCGCGTTCGGCGAGCGCATCGCCCACGGCCTGCTTGTGCTGTCGTGCGCCGCCGGCCTGGTGCCGTTCGACCCCGACCGCGTCGTCGCCTTGCGCCGCGTGCGCGCGGCCACGTTCAAGCGCCCCGTGCGGCTCGGCGCCACGATCCACGTGGAGGGCCGCATCGCCGACGTCGCGCCCGCCGGCGACGACACCGGCTTGGTCGCCGTCGACCTCGACGTGCGCGACGAGCGCGACCGCACCGTCATACGCGGCCAGGTCGAGGTGGTCTGGCGCCGCGGCGACGCGCCCGCGGCGCCGCCCGCGGAGCGCACGGAGCAGGACCGCACGGTGGTGCCGCTGTGATGCTCGACGGCAAGCGCATCCTCGTCACCGGCGTGATGACCACCGACTCGATCGCGTTCGCGTCGGCGCAGCGCGCCCAGGAGCTCGGCGCCGAGGTCCTCCTGACCGGCTTCGGCCGCGCCCGGCGCCTGACCGAGCGCGCCGCCAAACGCCTGCCGAGCACGCCCGACGTGCTCGAGCTCGACGTCAACGCCCCCGACGACCTCGCGGCCATTCGCGTGACGCTGCAGGAGCGCTGGGGCCGCGTCGACGGCGTCGTGCACGCGATCGCGTTCGCGCCGCCGGACGCGCTGGGCGGGAACTTCCTCGCCACGCCGCCCGAGAGCGCCGAGACCGCGTTCCGCACCAGCGCCTATTCGCTCAAGGCGCTGGCTGAGGCCGTTGCCCCGCTGCTGCCCGAGGGCGGCAGCCTCGTCGGCCTGGACTTCGACGCCTCGGTGGCCTGGCCGGTCTACGACTGGATGGGCGTCTCCAAGGCGGCACTCGAGGCGGTCAGCCGCTATCTGGCCCGCGACCTCGGCCCGCAGGGCGTGCGCGTCAACCTGGTCTCGGCCGGGCCGCTGCAGACGCCCGCCGCCTCCGGCATCCCCGGGTTCGACGACCTCGCCGGCACGTGGGAGCGGCAGGCCCCGCTGGGCTGGGACGTGCGCGATCCCGCCCCGGTCGCCGACACCGTGTGCTTCCTCCTGTCCGAGGGCGCGCGCCGCATCTCGGGGGAGATCGTCCACGTGGACGGCGGCTTCCACGCCGTCGGCGCGCCGGCCTAGCGCCGCCGCTCTCTGGGGGCTACGCCGGCTCGTCGGCCAGGTAGACGAGCGCGGCCTTCACGCGGCGGCTGACGTCCTGGCTGTCGCGCAGCCCGAGCTTGAGGAAGATCGCGTTGACGTGGCGCTCGACCGCGCGCTTGGTCACCACGAGGGCGTCGGCGATGGCGGCATTGCTCAGGCCCTGGGCGATCAGGGCGAGGATCTCGCGCTCGCGGTCGGTCAGCTCGCGCAGCGGCGAGCCCTCGCGCCGAGCGCGGGCGGTCACGAGCGCGTCGATCACCACCGGGTCGACGTGCGAGCCGCCGCCGGCGACCTCGCGGATGGCGCGGGTGAGCTCGGTGGAGTCGCGCAGCCGGTCCTTGAGCAGGTAGGCGCGGCGAGCCGAGCCGCCGTCGAACAGCGCCAGCGCGTAGGTCGGCTCGATGTGCGAGCTGAGCACGACGACCCCGACCGCGGGTGCCTGCGCGCGCAGGTCGGCGGCGATACGGATCCCCTCGTCGGTGCCGGTCGGCGGCATGCGGATGTCGGTGAGGACGACGTCGGGCGCGTGCTCGGCGACGGCCGCGCGCAGCGTGTCGGCGTCCGCGGCGGTGGCCACCACCTCGATGTCCTCGCTGCGATCGAGCATGCGGATGATCCCCTCGCGGACGACGACGCTGTCCTCGCCCAAGACGACGCGGATGGCCATCAACGGCACGCTATCCCGCCGGGACCCAGCCGCGCACGACCGTTCCGGCTCCCGGCGACGAGGCCAGCGTGAGCTCGCCGCCGACGGCGCCGATGCGGTCGTCCATGCTCACGCGCCCGACGCCGGCTGGCGTCCGGGCCGGGTCGAAGCCGGCGCCGTCGTCGGCGACCGCGAACGCGAGCCGCCCGTCCGCCCAGGTCAGTGTCACGCCGACCCCCACCGCGCCCCCGCCGTGCTTGATCGCGTTCTGGATCGCCTCCAGGACGGTGAAGTACACCGCGGCCAGCGCGGCATCGGGCGCCGCCCCCTCGCCGACGACATCGACCCGCACGGGCACCGGCGCGGTGGCGGCGAACGCGCGCAGCGCCGGGGCCAGGCCGCGCTCGCGCAGGACCGGTGGATAGACGCCGCGCGCGAGCGTGCGCAGGTCCTGCACCGCTGCGGCCGCGTCATCGCCGGCCTCGTCCAGGGCGGCGCGCAGCTCGGGGTCGTCGGCCAGGTCGCGGGCGAGGCCGAGCTTGAGCAGCAGGCCGTTGAGGCGCGCCTGCACCCCGTCGTGGAGGTCCCGCTCGATGCGGACGCGCTCGTCGTGCGTGGCGGTGGCCATGCGCGCGCGCGACGTGCGCAGCGCGTCGACCAGCTGCCCGCGCTCTTCGGCCAGGCGGGCGTTGTC
>Ga0207688_10001389_pt1 | contig 12586 bp, 11 predicted proteins | sample KBSMiscanthusM4_FD_184296 | JGI IMG/M metagenome (GOLD analysis project Ga0207688, IMG submission 184296) | Miscanthus rhizosphere microbial communities from Kellogg Biological Station, Michigan, USA - M4 (SPAdes) (version 2) | ecosystem: Host-associated > Plants > Roots > Rhizosphere ...
GTGGATCGATCTCGTCGACGTAGAGATCGGGGAGCGGCTCCGCCCCCGGCGCCGCCGCATAGCCGGTGAAGTCGGCGACTCCCTCCTCGACGAGCACGTCCTCGGCGAGGAAGAAGTTGCCGGTGCACTCGCGGCTCGGCCGGGTCAGGATCGCGTGGGCGGCGTCGGACATGATCTCCGGCGTCCGCGCCCGGGCCATCGCCTCCTCGCCGCCGAGCAGGTTCTGGACCGCCGCGGTCGCGACGATCGTCCGCGGCCACAGCGAGTTGAACGCGATGCCGTCGCCTGAGAACTCCGCCGCCATGCCGAGTGTGCAGAGGCTCATCCCGTACTTGGCGATCGTGTAGGCGACGTGGTCCTTGGCCCAGCGCGGGTCGAGGCTGAGCGGCGGCGAGAGCGTCAGCACGTGCGGGTTGGCGCTCTCGCGCAGATGCGGCACCGCGAGCTTCGAGAGGACGAAGGTGCCGCGGGTGTTGACGTCCTGCATCAGGTCGTAGCGCTTCATCTCGATCTGCTCGGTGCCGACGAGGTTGATCGCGCTCGCGTTGTTGACGCAGACGTCGATCCCGCCGAACCGCTCGACGGTCTCAGCCACCGCCGCGGCGACGCGATCCTCGTCGCGGACGTCGCCGAGGATCGGCAGCGCCTTCCCGCCGGCCTCCTCGATCGCGGTGGCGGCGGTGTGGATCGTGCCCTCGAGCTTCGGGTGCGGCTGATCCGTCTTCGCGATCAGCGCCACGTTGGCACCGTCGCGGGCGGCGCGCAGCGCGATCGCGAGCCCGATCCCGCGGCTGCCGCCGCTGATCAGCAACGTCCTCCCCCCGAGGCTGCGGGACTCGCTCATCGGCCGGGACGCTATCCGCTCGGGACCCGGCGGCGGCCGCGGCTGCGCTTCTTCTTCTTCGATCGGGAATGGACCGGCCGCGCGGGCGTTCGCTCCTCCTCGGCGACCTCGGCGTCGATCGCGGCCTCGAACTTCGAGTCCTCGCCGGCGTCGATCACGTCCTCGGCCTCTGCCGCAAGGGCCGCCGTGCCGGACGGGACCGCCGGGGAGAGGCGCCAGAACGTGACCTGCTGGCCGAGGCTCCAGAGGCTGGTCGTGATCGAGTAGATCGCCAGGCCGGCCGGGAACCGCATGATCACGGTCGCGAACAGGAGCGGCAGCCCCATCGCGATGCCGCGATGGGAGCTCTGCATCGTCCGGGTCGCGATCGCGCTCGAGGCGAGCTGCGAGCAGACGTAGATCAGCAGCATCGCGACGAGGACCGCGCCCTCGGGCTTGGCGGTCAGGTCGGGGATGAACAGGAAGCCGGAGTCGCCGAACATCCCGTTGGTCGCGTCCTGGCGGAGCAGCATGTAGAGGGAGATGAAGATCGGGATCTGCAGGAGCAGCGGCCCGACCGAGGCGAGCGGGTTGATCCCGTGCTCGCGGTAGTAGGCGGTCATCTCCTGCTGGAGCTTCTGCTTGTCGCCCTTGTACTGCTTCTGCATCCGCTTCAGCTCCGGCATGTGCAGCTTCATCTCGCGCTGCGAGCGGAACTGGCGGACGACCAGCGGCAGGGTCAACATCCGGGTCAGGAGCGTCAGCCCGACGATCGCCAGCCCCCAGGTGAGGCCGATGTGATGAAGGCTCTCGAGCACCCACTCCTCGACGTCGTTGAGCGGCTGGAAGATGTTCGCGACCACCGGCACGGCCCGGGAGCGTACTGGGCCGTAGGATCGCCCCATGCCGCTGGCCGCCACCGCTCCGCTGCGTCGCGAGCTCGGCGCAGCCTTCCCGGAGCGGCCGTTCGCGGTCGAATTCTGGGACGGCAGCCGCCTCGAGCCGACCGCCGCCGGGCCGACGTTCCGGGTCCGCTCGCCGCGGGCCGTCGCCCACGCGCTGCGGGCACCCGGCCAGCTCGGCATCGGCCGCGCCTACGTCAGCGGCGAGCTCGAGGTCGACGACATCGACCTCGTCATGGAACTGCTCGAGGACTGGAAGCCGCCGCCGCTCCCCGCCTCGGCGCGGCTGAGGCTGCTCGCCGCGGCGCTGGCCGCGAACGGACTCACCCTCCCCCCTGCTCCGCCCCGGGCCGAGTTGCGACCGCGCGGCACGCGGCGGACCAAGGAGCGCGACGCCCGCTCGGTCCGCCACCACTACGACCTGCCGCCGGAGTTCTTCGCGCTCTTCCTCGACGAGTCGATGACCTACAGCTGCGCGATCTTCTCGCGCGGGGCGGCGACGCTCGAGGAGGCCCAGGAGGCGAAGCTCGAGATGGTCTGCGCGAAGCTGGCGCTGCAGGCGGGTGAGCGCGTCCTCGACATCGGCTGCGGCTGGGGCAGCTTCGCCGTCCACGCCGCCGTCCACCACGGCGCCGAAGTCGTCGGAATCACGCTCTCGGAGCCCCAGGCCCGCGTCGCCCGCGAGCGCGCCGCGGCGGCCGGCGTCGCCGATCGCGTCGAGATCCGGGTCATGGACTATCGCGACCTCGCCGGTGAGCGCTACGACGCGATCGCCAGCATCGGCATGGTCGAGCACGTCGGGGCCGAGCGGATCGACCTCTACGCCGAGCGGCTCGCGGCGCTCCTGCCGTCGGAAGGGCGGTTGCTCAACCACGGGATCGCCCGTCTCCGCCACAGCGATCCCGAGGCCGGACCGTTCTCGGAGCGCTACGTCTTCCCCGACGCCGACCCGCTTCACCTCTCGCGGGTGCTGCTCGCGCTCGAGCGAGCCGGCTTCGTGACCGAGCACGTCGAAGGCTTCGCCCCCGACTACGCGGAGACGTTGCGGCACTGGGCCCGCCGCCTCGACGAGAACCGCGAGCGGGCGGTCGAGCTCGCCGGACCGGAGCGCGTCCGCGTCTGGCGCCTCTATCTGCGGGCGGCGCGGAACGGCTTCGAGAGCGGCTTCACCTCGATCTACCAGGTCCGCGCCCGGCTGGCGTAGGCATTCGCTGCTCGCTTCGGCCTCGCCGGTGCCCCGCGCCCCACCCGGGCGACGAGCTGCAACTTGTCCCCGCCAGAGCAGGGCAGATTGCAGTTCAGTGACGGTCACTCCGGGACTCAAGTGCAGAAAAGGTCCCCCACAGGGACCAAATCTGCAGTTCACATCCCGACTGAGCCCGCGAGCGCGCGCTCAGCGCGCGATCCGGCGAGAAAGCCGACATGCGCCCCCGGACGGACCGGCGGAGGTCCGCGCCCGGCTGGCCTGAGCCGGCGCCTACTTCGGGCGGCTGCTCAGGTTCCGGTAGCCGTCGTCGGTGACGACGACGAGGTCCTCGATCCGCACCCCGAACTCGCCGGGCAAGTAGATCCCCGGCTCGACGGTGACGACGTCGCCGGCGAGCAGCGTGTCGTCGGAGCGCATCGACAGCCGCGGTGGCTCGTGGACCTCGACTCCGACACCGTGGCCGAGTCCGTGCCCGAACCGCTCGCCGTGCCCGCCCTCGGTGATCACCTCGCGAGCGACGGCGTCGACGGCGCGGCCGCGGGCGCCGGCGCGAATCGCGTCGAGGGCGGCGGTCTGAGCAGCCAGGACGAGGTCGTAGACCTGCCGGTGGGCCGGATCGGGTTCGCCCTCGACGAGCGTCCGGGTGCAGTCGGAGCAGTAGCCGTCGAGGATCGCCCCCATGTCGATCGTCACGTACTCGCCGGCCTCGATCACCCGATCGCCAGGGGTCGCGTGCGGCAGCGCCCCGTTCGCGCCGGTGGCGACGATCGACGGGAACGCCGGGTCCTCGGCGCCGAGCTCGCGCATCCGCTGCTCGGCGGCGAGCGCGACGTCTCGCTCGGTCCGCCCGGCGAGGCCACGCTCCTCGATCCAGGCGTAGACCTCGTCGGTCAGCGCCGATGCCGCCGCGATCGCCTCGATCTCGGCCTCGTCCTTGACCCGGCGCAGGTCGGTCAGGAGGTCCTCGCCGGCGACGAGCTCGACTCCCTCGCCGAGCTTCTCGCCGAGCTTGCGGTGCGTTTCGAGGCTCGTCTTCGCGGCGACGATGCCGACCCGGCCGCTCAGCAACCCGGCGACCGCGGCGAGCATGTCGGCGGTCGCGTCGACGACCTCGAACGAGTCGGGGACCGTCTCGGCGGCCATCGCCGTGTAGCGGAAGTCGGTAACGAATCCGCGGACCTCGGGGCCGATCACGGCCAGGCCACTGCTGCCGCCGAAGCCGGTCAGCCAGGCGATGTCGGCCATCTGGTCGCGGCCGGAGTCGCCGGGGCGGACGAGGTCGCCGACGATCACCGACTCGAGGCCCGCCTCCGCGACCGCTGCAGCGAGCCGCTCGGCGCGGCTCTCGGGCACGCTCATACCCCGAGCTCCCGAGCGAGCACCTGCAGGCCCTCGCGATATCCCTCGATCCCCTTGCCGGAGATCTTCGCGGCGACGAGCCCGTCGAAGACGGAGATCGCCCGCCAGTCGTCGCGGTCGTCGACGTCGCTGATGTGGACCTCGACCGCCGGCTTGCCGGCGACCTCGAGCGCGTCGCGGATCGCCCACGAGTAGTGCGTCCACGCCCCGGCGTTGACGAGGACGGCGTCGGCGGTCCCGGGGACGCGGTGCATGTATTCGCAGAACTCGCCCTCGTGGTTGGTCTGGAAGAAGGAGGCTTCGAGATCGAGCTCGCGGGCGTAGCCGTGGATCCGGTACTCGAGCTGCGCGAGCGTCTCGGTCCCGTAGATCTCGGGGTCGCGGCGCCCGAGCGTGTCGAGGTTGACGCCGTGCATCACCGCCACCCGGTTGTGGGCACTGCTCATCCGCTCATCTCCTCGACCACGCGACCGAGGCTATCGGCCTCGATCCGCTGCCCGAAGCGCACCGATCCGGGCTCGGTGACGGTCACGAAACCGATCCCCTCGGCCGTCTGCTTCTTGTCGCGGCCGATCGCGTCGAGGACGGCGTCGGGCTCGATCCCCGGGTCCATCACGACCGGCAGCCCGGCGCGCTCGAGCAGGGCCGCGACCTCGGTCTCGAGCTCGCCAGCGCCGGAGAGACGGAGCGCCGCGACAAGACCGATCGCAATCGCCTCGCCATGGCGATAGCGCCCGTAGCCGCTCGCCGCCTCGATCCCGTGGCCGACCGTGTGACCGAGGTTGAGCACCGCCCGCAGCCCCGCGTCGTGCTCGTCGGCGGCGACGACGTCGAGCTTCGTCCTCGCGCAGTCGAAGACGAGCGGGGCGACCGTCGCGGCGTCGATCGGGTCGAGCGCCCGGACCCGGTCCCAGAGCGGGCCGCCGGCGATCAGCGCCGTCTTCACGACCTCGGCGAAGCCGGCCGCCAGCTCGGCGTCAGGAAGGGTGGCGAGCGCGGCGGGGTCGGTCAGCACGGCGGCCGGCTGGTGGAAGGCGCCGACGTAGTTCTTGCCCTCGGGCAGGTCCACCCCGGTCTTGCCGCCGTAGGCGGAGTCGACCTGGGCGACGAGGGTCGTCGGCACCTGGACGACCGGGATGCCGCGCTGGTAGACCGCGGCGCAGAAGCCGACGAGATCGCCGGCAACGCCGCCGCCGAAGGCGCAGAGCGCGTCGTCGCGGCGGACGCCGGTGCGGGCGAGCTCGCGGAGCAGCGAGTCGGCGGCGGCGAGGCTCTTCGACTGCTCGCCGCCGGCGACCTCGATCGGGCCCTCGCCCTCGACGGCCGGGATCAGCTCGCCGACGGCCGCGAGCGCATCGCGGTCGGCGAGACCGAACAGGCGGGTTCCCGGTCGCAGGGCGGCGGGCGCCTCGTCGAGCAGCTTCGTCGCCCCCGGTCCGACCAGCGCGGGACGCTCTCCCGACCGCGATCGCGACCAGTACATGCGCACGCCGGGGGCGCCGCGGAGCAGGTCGAGCCACGGCGCCGCGGCGGCGCCGGTCCGCTCGCCGCCGTCGGGGAGGACGACCCGCGCGCACTCCTCGTAGAGCGGCAGGCGGGCGCGGTAGCGGCGCTGGAAGCCGTCGCGGTCGCGCGCCAGCGGCCGGTCGCTGCCGCTGCAGCGCTCCCAGGCGATCTGCTCCTCGACCCGGCACCAGGCGGTGACGTGGCCGGCAAGCGCCGCGCGGACCCGCTCGCTCTCAACCGCGCCGCCGCCGAGGGCGACGACGGCGCCCGGCCTTGCGATCGCCTCGAGCACGACCCGCTCCTCGAGCTCGCGGAACGCGTCCTCGCCGCGTTCGCGGAAGAAACCGGCGATCGAGCCGCCGGGGATCTCGGCCGCGACGAGGTGATCGGTGTCGACGTATTCGGCGCCGAGGACTCCCGCGGCCGCGCGGGCAGCCGACGACTTGCCGGCCCCCATGAAGCCGACGAAGACGATCGAGGCGGACTCAGCCGTCAATGCGCTGGCGATAGGCGTCGATCGCGGCACGGACGTCGTCGATGTGGTCGCCGCCGAACTTCTCGCGGTAGGCGCGGGCGACGGTCAGCGCCAGCATCGCCTCGCCGACGACGCCGGCGGCCGGCACGACCGTCGAGTCGGTCCGCTCCTTGTGAGCCGCCTGCGGCTCCTTCGTGTGGACGTCGACCGAGCGCAGCGGCTTGGTCAGGGTCGAGATCGGCTTGATCGCAACCTGGACGATCAGGGTCTCGCCGTTCGTCATCCCGCCCTCGAGGCCGCCGGCGCGGTTCGTCTCGCGGTAGTAGCCGCGGCCGGGCTCGTGGAAGATCTCGTCGTGGGCCTCCGATCCCGGGCTCGCCGCCACCTCCCAGGCGGGACCGATGCTGACGCCCTTGACCGACTGGATCGAGACCATCGCCTGCGCGATCCGGCCGTCGAGCCGATCCGACCAGGAGACGTAGGAGCCGAGCCCCGGTACGAGCCCCCAGGCGCGCGCCTCGAACGTCCCGCCGAGGCTCTCGTTCTCCTTCCGGAGCCGGTCGATCTCGGCGATCATCGCCGCCGACGCCGCCGGGTCGAGGCAGCGGACCGGATCGTCGTCGACGGCGTCGAAGTCGGCGGGCCCGAGATCCGCGGGCGCCGGAGCGTCGACGCCGGCGATCCGGGTCACGTGGCTTCTGATCGTCACCCCGACCGCCGCCAGGAACTGCCGGGCGAGGGCGCCGGCGGCGACGCGCGCCGCGGTCTCGCGGGCGCTGGCTCGCTCGAGGACGTCGCGGGCGTCGTCGAAGCCGTACTTGAGGAGCCCTGGGAGGTCCGCGTGGCCGGGACGTGGCAGATGGACCTGCTTGACGCCCTCGCCGCTCTCCCACGGTCCCATCCGCTCGACCCAGTTCTCGTAGTCGCGATTGGCGACGAGCAGCGCGATCGGGCTGCCGAGAGTCCGGCCGTGGCGGACGCCGGAGCGGACCTCGGCGCTGTCCTTCTCGATCTTCATCCGGCCGCCGCGGCCGTGGCCGAGCTGGCGGCGCGCCATGTCGCGGTCGAGCGCCTCGCGGTCGAGCTCGAGGCCCGCGGGCATGCCCTCGACGATCGTCGTCAGTCCCGGGCCATGGGACTCACCGGCTGTCACGAAGTCGAAGCGGGCCATCGGCGCTGAACGTTAGTGGCGCAACGACGAGCGCCGCCGGCCGCCGCCTGGTCGTTCAGCCGTTCTTGCCGCTGTCGCGCTTGACCGGCACGGTCGTCCGGTTGATCGCGAGGAGCTGGAGACGGTAGGTCTCCTGCTTGTCGCCGTAGACGAAGGTCTGCAGGTCGCCCTTCTCCATCAGCAGGTACTGGCAGTCGTTCCGGCCCGGGTCGCAGTTGCCGTCGCCGCTGCTCTTGGTGACGTCGGCGGAGACGACGAAGGCCGCGTGGGTGCCGTCGCGGTCACCTTCGACGAACTGGACCACGGGTCGCTTGTCGCCGGGCAGGAACTGCAGCGACTCGACGTCCCTGAGCACCTTCGTCTTCCCGGCGCGACCGACGCGGACGTCGATCGTCGTCTTGACGACCCGCTCCTCGGGCGGCTTCTGCCCGTGGTCGCCGCCGGAGTTGCCCGGGCTCGACGGCGGCGTGCTCGCCCCGGTGTCGGTCGAACTGCCGGTGTCGGTCGTCGGCGAGGACGTCGCGGTGTCCGGGGTCGAGCCGAGGGTGGTCGAGCCGCCGCTCGGGGAGGAGCCGCCGGTGTCCTGGAGGTTGCCGGCGCCGCCCTGGGCCGTCTTCGAGCCGGTCATCTGCTGCTTGAAAGGATCGCGGCTCTGGAACTCGTCGAGCCGCTTGCGGTAGTCGCGAAGGCCGGGGACGTCGGCGAGGACGACCGGAGAGAGCGGGTCCGCCCCGCCGGCGCCCGCCTCGCTCGTCGCGGCCGGCGCCGACGGGGAGACCGGATCGGATCCACCGCCGCCAAGCAGGAACGGGACCGCGACGATCGCCACGGCGAGCGCGATCACGACCGGCAGCAGGCGCCTGTCGCGGAGGTCGCGGTAGAGGTCGCGGAGCATGTCGCCTCCCTTGCTCACGGCGACACCGCCGCGGTCGGGGCCGGGGCCGACGTCGCGGTGTCGCTGACCGGCACGGGGGCATCGGGAGAGCCGACGGGCGCCGGGCCGGCCGGGGTCGCCCCGGCGGCCATCCCCTGATCGGCGGGGACCATGTAGGTCGTCACGGCGATCTCGGCGGCGACGCTCGGGAAGCCCTTGACCGGATCGGCCGACATCGCGAAGCCGTCGACGGTCATCAGCCGGCCGTGGGCGATCGGGTCGGTCCCGGCGTCGTTGACCTTGACGCGGTTGTCGAGGTCGCTGAACAGGCCGGCCATGTCGAAGAAGCCGCCGTGGTAGGTGAGCGTGTACGGCGTCACCGGCAGCCCCGCGGGCCCGACGGTGGCACCGAGCGGCAGCGTTGCCGCCGATGCCTCGGTCGGCGCACTGGTGGTCGTGGTCGAGGTCTCGGTCGTGGTCGAGTCGGTCGACGTGGACGACGAGTCGGTGCCGCTCGCCGGCGGAGCGGGAGCGCTCGTCGTCGCGCCGGCGGCATCCTCGCTGACCGCGAAGGACTGGAAGTCGAGGTCGTTATCGGTACCCATCGCGTCGAGGTCGTGGATCAGCGTCGCCTGGTCGTCGTCCTCGGGAACGGCGGTGCCGAGCTTGACCATGTCCGCGTAGTTCTTGGCGAACGACGAGCGCGCCGCCTCGGCGGTGCTGATCGCGGTCTCCGAGGTCTGGATCTCGGCGGAGAGCGAATCGGCCTTGTCCTGGAGCTCGCCGGCCTCGCGCTGCTTCGGCGCGAGCACGAGCAGGTAGAAGCCGATCGCGAGCGCGATCAGCGGCAGGACGATCAGGATGGTGCGGTCGGAGCTCTTCACGGTCAGCCTCCCGACGGGATCAGGTTGGTGGCCTGGTCGGTCTTCGCGCCGGCCTTGTCGACGTCGGAGCGGGCCTGCTGGTTCTGCGTCTCGACCTGGCTGACCCCGCCGTCCCCGGTGGTCGAGGTGGTGTCGGTCGTGTCGGTCGTCTCCGTCGTCGTGGTCGTCTCGGTCGTCGTCGATCCCGTCGAGCCGGACGCGACGACGACGCCGTCGAACGCGGCGACGAGGTTGAACTGGGGGATGCTCGGCCGGGTCTGGCAGCTGCCGGTGCTCGAGCCCGACGAGGTATCGCCCTTCGAGGCGTTGGCGGCGGTGACGCGGGTCACGCCGTCGATGTCCCGCATCGCCGCCACGAGGCGGGCGATGTCGTCTTGGCTTCGGCCGCAGCCGGCGAGCACGAGTGCGGGTCCCTCGATCGAGTCGCGGAGCCCGCCGTCGTCGGATCCCGAATCCTCGAGCTGGACGTCCGGCGACACGGTGCCGGTGAGGTTGGTCAGCCAGACGTGCCGCGGGATGACCCGCGAGAGCTCCTCGAGGACCCGCTCCCAGTCGAAGCGGCTGGTCGCCAACTGGGCGACCGTCTCGACCCGGGCGTCGCGGATGCCCTGGAAGGTCGTGTAGGTCGAGAGGCTCTCGGCGCGGGCGGAAGTCTCGGCGGCCTTGACCTCGAGCGCTGCGACCTCGTCCTCCTTGTCGCTGACCTTCTTGCCGAAGACGACCGTGGCGGTGACACCGATCAGGAGCAGGGCGAGGGCCGCGACGACGATGTAGGAGAGGGCGCCGGTCCGCGCCGGCGTACCGGCGCCGCGGCGCTCCTCGGGCGGGATCAGGTTGACGGGGCGCATCGGTCAGGAATCCAATCCGAGGCCGAAGGGAAGCGTCAGGCGGGCGGCGTCGGGAGCGTCGAGGTCGGCGAGCGCAGTCGGACGACCGATCCGCATCGCGTGCCCGAGCTCGCCGGCGATGGCCTCGGGGAGGCCGGGGACGGCGCTGCCGGCGCCGCAGAAGACGATCTCCTCGACTGCGACGGCCCCATCCTGGGTGCCGTAGTAGTCGAGCGAGAGGCGGAGCTCGTCGGCGAGCTTGCGGACGCCCTCCTCGAGCGCCTCGCGAGCGGCGGCGATGATCTCGGGATCGCCGTCGATCTCCTCGGGCGAATCGACGAGGCCGACGTGACGGAGCCACTGCCGGGAGTGCTCGAGGGTCAGCTCGCGGCGCTCCGAGAGTCGCTGTGCGATCCCCTCCATCCCGAACGTCGAGATCCGGGTGAACAGGCAGGTCGATCCGCTCGCGACGGCCAGGTTGGTGACGTCGCCGAGCGCGCAGAAGAGCCGGGCCGGGGGCATCGGGATCGCGGTCTCGCCCTCGCCGCCGGCAGCCGCCATCCGCTCCTCGTAGCTGACCTCGGGAGTGGACGGGCCGATCGCGGGAAGCTCGGGCGCGAGCGCACGGATCATCGCGAAGGCAGCGACGTCGATCCCGACCGGCTTCAGACCGGCGGTGCGGATCGCTTCGACGAACCCGCCGACAGTCTCGCGGCGGGCGGCGACGAGGACGACCTGCATCTGCCCGGAGGCCGAGGTCGACGCGTCGGCGTCGAGGATCTGCCAGTCGAGGACCGCGTTGTCGAGCGGCATCGCGATCTGGTCGGCGGCCTGGAAGCGGATCGCGGTCTCGAGCTCGGAGTCGTCCTCGATCCGCGGCATCGTCATCGTCCGCACCATCACCTTCTGGCTGGCGAGGCCGACGCGGACGGCACGGGAAAGCTTGTTCTCGGCGAACATCTCCTTGAGAGCGGCGCCGAGAGCATCGGGGTCGGTGACCTCGCCCTCACGCGTCACCCCCGGCGCGAGCCCGGCGATCGCGGTGCGGCCGAGCTTGACGCCGCCGTTGGTCGTCACCTCGGTTGCAGCGACGCTGCCGGCCTCGATGTCGAGCCCGACGACCGTTTGTGCTCTTGATGCAGAAGGGATGCGCAAGGCTCGTCCTCAGGGGACTTGTCGGCGGACGGGCCCGAGCGCTTGAATCCGGTCGGTCAGCCGGGAAAGAACGTGTCGGTGTACCAGTCGACGATGTCCGGTCCGACGAAGATCGCGATGAGCCCGCCGAGCGCCAGGAACGGCCCGAACGGGACGGCCTGCTTGCGCGCCTCCGCCCCCCGCGAGGCGATCAGCGCGAGCCCGAACAGCGCCCCGGCCGCGAACCCGATCAGCAGCGCCGGCGCCACCGCCTTGCCGAGGTAGAGGCCCATCACGCCGGCGAGCTTGACGTCGCCCATCCCCATCCCGCGCGGGTAGACGATCGCGATCAGGAACATCACCGCGAAGGCGATCGCCGCCGCGATCGCGTGCTCGGCGAGCGCGTCGCGGTCGCCGGCGACGAGCAGCCCGACGGCGACCAGCGCCGCGACGATCAGGACCTTGTTGGGGATCACGCGGTGCTCGAGGTCGGTCAGCGTGATCGTCGCCAGCGTCGCCGCCAGGCAGGCGCCGAGCGCGATCTCGCTCCCGTCGTCGGAGTAGCGGAGCAGGATCGCGACGAAGACGGCCGCAAGCCCGGCCTCGAGCAGCGGATAGGTCGCCGGCACCTTCGCGTCGCAGTGGCGGCAGCGGCCGCGGAGGGCGAGGTAGGAGAAGAGCGGGACGTTGTCGTAGGCGGCGATCTGGGTGCCGCAGCTCGGGCAACGCGACCGCGGCGCGACGATCGACTCGCCGAGCGGCACGCGGTGGGCGACGACGCTCAGAAAGCTCCCCGCGATCAACCCGAGCAGGGCCATGAAGACGATCTCGGCGGCCACGGATGCGCTTTCTGTGCGGGTCGGGGCGTTCCTGCTAGATCGGTGGTCAGCCGATCGGCGTCGTCGTCTCGACCTCGAGACGGCTGTCGAAGCGCACCGTGTCGTACTGGAACTGGAACTGGTTCGACGCCCCGCCCTGCTTGTCGAGGCCGATCACGACGCCGATCCGCTTGTAGTCCTTCGGGAACGTCGAGCTGAGGACCGGGATCGTGCTCGGGGTGAACTGCATCGGGATCGTCAGCTCCTCCCAGTCGCCGCTGGCCCAGTTCGGCTTCGAGACCGACCCGGCGGCGAGCGGGACGTCGGTCGTGGCCGGCACCGTCGTCGTCGCGTCCGCGTATCTCTGCGTCCGCACGAAGACGACCACGCAGAGTTTCCCGGAGACCTGGACGTCGTTGATGGTCCGCGTGAACAGCTTCAGGGTCGTGCCGCCCTTGAGCACGTAGGAGCCGTTCTTGTTGACCGGCTGGGAGACCCAGAAGTGCTCCTGGTTGGCGGGACGCGACGCCGGAAGCAGGTTGCATCCGTCCGCCGCCGGCAGGTCGAGCTGCAGGCCGACGTCTGCGTCGGGCGGGGTCGGCTCGA
>Ga0207688_10001391_pt1 | contig 12580 bp, 9 predicted proteins | sample KBSMiscanthusM4_FD_184296 | JGI IMG/M metagenome (GOLD analysis project Ga0207688, IMG submission 184296) | Miscanthus rhizosphere microbial communities from Kellogg Biological Station, Michigan, USA - M4 (SPAdes) (version 2) | ecosystem: Host-associated > Plants > Roots > Rhizosphere ...
CTGAGACAGCGAACACCGCTCCGTCGGCGACCTGATCGAAACCATCGTCGAACACCTTGTCGCCCAACGGCTCCGCGGTCGCCGGCCAGTCGGCTGATGCGCCGGTCGGAATGCCGGTGGCGTCGAGAATCAGGTGGCGCATCTGCACCATCTCGATGTGCCATTCGGGTCTCGGCACGCCGGGAAGCTGCAGGTATGGGTGATATCCGTACACCAGCGGCACCGCCACGTCGGATGTCGGCTTAACGGTGGTGCTGACGGTCAGCGTGCGATCGGAGAGCTCGACGGTCAACTCGATCAGATGCGGGAATGGGAAACTCCCGCGCAGTTCCTCGTGTGCTCCGAAATCCAATTCGGCCGTGAGTTCTTGGTCGGAGACCTGCTGTGCTCGCCATCCGGGAAAGGCCGCGAGCAAGCCGTGGATGGGCAGTCCGTTGTTGTCCGGGCGCACCCCGTAGGCGTCCCGGGCAAGCGTGATCGTCTGACCGTCGACGTCATATGTTCTGGCGCTCAATCGGTTTGCCCACGGATAGAGCAGGGGGATGCCCATCGTCTTGCCTGCCGACACGTAGGCGTCCAGGCCTCGCCGCTGCCCGAGCAGTTCGGTACCGCCGTCGGACAGCGACGCGGCAATCATGCCTGCACCGGGCACATACACCGCAGACAGCGCGGACGACGGGTCGCGCAGTGTGACCGGCGTCAGGTCAGTCATTCGTCGGTCAGCTCAGCTTGATCCGGAACTGCGCAACCGCGGACTCACCGGGATTGACCACCCGGTAGCCGCCGCGGCGCAGCGAGTCAGTCGGCGCGGCCATCGGCTCGAAACACACCACATCGTCGTCGCCGGGCGCGAACACCTGCGCGGCGGTATAACCTTTATCGAAATGCACCTCGATGCGACGGTTGCCGCCCGAGACCGCGAACACCGAACCTTCCGGAACGTCGTCGTATCCGTTGTCTAAGAACTTGTCGCCCAACGTTTCTGTGGTCGCCTCGTGGGCTTCCATGGCACCGGTCGGGATACCCCACGCGTTGACTGGACGGAACCGCATGGCCGGTGTCTCGATCCGCCATTGCGCCCGCGGCGCATCTGGCAGCTGTAGGTACGGGTGAAAGCCGAAGCACAGCGGGACGCGCGCACCGGTCGTCGCCGTCACCGTGGTCTTCACGGTGAGCGTGCGGTCCGCGAGTGTGACGTCCAGCTCCACCAGGTGCGGGAACGGGAAGCAGGCCAGCAGCCCTGGGCGTGCCGCGAAATCCAGTTCGGCGGTCAGCTGCGATTCCAGCTGCGTGGTCACATGCCAGTGAGGGTAACCGGCCAACGTGCCGTGGATCGGCACCCCGTGCTGGTCGGTGCGCACGCCACCGGTGCCCGGAGTCAGGGTGACGACGGCGCCCTCGACGCCATAACCGTTGCTGCTCAACCGGTTCGCCCAGGGATACAGGATCGGGATGCCCATCGTGCGGTGAGTGGATACGTACGCCTGCAGACCGCGGCGCTGGCCGAGTAGTTCCACGCCGTCGTCAGAGAGCGACGTGCCGATCATGCCGGCGTTGGGGACGTAGGTCGCTGTGAGCGATGACGAAGGGTCATGCAGCGTGACGGTCTCAAACTCGGGCATGGTTGACGATCCTGCCACGGCTAGCTCGCGAGGGGATCGTGTTGTATGCGCTCGACGGGTGCGCCTTTTGCGATCAGCGCCGCCTTGGTGGCCTCGACCATTTTCGGGCCACCACAGATCAGGATCTGCCGATCTCCCCAGCCGCCATAGCGGGTCACCACGTCGGGCAGCACGCCCGTCTGCCGCACATGCAGGCCACGGGGTGGCTCGACATCGGGGTATTCGGCGGCCCACGGCGGATCGGTGTTGTACTCCGAGACCGGCGTCACAGACAGCCACGGGTTCGTCGACGCGATCTGCCACAGTGTGTGCAGGTCGTAGAGCTCACTGGGATAGCGGGCGCCGAAGAACAAGTGCACGCGCGGGTTCTCGCCGTAGCGGGTGAGGTCCATGATCAGCGTGCGCAGCGGCGCCAGACCGGTACTGCCCGCGATCATCAACACGTCGCCGCCGTCACGGTCGACATGCATGCCGCCGTGCGGGTTGGACAACCGCCACCGGTCGCCGGGCTTGGTCTCGCCGACGATCGCGGTGCTGACCATGCCGCCGGTGACCGACCGGATGTGGAACTCGACGGCTCCGCCGCGGTCGGCGGGGATAGCGGGGCTCAGGTACCGCCACCTCCGCGGCCACTGCGGCACCTGGACCGTGACGTACTGGCCGGGGTAGTAGTACAGCGGCTGATCCAGCTGCAGCCGGACCACGGAGACGTCGCGCGTTATCCGCATGTGTTCGATCACCGTGCCGTCGCGGTACGGCGGACCCTTCTCGGCGTCCGCGGCGCCACGCATCACCCCAACGATCAGCGCGACCGCGTCGTGGGCCGCCTCGGCGAGCTTGTCGTCCCAGCTCTCGATCAGGTGACTGTGCAGCGTGGTGAGCAGCGCATCCTGCATGCTGTCGTAATGCCGTTGCGTGACACCGTATTTGCGGTGGTCGCGACCGAGCTGAGCGAGGAACGCCACCGGCTCCTGGGCCCGCTGAGCGATCAACTCGGAGAACAACCACGTCATCGCCTTCGCGAACGCGGCGCGCTGGTCACCCATGTCCGGCGGGAACAGGTCGCGGGCCGAGATGTCGATGGCGAACCAGCGGGTGTAGAACCTGCGGATAACCTCGTCGGACCCCAACGCAGGATCGACCGCGTCGCGCAGCATGCGCAGCGCGTCACGGTCGTCGAGTCCCACGCCGCCCGAGTTTAGGCGGGCGCAGACCTACCCTGGCGAACAGCGGCGATGACGATCAGCGCGACACCGGCGATCGCCCAGCACGTCAGCACCGCGATCGCGGTCGTCGCTCCGCCACCGTCGAAAAATGCGGTCGATCGCAGCAACGTCGCGTTGGCGCCCTGCGGCAACCACTGACCGAGGGTGCCCCAGCCGGTTGGCAGCATCTCCGGTGCGCTGCTGAGGCCGGACAGCGGGTTGCCCAGCAGCAACGCAAGCAGCGCGCCGATGGCAAGGCCGAAGCGGCCGAACAGCGAACCAAGACCCAACATCGACAGCCCAGCGGCCAGCAGCCCGAGGGTGAGCCCGGCCGCGACGCCCCAGACGTTCCGGTCGATGGAGCCGAACACGTAGCGCATCAGCGCGGCGATGCCCGTGCCCGCCACCGCGGCGAACACCACCGCGGCGGTGAAGCGCGTCCACACCTCGCGCTTGAAGAGCAAGACGAGCGCGACCGCGGGCAGCAAGCCCGCCAGGGTGATCGGCAGCGCCGAAGCTACCAGGCCGGCGCCGCGCGGGTCGTCGGCGGTCGGGGGAGCGAGGTCCTCGGTGCGCAGCGGCAGGCCGGTCTGCTGGGAGATGCCGTTGCCGAGCTGGGTCAGCATCTGCGCGACCATCGGGCTGCCGCCGGTGGCGATGAGTAGAGTGCGGCCTTCCGGAGTCGCTTGGCCGGCGACGTTGTGACCAGCTCCGAAGGAGATGCCGCCGTAGACATCCCGGTTGCGGATCGCGTCGCGCAGTGCCGCCTCGCCGGGATAGTAGGTGATCCTGAACGCGCCAGGAGCGTGCTGTTCGAGGATGTCGGCGACTCCCCTGCCCAAGGGTGGGGTCCCCGGCTCGCTCCCGGCGGCCATCGGCCCGGCCGCGCCGATCGGGACGTCGTGCGGCTTGGAGCGGGCCGCAGGCAGCGCGAACGCAATCGCCACGATCGCGAGCACGACGGTGAGCACGACGATGATCCCGGTGGCGCGGATCGCCGCGGGTGGTTCATGGACGGGCGACGCGTGGCGGGTGTGCCGTACAACAGGCGAACCCAACGAGGTCCCAGTCATGATGGAAGCCTTTTCATCCGATGTTGAATTAATCGCTCCGTTGTGAGCCTAATACCGCGCGACCATCATTTCAACAGTCATTGAAATGATACTGTCGACATGTGCCGTCACCAGCCAAGACGACCAAGCGCAGGGGCCGACGCCAGGGCGAACCGGTGTCCCGTGACACGGTGCTGTCGGCGGCGAAGCAGCGGTTCGCGACCGAGGGCTACGAGAAGACCACGCTGCGCGCGATCGCCCAGGACGCGTACGTCGACCCGTCGATGGTGCTCTACCTGTTCGGGTCGAAAGAGGAGCTGTTTCGCGAGTCGCTGCGCCTGATCATCGACCCCGAGGTGTTGGTCGCGGCGCTGACCGGCGCTGCCGACGACGATCCCCACATCGGCACCCGGATGGTTCGCACGTATCTGCGAATCTGGGAGACACCCGACACCGCCGCGAGCATGCGGGTGATGCTGCAGTCGGCCACGTCGAACTCCGACGCCCAGGACGCGTTCCGCGGCTTCATGCAGAACTACGTGCTGACCGCGGTGTCCGGCGTGCTGGGTGGAGGCGACGAGGCCCGGCTGCGGGCGATGCTGGCGGCGGGCACCCTGGTCGGTACGGCGATGCTCCGCTACATCATTCAGGTGCCGCCGCTGGCAACGCTGTCGGCCGACGAAGTGGTGAAGCTGATCGCGCCGGCGGTGACGCGTTATCTGGTCGCACCCGCCGACGAGCTGGGCCTTCCTGAGCTATAACCCGTGAATTCCTTTGTACAGCACGAGAAGACCGATCACGATCAGGATGCCCGCGACGAGAGTGGCGTGCTGACGCTCCATCCAGTCCTTGAGCCGCCGCAGCGGTTCGTCCAGACGGTCGCCCGAAACTGCATACGCCAGAATGGGAATCGCTACGGTCGAGCCGGCGAACGCCACGTACCAGGCCTCTGCTATCCATGCGCCGGTCGTCCCCAACCCGGCGGTGCCGATCGCTAAACCCGCTGCGGCGCAGATGAATAGCACTTTGGGGTTGACGACTGTCAGCGCCACTCCTGCCAGGGCGGCCCTGGCGGGGGTGAGCTTGCCCAGACTCTGCATCCAGCCAGGGGTATGCTCGGAACGCTTGCGGGTCAGCCATCGGTAGATGCCGAACGCGATCAGCGCGGCGCCTACGACGATGCGCAGCCACGACGCCCAACCCGGTGGCTTGCTGAGGCCACCCAACAGGTTTGACACCTCCAGAAAAATCGCGGTCAGCGCCGTCAGGCCAACAAGCCAGCCGGCGAGGAACGCCAGGCCCGTCGGCCGGGGTCGCGGCGTGTGCAGCACCAGCACCGCCGGGATGATGGACAGCGGCGAGAGCGCAACGACCAACGCCAGCGGGATGAGTTCGGTGAGCACGCGATCAATCGTCCCCGAGATCCGACGCCCGCCTACACCGAACGGCCGGCGTGATACCGGCAGGCCTTCCAGTCGGCGCCGTCGCGGAGGAAGTCGATGTCGAGCGTCTTGGCGTCGCTACGGTTGGCCGCGAGGAATCGGACGTTGGCGACGGCGTCATCACCCGTCACATCGACCGAGTTGACCGTGATCTGTGTCGGGCCGTCGGACTTTCTGCTCTCGTACCAGCCTGCTTTGTAGCCGTCAGCGCGCAGCATGTCCTCGCATACGTGCGCGGCGAACGCCGCGAAATCGGATCGGTTGTATGAGCCGTTCATCCCGTTGAGCACCGCGCGCACTTGGTCTGCGTCCGTTGCCGTCGGCGTCGACCCCTTTGAGAACACGATCAACACCGCGACGATGGGTAGAGCAGCGACCAACGCACCGGAGACGAGGAGTCCGGGACGGGCGTTGATAGGCATCAGCTCACGATCGCCGATGACCGCCCGTGCGGACGCCCGACGCGCCGGATACAAAAAACATAGACTTGAGCGGAACAGACTCAACCTTGACGACGTTGGATATCGCGACAAGCATTTTGCCCAGCCCTTTCAAGACTGATCGGAGTAGTCGTGGACTCGTTCAACCCGACGACCAAGACCCAGGCGGCGCTGACTGCGTCCCTGCAGGCGGCGACCGCCGCAGGCAACCCGCAGATCACGCCCGCCCACCTGTTGATGGCACTGCTCACGCAGAACGATGGCATTGCCGCCCCACTCCTTGAGGCCGTCGGCGTCGAACCTGCAACTATCCGCACCGAGACGCAGCGGCTCCTCGACCGGCTGCCCAGGGCCAGCGGCGCGGCCTCTCAGCCGCAACTGAGCCCACAGTCGCTGGCCGCGATCACGGCCGCCCAGAACCTCGCCACCGAGATGGACGACGAGTACGTCTCGACCGAGCACTTGATGGTCGGCCTGGCCACCGGAGACAGTGACACGGCCAAGCTGCTGACCGGGCACGGCGCCTCCCCGCAGGCGCTGCGCGAGGCGTTCGTCAAGGTCCGCGGCAGCGCCAGGGTGACCAGCCCCGACCCCGAGGGTAGCTATCAGGCGCTGGAGAAGTACTCCACCGACCTGACCGAACGTGCCCGGGAGGGCAAGCTCGACCCAGTCATCGGGCGCGACAACGAGATTCGTCGCGTCGTGCAGGTGCTCTCCCGTCGCACCAAGAACAACCCGGTGCTGATCGGCGAGCCCGGCGTCGGCAAGACCGCGATCGTGGAGGGCCTGGCCCAGCGCATCGTGGCGGGAGACGTTCCGGAAAGCCTGCGCGACAAGACCGTCGTCTCGCTCGACCTCGGTTCGATGGTCGCCGGGTCGAAGTACCGCGGTGAGTTCGAGGAGCGGCTCAAGGCCGTGCTCGACGACATCAAGAACTCGGCGGGCCAGATCATCACGTTCATCGACGAGCTGCACACCATCGTCGGCGCAGGCGCGACCGGCGAGTCCTCGATGGACGCCGGCAACATGATCAAGCCGATGCTGGCGCGCGGCGAGCTGCGCTTGGTGGGCGCCACCACGCTCGACGAGTACCGCAAGTACATCGAGAAGGACGCCGCGCTGGAGCGACGCTTCCAGCAGGTTTTCGTCGGTGAGCCGTCGGTGGAGGACACCGTCGGCATCCTGCGCGGACTCAAGGACCGCTACGAGGTGCACCACGGCGTGCGCATCACCGACTCCGCGCTGGTCGCCGCGGCCACGCTGTCCGATCGCTACATCACCAGTCGTTTCCTGCCGGACAAGGCCATCGACCTGGTCGACGAGGCCGCGTCGCGGCTGAGGATGGAGATCGACTCGCGGCCCGTCGAGATCGACGAGGTCGAGCGGCTGGTGCGTCGACTCGAGATCGAGGAGATGGCGCTGGCCAAGGAGGAGGACGCCGCGTCGGCGGAGCGGCTGGAAAAGCTGCGCGCCGAGCTGGCCGACCAGAAGGAGAAGCTGGCCGAGTTGACCACCCGCTGGCAGAACGAGAAGAACGCCATCGATGTGGTCCGCGAGCTCAAGGAGCAGCTGGAGACGCTGCGCGGCGAGGCCGACCGGGCCGAGCGCGACGGCAACCTGGAGAAGGCGTCCGAGCTGCGTTACGGCCGCATTCCCGAGCTGGAAAAGAAGCTCGATGCGGCTGTGCCGCAGGCCGAGGCCCGCGAGGGCGTCATGCTGAAGGAGGAGGTCGGGCCCGACGACATCGCTGACGTGGTGTCGGCGTGGACCGGCATTCCCGCAGGTCGGATGCTCGAAGGCGAGACCGCCAAGCTACTGCGCATGGAGGACGAGCTGGGCAAGCGCGTGGTCGGGCAGAAGAAGGCCGTGCAGGCGGTGTCGGACGCGGTGCGCCGCAGCAGGGCCGGCGTCGCCGACCCGAACCGGCCGACCGGTTCGTTCATGTTCCTCGGCCCGACCGGCGTCGGTAAGACCGAGCTGGCCAAGGCCCTGGCGGAGTTCCTGTTCGACGACGAACGCGCGATGGTCCGCATCGATATGAGCGAGTACGGCGAGAAACACTCGGTGGCCCGTCTGGTTGGTGCACCTCCCGGCTACATCGGCTACGACCAGGGTGGCCAGCTGACCGAAGCGGTGCGACGCCGTCCGTACACGGTGATCCTGTTCGACGAGATCGAGAAGGCCCACCCGGACGTATTCGACGTGCTGCTGGCTGTGCTCGACGAGGGCAGGCTGACCGATGGACAGGGCCGCACGGTCGACTTCCGCAACACCATCCTGATATTGACGTCCAACCTCGGGGCGGGCGGCAGCGAGGAGCAGGTGATGGCGGCGGTCCGCTCGGCGTTCAAGCCCGAGTTCATCAACCGGCTCGACGACGTGATCATCTTCGACGGGCTGAATCCGGAAGAGCTCGTCCAGATTGTTGATATCCAACTGGAGCAGCTGGCCAAGCGGTTGGCGCAACGCAGGCTGACGCTCGAGGTGTCGCTGCCGGCCAAGAAGTGGCTGGCCGAGCGTGGCTGGGATCCGCAATACGGCGCCCGTCCGCTGCGACGGTTGATCCAGCAAGCCATCGGCGACCAGTTGGCGAAGATGCTGCTGGCCGGCGACGTGCACGATGGTGACATCGTGCCGGTCAACGTCAGCGCCGACGGCGACTCGCTGGTGCTTGGGTGAGGCGCGGGATGAAACGCCAAAATTGAAGGGCCGAAAGCCGCAACCTCTATAGCCCTTCGCAGTAACCGCCCGTAGACGGGATCCGCGCCGTGCCCAACAGTAGTCGGTGCGCGGCGCGGGTCACCGCAAGTTGCGCAAGTGCACCAGCGACACCAGTCCCATGTCCTGGTACAGGGTGGCCGGCGGCAGTGTCCGGAAGCCACGCACGCCCGGTCGCCGGGTGGCGACCTGAACGATCTTGCGCGCGATCCGGAAGTCCAGATCCTTGAGCGATCCCCGATCGGTGGTCGTGTCGAGGATCGACGACAGGCCCGCGACTGCGAACGGGCTCGTCGTGTCGAGCATCACGTTGGTGGCCGCCACCAGCTGTCGCGCTCGCTCGTCGACGGGCTCGTTCGACAGCGCGGGCCCGATGGCGTCCACGCGACGGGCGATGCGGGCGATGAAGCGGCCCAGCCGGTGCGGTCCCAGGCTGATCGTGCCCGCGTGGCTGACGGTCAACCCGAGGCAGTCGATGCTGTCGCGCCCGCTGTAGGCGGGATCGTCGGCCGACGGCCTGCCGTTGCCGCTCAGCGCGGTGCGAAGCTCCTTGGACAGCTTGCGTTTGACGCCCAACTCGTCCATCAGTGAGTCGATCCTCGCGTCGGCCTCATGTAGAGCGGCGAGATCCGAATGTGCGACGATGAAGTCGTCGTTGTAGCGCGCGTAGAAGATTCCGTCGATCGACGTGATCGCCTCGTCCATCGGTACGACCGCCAGATTGCCGAGCAACGGGACCAGCGGGGTCCCCATCGCGACGCCGTGCAGACGGATGAACTCGGTGCCGTCCTTCTCGCGCACCACGGGCCGGACCAGTCCGGTGATGAGGTCCCAGGTGGCCGTGCTGATCTCACCGTTCTTACTGCCTAGTGTCGCAACGGTTTTCAGGATGCGCCACAGCGCGGCGTCGGGGCCGACGGGAAGATTGTCGCCGTACTTCTCGAAATCGGACTGCATGACATACAACGGCGGGCCGTGTGCGCCGACCTTCTCACGATGCGCGCGGATGTAGGCGGCGAACGTCTGCATCGCGGCGACGTTCGTCACTCCGGACAGGTAGGAGTAGACGCCGGGCAGACCATGGCAGCGCGCATTGTGGGTCAGGAGCTTGAAGAGCGCCGAGCCCACGACGTGGTCGATGAAGTCGGCCAGGTGCGCCTCGCGTTGCTTGCCGCCGGTCTCCAGGATCCACAGGTCCACCGCACGGGTCTCGAACTCGCCGCTGATGACACGGCGGGCGATGGCCCTGGCCAGGGTGCGCCGTTCGGCCGCGGTGCTGAAATACGAGACACCACCGAACGCTTCGGCGAATCCCGCGCCGCGGTCACTGCGCTTGGCGAAGATCCGCAGGATGGTGTCCTCGTAGGTCTTGGGGTCCGCGAGCGCCGCTTCGACGTCGACCGGTTCACCCGCTGTGAACATGGCTCATCTCCGGAGAGCTTGCGCAGGCGTTCCACGTGTTCACGGTCCGCCGCCAGCGCCGCAATGTGTCGGTGTCGAATTCGGTTGGTAGGACGAAGATCAGGCGGAGGGTGCCGTCGTAGTAGACGGGTGTCATCCAGCGGTCGGACACCGCGACCGTGACGGCGCCCTGACCGAGGCTCTTCATCGCCGACGGCAGCAGTCCTACCAGCAGACTCTGCGGCAGGGTACCCGCGGCCCGTCGTCCCGCACGGGTCCGAAGGTCCACGGTGGTGCCGTCCGGGAAGGCCGACAGGAACTCGGCAACCAGGACGTCGGGACCGCTCGTCAGATCATCGACCGGCTGCAGCCAGTCCTCCTCGATGGCGCGATCAAGGGCGTCGCGACCGGATTCGATTGTGGTGGCGAGTAATTCGGCGCGGTTCGCGGCACCGCCGGTGGCCGTCTGAAGGGCCAGGTGCGGTCGGCTGTCGGTATCGTCGGACGTGATCCGCTGGTAGAAGACAACTCTCGATGACGACCGGAACGCCAGATGCCCTTCTGTTTCGAAGGTTTCCCGCATCACCGCGACCGCATCCGACTTCTGTCGCGAGTCGATCCAGTCGGGGACGGAGATCCTTCCGACGCGCACGGGCTGCGGTTCGGCGGCCAGCGCGCGGATCCAGTCGCCCAGCGACAGCAGCGTCGGGAGCGCGGTGGTGCGGTCGCGCAGATGCTGGACGTTGATGTGAATGATGAGCAGCACGATCATCGCCGCGGTGATCTGGACGAGATCCGACGCGGGATTGACGTCGATCCACACGAGCGCGAACAAGCCCGCGGAAAGCAGGATGGTCGCGTTCAGGGTCCGGAACTGGCCCTCGGCGAACAAGCGGATCTGGTAGGCGCCGATCAGGCTGCGCAGGACGAACAGCGGTAGCAGCGCGAGCAGGAAGCTGAACGGAATGTCGGGCATCACCCACAGCACCAACGGGATTGCCAACGACCAGAAGAACAGGGTGATGACCGGCGTCACCCACAACAGGTCGTGGAAGAACGACACCCGGAACTGACGGAACGCCGGGATGCGGCGCAGGCGGACGAAGTCGAAGTAGAACACCGCGGTGGCCTCGTACGAGCCGCGGAACAACGGCAGGACCAGATAGAAGAACTGGAACACGTCGACGTCGCGCCAGCCCGAGAAGCCTGCGGTGAGATCGAAGGCGCGCGTGTTCGTCGAATAGATCCCGGCGATCAACAGCACCGCGACCGCGTCCAGGCGCAGCCCCAGCCCCGACAGCGTCGCCTCGATGCCGAGCCGGGGCGGGATCGACGGCAGCAGGTCCCGCATCGAACGGCCCCGGTACTTCGGCCACAGCCCGGTCAACCGGTACGCGCGAACCGTGAAGTGAACGGTGATCCAGATGCTGACCGCATTCGAGGCGATGATCGCGATGACGATGGCGCCCGCCGGGTAGAGGAAGACGCCGACGCCGATCACCACAAGCGATACCGCGGTCGGTGCGAACATCGACCACAGCGGCCGGTAGATCCGCCGGGTAGCGAACATGCCGGAGTGCAACACCCGAACGGGCATGCGCAGGGCGAGCTCGATCAGGATCAGAAACGCGTACAGCGATCCGAGGGCGTCCTGGTCCGGTGGGAACAGCAGCAGCAACGCGACGCCGCCGCCGATGATCACCGCGATTCCCGCGAGCGCCGAGAGCACAAGCCAGCGACCGATCTCGCGCTCGATGCCGTCGGTGTCCGCCGACTGGGCCAGTGCCCGGAGTCGCTCGCGCATGACCTCGAGCAGTCCCCACCATGCGCCGCTGACGATCAGGCTGCTGACCCGCAGCATCATGACGGTGAACGCCGCCAGCCCGCCGAGGCTGGTGAGGATGATCAGGAACTCCGCGACGTGGATGACGTAGCGCGTCCCGTCGAGCAGCAGCGCGTACCGCATCCGGTAGCCGAAGTACTTCACGATCCGTCCGGTGAGGAGGCTCGCGTACAGCGAGACGGCGCGATCCTCCCTGCGGGCCGCTCGCTCGAACCATCGGTCGATGTCGTTCATCGATGGTGGCAAGAGATTTACGGCCTTTCGCTAACGAATAAACGCTGACCCGTGCTGGGTGAGAAACTGCCCTCCGGAGAGATAGGGTGCCCCATGCGGCGAGGCGATGTAGTGGTGTTGTCGATATCTTGCGCGCTCGCAGCAATCGTCGTCGCAGCCGTCACCTACAGCGTCCGCGTACTCGACCACAAACCGAGTAGTGCCGAATTCGACTCCTCCGACAGCAGCTCGAGTTGGCTCGTCCTGACGTGGGGCCCCAGTCTGTGCGGAGCCGAGCCGACGAATTCGGGATGCAAATCCGGTCATGTGGGCACGCAGGGGTCGACGTGGATCCTGCACGGGCTGTGGCCGCAGCCGGCCGACAAGCAGTACTGCGGTGTGCCGAAGGCAATCGCCGACCGGGCCAGTGACCTTCGCGGATCCAACATGCCGTCCGTGGACCTGGGCGGCGACGTGCGCAACACCCTGCAATCGATGATGTCGGATGCGTCGACCCTGGCGCCCCATGAGTGGTACGCGCACGGCACCTGCTCCGGTGTCACGCCAGATGTGTTTTTCAGCGATGCCGCGGCACTCACCGAGCAGGCTCGCAAGGTTCTGGATCCGATGTTCACGGAAGCCGA
>Ga0207688_10001393_pt1 | contig 12577 bp, 13 predicted proteins | sample KBSMiscanthusM4_FD_184296 | JGI IMG/M metagenome (GOLD analysis project Ga0207688, IMG submission 184296) | Miscanthus rhizosphere microbial communities from Kellogg Biological Station, Michigan, USA - M4 (SPAdes) (version 2) | ecosystem: Host-associated > Plants > Roots > Rhizosphere ...
TCTTCCGCATCTACGGCCACGAGCCGGGCGCGTTCAACGCCACCTACGAGCGGTTCCTGTCGATGGTGCATCCCGAGGACCGGGACATGATCACCGCCACCCACACCCGGGCCCTCGAGGGCGGCGACACCTACCGGATGAGCAGCACATTCGGGACGATGCACGGCAATCCCCAGCTCAATAACGCTTTGATGGATTATCAGGAGATCCGGGCGGGCATGGGCTTTTCGTGGAACATCAAGCCGCTGTACGAATTGAACATGATGGCGGGATATATGCTCGACCGGCAGTTTGATTACCATGAGGCGCAGATGGACAAAGGGCAAAACGCTGATCCGCAAAACTTCCGCAGTGATGTGAACGCAGACGGCCACATCACCTCTTCGGACATTCAGTTCATCCGGGAACAACAGGGCACCTCGTTGCCATAACCGCGTGAACGCAGAGCAGTGTCGAAGTTCCTCCAGAGGGATTGCCATTGGTAGGTAGTCGAAGTAGCGGGTTTTGTGTAAAGTTGCAGCTCTATGCGTCTCATCGCCGCGATTTCTTTTCTCGCCCCGATTCTGCTGGCAGATCTCTCGGCGGCTCCGCATTCACTCCAGGAATTTCGCGGCGCCACCTTCGTCCCTGCTGAATACAACGACGGTGACAGCTTTCGCGTTCGTTACACTCGCGACGGTAAACCGGAAGAGAACGTAGTACGGCTCTACTTTGTCGATGCTTTCGAGTCGATTGTGGCGCAGGACTCCGACAAACGCCGTCTGCTTGAACAGGCGCGGGAATTTGGTTTTGCGCAAAAGGATCGGGTTCGCAGCGTGGAATTTGGAAAACGCGCGGCGGCGCGCGTGGCTGAGCTTCTGTCGAAACCGTTCACACTGCATACCTCGTTTGCTTCAGCTCTAGGTCGCTCGCGGAAGCCGCGGATTTACGGGATGATTACGACCGCGCAGGGCGAGGACCTTGCGGCGGTCCTGGTTCGAGAAGGACTAGCTCGGGTCCATGGGGTAGAACATGAGCGGCCTGACGGCGTTTCCGGCGTCGATTATGAAAAAGTTCTGGCCGACCTTGCATTGCAGGCCGCGGTCGACCGGCGAGGTGCCTGGAGTGTGACTGACGTCGATCATCTGGTCGAGATTCGCGATGAACAGCGAGTGGAAGACCGCGAGCTCGAGGCTCTAGGAAAGTCGGTGAGCGGAGAAATGCCTAACGAGTCAGTCGACCTCAACACGGCTTCGCAGGAGTAATTGGAATATCTGCCCGGGATCGGTTCGAAGCTGGCGGCCCGGATTATCGAGAACCGGGATCCGCCTTACAAGTCTATCGATGACCTGAAACGGGTGAAAGGTGTGAGTTATTCCCTGATCGAAAAGCTGCGTCCCCGTCTCTCCGTCGGACAGACGCCGGTTGACACCCCAGTTCCGACTAAGCGAGTCAGTGAATAGTCAGGGCTGCCCGCTAATTACTATTTGGAACGTGCCGCAGTTTTGCCAACCGTAACTAAAGGCATTGCGTGCCGATAACGCGGGCAAGCCTGCTGCGCAGCCCAAAAGTCGTCAATAAGGATTGCTGACGTTCTAAATTTGAATCTCCTGAATGAAAGTCGAGGCGTAAGCCGCAACCTTTTTCCGGACAGCATCTCCGAGGTCCCCTGCGAGCGATGAGTTCAAACTAAGGTCGGTATTCGAATAGAATAAGGATCCCTTCGCGCCTGAAAACTTGAAAAAGAGGACTTGTGTGACGTTTTTAGTAACTTCCAGTTCGAAAAATATTGTCGACATTTTTGGCGCAGCAGCATTAGGAGCTTGAACATATCCGATCTGAAACTGGCTTACCTTTGCGCGACGGCTCTCGCGATTAAAAAGGGTTATCCAAGGCGCATCTTCATTCATACTTTGCAATCCCTTGAGCACTGTCGTCACGATGGCAGCAGCTGCTACTGCTGGACCAAGAACCGCAGCTAAAACCGGAATTATCGCCTTGTGAACTTCAAGGCCGTCCTGTTTGATCTCTTCCATGCCCATCGAGGAGCCCTCAAACAGCCAGCCTGTGTTCAGTAGAACGTTGCGATAACTTTCACGCCAGGCTGCGGAGGTACCAGCGTTGTCCTTAACTGCCTTGTTCGCTGCAAGCTGTGCTAGAAGAATCGAATTTGAGATCGCTGGTCGGATTTTCACAGGAACATTCTCGGCGAATTCAGCGATTTGGGAGCCCACCGCGAGAGCCTGGCCGTCGTTACGAAACGTTACCTCAGGTTGCTCCGTCTCAGCGGCACGAGTGCCTCTCGCCGCCTTGACGCTGCGAGTGACTTGTGGCGGCTTCTCGAGTGGAAGTCCCTCAACGAAATTACGTGCTTTTTCTGATGAGATCATAGTAATGTTGTCCTTGTCTTTTACTTGGGTTCAGGTGGAGAAAAAAGTGTCACATCTCGGGAATTGAGCTCTCTGCGGAATTGCGTTTCGGCTGATCGCGAAACGTTGCCTTACACTGACGTTTCGGCCCCCCGGAAAGACCCGGAGTGGCGACGTATTGGGCTTGTCGACCATCGTGCTGCCGTCGGCGAGCGGTTCCGTTCCGTCGGACCCCATCGCCGACATGCTCAGCCATTTACGCTGCTGTAGTACCATTGATTCCTCCTCTGGGAATTCTGAAGGAGCCCGAGGCTGTCAGTTCGAAGGCGGCCGTACAAAAACGCGTTAGGCCACGCGAAATTGTAACCGCGATCGTGTTTGTAAGGGTTTGCGCGGAACTCTTCGCCGATGCCTTGTATCGCCCCACCGCCTTTGGGCAAACTAATGGCTGCCGGAGTTGCAGGTGGACCCGCGCTTTGTCGTTTTCGCGCTCGCCACGAACCTCGGCTGATCCAGGGGTCGGCATCGCAAAACTCAGAAAACGAAAAGCCGGGTGTGACAGTCAAATAGAAAACGCTGAAAAATGCGTTACAAAATTCGAATCTTGCGGCGGTTTCGAGCTTCCAGGACGGAAATGCTCAGCCCGTCGCAAACCCCGTATCACCGCTCGATTTTACCTGGAAAGGTGGGTTGCTCCGAAGTCAGCAGCTCTATCCGGTTGAGCTACAGGCACAGATCCGAGACGAAAAGACGAGAAACTGCATTTCGCCAGCCCAAATGTGGCCGAAAACATAGGGAGTTGGAGTGGGATTTCCACTCCGATGGTATTACAATGATTGCCGCGGTCAGGCAGGACAGGACGGATGTCGACCTCTCCGCGAGCCTCGGGCCAGGTCGTTAATGATTCACTACCACCCTCATTGCATCGCTGGTCGTGTTGAGCAACTGTTCCCCGATAAAAAGGCACCGCTAGCTCAATTGGCAGAGCAAGTGACTCTTAATCACTGGGTTTCAGGTTCGATTCCTGAGCGGTGCACTTTTACTTTGGCTTCGGGCATTCGTCTGCCAGCGGATCCGTGTCGCGGTATTGCTGTGCGATTGGCATGCGACGGCCGACTCCGAAGGCGCGACTTGTTACCTTGATGCCTGGAGCGGCTTGCGCGCGTTTGTATTCGTTCAGGTCGACGCGGCGCTGAATCCAACGCACCGTTTTTTCTTCGAACCCGCGGGCGATGATTTCGCGCGCGCTTTGATTTTCCTCGACGTAAAGCTGCAGGATTTGATCGAGAATATCGTAGAGCGGCAACGAATCCTGATCGACCTGGCCGGGCTTCAACTCGGCGCTGGGCGGTTTTTCAATCGTCGATCTTGGAATGATCTCGCGGTCTCGGTTGATCCAATCGGCGAGCTGATAGACGATCGTTTTCGGGACGTCGCTGATCACGGCGAGGCCACCGGCCATATCCCCGTAAATTGTGCAATAGCCAACGGCCAGCTCGCTCTTGTTTCCGGTGGTGAGCAGGATGTGACCGAACTTGTTCGAGAGCGACATCAGGATCATTCCGCGCAGTCTTGATTGCATGTTCTCTTCCGTGGTGTCCTCGGGCAGACCGGCGAAGACCTGCTTGAACTGCGTTTTGAAAGCGGCAAAGGCGTCCGCGATCGGAATCTCAAGACATTGAATGCCGAGATTGCGGGCGAGCGCGCGCGCATCGTCGACACTCCCACGAGAGGAGTAGGGGCTCGGCATCGAGACACCAACGACATGCTCTTTGCCTAACGAATTGGCTGCGATCGCGGCTACAACCGCGGAGTCAATTCCACCGCTTAGTCCGAGCACGGCGGATTTGAATCCACACTTGGCCAGGTAATCGTGCACGCCTAATGACAATGCGCCGTGAAGCTCGGCCATCGCGTCGCCCGGTCCGGGCGTGAGCACGCTCGTCGAATCAGTCTCGACGAGCGCTTCCGCGGCCTGGCACGACGGCAACTGCGCGATCAAATCGCCGGCACGATTAAAGGCAAGGGAGCTGCCATCGAAGACCAGCTCGTCATTGCCGCCCACGGCATTGCAATAAACGATCGGGCAACGGTGGGTACGGGCGAGGGTTGCCACCATCTCACGGCGAACACTCAGTTTACCCAGAACGAAAGGGGAGGCGCTGAGGTTAACAATCAAGTCGGCGCCTTTCTCAACCAGGCTGCCCACCAGTTCCTTGTCGTAAAGCGGACGCGGGAGGTAATTCTGCGTCCAAATATCCTCGCAAATCGTCACGCCGACCTGGCGGCCACCGATTGCAAAGATCTCTCCGCCATGACCCGGCTCAAAATACCGGTCTTCATTGAACACGTCGTAGCTTGGCAGGAGGGTTTTGAAAGTCTTGCGGATCGGCTGACCACGCTTGAGCAGCGCCGCGGCGTTGAAAAACGGCTTACCGAGTCCGTCGTTCCGATCCACGTAACCAACGACGAGTGGGACGGACCCCACGCAGCCGTGCAACCGATCGATCGCCTCGAGATTTTGCGGGACAAAACGCGATTTGAAGACGAGGTCCTGCGGCGGATAACCGCTGATCGCTAATTCCGGAGTGATTACCAGCTCGGCGCCAGCGCCAACGAGTCGTTCATAGGCGGCGAGGACTTTTTCAGAGTTGCCGCGAAGATCGCCGATGGTGGGATTAATCTGCGCGATGCCGATCCTCATGTTGCTTCCCGCAGGTTAACCAGCGCGGCTGGAGGGAGCAACGGCTTTCAGGGATGTCCGACGAGGGTGACGCTGTCTTTTCTGTAACCGGAGTTAAGCGCGTCATCTGCGCCTTCGACGAAGACTTTGGCCCATTGAATAAGACAGGCGGCGAAGAACCCGGCGATCATGCAGATCAGCACTTTTTGAAGAAAGGTGGGGTGCATCGACCCTTCTTTTGGAGCAAAAGCAATGCCATTCCACGAGGACGAGTCTGGGAGCTAGGGGCGGGGCAAGAGCATGAGTAGGAGCAGGAGTAGAGCAGGGGCACGAGTAGGAGGACGAGGACGAGTAGGGCGCTGGGGGCGACCCCTCACCAAAAACCCCATTGTTTGGTCGCCATAATCCAGAGGCCAAGCGCGAGATTCGTGAGTGCGTGCGCGAGGACGCACGACGTCAGGCTTTTGGTCCGATAGGCGACGACATTGTAAAGGGCGCCAGTGAGGAAGGCCACGGGCCAATCGGCCATAGAATGCGAGAGGCCAAAAGCGATTGTGACCCCACCGAAGGAGAGCCAGGAGAAGGTGCCGAAAGGGACCGCTTCGAAGCGCTCTGCGATCAGGAAGCGGAGAAGAAATCCGCGCCAAAAGATTTCCTCCACCAGCGGGACGACCGCGACGAGCCGGAGGAAACGCAACGCAACGGTAATCCAGTATTGCGCTGGGAGGCCGGCAAAAACATCGGGATTGAAACCCACCAGGCGGGCGGGAAATCGGAAAAACTGTTGGGGCGCGATCCAAATTACGAAGACAAGCAGCGCAAACCCGACGGTGAAAACCGGTCGGCGCAAGGGATGGAATTGATACTCGCACCGGTAGAAGATGAGGAGCGTGCCGCAGAGCAGGGTTTGCAGCGGGTAAATCCAAAACTCGGGTGAGGCGAGCCAAAGACTGCGGCCAGGAGTTTTCAGGGCACTGCCGAGGCCGAGCAGGGCTGTGAAAAGCAGCATGGGCAGGGCGTAAGCGAAGATCTTGCGCCAATCCGGCTCACCCGCATGATCATCCTCGCTCGTTATCACAATGAGCGATCGTTAGGGAAATATAAGAACCAGGGCAAGGAATAGTCGCCGGCCAAGGAGGGATAGGTTCCGGTCCCGCGATTCGTCGTGGCGCGATTGCTGCTCGTTGCAGATCGCATTGCCGGAGGACGCTTCAAAATTGCGATGACTGACAATAAAACGGAGGAAAATATTTCCTCGCCAGAAGCGCCCTGCGCGGAGAAACAGCCAGCTAATTTCGTGAGCGATCCTGACGCTCTGGCCAAGATGCTCGAGATGGAGCTGGTCTTAAAGCGTGAGAAATGGAAGCGGCAGCGGTCGCAACGCGGGACTTGGCGCGCGCTGAGCATATTTTTCCTCGTCCTGGTCATTGGCGGCGCGCTTGCAGCCTATTTCTTTTTCGCGATGAGCTACCGCCAACCCGCAGAACCTGCTCCCTCTGTCGAAACGAAGGATTCTGTTCGTTAGGCAAAGAATTCGCGCTTGACCGACGGGCAACGCTTTGCTTGATGTGCGGCGGCTGGTTCGGCGGTTCCCAGCCACCAGACTCCCGCAATGAATCCATTACAGATTGTCCATCTTGAAAGCAACGATGCCGAAGCCGACCTGGTCCATTCCGAACTGCAGCATGGCGGAATCGCCTGTGAAGTGCGGCGGGTTCGAAATGAATCCGAGCTAATCCACGAGCTGGCCCGGCGCCCTGTCGACGTCATTCTCGCCGATCGCTACTGTCCGGAGAACGATGGGCTGCGAGCCATCGCGATCGGGCGAGCGCAGACTCCGGAGGTCCCGGTTATTTTAGTTACAAATGCAAATAACTCCGCCGCGATCACTGAGGCGCTGCAGGCGGGCGCTATCGACTTCATTCAAAAAGGACGTCTCGCGAAACTCGTTCCCTCGATCCGGCGCGTCATTCAGCATGCCGAAACGCAACGGGATCTGGAAAAAGTTCGGCAGGAGCTGCTGCATCACGCCGAGCTGCTCGATCTGGCGAACGACGCGATCGTCATTTCCGATGCGAAGGGCAAAATTTCATATTGGAACCGTGGAGCAGAGCGGATGTACGGGTGGCGGCGGGAAGAAGTCACGGGATGCAATGTCCACGAGCTTTTGCAAACCGGGCCGCCGGACGCGTTGGCCGTCGTAATGCAGTCGTTGCGGGACAAAAAACATTGGGAGGGGGAGATTCGGCAGATCCGCCGCGACGGCGCGGAGATCGTAGCTTCAACCGGCTGGACCCTGAAAGATAGCGGATCTGAGGCGTCGTTGTTGCAGCTCAGTATTGACGTTACGGAGCGAATCCGCGCCCAGGAAGCTCTACGGGACAGCGAAGAACGCTACCGCCGTTTCGTCGATGGCGATTTCACGGGGAACGTCATCATGAAACCCGACGGGTCGATTATGACGTGCAACCCGGCGTTCGTACGCATCTTTGGTTTCGACTCAGTCGAAGACGCGCGCTCCGCCAATTTTTTCTCGCTCCTTCACACCAAGAAGGAAGGCGTGGAGCTGCTTGCCGGACTCCAGCCTAACGAGAGCCTGGAGCGCGCCGAGCTCGAGATGCGGCAGCGAGATGGAGATGGTCTGTATGTGGCAGCACGGTTCGTCGGAACTTTCGATGCGACCGGCCAACTGACCGAGCTGAAGGGTTATTTCTTCAACGACACCAAGCGCAAGAGGCTCGAACAACAACTTGTCCAGGCACAGAAAATGGAAGGCCTTGGCACGCTCGCCGGCGGAATCGCGCACGACTTCAATAACATCCTCGGCATCATTCTCGGCTACACCACTCGGCTCGAGGATTGGAAAAAGCATCCCGAGCAAATGCCCGAAGCGATCAAGGTGATCCGCGATGCGGTTGGGCGCGGCGCCACGCTCGTTCAGCAGTTACTCACTTCGGCGCGGCAGACGGGGGCTCGATTTACGCCGCTCGATTTGAATACGGTCGTTCAGGAATTGGAAAAAATGCTCGAAGCGACTTTTCCCAAGACGATTCATTTTGTCCTGCATTTGCAGCCCAACCTGCCTCTCGCGAAGGCCGATCGCAGCCAGATTCACCAGGTGCTCCTTAACCTTTGCGTCAACGCGCGGGATGCGATGCCTAACGATGGGCGAATCACGCTGCAGACCGGAGTCAGTGATGGCGCCGAGCTGAGAGAAAATTTCACAGGCGTGACGGCCGAGCGTTATGTCTTCGTGCGCGTGAGCGACACGGGAACCGGGATCAATAAGCGAGTTAAGCCGCACATTTTCGAGCCTTTCTACACGACGAAAGAGCGGGGCAAAGGAACCGGTCTCGGGCTCTCGGTCGTTTATGGAGTGGTTAACAATCATCACGGCTTCGTCGAGGTCGAAAGCGAGCCGGGGGAGGGAACCACTTTCAGCATTTATCTGCCTCTCGGAAGTGCCGCGGAAACGGCCGCCAAGGATGGAGGTCTGGGCGCCTCGAAAGAGAGTGCGCGCACGATCATGCTCGTCGAAGACGAAGAAATGTTGCGCGAACTTGGAATCATGATGCTGGAGAGCGACGGCTATCGGGTCATCGCGGCCAAGGATGGCATTGAGGCGGTCGAAATGTTCGAGATTCACGCCGATGAGATCGGCCTGGTCGTTTGTGATTTGGGACTTCCTCGACTGGGTGGGCGCGACGTGGTCCTGCGGATGAAAGAGATCAAACCAAATGTGAGAACCATCGTGGCCAGCGGTTATCTGGAGCCAAGTCTACGCTTGGAGATTTTGCGCGCCGGGGTTCTTGATACCGTGCAAAAGCCCTACGATTTTCGTGAGATGAAGGAAAAGATCCGCTCGATTATCGGCGAGCCGGAAACCGAGGAAGAAAACCAGCCGCAGCTTTTCTAAAGCGGCGATGACTCCGCATCGGGCGCATCATCGCACCTCGTGGGCGATTGGTTGGGAAGCGGCGCGTGCCAATCTCGGGCCTGCGCTCCTGATCCAGGTGCTAATGCTCGCGCTGCTCATCGGCTATTATGTCAGCCCGACGGTCGCGCGTATTTTGCAGGATTTCGCCGATTATAAATTACGTCATGGTCTCGTCTTTGTTCTGGTCGCTTCTGTGGCTGCGGGCGCGCTTTTTCCTGAAATTTTCCTCATTTTCTTTTTTCAACGTGGACGCCCTACTCGCCGCAATTTGCACAACCTCATGTTTACCGTTCCAATCTGGGCGGTCGATGGTTCGCTGGTCGATTTGCTTTATCGCAGCGAAGCGGCGTGGTTCGGCAACGTCGTTACTCTCCCAGTTGTGCTGGCAAAAATCTGTGTTGATCAATTCGGCTACAATCCCTTTTTCGCCGCGCCTTTTGGTGTTTTGACTTACGAATGGAAAAACACTGGATTCAGCCGGGAGTCGTTAGTCCGCGGCTTCACCTGGCATCACTATCGCGGCAAAGTTGTGCCAACGCTCCTCGCCACCTGGGCGGTATGGATCCCGCTCATGGCCATCATCTATTCGCTTCCGCTCGCGTTGCAGTTTCCGCTCTTCGGCCTTGCTCTTACTTTCTGGGTTCTGCTTCTCACCTACATGACCAATAGTTTTGCCGCCAGGCGTCCTCTGCTCGTAACGTCCGCTCTGGCAACGGAATCCGATGCGCTGAGGACAACGCGCACCACAGCGGAGCCTTTGCGTCGGCTGTAACGCACACACTCTAATGAAATCCTACGAAATTTTTCAGAAAATGTCGCCGACCATGGCGGTCGAGATTCTCAGTTACGTGCAGAAAGAACAGGCACCGGTCTTCAAAAGCGTCGTTCAAACCCTGGCCAGTCAGCGCAATTTGCGGTCTGTTTTCGTTGAGCGAAAGCCACCGGCCGAACGCTATGCATGGATCAAAACGACGCTTGGTCGCAAGCCGAGCGACATTCTGGCTGCGCACCTGCTCCAGGCCTGGCTGCTCGGTGCGCAAAAATCGATGCTCTGCGACTTCCTTGATTCGTTAGGCATTAAGCACGACGAGGACGGCACGGTGGAACAGCTGCCCGAATCGCCGGGTCCGGATGATCTGCGGAAGGCGATTGATCAACTCTTGATGAAGTATTCACCTGAGAACGTGGCGGTTTATCTCCACGCCTTTCATGATATGGACAGCAGCGTAACCTGGCAGCCGTTAGGAGAAGTCCTAGGGGAAGATGAACGACTAAAGTTAGGTGGCAGTTAGGTACTGCGGATGATTGTCGCTCTTGTTAAGTCACCTTTCCTGTTGCGCGCGATAACTGCTGCGAATGTGAGGTTCCTCGCCGTCTGTGCGAGCGGGATGACAAATTCAGGAGTAGCTGTGTCACGTATATCAGCTGAGCTCTGTAAGTGGTGCTAGGCGATAATCTTACTTGCGTGGGACCGTGCACCATCGAATTTTCAGTTAATCTACTTTACCTCGAGGTTCGAATAGGTTGTTTCTCACGCGCTTTCGCTGACATACGTGATTCACGTATATGATTGAAAGCGTGATCGGGATCTGGGCGATGATTCGCTGCGCGGGACCGTCTCAGCGGTATCAATATTCGCGCAGCACGCGTGGGCAGCGTTATTTCAGAAAATGCTGGAGCGCTTCGTGCACGCCGGCGCCGAATTCTTTTTCGGCCACACGTCCTCCGGAACCGCGCACGGCTGACTTTACTGCATCGATGGCGTTGGCGGGACAGGCTGGGAACGCGGCGTAACGACCGTCCAACATGGAGATATCGTTGTGATGATCGCCCGCCGCGAAAATCACCTCGCGTGGGATCTCCGTGAGACGTGAGAGTTCGGCCAACGCGGCGCCTTTGTGGTAATCGGCATGGCAGAAGCGCAGGTAAATCGTGTTCCGCTGATAATGGAATTTCGGTTCGTGAGCTTTCGCCTGATCGATGAATTTGGTCAGCCGATCCATTTCTTCTTCGCTCGAGGCGATGAGCCCGGCCGGACCTTCCGCTTCATAGACCACCCGCGCTTTGGTTTTTCGCCCAACGAAATCGACTACCTCCGCCAGGACCGAAGAAGCGGAATTGAACAACTCGGCATGGGCCTGGGCGCAGCGCGCGTTCCAATCGCCATAGGGTTCCCAACCATTTTCAGTTGGGCGGAAAACGTCGCGTTCACTCGTTAGGATAAAATCAGGTCTCATCGGGAAGCCGAAGTCCTCGAGTCCTTCCACCAGCAGACTCACGGAACGACCGGTATTGATCGCCCAGATGGCGCCGTTGCGCTGAAGCTCCACGATGAGTTCCATGCAATCGCGATCGAAAACCGGGTCGCTTGCATGCGAAACGAGCGTCCCGTCGAAATCGGTGCTGATGAGTTGGATTTTTTGCGACATGCCGGAAGCGAATCTAGAAGCGGTTTTTGCGTGCGCAACGCGCCGATGCCAGTCATACTGATGATCAGGTAAACAAGAGGGAGATACGCTTATGATCAGGTCCTTGGTAAACCCCCTTGGACAATTCCAGCCGGCCGCCGCCCGCAATCTAGGAAGGCGCGCAATTTTAGGACGAGCTAATTTTGCATCGTTCATTCTGGTGACGCTCGTCTTTTCAAGTCTCGCGCTCGTTGCCCGGGCCGAGTTATCGCCCGAGTGGGTTACGCGGGTCCCGGTCGGTACGTCGTTAACATCCGGGATCGCCGGAATTTACGTTGACCCAGACGGAGTTTCCTACATCACCGGCATCTCCGGACCATCGTCGAACACGGACGTCACCACGGTCTCGATTGCGGCGGATGGCTCGACACGATGGTCGCAGACTTACAACAGCGGCGGGTCGAACTCTGACCAAGCGCGCGGGATTACGAAGAGTGCCGACGGCATTGTCTACGTCGTGGGAAACACACCGGGGCCAGGCAGTTTCGCCAATGTCCTTATCCTGGGCTATGACGCCGACACAGGTGCACTACTCAAAACCATCAAATACCGCAGCGGGACGGGCATTTCCGAATTCGGCTCGTCGATCGTGACTGACTCAGCCGGCAACATCTACGTTATTGGCGGCACAAACGGCGACGGTCCAGATGTAATGACATTGAAGTTCAATTCCGCCGGGACGCTGCAGTGGCGCAAGGTTTTTGACGGTCCAGGGTTCCCACCGTTGGACCAGGATTCGCCAGTCAAAATTCTGCTCGATCCTGCCGGCAACGTCCTTTCCTGCATTACTGCCTACACGGCCAGCGGTCATCCTGACTATGAGGTGGTGAAGTACGCTGCGACGAACGGCGCTACCCTTTGGGAAACGAGTTGGGGTGTGACCGGCGGTGATTTTCCGGGCGACATGGAGATCGATGCGGCTGGTGATGTTTACGTGAGCGGGATCGGGATCGATTTCATCGACAAATACAGCACAGTTAAGTTCCGAGGGAGCGACGGAGGATTGATCTGGCAATTTTACGATGCTGAGGGTCTCGATCACAGCTTCAGTGGACTGTTTCTCGATGGTGCCGGCGGGGTTTACATCACTGGACAGAGTGATCCTGATGGGGACCTTTCCAATTTTAACGACAATTTCTTT
>Ga0207688_10001397_pt1 | contig 12574 bp, 9 predicted proteins | sample KBSMiscanthusM4_FD_184296 | JGI IMG/M metagenome (GOLD analysis project Ga0207688, IMG submission 184296) | Miscanthus rhizosphere microbial communities from Kellogg Biological Station, Michigan, USA - M4 (SPAdes) (version 2) | ecosystem: Host-associated > Plants > Roots > Rhizosphere ...
CTGTCGGATGCCTACAATGACCAGCGCCGCAAGCTGATCTCGAGGGACACGGCCTCGCTGGATTTCCGGCCCGGCTCGGTCGAAGGTTTCGGCGCCGTGATAAAACTGCGCCGCCAGGAAGGCCAGCGCGAGGCGGTCGGCGCGATGGGCGCGGGCGAGCCGACCGTCGGCCGCTTCGGCGAGGTGCGCGGCGACACCGTGCATTTCGACATCATCGACCACGCCGGCAACATGGTGTCGGCGACGCCGTCCGGCGGCTGGCTGCAATCCTCGCCGGTGATCCCAGAGCTCGGCTTCTGCCTCGGCACGCGGGCGCAGATGTTCTGGCTGGAGGAAGGCCATCCCGCCGCGCTGGCGCCAGGCAAGCGGCCGCGCACCACGCTCTCGCCCACGCTCGCGCTGCGCGACGGCGAATCCTACCTCGCCTGGGGCTCACCCGGCGGCGACCAGCAGGATCAATGGACCACGCAGCTGTTCATGCGCCACGTCCACGCCGAGATGAACCTGCAGGAGGCGATCGACGCGCCGGCCTGGCACTCCGAGCATTTCCCGATCTCGTTCTGGCCGCGCACCGCGCGGCCGGGCGTGCTCGTGGTCGAGCGTCGCCTGTCGGAGAGTACGGTGACGGAACTCGACCGCCGCGGTCACATCGTCGAGGTCGACGCCGATTGGTGCGAGGGACGGCTCACCGCCGCTTCGCGCGACGGCCGCCGCCGCCGCGCCGCCGCCAATCCGCGCGGTATGCAGGCCTACGCGGCGGGCCGGTAGACTCATCGTCCGCGTCTTGATTCAGCGAGCGGTGTCGAGCACGAACCGAACCCGTTGCTCGACCGAGCTGCGCGGCAGCTCGACCAGTTTGTAACGTATGCGCCGTAGACTTCGACCATCGCCTCGTAGGTTCGCACCGCCTCGTCGAGGCTCTGTCTGCGCTCGCTATCCTGCCGGAAGATGTCCGGCCATGGCGGCGCGATGAAGACCCGCCGCTGATAGCGGAAGATCGCCGCGGCCTCTTCCATGTGTTGCGGCACCGGCAATCCCAGCATTCGCAGATAACCGATCACATCAGGCACCCCGCGGTCGAAGAAGATCGGCCCCGCCTGCTCCTGCGCCAGATGGTAGGAGCGCATCTCCCAGCACAACATCAGTTCGGCGAACGCCTTTGGATCGCGCCAGGCCAGCGCAGGCCCGCCGACCGCCATCTGGTCCTGAATGACGCCGCGCCCGGCCTCGATCGATCGCGCGCAGCCGGCCTGCGCCAGGGCGTCGATCAGCGTGGTCTTTCCCGACCCGGGGCCGCCGGTCACGACGAACGGCCGCTGCGTATCGCTGGTCACGGGGATTGCCTCCTTGGTCACTGCGTGTGTGGATGTCTATAAGAATTATGTCTCGTAAGGACGCGGCCCGTGCGCATGTGTGGCTGAGCCAGGCGTCGAACGCGCTGCGGATTGCTGTCGCCACACTCACGAAACCGTTGCACACGGGAGGGAAGACCGATGAACGGCGCCGCGCTCGTTGCCGAAATTCTCAAGCGCGAGGGGACCGAGTTCCTCGCCTGCTACCCGCGCAACCCGCTGATCGAAGCGTGCGCCGCGCTCGACATCCGTCCCATCCTGTGCCGGCAGGAGCGAGTCGGTGTCGGCATGGCCGACGGCTATACCCGCATCAGGCGCGGCAAGCGCAACGGCGTGTTCGCGGCGCAGGCGGGTCCGGGGATCGAGAACGCCTTTCCCGGCATCGCCCAGGCCTATTCCGAGAACGTGCCGCTGCTGGTCATTCCGGCCGGGTTGCCGCTGGCACGGCAATACGTGCGGCCGACGTTCCGCGCCGCTGATGTCTATCGGCCGGTCACCAAGTGGTCGGCGCTGGCGCATACGGTCGAGGAACTGCCGGAGCTGATGCGTCGTGCCTATCACGCCATGCGCAGCGGCAAGGGCGGGCCGGTCCTGATCGAAATTCCGGCCGAGGTATGGGATGCCGAATACCGCGGCGAACTCGACTACATGCCGGTGCCGGCGCAGCGTTCGGCGCCGGATCCCGACGCGGTCAAGGCGGCCGTCAAGATGCTGCTCGCGGCCAAAAGCCCGCTGCTGTGGGCCGGGCAGGGCGTACTGTATGCGGAGGCGAGCGACCGGCTCGCGGCGCTCGCCGAGCTGATCCCGGCGCCGGTGGTCACCACCAATCCCGGCAAGAGCGCGATCCCCGAAAGCCACCCGCTGGCGCTCGGCGCCTCCACGCGCTCGCGACCGAAGATGTTTACCGAGTTCATGGCGAAGGCCGATCTGATATTGGCCGTCGGCTCGAGCCTCACGCGCACGCCGTTCGGGCCGGGCGTGCCGCCCGGCAAGGCGATCATCCATTCCACCAACGAAGCCGACGACATCAATAAAGATTATCGGGTTGCCCAGGCCGTGATCGGCGACGCCGGCCTCGTGCTCGATGCGCTGATCGCGGAAACCGGGCGGCAAAAACGCGGCGGCGGCGGCAATGCGCTCGCCGCGCTCAAGGAGGAGGTGGCCGCGGCCAAGACGGCGTGGCTGGCGGAATGGGGCAAGCAACTCGAGTCCGACGAGATGCCGATCAACCAGTATCGCGTGATCCGGGATCTCATGCGCACCGTGGACCGCGACAACGTCATCATCACGCATGATTCCGGCAGCCCGCGCGAACAGCTCCTTCCGTTCTGGGAGACGACGGCGCCCGGCTCCTATATGGGCTGGGGCAAATCGACCCAGCTCGGCTACGGGCTTGGCATCATCATGGGCGCCAAGCTCGCCGCGCCGGACAAGCTCTGCGTCAACGTCATGGGCGACGCCGCCATCGGCATGACCGGCATGGATATCGAAACCGCCGCGCGCAATCGCATCGCCATCCTCACCGTGGTGTTCAACAATGGCGTCATGGCGGCCGAGCGCGATGTGCTCGAGCTCTCGACCAGGAAGTACGGCGCGCTGACCGTCGGCGGCAACTACGCCAAGGTGGCGGAGGGGCTCAACGTCGCCGCGACCCGGGTGGAGAAGCCGGCCGACATCGTGCCGGCGATCAAGGATGCCGTCGCGGTCACGCAATCGGGCGCGCCGTTCCTGCTGGAGATCGTCGCCAAGCAGGGCTACGACTTCTCGCGCTATCCGCTCGCGGGGTTGTAATCGCAGGGCGGTCCAGGCGTCTTCGCGGTAACCCGCCGCGGAGGCTCCTGGGCGAGACGGCGCAACACGCTGGCAATCACGCCCTGCATGGTCCCTTCACTCCGTCCTCCAGGGAACGGCCCTGCGTTCGATCTCCTGGAACACCGCCGAGGTGATCAGCCCGATGATGCCGATGGTGACGATCCCGACGAACATGATGTCGACCTGCAGCAGCTCCCATGAATTCCAGATCAGGTAGCCGATGCCGCTCTTGGTGGCGACGAACTCGGACGCCACCAGCACGATGAACGATACCGCAAGCGCGATGCGCAGGCCGGCGAAGATCATCGGCAGCGCGCCGAAGAACACGACGCGGGTGAACATCACCATCTGGCTCGCGCCATAGTTCTTCGCCACGTCCCAGTAGATCTTCTCGATGTTGGAGGCGCCGACATAAGTGTTCACGATCACGGGAAAGAACACCGCGATCGCGACCAGGGCGACCTTCGAGGCGTCGCCGAACCCGAACGCGAGCAGCAACAGCGGCATCAGCGCGATCTTCGGGATCGGGAACAGCGCGGCGATCAGCGGGTCGAAGAAGATGCGCACCGGCTTGAACATCGCCATGAGCAGACCGATGGCGACCGCGGGCACCGCGCCGATGACGTAGCCGAGCGCGACGCGGTAGAGTGTGACGCCGACGTGCCAGGCGAGCTCGCCGCTGGCGACCAGTTTGACGAAGCGCTGTGCAATGTCGCTCGGTGCCGGAATGAAGCGGCGGTCGCCGACCCCCAGCATCAACAGCACCTGCCAGAGGGCGATCAGGGCGATCGGCGAGATCAGGTAGAGCAGCCGCTCGCGCGCCTTGCCGGACAATACCTTCATGCTTCCTCCTCGCCGCGCGCGCGCATCACCTCGTCCTCCAGCACCTGCCAGATGGCGAGCTTGAGCCGGCCGAATTCGGGCGACGCCGACAGCGTGATCAAATCGCGCGGGCGCGGGAACGGCACATCGATGATCTCTTTGATGCGGCCGGGCTGCGCGGTCATCACCACGGTGCGGTCGCCGAGCAGCAATGCTTCCTCGATCGAATGGGTGATGTAGATCACGGTCTTGCGGGTCTGTTCCCAGATCCGCACCAGCTCTGCCTGCAGGATGACCCGGTTCTGGGCGTCGAGCGCGGCCAGCGGCTCGTCCATCAGCAGCATGCCGGGGTCGGTCACGAAGGCGCGCGCGATCGCGCTGCGTTGGCGCATGCCGCCGGAAAGCTGATGCGGATAGTGTCGGCGGAATTTCGTCAGTCCCACCAGTTTCAAGGCGGCGTCGACCCGCGTCGCCATCTCGGCCGCCGGCACCCCCCGCGTCATCAGGCCGAAGCCGACATTGGTCTCCACGCTCATCCAGGGAAAAAGGCCGCTCTCCTGGAACACCATCGCGTTCTCGATCGCCCAGCCCGGCGCTTCGACCTTGATGGTGCCGCTGGTCTCCTTCGCCAGTCCGGCGAGGATGCGCAGCAACGTGGATTTTCCGCAGCCCGATGGACCGACGATGCAGACGAATTCGCCCGGCGCGATCCGCAGGTTGATGTCGTCGAGCGCCACCACGCGACCCTGGCCGCTCACATACTCCTTGCCCAGGCCGACGATGTCGATCGCCGCGCCGCGCCGCTCAACGGCCATTCGTGTCGTCCTCCGCGGCTGACGGTATCAGCGGCAGCCGGCGAGCGTGCTGGCCTTGTTCTCGAGCTCGAATGGTCCGAGCTTGCTGACGGCGTGATCCACGTAGCTCTTGTCAACGATGCGGTCGGCCGGGAACTCGCTGTTGCTCATCTTGTTCTTCACGAACCAGGCCTGCATGTCGAGCATGCTGTCGATATTGATGCGGCCGTTCGGACTGCGCGCCGGCCAGGGATATTTGTGCAGCAGCTCGGAGCGGGTCTCGGTACCGGTGCGCATGGCGAGCTCGATCATCGCCGGCCGGATCGCGCCGCCGTGATAGGCCTGGCAATAGTCGCGAATGCCGCGCAGATAGGCGACGTAATAGTTGCGCATGAGCTCGCGGTTGGCCTTGGCGAAATCAGTGTTGACCATGCTGACCGCGATGGTGAGCGGGTGCGGCTTGACCGTGTCGTCGGGGTCCTTGAAGTTGACGGCGTGGCCGCCGTCGAGCAATTGCGCGGTGAAGGGCGGGATCGTGATCGCCGCGTCGATCGCCTTGTTGTTGAAGGCGACGGCGTATTGCGTGAACGGGATCACCTTGATGTCCACGTCGTTGATGGTCAGCCCATCCGATTCCAGGAGCTTGCCGACTTCATAGGTCGACACCGCGCCCTGGCCGTTGGTGGCAATGGTCTTGCCCTTGAGCTGCCGCAGCTGCGTGATCTGCCCCTTGAGATCGGGGCGCAGCATCAGATTGTGCCCGAGCGGGCTCGACACCCGGTCCACCACCATGGTGACCGGCAGGTTCTTTTCCAGGGCGTTGAAGTAGCCGGCGGAAATTCCGCCCTCGACCAGCTGCAACTGGTTCTGCGCCAGCAGGGCGATCGAGTTGGCGGCGGTATCGAGCGTGTCCATCGAGACCTTGATGCCGTACTCCTTGAAGTAGCCCTTCTCGGACGCCCACAGGATCGCGACCGTGGAGATCGAGCGCACGGCGCCGACCTTGACGGTCACCTCCTGGGCGTCCGCCGCCGGCGCCAGAACGGCGCCGAGCGTGGCAAGGCACGCCAACACGCTCCGCCGAAGCACGAAGCTCATACGTTTCTCCCTCTTCTTCCGCTTGCGCGTGACCGCGCTATTTGGATTGGATGAAATAGCGTCCCTCGCCGTCCCGATCGAGGCCTTTCTGTCGCAACGCGTCGAGCGCGCGCACGATCTCGCGCCCGTCGCGGCTGCCCACCGCCGCCATCAGTTCCTCGAAGAACTTAGGCCCGTGCGCGAGCGCGGCCGCCACCGACGGGAAGGGCGCGCCTTGAAACCGCGGCGGCTCCGGCACGCGGGTTTCGATCCGGGCGCCGGTGCCGAACGGCCAGGTCAGGTCGAAGCCCGCCTTCGCACCGGTACGCGCGCCCGTGAGCGAGGGGTCGAGCGGCAAGGTACGCATGCCGTCCACCACCATAAGGTCGCGGTCGGGCTGGAACCTGGTCGCCAGCGCCCAGTCCATCTGCTCGTCCGAGAAGATGTCCACGTCTGGATCGACGATGAACACGTTCTTGACGTTGACCAGCGCGCCGAAGCACGCGGCGATCGCGTTGCGCGCTTCGCCGGGAACGCGCTGGCGCAGCGCCACGCGCAGGTTGAACATGCCGCCGCTGGAGGCGGTGGCATGCACGGCGAGCGGTTCCCGCACCGCGGTCTCGAGCGCGCGCCAGATCATGACCTCGGTCCGCAAAGCGTTGAGCAGCGCGGTATCGGTGCGCGCGAGCGACCAGCCGCCGATGGTCGAGGTCTGAAACAGCGCATCGCGGCGGCGCGTGATCGCGGTCAGGTGGAAGACCGGGTTGCGCTTGAGCGCGCCGTAATAGCCGAGAAACTCGCCGTAGGGGCCTTCCGCCTCCACATGGCCGCGCGGATCAAGGTAGCCCTCCAGCACCCATTCGGCGTCGGCGGGGACGCGGATATCGTTGCTGACGCATTTCACCACCGGGAGCGGCGCGTCGCGCAGCGCCGCCACCAGCCCGAGCTCGTCGACCGGCAGGCGCATGACCGCGGCGATATGGTCGATCGGATGCGCGCCGACGACGAAGCTCACGGGCAGCGGCTTGCCGGCGGCGGCGCTCGCTTCGTAGATCGCGCGCAGATCGCTGGGCGAGACCAGGTCGATGCCGGCTTCGCGGCGGCCACGGAGCATCAGGCGGCGCACGCCCACATTGGTCCAGCCGCTCTTCGGATCGACCACGAAGTCGATCGAGGAGGAGATGTAGGGGGCGCCGTCGGCGCCGTGCCCGAGATGGACCGGAAGCGTGGTGAGATCGGCGTCGTCACCGGTGAGCACGACCTGCTGCGCCGGCGCCTCGGCACGCGAGACATCGATCACGTCCGCTTTGTTGCGCAGCCGCCGCAGCAACTCGGGCAGGAGTTCGTTCGGCTTGACTCCGAAGGCGCGGGCGATCCGCGCGCGGCTGCCGGTGACATTTCCGACCAATTCCTGACGTTCGGGGCCGACCGCGCCGAACAGCACCGCCTTGGGATTGCCTTCGAGGATGGCCGCGACGTCGGCGAGGTCCGTCGCCGCGCTTACGGTCTCCAGGTCATCGCCCAGCCCTTCGACGAAGCGGCGCAGGCGGAAACGGTCGACATCGGCCAGCCTCGACGGCGCTGCGGCGTGTGCCTTTTCAACGATGCCCATTTCTGCGATGCCCGGTGGCTGTCTTCGGTGCGGTGGATTATAGCCAAACGAGAGGTTGCAACCATAAACGATGCCCGCGGCCAATTGGCAATGGCGTCGCCCAAGGGGCGGCACGGGCTCCCGCGTCATGTCCCGGGCTTGACCAGGGCATCCGGCCGCGAAAAGAGTCCGGGCGGATAGGCGACGAACAGGGAGAGCGCACGGAATGGACTCCAGCGACGGCGTGTCGGCGAACCCGCAGCGCGGGCCGTTCATCGGCCGCCCGATGCCGCGGTTCGAAGATCTGCGGCTCGTGCGCGGCGGTGGTCGCTACACCGACGACGTCTCGGTCGCGGAGCAGACATCGGCCGTGTTCGTGCGTACGCCCCATGCCCATGCATCGATCGTAGCGATCGACACCTCGGCCGCGCGCGCGCATCCCGGCGTGCTTGCGGTCCTCACCGGTGACGATTACGTCGCCGATGGTCATCTCGGCATGGCGCATTTTCCCAATCCCGCCGATGCCAACGACATCAAGATTCCGACCTTCGTCCCCATGCCGGAGCGGAAAATTCTCGACGAGCTGCAACTGCCGCTCGCGGCCGGCCGCGTTCGCTTCGTGGGCGAAGCGGTCGCGATCGTCGTGGCGGAGAGCCTCGTCGCCGCCCGCGACGCCGCCGAAAAGGTCGTCGTCGAATACGAGACCCTTCCGGCGGTCAGCGATGTCGCGGAAGCGCTGGCGCACGACGCGCCGACGATCTGGTCGAACGCACCCGGCAATCTTGCGCTCGACAACGCGTTCGGCGACCGCGCTGCGGTCGAAGCCGCCATCGCGGGCGCCCACGTCGTGATCGAGCAGACCATCCGCTGCCAGCGCACCGCGAGCGCCTTCATGGAGCCGCGCTCGGCCATCGGCCGCTACGACGAGGCCGCGGGCCAGTACATTTTGATTTCGGGATGCCAGGGCGTGCATCGCGTCCGCCATCCGCTGGCGGACTGCCTCAAGGTGCCGCAGGAACGCGTGCGGGTGATCTGCCCCGATGTTGGCGGCGGCTTCGGCTCGCGCACCAATCTCTATCCCGAGCAGGTCGCGGTGGTGTGGGCGGCGCGCCGGCTGGGACGTCCGGTGAAATGGACCGGCGATCGCCACGAGGCATTCCTCACCGATTACACCGCGCGCGACGTGGTGACCGCGGCGCGGCTCGCGTTCGACCGCAACGGCCGCATGCTGGCGCTCGACCTCGAGCTCACCGCCAATATCGGCGCGCATACCGTGTCGTATGTTCCACTGAGCAACGGCTACCGCGTGGCGCCGACCGTCTACGACGTACCGGTCGCGGCGGTGCGGCTGCGCGGCGTGATGACCAATACGGTGCCGACGGCCCCGTTCCGTGGCGCCGGCCGGCCGGAAGCGACCGCGGTTATGGAACGGCTGATCGACATCGCGGCGCAACGGCTGAAGATCGACCGGGTGAAGCTGCGGCAGCGCAATCTGATCCGGCACGACAAGCTTCCTCATCGCACCGCGACCGGATTGACCTATGACAGCGGCGATTTCGCCGGCAACCTGGCGCGCGCGCTCGAATGCGCGGACTGGAAAGGCTTTCCGGCCCGCCGCAAGGCGGCAAAGAAGCGCGGCCGGCTGCTCGGCATCGGCGTCGCCAATTATGTCGAGACACCCGTGGGGATGCCGCACGAGCGCGTGGCGGTCAATGTGTCGTCGGCGGGCAGCGTCGATCTCGTCGTCGGAACGCAATCGAGCGGGCAGGGCCACGAGACAAGCTTCCGGCAGGTCATGGCCGATCAGCTCGGCGTCCAACCGGACGCGATCAATTTCGTCAGCGGCGACAGTGCGACGCTCGCCTCGGGCGGCGGGACTCATTCCGATCGCTCCATGCGTCTTGCCGGTTCGCTGATGGTGGAGACGTCGCGTACCGTGATCGACAAGGCGCGCCGGATCGCGGCCGCCATGCTCGATGTCGCCGAAGGCGACATTTCGTTCGCCGACGGACTGTTCATGGCGCCCAACAGCAACCGGCGTCTCACCTTGTTCGATATTGCCGGTGCGATCGATGATCTGCCGACGCTGCCGGAGGACCTGCGCGGGCCGCTGCGGGCGGAGGCAACCTTCACCGGTCGCATCCCCGCCTATCCGACCGGCGCCGCGGTGTGCGAGGCCGAGGTCGATCCCGAAACCGGCACGATCGAAATCCGCCGCTACACCTCGATCGACGATGGCGGTCAGCCGATCAATCCGCTCATCCTGCACGGGCAGGTCCACGGCGGGGTGGCGCAGGGCATGGGCCAGGCGATGATGGAAGCGGCGGTCTACGAGCCGGGATCGGGACAACTGCTGTCGGCCAGCTTCCTCGACTATGGCATGCCGCGCGCGGATCACTTCCCGCACATGGAGGTCGAGCTGACCGAAGACCCGACCAAGGGCAATGCGCTGCGCGTCAAAGGGGGAGGAGAGGCCGGCATTACCCCGAGCTCCGCGGTGCTCATGAATGCCGTGATGGATGCGCTGTCCGGCTTCGGCATCGAGCACATCGACATGCCGGCCACGCCGCAGCGGGTCTGGCGCGCGATCCGCGATGCACGCAACGGAGCCATGCAGGGCCCCGAGGGCTGATCGCAGCGATTGCTGCGATTGCCGACATAAGCCGGACCGCCGCGGGAGGAGCGGCGCTCCCGGCGCGAGCCCGCTCGCGTCAGCGCAACCACTGGATAGGTCAGTACAGCTGGCCGATCGGTTGCTGGCCGAATCAGCGCGGCGCATCCTTTCCGTTAAGAACAAGACCAATCCAAAACGCAGGGAGGCGACCACATGAAGAAGCATGAGGAATCTCGCCGTGCATTTCTGATCGGCACGGCGGTCGGGGCGAGCGCCGTCGCGGGGGCCGGGCTCGTGCCCAACGCGCTCGCGCAAACCCACGAGCAGCACAACGCGGCCGACGTTCCGGCCACGACGGCGCAAGGACACGCGCATGCCGGCGGGCACGGTGCGTTCCTCAACGACGACGATGCGGTCACGGTCACGGCATTCGCCGAGCGGATCATGCCGGGCGCACCGGGCAAGCCCGGCGCGCGCGACGCCGGCGTGCTCAACTACATCGATCTCGCGCTCTCCGGCGCCTATTCCGATCTGCAGGACTTCTACCGCCGCGGGCTCGCCGCGCTCGATGCGCATTGCCGCACGACCTACAGCAAGCCGTTCTCGCAACTCACCGCCGCGCAGCAGGACGAAGTCATCACCGCGCTCGAAGGCGGCAAGGCCAACGGGTTCACCTGGCCGACGTCGCAGGCATTCTTCGAGACGTTGCGCACGCATACGATGGAAGGCATGTTCGCCGACCCCGTCTACGGCGGTAACAAGGACTTCGCGGGTTGGGTCCTGGTCGGATTTCCCGGCGCGCAACCGCTGTTCTCGCCCGAGGATATGAACAGCAAGGACGCGTTCGCGGGTGCGCCCATCATCGGCCTGCAGTCGCAGTCCAAAACCGTGCTGCGGAGGTCATGAGCCATGGCCACCGAAAAAACCGATGTCGTCATCGTGGGCGTGGGCGCGGCGGGCGGAATTCTCGCAGCCGAGCTCGGCAAAGCAGGCATGAAAGTCATCGGCCTGGAGCGCGGTCCGCGGCTCAAGACCGAGGATTTCAACCCGCACGACGAGTTGCGCTATTTCCAGCGGCTCGATCTGCGTCCCAATCCGAAGCGCCAGCCCATCACCTGGCGGCCCAACGCCAACGGCCGTGCCGTTCCTGTGGCGCGGCAGGACTACGGCAACCAGGCCGGCGGCGGCACCGTACACTACGGGGCGGTGTCGTGGCGCATGCACGAGGATGATTTCCGTGCGCGCTCCCAAACACTGGAGCGTTACGGGGCGTCGGCCATCCCGGAGGATTCCTCGCTCGCCGACTGGCCGCTGAGCTACGCCGATCTCGAGCCTTTCTACGACCGCGCCGAATACGAGCTCGGCGTGTCGGGCAAGGCCGGTAATCTCCAGGGCAAGAAGATCGACGGCGGTAACGTGTTCGAGGCGCCGCGCCGCCGCGACTATCCGCTGCCGCCGTTGCTGGTGGAGCAAGCGGGCCAGGCCTTCGATGCCGGGGCCAAGAAGCTCGGCTATCACCCGTTCTCGACTCCGCGCGCGATCCTATCGCAGCCCTATAACGGCCGGCCGGGCTGCACCTATTGCGGCTTCTGCCAGGCTTTCGGCTGTCATGTCGGCGCCAAGTCGTCGATTCTCGTCACCAAGCTCCCCGATGCCGACAAGACTGGGAACTTCAAACTCGTCACCGGATCCATGGCTTATCGCGTGAACAGCGACAACAGCGGTCGCGCCACCGGCGTCTCGTATTACGGCCCCGACGGCTCCGACAACACGATCGAAGCCGAGATCGTGATCCTCACGACGTTCATCTACGACAACACCCGCCTGCTGCTGCTGTCGAAGAGCGACAAGTTCCCGAACGGTCTCGCCAATTCGAGCGGTCAGCTCGGCAAGCACATGATGGCGCATATGATGGCGAATGTGTTCGTCGGCTTCGACGACCGGCACATGAACATCTATATGGGCCCGAGCGCGCAGAAGCACACGCTCGACGACTTCAACGCCGACAACTTCGATCACAGCGGCCTCGGCTTCATCCGCGGGTCGCAGATCTCGATCGGGACCGGCAACCTGCAGGGCGGCCCGATCAGCCTCACCACGACGGCGCCGCCACCGAATGTGCGGCGTTGGGGTGCCGGCTATCGCGACTTCCTCGCGCAATACTATACGCGTCACGCCGCGATGGTGGCGCAGACTGAGAACCTGCCCTATGCCGACCAGATGGTCGACCTCGATCCCAATGTCCGCGACGCTTGGGGGCTCCCGGCACCGCGGCTGACCTACGATTGGCGGCGTCCCAACGAACGCGCGCGCGTCGAGTTCATGCAGAAGAAAATGGAGGAGATCGGACGTGCGATGGGCGCGTCGCTGGAGTGGCGCGCACCGGTCAGCCCAGCGGGAGCGCCCGGCGCGCATCACGAAGGTGGCACGCGGATGGGGAACGACCCGAAAACCTCGGTGGTGAACCGCTACGGCCAGAGCTGGGATATTCCGAACCTCTTCGTCATTGGCA
>Ga0207688_10001400_pt1 | contig 12567 bp, 18 predicted proteins | sample KBSMiscanthusM4_FD_184296 | JGI IMG/M metagenome (GOLD analysis project Ga0207688, IMG submission 184296) | Miscanthus rhizosphere microbial communities from Kellogg Biological Station, Michigan, USA - M4 (SPAdes) (version 2) | ecosystem: Host-associated > Plants > Roots > Rhizosphere ...
CCGCCGAGCCGACGAGCTCAACCTCGCCGGCGAACTCCATTCCGAGGATCTGCCACTTGGGCCGGCGGACTCCGGTGAAGTAACGGACGAAGAACGGGCTTCCACTCCGCCAGCCACAGTCCGTCCGGTTGACGGTCGTCGCGTGGACGCGGACGAGGATCTCGTCGGCGGCGGGCTCGGGCCGGTCGACGTCGCCGATCCGAAGGACCTCGGGCGGCCCGTAGCGGTCGCGCACGACTGCCTTCATCTCTTTCCCTTCCTCTTCTCGCTCCCCTGCGGGAAGCGAATCGGCCCACCGCCCTGCTGCCACATGCGGCCGGCGCGATAGAGCTCGGCGGGCTTCCCGCCGGACGCGCCAGGCCGTGCCCGCCGCCCGGTCGGGATCACCCACCCCTCCTCGGCCAGGATGCTGCGGCGGAAGTTCGCGCCGTCGAGATGCACTCCCCACACGGCCTCGTAGACCGCGCGGAGCTCGGCGAGCGTGAACGTGGAGCCGACGAACGCGGTCGCGATCCCCCGGAGCTCGATGTCGACGCGTACGCGCTCGACCGCGTCCCGAAGGATCGTCGCGTGGTCGAACGCGAGCTCGAGCCTGCCGTCGAGCGCATCCGACACCGGGACGAGGGCGGCGTGCGCGGCATCCGTGCCGGCGACGACCTTGCCGACGTCGCGGAGCACGGCGAGGTAGGCGACGGTGACGACGTTCATCCGCGGGTCGCGCCCGGGATCGCCGTACGCGCCGAACTGGTTGAGCAGAGCGGCGCCGTCGACGCCGGTCTCCTCGCTCAGCTCACGCGTCGCGGCCTGGTCGAGCGTCTCGTTCGGCCGCTTGAAGCCGCCGGGGATCGCCCACACACCCTCGTAGGGCGCAATGCCGCGGCGCACGAGGAGCACCTGCAGCCGACCGTCGGACATCGTCAGGATCACGATGTCCACGGTGACGGCGAACGCCGGGAACTCCGACGCGTCGTAACCCGCCGGTGCGTCCTGTGCACGCGTCCGGTCGCTCATACGTCCTCGGTCTCGAGATCGGGATCCTCGCGGGACGCGCTAGCCGCGGGGGCGGCCCAGCGCGTGCCGCCGGACGCGGCTGCCGGTCGGGTGGTGCCGTGTTCGACGGACAGGTCCGCCGGGGTCGAGGTGTTGCACGTAGTCGTACGGAAGCGCACCGAGGAACATCTCCTCCTCCTTCTTGTGGCTGGAGTGGTGCGAGGCACGAAAGCCAGAATCGCTGCGGCCTCGGCGGTGTTGGTATTTGTCATTACGACCGTTACCCTAGCGGGCGGTTATGGTCGTGTCAACGAGAACCTTCGTGAACCGAATTAGACGCGACGCCGCCAGCGCGCGAAGACGTCCTCCACGGCGGGCAGGTCTGCGTGCGGCGCGAGGACGTACAGACGATCGCCTGGCTCGATGACGGTGCTCCCACGCGGCGGGATCGAGTCGTCTCCCCGGACGACCACGGCGACGATCGCCGTTCGCGGCAGCCCGAGCTCACGAACGGCGGACCCGGCAATCGCGTGATCGGGGGCGACGAGGAAGTCGACGAGGTCGAGCTCGCTCAGTGCGCCCACCTCGAGCGGCGGCTGATGGGCCTGCGGCGACGGAACGACGACGTCGAGCCGGGTTGCCACGCGCTCGAGCGTCGTTCCCTGCAGGGTCACCGAGACCAGGACGACGAAGAAGACGGCGTTGAAGATCGTGTCGGCGTGCGTCACCTCACCCGACGAGAGGACGAACGTCGCCAGCACGATCGGGACAGCGCCACGAAGGCCCGCCCAGCCGAGCAGCGCGCGCTCGCGGTTCGTGAAGTCGAACATGAACGTCGAGGCCCACACTGCGACGGGCCGGATCACGAACACGAGGAGCAGGGCGAGTGCGAGGCCCGAGAGCGCCACCGGCGTGAGCTCGTGCGGGAAGACGAGCAGGCCGAGCACGATGAAGAGCCCGACCTGAGCGATGAAAGCGAGACCTTCGTGGAACCCGACGAGCTGGCGGCGGTAGCGCGACGGCGTGCTCCCGACGGCGAGGCCCACGAGGTACACGGCCAGGAAGCCGCTGCCCCCGATCACGTCGGCCGCGCCGAAGGCGATCCCGACCGCCGCGAGGGTCGCGACTGGCGCGAACGGGCCGATCGAGTCGGGAAGCCGGGCGAAGACCCACGTCGCCGCCACACCAAGCGCGATACCGATGACGAGGCCGAGCCCTAGCTGGCGCACCACGAGGGACACGAGGTTCTCGAGGCCGTAGGTGTCCGGGCTCTCGATCCAAGCGATCAGACCGAGCGTGAGGGCGATCGCCATCGGATCGTTCCCTCCCGACTCCGCCTCGAGCGTGCGTGCCAGCCGGCGCCGGACGTGCGTGAAGCGCAGGGTCGCGAACACGGCCGCGGCATCGGTGGACGCGACGACTGCGCCGAGCAGGATCGACTCGAGCCACGACAGGTCGAAGAGCGCCTGCGCTGCGGCTCCGACGAGCAGCGCGGTGACGACGACCCCGACCGTGCTGAGCATCGCCGCGGGCGCCGCGACCGCCCGCAGGCGGCGCCACGACGTCTGCAGCCCGCCCTCGAAGAGGATGAGCGCCAGCCCGACGATCCCGACCTGCCGGGCGAACTCGGCGTCGTCGAAGTCGATGCCGCCCGGTCCGTCCGAGCCGAGCAGCATTCCGAGGGCCAGGAAGGCGACCAACACGGGGACACCTGTGCGTGCCGCTGCGAGCGCTGCGAGCGCGCTCGCAGCGAGGATCGCGCCCACGGCGAGGAGAACGAGCCCTTCGTCCATCGTCGTATCCTGTCGGGCCGCCGGGGGACGCGCCGCCAGGCCGGAAGGCGTCGGTGCTACGACTTGGCGAGTTCGGAGCGCCCGTCGGGCCCGCCGTCGAGCGCGAGCAGGGCGAGGAGCTCACCGATGTCGTGGCCCGCCTGCGCGGGGTGACGCATCTCGACACCGCGATCGATCACGTAGCGACTCCGCCGCCCCACTCTTTGCCGCTGCAGAAATCCGGCCTCGACGAGGTCGGTGACGATCCGCTGAACCGCACGCTCCGTGATCCCGACCATCTCCGCGACGTCACGCAGCCGCACGTCGGGGTCACGCGCGATACAGAGCAGCACCTGGGTGTGGTTCGTGACGAACCGCCAGCCCTTTTCGTTATCACTTGACATACGAATAAATTGTCGTACTATCGAAGTCGCGTTACGAGTATCACGCATCACACGTCCTACATGTCGACGATACCACGGAAAGGAGTAGAAATGAGCGCGTCCGAGTGGGCGACCTCGGATGTCATCGAGCGCGTCGAGCGGAACGGGAGCGAGACGACGGTGACGCTGTCCGGCGAACTCGACGTGTCGACGATCGCAATGGTGAGCGCCGTGCTCGAGGACGAATGCGTACGGAAGCCATCCCGGATCGTGCTCGACCTCACCGCCGTCGACTTCGTGGACTCGTCGGCGCTGCATGCGTTCGTCGTCGCCAACAAGCAGATCGAAGGACACGGTGGTTCGCTCCACATCACCGGCGTCAGTGACGTCATCCGGCGGACGTTCGAGATCGTTCAGCTGGATCAACTCTTCTTCTCCTCGAGCAACGGGAAGAGCAGTCGACACCACACGTAGCGCGCACGCGCGAATACCTAGCACCGCCATGTATAGTGGCGCTATGTACTCCCGACGCGGCGTGACGGTGTGGAGATCAACAAGGACCTGATCGCCGCCTCCTCGACCCCCGTCGTCCTCGCGATCCTGGCCGAGGCCGACAGCTACGGGTACGCGATCCTCCAGCGCGTGCGAGAGCTTTCCGGAGGACGCATGGAATGGACGGACGGGATGCTCTACCCCGTCCTTCACCGGCTCGAGCGCCTCGGCCACATCGAGGCGCGCTGGGAAGTCGCCGAGAGCGGCCGACGTCGCAAGTACTACGCGATCACGCCCCAGGGCCACACCCGGCTCGCCGAGGAGCAACGGCAGTGGGAGGCGGTCGACGACACGCTCCGGGGCATCTGGCGTGCGCTCGCCCTACCCATCAGTCCGAGGCCACAGGGAGCCTGACGATCGCTGCCTCGGAACCCGCTGTCGTCCTCGAGGAGCAGATCGACCAGTGGCGCGGCTTTCTGCGGCGCCGCCAGGCGATCCATCCCGTTGACGTCGCCGAACTGGAAGACCATCTGCGAGAGCAGGTGGCGATCCTGACCGACGCAGGACTCGCCGCCGACGAGGCCTTCCTCGTCGCGGTGAAACGCATGGGCGACCTCGACGCGCTCTCTCGCGAGTTCGCGCGTGAGCACTCGGACCGGCTCTGGAAACAGCTCGTCGTGTCGTCGCCGGAGACGGCGGAATCGAAGACGGCCGCGCGGAAGGACGCGATCGTCGCGTTCTCGCTCGCGGTCGTGGCGGCCCTGGCGATCAAGGTGCCAGCGCTCTTTGGCAAGGACTTCGACGAGGACGCCGAGTTCTACGCGCGAAATTTCAGCCTCTTCGTCCTGCCGCCCCTGACTGCGTATTTCGTGTGGAAGCGCGCGCTCCGCGCCCCGACGGTCGTCGGTTTGGCGGTCGCGTTCGTCGCAGCGGCCGTGTTCGCGAACGTCTACCCGTTCGATCCGGACAGCTCCACCGAGGTGCTGACGGCGCTCCACCTGCCGATCGCGCTCTGGCTCGTCGTCGGGATCGCGTACGCCGGCGTCCGCTGGAGGCAGGTCGACGGGCGCATGGACTTCATTCGCTTCTCGGGCGAGCTGTTCATCTATTACGTGCTGATCGCGCTCGGCGGAGGGGTCCTCACCGCCTTCACGGTGGCCATGTTCGAGGCAATCGACCTCAATCCCGAGACGTTCGTCCAAACATGGCTGCTTCCCTGCGGAGCGGCGGGCGCCGTCGTCGTCGCGTCGTGGCTCGTCGAAGCGAAGCAGAGCGTCATCGAGAACATGGCTCCGGTTCTGACCCGACTCTTCACGCCCATGTTCGCGGCCGTGCTCATCGCGTTCCTCGGAGCCGTGCTGTGGACCGGAGGCGGCGTCGACGTGGAACGCGAACTGCTCATCACCTTCAACCTGCTCCTCGTGGTCGTTCTCGGCCTCCTCCTCTACTCGCTGTCCGCACGCGATCTCGGCGCGCCCCGCGGTTTCTTCGACGTGCTGCAGGTCGTGCTCGTCGTTAGCGCCCTCCTTGCCGACGCGGTGGCACTGTGGGCGATCTCCGAGCGCATCACGGAGCTCGGTTCCACTCCGAACCGGGTCGCCGCGCTCGGCACGAACGCGATCCTGCTCGTCAACCTCGCGTGGTCCACCGTGCTCTACATCCGCTTCCTGCGGGGTCGCGGGCCTGTCTTGAGCCTCGAGCGGTGGCAGACGAACTACCTGCCCGTCTACGCGGGGTGGGCGGCCATCGTGGTAGTCGTGTTCCCGCCCGCGTTCGGATACAGCTGAGTTGCCCGAATAACGTGCGGTCGATGACGCTGGTGCGCCATGCCACCTCTGCGGACGCGGACGCGATCGGGCGCATTCAGGTCGAGACCTGGACGACGGCGTACGCCGGCCTCCTCCCGCCGGAGACGATCGATGCGTTCGATGTCGCCGCCAGGCAGCAGCTGTGGCGCGAGGGGCTCGCTCGAACGCCGCGGCCGGGCAGCGCGACGTTCGTGGCGGTCGTGGACGACGACGTCGTCGGCTTCGCGACCGTCGGCGCCTCGCACTCCGAGGACGGCGCTGGCGAGCTGTACGCGATCTACGTCCACCCGTCGAGGTGGGGAGACGGCGCCGGACGAGCGTTGATCGCGAGCGCCGAGCAGTCCCTCCGCGAGTCGGGTTTCCCCTCGGCGCTCCTCTGGGTGCTCGAGGGCAACGAGCGAGCCGAGCGGTTCTACGACGCTGCCGGCTGGGAGCGCGACGGCGAGAAGGTGGACGACTTCCAGGGCGCAACGGTCACCGAGAGTCGCTACCGGAAGCAGCTCTGACGTACGCGCGGCCGGACGTCGGAGGGCTGAACCGTGATCTCCGAACCGCAACCGGCCTCACGATCGACGCGCGCGCGCTCGCAGGCGGCTGACCCGGCCCCGATCAGGAGGCGGCGGGCGCATAGTGCGGGCGCCCGGCGGGCCGGAAGACCTGGATCGTGACGCCCTTCGAGTCGACTCGCGCGTCGACGAGGTCGAGCGCGACGTCCGGGCCGGAGTCGGCGAACAGCCGCCTCCCCTGGCCGAGGACCACGGGGACGACGAGCAACGTCATCTCGTCGATGAGGTCGTGCTCGAGCAGCGAGCGGATCAGGCCGCCGCTGCCGTGCACCTGCAACTCGCCTGCCGACGTGGCCTTCAGGTCGCGGATGGCCTCTGCGACATCGCCGGACAGGACGGTCGTGTCGGCCCATTGCGGGTTGCTCAGAGTGGTCGATGCGACGTACTTGGGCTTCGTGTTCAAGGCACCCACGATCGGATGCTCGAGATCTCGTCTCGCCCCCCAATATCCAGCGAACAGCTCGTACGTCCGTCGCCCGAAGAGGAACGCGTCGGCGCGCTGGTATGTCTCGCTGATGAACGTGAAGGTCTCGTCGTCGAACACGCCCATGGCCCATCCCCCGCGCTCGAAACCTTCTCTGCGGTCCTCGTCGGAAGCGCCGCCGTTTCCCTGCATCACGCCGTCGACGGTCACCTGCGTCATGGTGCTCAGCTTCATGGGCGCGCGACCGCCATTCCTCAGTCGAAGCTCGAGGAGCGCACCGCAGCGCTGACGCACTCGGCGTCATCTGCTGCGCTGGCGCCGCTTGCTCCGACGCCGCCGACGAGTTCCCCGTCCACGAGCAACGGCAGCCCGCCGGCGTACACGACGATCTGCGGGTCGGTGGAGTTCCAGCCCCAGTCGTCACCACCCGGCTGCGTGCTCTCCATGAAATCGCCCGTTGCAGCTCCCCACAGGACGGACGTGTACGCCTTGCCGACAGCGAGCTTCATCGCGCCGAGCGCCGCGCCGTCCATGCGCTGACTTGCGACGACATGCCCGCCGTCGTCGACCACTGCGGCGGCGAGCGAAAGGCCCCGCGTCTCCGCTTCGTCGCGGACCCGGGAAAGCAGAGCGAGAGCGAGCTCCAACGAAATGACCTGCCGCGAGACGAGACCGTCCACCTCGCGATCCTACGGCAGACGCACGGCGCGGAGGGATGGGCTGCGCGAGAGACTCGCCGCAGATCAAGCCTCTCGCGCAGCGGCGGCGAGCTCGCGCAGGCCCCACCTGCTACGGGGGTGCGCCGTACCGAGAGCGAACATCTCCCGGGCGCCGAACTCACCGCGGCGTCACGGTAGGCGTGAGCCGCCGGGCCGTACAGGACACGATCGGGTCAACTCCATCGCCGTTGCGACCGCGAACCAATGACCCATTTGTGTCCTAGCGGACGAGTCGAGGACGGGACACGCTTGGAGCGATGGAGGGGGAACCGCCTGCCTCTCCCTCCATCGCTTCGATCGATCCAGGCTCGGCTGTCTGCCAGGGGGTGACAGAGATGGACGTCAAGGGCGCAAAGGCGCTGAGCGAGCGCCTCGCCGAAGTCGGCCGCGATCGCGGCCGCGACAACCTTCGCTCAGAAGAGCCCGGCAGCGGGTCGTCCAGCTCGTGTTCCGATGTGCTCCATGACGGCGAAGGCCAGTCGGGCGACGACAAGGGTCGCGCGTGCCAGGCGGTTTGACTCGTTTGCGTCTAGCGACGGCACGCGCAAGACCTTGCCGAAGGGACCGCCCCATCGCGTTGGCGAGGCCCGCGCGCGCTCGTACTTCCTGACCAGTGGTCGGTAAAGGTCAACCGCGGACTCGGCAACGATTCTGTTACCAGTAACCGCAGGCGCCCGGACGTCCCAGCGCCTGGGGCTTGCTCCGTTCAGCGCCACATCCGTCACACTCTCCGTCGTGACCGGGTCGGCAGGCGGCTTGGGTGTCGGCGGCGACGTCGAGCACGCTCTGGAGAACGTCGGCGTACCGAGCTACGTCCTCGACGAGACCGGGATCGTCCGCTGGATCAACGCAGCAGCCGAGGAGCTTCTCGGCGACGTCCGCGGTCGCCACTTCACGTCTGTCGTCGCGCCCGAGGACAGCCGCCGGGCCCGCGAGCTCTTCTCCCAGAAGGTGCTGGGTACCTCCGCCTCGACGGAGGCGACCGGCGTCCTCGTCTCCACCGCCGGAGCTCGCGTGGCCGTTGAGCTCAGCGCGGTGCCGCTCAGGAACGGGAAACGCGTGGTCGGCGTCTTCGGACTGATCGAGGAAGGCCCCGCCGACACGGACACAGCGCCACCCGCGCAACTCACGCCCCGCCAGGTCGAGGTGCTGCGACTTCTCGAGCAAGGGCGCTCCACGAAGCAGATCGCCGCCGAGTTGCATCTGAGCACCGAGACCGTCAGGAACCACATCCGCCGGATCTTTCAGGCGCTCGGCGTCCACTCCCGCCTGGAAGCCGTGGCCGCGGCTCGCCACGTCTAGCTGCGGACGTACGAGACGTCGTCGAACCATGCGCTTCCGACCGTGCCGGCAGCGCGGAGGAATATGCTCACGTACGCCGCTCCCGAAGGAGCGACTCCGTTCGCATGCAGCCTTCGCCAGCCGTGTGCGCCGCACTGGAGCGACTTGGACTGTACGCCGCCGACCGCGCGTCCCTCGGCCGAGAACCAGCGGAGCGCGAGACGGACGTCCCCGCATGTCGAGCTTGCTCGCGCGAACCCCGTGATCGTCGATCGATTCCCCGACTGGACAGCCGCGTCGGGCGGTGAGATCACGAACGCGGCGTCGGGCCGCGTCCCCGTCCCGGCTCCATCGATGCGCGCCGAGGCGAGACCGTGGTGCGCTACCGATGCATCGCGCGAGAACGTCGCGTTGGATGCCCTCCGAATCCGCCAGAACGCGGGCAGCGCGCGGCCGTCTTCGTCGCGGACCGCATCCTCGAAGCCTCCATTGAACCCTGTCAGGCGGTTGACACCGCGACTCGAGAAGATCGACCGCAACTCCGCAACAGCCGGCTTTGCCTCGCCGCCGACGCGGTAGAGACCGAAGCGGTACTCGCGCGGGTTGCCGTACACGCCCGGGTCATCCGCCGGGATCGCCTCGGGGGCGAAGTCGGAGAGAATCCACGGCGCGATCGGAGGGAGGCCAAGACGATCGGCTGCGAATGCAAGCGAGCGAAGGTAATACGCCTGCTGCGCCTCACGTGCCGATGGCGACGAAGGCACGCCGGGAAGGATCTCGTATGGGATCGCGGTCGAGTAGCCGGTCTCACCGACTTGCAGCGGCAGCGGCGCAACTGCTGCCTTCGCCGCTACGAGATATCCGCCGGCGAGTTCGGGCCGCCAGTAGAAGTGCGCCGAGTAGAAGTCGGGTTGAGCGGAGCCGAGCGCTGCGCGCAACAGACTGAGGTCACTCGCCGGATCGAGCGCGGGAACCGAGATGCCGACCGGCTTGTGGGCGATGGCGCGCACGTACGGGATCAGCGCGGCCGCCCACTCCGCAGCGCCCTCGTCTTGCGGCTTGATCTCGTTCTTCAGCTCGACGAACGCGACCCGCGCGTCATCCGCGTAGCTGGAGAGAAGCGCCGCGACCCACCGGCGCGAGCCCACGACGTCCCCGTAGTCGTGCCACCAGTCGAAGAGCGTGAGCTCGACGAAGAGACCGTGGCGTGCGGCAAGGTCGACGACGGTCTCGAGCCGCGCGCTCATCGTTGCGTCGGGTAGCGGATACCCGAAGATGAGGGTCGGAACGATCACGCGCACCGTGTTCGCGCCGAGCGAGGAGATCCTCGACAGGTCACGGTCGATCGCGTCGGCGTCGAAGCGCGTCCACATCAGCGTCCATCCGCCGTGGGACGGGAAGTAGCTGATCGACCGCACGTCCTGCGGCACGCGCATGCCGTCGCCCGGTGATGCGTGCACCGCGCTGCCGCCAGCGAAGGCGACGAGGCACGTGGCGACGCCTAACACAGGCCGAAGCTTGGAGCGCACGGAGGCGCCGATCCTATTCGGCGCGTCGTACCACGCCCTGTGAACCAGCCGGATTCAGGACTTCCGCAGCTGGCGCAGGAACACCAGAAGCGTGAAGGCGAGTTTCAAGCGGCGCCGATGCCTGAAGACATCGCGCGCGAATCGGAGGTGCCGTCTGAGGCTCACGGCGAGGACGACCAGACCGATGACGGCGGCGATGCGCCTGGGGGTCAAAACCTGTGCGCGAGGACTGTGCTGCTGCGGCGGCACGCGCTCCGCCGGCATCGGATCGGTCATGGCCGCTCATCCTGCCATGGCGCGTGCCGTCGAGAGCGCCACGGACGGACGGAGGCGGCGGGAATCGAACCCGCGCACGATCTCAAACGCCGGACTGTCGAAACGCCTCTAGACCTCCTCGACGAATCCACTGAACGTCCCACCGTGCTGTCTCGCGATCGCGTCGAACCGACTGGCATAGCGATCGCGCTCGTCGGCGGGGAAGGGCAACTGGCGCCGTCCCACCGCAAGCCAGCCCGGCGCGTTCTGGTCGACGTTGACGACGAACCCGACGGCCCGAGCATCGCGAGCGGCTGCTCGTGCCGCATCGGGATCCCCGAACTGCGCCTCGAAGCGTCCGCCGAGTAGTCGCACGTCACCACGCGCAGTCTCATTTCCTGGGCGCGCCACCGAGACGCTAACTCGGTCGCATCAAGTGACGGTCGATCCAGCTCTCGGCGGCCGTGGGCTGAATGTCGAGAGCCACTGCGACTTCGCCGCAGAGCAGCGCGCGCGCCCGGGTGTAGAGCTGGCGCTCGCTCAACGAAAGCTGCGCCTTGCTGCCGGGGCTTGCTGACCGCAGACGCTCGCGCTGCGCTCCTTCGCTGACGATCTCCGCCAGCTCCACAGGCGTCCCACCGATGAGCTTCGCGAGCGCCTCCCTGCGCCGAGACAGCCAATTACGCGAGTTGAGCTCACCGTCGTCCTGAAGGACGACGCCCACGCGATGCAAGTCGGTCTTGCTCGCCAGCGGCCGCAGGTGTGAGTCCGCCAGCGCCAAGGGGAGCGTCACGGTGAGCTCCTCGAACTCGAGCACGACGACGTCCCGCATCTCACCGATGACGTCTTGCTTCCTGCGAGCCGCGACCCGGCCGATCCCGTGGTTTCCGTAGACGACCAGGTCACCGACCGCAAGCTTCACGTCAGGAATGACCTGGCGGTTCGTCGCCCGCTGGCCGCATGGAGGAGGTGCGCTCCTTGCGCTCCGCCGCGGCAAGGCGCCTCTTCTCGAACTTCCGCTCACGCCGCTCGCGCAGCGTGCGTTCGCGCGCCGCCTTGGCCTGAGTCTGTTGTCGATGGCTAGCCATCGTCGGCCGCGCTCTCCATCGCGTCACGCGAGTCTTGCGACTCCGCCTCGTAGCCCTGTTTCGAGGGCGCCGGCCCCGCCCCGCGCGGGAGATTCCACGCCACACGATTGCGCTCCGACTCCCACTTCTCCGCCTCGGTCCGGTCGACCGTCGTGCGAGGTTCACTCAAAAGATCTCCTCCCGACTCGGGCTCGCACCTGGCGCGACCCATCGAGTTTGCAGCTGCGGAAGGAGAGAGCGGGTTCCAACTCACTCTACCAGCACGGCTGCGAACCGAAGTCCGGCGTTCTCAGACGCCGTCTGTGAGATCGTCGTCGATCAGATGAACGGCAACGACGTCTGAGGCTCGGACGAACGTACGCCCGTCGCCCTCTTCGGGCACCACCTCGAGCCAGTCGCCGAGCTGTGACGATCCGCGGCCCACGAAGCTGTTCATCCACGACTTCGCATCGTCGATGCCGATCACGTCGTGTTCCTGACCGTTGCTGAGGCTGACGCGAACCTTCATCCCGGCAAGGCTACCCACCCCCGAGGCTCGCCGAGATCGTGTGGTCCTGGAGCGCTCGCGGGCTCTTCGGGTGCCGTTCGCGGTAGCCGCGGCCACGAGTAGACTCCGAACTCCGGGCATAGCTCCTCTTTCCGCTCTGACGCTTTCATCCCAGGCCACGGCGCCTTGGGGAGCGGAAAGAGAGACGATATGGGCGGTCACCGTTCGATCCGTGTGGAGACAAGGGCCGTCGGTTCGTAGTGCCTGCGGGTCGACGTTGGGCTGGGTGACCCTGCTCTTTGCACTCGCCGCGGTCGTAACCGTCATGGCCTTCGTGGTTTGGCCAGCCTGGACGAGCCGCGGTTGAGACGTTACGGGACGGGTTGAGCGTGGTGGCAGATGACGCATTCGTGGCGATGGTCGAGCGTGCCCACCAACTCCGCGCCGAAGTCGCCAAGCTCGGCTTCAGCGGCTCCGAGGTGGACGCGAACGTCAGGGCGCGGCTGTACTGGAACCCGAAGGTCCCGAGGCTCGCGATCGGCCACGAAGCACTGGCGGACGAGGTTCACACGCTGCTCAATGACTCGCGGCTCTCTGCGTCGCAGGCTGCTCAGCTCGAGCGCGAGTACTTCCCGCCGCGTCGTCCCACGTAGGTGCAGCTCGCAGGCACCGGCGTCACCGACCGCGACACGTTCGAGCTCGCCGGTCCTCGCCGCCTAGCCTGGCTGCGTGAAGACGAGGTCGATCACGCAAGTCAGCCTCCGCGACGAGAT
>Ga0207688_10001403_pt1 | contig 12559 bp, 12 predicted proteins | sample KBSMiscanthusM4_FD_184296 | JGI IMG/M metagenome (GOLD analysis project Ga0207688, IMG submission 184296) | Miscanthus rhizosphere microbial communities from Kellogg Biological Station, Michigan, USA - M4 (SPAdes) (version 2) | ecosystem: Host-associated > Plants > Roots > Rhizosphere ...
ATCATGTGGCGCGGGCCGATGCTCCACAAGGCGCTCGAGCAGTTCCTCTCGGACGTGCACTGGGGCGAGCTGGACACGCTGCTCGTGGACATGCCACCCGGCACGGGTGACGTCGCGATGTCGCTCGGCCAGCTCCTGCCACGAGCCGAGGTGCTCGTCGTCACCACACCGCAGCCGGCGGCGCAGCAGGTGGCGGTGCGTGCCGCGCAGATGGCCCAGAAGACCGGAATGCGCGTGATCGGCGCCGTCGAGAACATGTCGTATCTCTGCGGCACCGGGCAGGAGCTGTTCGGCTCGGGGGGCGGCGAGGCGCTCGCCGGGGAGATCGACGCGCCGCTCATCGCGCGGATCCCGTTCGACCCGGCGCTGCGCGAGGCCGCGGACGAGGGGCGCCCGGTGCTCGAGGCCGCGCCCGAGGCCGAGGTCAGCGCCGCGATCCGCGCGCTCGCCGAGACGGTGCAGGCGCGCCGCCCGGGCGGAATCCGCAAAGCCCTCACGGTCCTCTAGCGGGTCCTGGCGAACCGCGCGTCGCCGCCGGAGACCGGACTCGCCCATGCCTCGCAGGGAAGGGAGCCCGAAGGCTCCCTTCCGTGACGGCGAGCCCAGCGGCGGTGGGCCGGTGCCGTCGCTGCACGTCCGCGCCGGGGGGAGGCGCGGCCATCCAGTCGCATCCTCACAAGCTGATGTGAGGATGCTGTAAGCGTACTCCCTCGGGTTACGCTCGTGTCGTGACGTCCGCTTGTGCGATCGCCCGGCTGTGCGCGGCGGGGCTCTCGGAGCGGGACGCAGCGGTCGTCGTCGAGCATCTCGCGGCTGCAGATCGCGCCGGACGCACGGGTCACGGGCTGGCGCGGATCCCGTGGCTCGAAGGGATGCTCGGCGAGAGCCTCGACCCCGCCGGGCGCCCGCGTCGGATCGAGCGCTCGGACGGCTTCGAGCGTTGGCACGGCGGAGGTGCGCTCGGGTACCTGGCGCTCGCGGCGATCTGCGACGGCCTCGTCGAGGACCCTCCCTCGCGCGCCCGCGTGGTCGTGGCCGAGGCGTGCTTCCCGACCGGCGTCCTCGGCGCCTGGGCACGGCGGCTCGCCGACGCGGGCCTGGCCGCGGTCGTCACCGCCACGTCGCCGCGGCGACTGCGTCACCCGGACGGCGGCCCGGCTCTCACCGGGACGAACCCGATCGCGATCGCGATTCCGTCCTCGGACGGCAAGCCTGTCGTCGCCGACGTCTCGATGGGCGCCGTCACGCACGGGGACGTCCTGACCGGCGCGGCGCGAGCGGACGAGCTCGTGCCGTTCGGAGGACCACGGGCGCACAAGGCGTTCGCGCTCGCCGTCGGCGTCGAGCTGCTCGTGGGAGCCCTCGCCGGGCCGGAGCATGGCGCGCTCGTGGTCGCCGCACGGGCCGAGCACGACCCGGCGCCGGGCTTCCGGGCGCTGGCGAACGGCCTGCGCCTCCCCGGCGATAGGCGCTAGCTCAGACGGCCACCCAGCGGACCTCGACTTCGCCGTGCACCTCCGGAAGCGGCAGTGTCCCGGCCTCGGCCTCGACGGCGGCACGCTCGTCAGGGGAGAGCCGGCGCCATGCCTGCACGGTGACGACCGCCCCGGCGCGCCGCCAGGTACCGGCGAGGTCCCCTTCGACGAGGACGGCGCCCGGCCAGACGCGTGACGTCCACAGGGCGGCGCGTTGACCGGCGTCCGGGACGAGGAGGTCTCGATCCGCGCCCTGCAGGAGGTAGAAGAGGTCGCCGCTCGGCAGCAGCCGGGCGGGGGCGGGAGCGCCCTCGGGGTCGCGGAGCTGCGTCTCGTCCGAGTCCAGGACGACCGCGTCGCCGATCGGAGTGCGTACGTGGACGAGCGACGCCTCCAGCGCCCCGAACGCGTCGAGCGCCGCCTGGGAGCCGACGCCGGCCCACGCGGCGAAGCGACCCGGCGTGCCGGGGCCGAGGCCGTGCAGGTAGCGACGTGCGAGCTCGATGCGGGCGTCGAGTGGGTCGAGCTCGGGCCGAGGGACGGTCCAGACCACGGGCTGGCGCGCGCCCGCCCAGCGGATCAGCACGGTCCCCGTCAGCGCCGCGTAACGGAGGAGGTTGGCGTTGCCGCCGAGCGCCGCCCCGGCCTCCTCCGCATCGAGCCGGCGGCCGTCCAGGAACGCATGCAGCCGCGCGGCGATGTCCTCCGCCCTTCGTCGCGTGCGACCGGCGTCCGGCAGGCGGCCGAGCGTGAACGGCGCATGGTCGCCCGCCGGGACGACGTACGTCGTGTAGCGGAGGCCCCAGACCTGGACGAGCGCCGGATCCTCCCACGCATCGTGGGAGATCCCCTCCACGCGGGCGTGGAGGGAATGGAGCGCGGAGCGCGGGACGCTGTCCTGGAGCCCCGCCCGGGCCGCTCGCGCGAGCGAGGCGGGGCCGGGCGGGAGCCGCTCGTCGAGCTCGCCGTTCCGCCGGCGGAACGCGACGATCTGCTCGCGCGTGACGTCGAGCGCCGCTTCTCCACCGCCGGCAGGCACTAGACCGCGACGGTCGGGAGGCCCGCGAGCGCCATCGCCAGCTCGCCCTCGTCGTAGTCGCGATCCTCGAGCGTGCCCGCGAAGTAGTCGATGTACGCCTGCATGTCGAAGTGACCGTGGCCGCAGAGGTTGAAGAGGATCGTTTCGGCGCTCCCCTCCTCCTTGCACCGCAGCGCCTCGTCGAGCGCGGCCTTCACGGCGTGGTTCGCCTCGGGCGCGGGCAGGATCCCCTCCGCGCGCGCGAAGCGGACGCCGGCCTCGAACACCGCGGTCTGGTGGTACGCGCGCGCTTCGATCAGCCCGAGGTCGTGCAGGTGGCTGACGAGCGGCGCCATGCCGTGGTAGCGGAGCCCGCCGGCGTGGAAGCCGGGAGGGACGAACGTCGAGCCGAGCGTGTGCATCTTCACGAGCGGGGTGAGGTGGCCGGTGTCGCCGAAGTCGTAGGCGAACTCGCCCCGTGTGAGGCTCGGGCAGGCCGCCGGCTCGACCGCGATGACGCGCACGTCGGGCCCACCCCGCAACTGCTGGCCGATGAACGGGAAGACGAGCCCGGAGAAGTTCGAGCCCCCGCCGGTGCAGCCGATCAGCACGTCGGGGTACGCCTCGGCGAGGTCCAGCTGGGCGATGGCCTCCTCGCCGATCACGGTCTGGTGCAGGAGCACGTGGTTCAGGACGGAGCCGAGCGAGTACTTCGTGTCCTCTCGCTGCGCGGCCTGCTCGACCGCCTCCGAGATCGCGATGCCCAGGCTGCCGGTCGAGTCGGGGTGCTCGGCGAGGATCGCCCGGCCTGCCGCCGTCTCCTCGGAGGGGCTCGGCACGCACCGCGCGCCGAACGCCTCCATCAGCGCGCGGCGGTACGGCTTCTGCTCGTACGAGACACGCACCATGTACACGTCGACCTCGAGCCCGAAGAGCGCTCCCGCGAACGCGAGGGACGAGCCCCACTGGCCGGCGCCGGTCTCCGTCGCGAGCCGCTCGACGCCTGCCTGCGCGTTGTAGAACGCCTGTGCGACCGCGGTGTTCGGCTTGTGGCTCCCCGTCGGGGAGACGCCCTCGTACTTGTAGAAGATCCGCGCGGGGGTGTCGAGCTCGCGCTCGAGCCTGCGGGCCCGGAAGAGCGGCGTCGGCCGCCATTGCCGGTAGACCTCTCGCACCTCCTCGGGGATCTCGATCCGCTCCTCGGTCGAGACCTCCTGGAGAATCACCTCCATCGGGAACAGCGGCGCGAGGTCATCGGGCCCGATCGGCTCCCCCGTGCCGGGGTGCAGCACGGGCGCGAGCGGCTCGGGCAGGTCGGCGGCGATGTTGTACCAGGCCTCCGGGAGCCGGCTCTCCTCCAGCACGTACTTCACGGTCTCGGTCACGGCTGCGCTCCTCTCGTCTCCGTCGTCCGCGCCTCCGCGCGCGCTCAGGCTTCCAATCTGCCACGTCCGCCCTCTGCGCGGCGAGCCGCGACGCGCGGCAACGGCCGGTCCACCTGCTGCCGTGGGGCGACGCCGCGGGAGCTCCTACGGGCGAGGGAACGACGGGTCGGCGCGGATCGACGCGAGGTCGTCGTCGCTCTGCGCGAGCTCGAGGAAGCGGTCTTCCATCGTCACCGCCTGGCGGAGCCGCTCGAGGGCCTCCTCGCCTCTCCCGGCCCGGGCGAGCGCGCAGGCGAGGTTGTACACGGTCACACCGCTGTCGGCCGTCTCGGCGAGGTGCTCCTCGAGCAGCTCGATCGCCTTGTCCCATTCCTCGGTCTGCCAGTACCGGAGCGCCTCGGCCGTCCGCTCCCACGGCGAGGGGGTGAACACGGAGCCCGGCTTCGCGCCGATCGCGAGGATCGTCGTCCCGCTCTCGCCGACGGCGCCTCGCTTCACCGCGGGATCGGGCACGTGGACGACCGTCCCGGCCGGCGCGTCGAACGTCGTCCCGTCGAGGGTGAACGAGGCGTGCCCCGAGACGACGACATAGACCTCTTCGTGCTCCGCGCCGCCGTCGGCCTCGGCATGCTCGCCGATCACCTGCTGGCCGTCCTCGGTCGCCGTCCACGCGTTGATGCCGAACGCCTGGATCCCGAGCGTCCTCCTGACGGGGTGCCAGTGCGCGCCTGTCTGGGGCCCCAGAGCCATCTCGTCGAGCGTGACAACGGCGTAGCGGTCGCTCATGCTGACTCCCTCAGTCGGTCGAGCACGACAGGATCGATGGAGTCTTCCCCGTCCACGCGCTCCTCGAGGTTCTCTACACCGGCCCACGAGGCGAGGTCGGGGTGGCCGGCACGGCGCAGGAGGTCGTCGAGCTCCGCCCGGAGCGCCTCGTCGACCGTCAGCCACTGCTCGCGCGGCGTCGAGCCGAAGAGCGCGTCGTGCATCCGGTAGATCCGGCGCAACTCGACGAGCGGGTCGGGGTGATCGTCCACGCGGAGGTCGACGAGGACGTCGGAAAGGCTCGCGTAGCCCCCGTCGCGCTCGACGACGATGAGCGCAGCGGACTGGCGTCCGCGGCTGTCGCCGCCCGCCGCCTCCGCCGCGTCGAGGCTGTCGAGGAGGCGCTCGGCGAGCGGCTTGCCGGCCGAGGACTCGAACGTCTCCGCGAGCGCGTCGACCGTGGCGCCCGAGACGAGGATGTTTCCCTGTGCGGCGTAGCCCTCGCCGGTCCGGCCGCCGGCCCAGGCGAGGCAGTCGTCGCCGGTGTAGGTCGCCGCTCGGCCCGCGGCATCGACGACCCCGAGCTGTCGGTGCGCGCGCTCGTCGTCCGCCGAGGTCAGTCGGTCGACCACGTCCTCGGCCGAGAGGCCTTCCCGCAGGAGCGCGAGGCCCTCGGGGCCATAGCGCGGATTGGCATACGCCTGCGTCGCGATCGCGCCGACGTGCGGCTCCGCCCACGGGACGACCGATCCGACCGCGAGGAACTTCGACTGGGTCGCGACCCCCCACTGGCCCGCAGCGAGATCGCACGCACAGAGCGAGTACGTCGCCACCGGCGGCGGCGACGCGAGTTGCAGACTGCAACCTGCGTTGTCAGCCATACGTCAGCTCCGGCAGATCGAGCTCGAGGAGCGCCGGGTCCGTGACGAGGACGCAGGAGACCTCGGGCCGGGACAGCGCTCTCGCGACGCCTGCGGCGTCAACGGCAGACGCGACGACCGGCCGGCCGGCGGCGTGGGCTTCTCGGAGCGCCGCAGCGTCGTCGACCGACTCGACGACGAGCGCGCCGTCGAGGTCGACCGTCCCCTCCAGGGCGATGGCCGGGACCTTGCGGCCCGTGGCACCGAACCAGCGCTCCCTCACGCCGCTGAGGCTACTGGAGCACGGGTGGCCCGGGAACCGGTCCTGCGCCAGCGGTGTAAGGAGGGATGACCAAGGAGGCATGCATGAAGCGATTGCTCCTCGGGCTGGCGCTCGCCGGCCTCTTGCTCCCCGCAGCGGCGACGGCAGGCGGCTTCGCCACCGTCCAGCTGAGCTCACTCCCCGCCGGTACCGACGCCGGCGGCACCTGGACGCCGACGATGACGATCCTCCAGCACGGCGTGACCCCCCTCGACGGCCTTCAGCCTGCGGTGCGGATCACCGACGAGGCGGGTCAGATCCAGTCCTTCACCGCACGACCGGCAGGCGAGCCGGGAACGTACGTCGCGGACGTGAGGTTCCCGACCGCCGGGATGTGGCGCTACGAGATCTGGGACGGCTTCTCGCAGACGCACACCTACTCGCCGGTGACGATCGGCGACGGCGGCGACGCGTCGTTCCCGACGGTGCCCGTCACCGCGGGGTTGCTCGCTGCGATGGCGCTCGCGGGGGCGCTGCTCGTGGGCCTCCGCAAACGGCGGCCGGGGGCGCGTCCCGCGCTCGGTTAGAGACTGAGGCTCTCGCCCGGCGCGATGTCGAGCAGTTCCACGCCCGAGGGCAGGAGCGGCCGCAGCGCGTCGGGCGTGCCCGTGAGCAGCGGCATCGTGCCCCAGTGGGACGGCACGACGCGCCCCGCGCCGAGCAGCTCGGCCGCGAGCGCGGCCTCCTCGGGCCCCATCGTGTAGTGGTCGCCGATGGGGAGGACCGCCACGTCCGGCGCATAGAGCCGACGGATCAGCGCCATGTCGCCGAAGACGTTCGTGTCGCCCGCGACGTAGATCGTCGGCGCGCCCTCCTGCCGCAGCACGAGGCCGGTGGGCTCGCCGGTGTAGACGATCTTCCCGTCCTGCCAGTTGCTCGAGGAGTGGTTCGCATCGGTGAGTGTCACACGCAAGCCCGCGAACGAGACCGTCCCGCCCTTGTTCGGCGCCTGGCCGTCGTCCTCGGGCAGCCCGTGGGCGGCCGATAGCCAGTCGCGCAGCTCGACGGGCGCGACGACCGGGCACTCGAAGCGCTGCGCGAGCGCGACGGTGTCGCCGAAGTGGTCGCCGTGCCCGTGCGTGAGCAGGACGAGGTCGCACCGTTCCGGGGAGCGCTCGTGCTCCGGGCACTTGGGGTTGCCGGTGAGGAAGGGGTCGATGTAGACGCGCGTCCCGGCCTCGGTGTCGAGCCGGAAGGTCGCGTGGCCGAGCCAGGTGAGAGTGGTAGCCATGCGGTCGAGCCTACACCCGGTGCTGCGCGCTGCCGGACGGGTACCGGCGCGGGGGCACCCCTGATGGGGGATGGCGCGAAGCGTGGTGGGCACCGATCGTTCGGCTACGTCGCGAAGCGGTCGCGGCGCGCTTCCAGAGGGGGAAAGCGATGAAGAGAGTCAAGGGCGTCGCGCTCGCCGTCGCGGCGATCGCGCTGGCGGCCGCGGCGCAGGCGGGCGCCGGCGGCCACACCACCGTCTCCGCCACCTACAGCGTCGGTGGGCTGGCCGTTCCGGGTCTCACCACCGGCCTCGTGCTGCAGCCGGGGCAGGTTCTCACCGTGACGGCGGGCGGCGGCGTCTGTCCGTTCGGCGACTCGTACTGTCCAGGGCCCGACGGAAACCCGGCCCAGGGCACGACGAGCACGGTGTTCGGCGGCTTCCCGCTTCCCGGGGCGCCTGCCTGGGGGCTCGTCGGTCGCGTCGGGAGCGGGCCGTGGGTCCAGATCGGCCACGGGCCGACCACGCTGACCGGCACAGGCGTGGTCTCGTTCGCGGTCAACGACGACCTGCTCGGCGACAACGCAGGCGCGTTCACGGTCACGGTCTCGTACTCCTGCTGGCCCGGCTGGGGCTACGGCGACAGGAGCCACACGCATTGCGGGCCGCCGGGCCTCGCGGCCAAGGCTCCGACGCCGCCCGGCCCGCAGGGAGACACCTGCCGTCCGGGCTGGGGCCACGGCGACGAGAACCACACGCACTGCGGGCCGCCGGGCCTCGTCGCCAAGGGCGAGGCGCCGACGGGCGACAACGGAAGCGCGAACGACTCGTCCGATCAGGGGGCGCAGGCGGACAAGCCGCACGGCAACGGCAATGGCAACGGCAAAGGCGGAAAGGGCAAGGGCTGACGCGCTACAGCGGCAGCGAGGCGGCGGCGTCGCGGGCGAGGTCGACGAGCGGCTGTACGAAGAAGAAGGAGCCGATCGTGACCACGATCCCCGCGGCGACCGCCGCGTCCAGCAGCAGGTCGCGCGGGGGCGAGCCGCCCGCCGCGACGACCGTCCCCGGCGAGACCTCGCCCTGGCGCATGTACAGCGCGCGGACGATGTTGAGGTAGTACGCGAGCGAGAGCGCCGTCGCGAGCACGCCGATCACGACGAGCCACCACCAGCCCGCCTCGTAGATCGCCGAGAAGACGAAGAGCTTCCCCAGGAACCCGCCGGTCAGCGGGAAGCCGGCGAGGCTGAGCATGAACACCCACATCCCGACGCCGAGGAACGGCCGCTCCCAGCCGAGCCCCTCGAGCGAGGCGAGCGACACCGGGCGCCCGAGCTCGCGCTCGCGCGAGGCGACCACCGCGAAGGCGCCGACGGTCGCCGCCGCATAGGGGATCAGGTAGTAGAGGAGCGAGGTCGCGCCGTCGTCGGAGTTCGCTGCGATCGCGATCAGCAGGAACCCGGCGTGCGAGACGGACGAGTAGGCGAGCATCCGCTTCACGTCCCGCTGGGCGATCGCCGCGAGGTTCCCGATCGCGAGCGACGCGACCGCGAGCACCGCGACCGCGATCGACCAGATCTCGGCCTGCTCCGGGAAGGCGGTGACGAGGATCCGTAGCGTCAATACGAGCGCCGCGACCTTCGTCGCGCCTGCCATGAACGCGGTCACGGAGGTCGGCGCACCCTGGTAGACGTCCGGCGTCCACATGTGGAACGGCGCCGCGGAGACCTTGAAGGCGAGCCCGGCGAGGATCATCGCCATGCCGGTCACGAACAACGGGTCGTCCGCCCCGGTCGCCTCCTTGATCGCGGAGAAGCCGAGCTCGCCGGTCGAGCCATAGACGAGCGCGCAGCCGAACAGGAGCACGCCCGAGCCGAAGCTCCCGATGATCAGGTACTTGAGCCCGGCCTCGAGCGACTCGCGCCGGTGCGTGTCGAGCGCGCACAGGACGTAGAGCGAGATCGAGAACCACTCGAGCGAGAGGAACATCGTCATCAGGCTCGAGGCGGAGACGAAGAAGACCATCCCCGCGGCCGACGCCGTGAGGAGCGCGTAGTACTCGCCGACGTGGTCCTTGCGCCCGTCGCCCCACGAGACGAGGACGACGACCAGGCCGATCAGCGCCAGGATGATCGCCGCCAGCGCGCCGAGTTGGTCGCGCGTCATCCCCTCGGAAAGGAGGATCGTCGGGTCGGGAGAGCGGTCGAAGAGGATCGCGGCGAAGACCGCAGAGACGACGAAGCCCACCGCCGTGACGGCGACGGAGAAGGCGCGCAGCGCCGGCCTCGGCACCGTGACGGCACCGAGCAGCGCGATCGCCGCCGCGCCGAGTAGCGCGAGCGTCGGCGAGAGCGCGAGCCAGTCGACGTGCGGGGTCTGGATCACGGGCCCTGCTCCTGCCCGGCGATGAACGAGGTCGGCTGGTCGAGCGGGAACGAGCGCTCGGTGACGAGCGCGGGCCAGGCGGAGAGCACCGCGAGGATCGCGACGAGCGGCAGCACGAGGGCGAGCTCGCCGCCGACGAGGTCGCCGGACTCGCGCGTCGCGCTCGCGCGGCGGTCGTGGAGGATCGCCGAGATCAGCCGGAGCGCGTACATCGCGGCGAGCACGATCGCGGCCGCGCCGACCGCCGCATAGCCCCAGCCGCGCTGGAAGACGCCCGAGAGGATTGCGAACTCGCCCGCGAAGTTTGTCGAGCCGGGCACCGCGAGCGTGAACATCCCGAGGATCAGGACGACGCTCGCGAGCGCGGGCCGGCCTTTCGCGAGCCCGCCGAGCCGCGCCAACTCCCCGCTTCCGAAGCGCGTCTCGATGATCCCGGCGACGAGGAAGAAGCCCGCCGAGACGAGACCGTGGTTGACGGAGTGGAGGATCGCGCCGTCGAGCCCGAGGTCGTTCACGGAGAAGATCCCGAGCATGATCAGGCCCATCTGCGCCATCGAGGAGTACGCGATGACGCCGCGGATGTCGGGCTGCCTGAACGCGAGCACCGAGCCGTAGACGAGCGTCGCCGCGGCGAGGACGAGCGCGAGCCCGCGGAGGTCGTCGACCGGGCCGGGGAAGTGCGGCAGCACGATCCAGACGAGCCCGAACACGGCGGCCTTCGAGACGACACCGGACAGGATCGCCGCGACCTCCGGTGTCGCCTCCGTGTACGAGAGCCTGAGCCAGCCGTGGAACGGGAGCAGCGGCGCCTTCACGAAGAACGCCACCAGGAACCCGAGGAAGATCCAGTCGTTGGAGCTCGTGCCGAGGTCGGCGAGCTCGAACGTCCCTTGCGAGATCCCGAACGCGATGATCGAGGCGAGCATCAGCAGCGAGCCGAACATCGTGTAGAGCACGAACGTCAGGGTCGCCTTGACGCGCCTCGGCCCGCCCCACACGCCGACCAGCACGTAGATCGGGATCAGCATCGCCTCGAAGAAGACGTAGAAGAGGAGCAGGTCCTGTGAGGCGAACACGCCGACGAGCGAGCCGACGAGGAACAGCACGAGGCCGTAGTACGCGCGGGGACGGTCGCGCCCGACCCACATCGCGTAGCCGATCGCCGCTGCGCCGACGACCACCGTCAGCCCGACGAGCCAGTACTGGAAGCCGTACAGGCCCACCGAGTACGAGATGCCGAGGTCCGAGAACCACTCGCGGCTCGCCGAGTACTGCTGCTCCTGGCTCGAGAAGTCGAAGTTGCGCGCGCCGCCGGCCCACAGCCCGACCTCGGCGAGCGCCCCGAGGAGCGCGAGCCCCGCGGTCGACTCGGCGGAGAGCGGCAGGATCCACACGAGGAGGGCGGCGGCGAGCGGGACGACGATCAGGAGCGTCGTGAGCACGGATTACCGGACCACGAGGAAGACGAGGGCCAGGATCGAAACGGACACGGCGAACGCGAGCGCGTACGTGCGCAAGAGGCCGCTCTGCGCACGCCCGAGCACCGCGGACGCGTCCAGGGTGCCCTCGGCGACCTCGTCGAGCCCGCGCTGGACGACCGGCTGCTCGACGTCGTCGCGCAGCCGCACGGCGAGCGCCTGCGCGGGGCGGCTGAACAGCGCGTCGTAGAGCTCGTCGAACCAGAGCTTGTGCTCGAGGAGGTCGCGGATCGCGCCCTCCCGGACGAGCTCCCGGCCGGCGCGGAACGCGCGCCAGGCGAGGTAGATCCCCGCCGAGGCGAAGCACACCGCGACGAGGCTCGACAGCCATTCCTGGGTCGCAGACGGCGTGACCAGCGGCTCCACGACGGGCTCGAGCCATTCCTCGAACGGCTCCCAGACACCGGGGATCGCGAGAAAGCCGACGACCGTCGAGCCGATCGCGAGGACGAGGGCGGGCAGGGTCATCGACCTGGGCGCCTCGCCGGCGCCGTGGTGCTCGGCCTCCGACTCCGCATGTCTGGGCTCGCCGCGGAAGACGTAGAAGTAGAGCCGGAACGCGTAGAGCCCGGTGAGCAGCGTGCCGATCAGGCCACCGACGTAGAGGATCCACCCGAGCGCACCGCCGTAGGCGAGCGCCGAGGCGAGGATCGCGTCCTTCGACCAGAACCCCGCGAACGGCGGGATCGCGACGAGCGCGAGCGTCCCGATCAGGAACGTCGCGTGCGTGAACGGAAGCTCCTTGCGGAGCCCGCCCATCTTGCGGATGTCCTGCTCGCCCGAGAAGCGGTGGATCACGATCCCGGCGGTCAGGAAGAGCAGGGCCTTGAAGAACGCATGGGTCACGAGGTGGAACATCGCGAACCCGTAGGCGCCGATCCCGGCGCCGAGGAACATGTAGCCGATCTGGCTCATGGTCGAGTACGCGATCACCCGCTTGATGTCCCACTGCACGAGGGCGACCACGCCCGCGACGAGGAGCGTCGCCAGCCCGAGCAACGCGGCGAGGTGCTGGATGTCGGGCGCGGCCTCGAACACCGGGTGCGTGCGGCAGATCAGGTAGACGCCGGCAGTGACCATGGTCGCGGCGTGGATCAGGGCGGAGACCGGCGTGGGGCCCTCCATCGCGTCGGGCAGCCAGGTGTGGAGCGGGATCTGCGCCGACTTCGCCACCGCGCCGCCGAGGAGGCCGAGCGCGAGCAGCGTCACGACCGTGTCCGAGAGCACGCCGGAGGAGGCTGCGTCGAAGACAGTCGAGAAGTCCAGGCTCCCGACCTTCGCGATCGTGAGGAAGAACGCCAGCGCCATGACCGCGTCGCCGATCGCGTTCATGATGAACGCCTTCTTCGCGGCGAGGATCGCGGACGGGCGCTCGTGGTAGAAGCCGATCAGGAGGTACGAGGCGAGCCCGACGAGACCCCAGCCGACGAGGAGGAGCAGGAGGTTCCCGGCCTCGACGAGCAGGAGCATGGAGAAGACGAACAGCGCCTTGTTCCTCGACGACGGGTCGCCGGCGGTTCAGCTCGACATCCGGCGCGCGTCGGGCGAGAACACGATCAAGGTCAGTGAGGCGGTCAAGGGGCGGCTGCAATCGATCCGCCGGACGCTGCCGGCCGGCGTCTCGATGACGCTCAGCAGCGACGACTCACGGTTCATCTACGCGT
>Ga0207688_10001404_pt1 | contig 12557 bp, 10 predicted proteins | sample KBSMiscanthusM4_FD_184296 | JGI IMG/M metagenome (GOLD analysis project Ga0207688, IMG submission 184296) | Miscanthus rhizosphere microbial communities from Kellogg Biological Station, Michigan, USA - M4 (SPAdes) (version 2) | ecosystem: Host-associated > Plants > Roots > Rhizosphere ...
GGCCCGGTCGCCGCTCGACGGGCTTGCCGTGCTGCGCGCGCCCGGTGTCGGTGTTGTCGCCGAGCTCAAGCGACGCAGTCCGTCGAGGGGCCAGCTTGCCAACATCGACGACCCCGCGGGATTGGCCCAGGAGTACGAAGCCGGCGGAGCACGCATCATCAGCGTCTTGACCGAGCAGCGCCGTTTTGGCGGATCACTCGATGACCTCGACCAGGTACGAACAGCGGTGGCGATTCCGCTGCTGCGTAAGGACTTTATCTACTGTTCCTATCAAGTGCACGAGGCTCGAGCACATGGAGCGGACCTCGTGCTTCTAATCGTCGCAATGCTCGAACAGAACGCGCTGGTCGGGCTGCGTGAGCGCGTCGAGTCGCTCGGCATGACCGCGGTGGTCGAGGTTCACACGGCGGAAGAGGCTACCCGCGCGCTCGACGCCGGCGCACGCGTTATCGGCGTCAATGCCCGAGATTTGCGCACGTTGCGGGTCGACCGGTCGCGTTTCGAGCAAATCGCACCTGGACTGCCGAGCGATGTCGTGAAGATTGCGGAATCCGGCGTCCGTGGCCCCCTCGATCTGATCGAATACGCGGCCGCCGGCGCCGACGCGGTGCTCGTCGGCACCGGTCTCGTGACGACCTCCGATCCCCGCGCAGCTGTGGCTGAGCTGGTAACGGCCGGGGCGCACCCCGCGACCCCGCGCGCCTCCCGCTAAAGGCACACAGACCTCGCCGGGTGGCGTGCGCGGTTGCCTAGGCGCCCGCGCATGGCGAAGACCCATCGGGTTCGACGGTTACACTGCCCGGCATGGGTCACGTCCACGGCGCGCGTCGATGGCACGGGTGAGCTGCGTCCCCCGGCAACCGTCGTTCGCTGACCCAGGAGTGCCGTCATGACCACGCAAGTCGAGTTGCGCACAGAATCCCCTGATCGGACAGGACACTTCGGTCCTTACGGTGGCCGATTCGTCCCGGAGGCGCTTGTTTCTGCGCTCGACGAGTTGACCGACGCGTTCCATTCCGCGCAGGCCGACCCCCAGTTCGTCGCTGAGCTCGACCGATTGCTACGTGACTATGCCGGTCGGCCGTCGGCGCTCACCGATGCACCTCGGTTCGGCGCCGAAGCCGGCGGTGCCCGCATCTTGCTCAAGCGCGAGGATCTCAACCACACCGGTTCACACAAGATCAACAATGTGCTGGGCCAGGCGTTGCTAACGAAGCGGCTCGGAAAAACCCGACTGATTGCGGAGACCGGCGCCGGTCAGCACGGCGTCGCTACCGCGACCGCGGCCGCGCTGCTCGGTTTGGATTGCACGGTGTACATGGGTGAGGAAGACACCCGCCGTCAGGCGCTGAACGTGGCCCGCATGCGGCTACTCGGCTGCGAAGTCGTGCCCGTCGGCACCGGATCACGGACGCTGAAGGACGCGATCAACGAAGCCTTCCGCGACTGGGTGGCCAATGTCGAGTCCACGCATTACCTGTTCGGCACCGCGGCCGGCCCGCATCCGATCCCGATGATGGTGCGCGAATTCCACCGAGTCATCGGCACGGAGTCTCGCGCCCAGGTTCTCGACCGCACCGGCCGGCTGCCCGATGCGGTTGCGGCCTGCGTGGGCGGCGGTTCCAACGCGATCGGCATTTTCGCCGCCTTCATCCCTGACCCATCGGTGCGTCTCGTCGGGTTCGAGGCCGCGGGTGACGGCATCGACAGTGGCCGGCATGCCGCGTCGATCACCGGCGGTTCGCCGGGCGTGCTCCATGGCGCGCGCTCCTACCTGCTGCAGGATGCAAACGGACAGACGATCGAATCGCATTCGATCTCGGCCGGCTTGGACTACCCGGGCGTGGGCCCGGAACATGCCTACCTCCATGACATCGGCCGCGCCGAGTACCGGCCGATTACGGACGCCCAGGCCATGGACGCCTTTCGGCTGTTGTGCCGCGCCGAGGGCATCATCCCGGCCATCGAGTCCGCCCACGCCCTCGCTGGCGCCCAGCAACTCGGGCGCGAGTTGGGGCCGGACGCGATCATCCTCGTCAACTTGTCTGGGCGCGGCGACAAGGACGTCGAAACCGCGTCCCGCTACTTCGATCTCGTCGACCCGTGAGCCAGCCCTCCCGCCCGAACGCGGCCGCTCTGATACCCGACCGATCCCGCGCGCCAGGCGGGCTCGAGGTGACGATCGCCGCGGCGCGGGCCGATCGACGCGCGGCCCTCGTTGGCTATCTTCCGGTGGGCTACCCGGACGTCGACACGTCGATCGCCGCCATGCGCGCGATAGTCGCCGCCGGAGTGGACATCGTCGAGGTCGGCGTCCCCTACAGCGATCCGGGCATGGACGGTCCGACGATCCAGGCTGCCGTAGATCCGGCCGTACGCGCGGGTGTGGCCATGCGGGACGTGCTCCGGGCGGTCGCCGCCGTCGCTGATGCCGGAGCGGCCGCAGTGGTGATGACGTACTGGAATCCGGTCGAACGCTACGGAGTTACCCGCTTCGCGGCTGACCTCGCCGGCGCGGGCGGATCCGGCGCCATCACTCCTGATCTCATACCGGACGAGGCGACGCCCTGGATCGCGGCCAGCGACGCTTACGGCCTGGATCGAGTCTTCCTGGTCGCGCCGTCGTCGACTGACGCCCGACTTGCCACCACGGCAGCGGCCTGCCGTGGCTTCGTCTACGCCGCCTCCACGATGGGCGTCACCGGAGCGCGGGACACGGTCGGGACCACGGCGCGCACCCTCGTCGCGCGGGTACGGGCCGTCTCGCCCGAGTCGGCGGTCTGTGTCGGGCTCGGCGTCTCCAACGGGCGGCAGGCCGCGGAAGTCGCGCAGTTCGCCGATGGCGTCATCGTCGGCTCTGCGCTCGTCCGCTGCCTGCTGGACTCGCCGGATGCTGCCGGCATCGCCGCGCTCGCCCGGCTCACGGCCGAACTGGCTGACGGGGTGCGGGCTACGGCCGACTAGTCGGCGTCCGTCCGTCAGCGGCCGCCGTTAGCCAGCTCACGAGCCGCACGGTCGTGCCGTCCGCCGACGAGCGGACCTGAACCATGTCGCACAACTGGTTCGCCAACCACAGACCCGAGGGTCGCCCGGAATCGTCGACCTGCCTCCGACGGCCGATCATCGGGTCTTCGATATGCCCGGTATCGCGAACCTCGCAGACGAACGCCTCCGGGTCGTGCCACAGGCGAAGCGTTCCACCCCCGCCGCCGTGGCCAACGCTGTTGTCGAGAATCTCGCGCAGCGCAGTGGTCAGGTCGAGCAGGCGCTTGCTGTCGAGTCCAAGCTCCGCTGCTTCGGCTACCGCATGCTTGACCGCGACGGTCACCGTCATCCCGTCGAAGACGTAGCTGGCGGCGCTGACCGAGGGCTCGGGCAGCGGCTCACCGAACATCTCTTCGGCGTGGACCACGCCGCCGTAGTTCGTGCTGCCCCGATAGTCGCCGGCCTCCACAAGCACCGGGTGACTGTGGTGCGCGGCGTCGACGATCTCGGCCGGTAGTGCGTCCGCGTCGTACGGGCAACGCAGCCAGAACGGCCGATCCGGCTCGACCGCGAGGTTCAGCAATGCCTCGTGCAGCTGGCACTCGGCAATCTCGGCTGCGCGCCGGCCGAACCAGATCGGCTCGCCCACACCGCGAATGGGCTGGTCGTCGTCGTGGCCGTCGAGGAACTCCTGCCACGCCGGGATGATGCGGGCCGGGTTCGCGCCGACGGCAGCCATGTCCATCATTCGGACCCGCTGAGCGTCACGGCCGAGCGCCTCTCGGAGCTCACCGAGCCGAGGTTCGGCGACGACGACCATGACCGGCTGCTCGCTGGCCAGGCCGTCCCGAACAAAGCCCACCGTGCCGGCGAGGAACGCGTCCACGCCGCGGTAGAGCAAGGCTTCGTGTTGATAGCTGGAATGGGGCCTGACCAGGATGGGGCCCTCAGTCATTCCCACCGCCTGGGTCGGGTACGTGGCAGCAGGAACCCTAACACCCCGTGGCGGATATCCTCCCATAGAACACGGTGAGTGTTCATGTTGCTAGAGAGCAAACGCGCCCTGAGGTCGCCCGGGCACGGAGTGCTCACGGCTGGAGGATCAGCTTGCCGATCGTCCGGCGGCTCTCCAGGTCGTCATACGCCTGCACGGCGTTCGTGAGTGAGTACTTCCCGCCGATGTCCAGTCGCAGGCTGCCCTCCGCGATGGCCCGCAGCACCTCGGATCCCCGCCAGAGCAGCTCCTCGCGGGTCGCAATGTAGTGCGCGAGCGTCGGCCTCGTCAGAAACAGGGAGCCACCCGAGTTGAGCCGCTGCGGGTTGACCGGAGGTACCTGGCCGCTCGACGCGCCGAACAGCACCAACATGCCCCGTGGCGCCAATGTCGCCAGGGATGCGTCGAACGTGGCTTGGCCGACACCGTCGTAGACGACCTGCACCGGTGCGTCATTGTTGCGCCGACGGACTTCCGCGGCGAGCTCGTCGCTGGATAGCCCTTCGTAGCGGATGACCTGATCCGCGCCCAGGCGTCTGGCGACCGCCTCCTTCTGCGCGGTGGAGACAGTCCCGATGACAAACGCTCCGCGGGCTTTGGCCATCTGGACGAGCAGCTGGCCGACACCTCCGGCCGCCGCGTGCACCAGCACACTGTCGCCCGACTGCACCGGATAGGTCGACGTGACGAGGTAATGGGCCGTCATTCCTTGCAGCATCGCGGCGGCGGCCACGTCGGCGGCCACCTCGTCCGGCACCGGCACGAGGGCATTGGCCGCGATGTTCAGCGCCTCGACATGGCTGCCCGGCACGTTCGCCCAGGCCACTCGGTCGCCGACGGCAACCCCGGACACGTCCGACCCGACCGCGACAACCTCACCCGCACCCTCGCCGCCGAGTACGAACGGCGTCGGAAAAGGGTAGATGCCCTGCCGTTGGTAGACATCGACGAAGTTGATACCCGACGCCGCAACGCGCACCTGCGCCTCAGTGGGCCCTGGGTCCGCGAGCTGCCGCTGCTGGATCTGCAGCACACCTCGATCGCCGTGAGCGGTGACCACCAACGCGCGGACCACGTGCGAACCCATGTCCTGAAACTTAGTGGGCCGCGAGGGACTTACGTGGAACCAGCTGCGACGCTCGCATGAGCCGCTCGGATCTTGGGACGCGATAGGGCCAAGATCATGCCCTCGTGATTCCGCGCCGCCGGGCCGGACGTCCACCCGGATCGTCGCGGCTGGCAAACGACCTCCCTCGCGGGCCACTGGTGCCGCTTCCTCGTCTACGGTGACTGGGTGCGCAGTGTCGCCAGCATTCCGAGCCCAACCCATGCCGTCTGGCACCTTGGGCCATTGCCGGTCCGCGCCTACGCCCTGTGCATCGTCGCCGGCATCTTCGTGTGCGTCGCGCTCACCCTCCGTCGGTGGCGGGCGCGTGGCGGCCGGGACGAGGACGTCTGGGACGTCGCGTTCTGGGCAATCATTTTCGGCATCATCGGCGGCCGGCTGTACCACGTCATCACCGACGGCGAAAAGTACTTCGGTTCGGGCCGGCACCCGATCGATGCGCTGAAGATCTGGGACGGCGGCCTCGGCATCTGGGGCGCCGTTGCCCTGGGCGTCCTCGGAGCGTGGATCGGGTGCCGGCGAAAAGGCATCCGCCTCACTGCATTCGCCGACGCCGCGGCGCCCGGGCTCGCGTTCGCCCAGGGCATCGGCCGGTGGGGCAACTGGTTCAACAACGAGTTGTTCGGCGGCCCGACGAGCGTGCCGTGGAAGCTGCAGATTCATTGCTTCGACACTGTTGCCGGGCATGCCGTCGACTGTGGCACCGGGACGACCGTCCAGGGGTACTACCAGCCGACGTTCCTGTACGAGTCGCTCTGGGACATCGCGTTGGGGTTCGCGCTGATCTGGGCGGCTCGCCGGTGGACACTCGGCCGCGGAAACGAATTTGCCCTTTACGCGATGGGATATGCGGCCGGGCGGGCGTGGATCGAGGCGCTGCGATCGGACTTCGCCCACGAGTTCCTCGGCGTGCGTCTGAACGACTGGACGGCCATCGTGGTCTTCCTCGGGGCGCTCGTCTGGTTCATTCGCCACCGGGATCATCCGGACGAGTCCCTCTACACCCGCCCGCGCGACAGAGAAACCGGCCCCAGTGAGGGGGAAGCCGCCGGAGGCGAGGGCGAGCCTGCGGCCGGGGGCAACGGCGAGGCTGCCGCCGGTGAGAACGAGCCCCGACCAGTAGATCGCGATGACGCACGATCGTCGGCGGCGCCCGGCGAGTCAGACCGATGACGAAACCCCCGGAGATCCATCACCAACATCGCTCGGTGGCAAGCGGATGGTTGCGTCCAGCGGTCTTCGGGATGATGGACGGCCTGGTGTCCAACTTCGCGCTCATCGCGGGCGTAGCCGGCGCCAATGCTGACCGCACTGCCGTGTCGCTTGCCGGGTTGGCCGGGCTGGTGGGCGGCGCTTTCTCGATGGCGACTGGTGAGTACGTGTCGGTGCAGAGCCAGAACGAGTCGGCGCATGCTGAGATCGAGGTCGAGCGGCGCGAGCTTCGGGTGAACGCGGCCGCCGAACAGGCGGAGTTGGCGCAAAGCTACGTGGACCGGGGCGTCGAGCCGGAGCTTGCCAGCCAAGTCGCCGAGCAGATATCGCGCGACCCGGACGAGGCACTATCGATCCACGCGATGGCTGAATTCGGGGTGAATCCGTCGGAATTGCCCAGCCCCTGGACGGCGGCGGGCTCGTCGTTCGCGTCGTTCACGGTCGGGGCGGTCATCCCGTTGCTGCCGTACTTGTTCGGCGCGACCTCGCTTCTCATCTCCGCTGGGCTGTCGGTCGCTGCGCTGTTCGCCGCTGGGGCGGTGACGGCGCAATTCACCAGTCGCAGCTGGATATTCTCCGGAACTCGCCAACTCCTGCTCGGTGCGTTCGCTGCTGCGGTGACGTTCGGGGTCGGCAATCTGTTCGACGCGATCACCAGCTGACATGCCGGACGGCCAAGGCGTGCGGTGGGGCATGACCATACCGGTCACCGGCGTGCCACTTGCGGACCACGCCGCCCTGGTGCCGGCGCTGGCCGCGGCGGGATACACCGACGCGTGGACAGCGGAGGTCGCCGGGACCGATGCGTTCACCCCGCTCGCCCTCGCCTCGACCTGGGCGCCGACACTGCGGCTGGGCACGGCGATTGTCCCGGTCTTCACGCGGGGACCGGCCCTGATCGCGATGAGCGCGGCCTCGCTCGCCAGCGCGGCGCCCGGCCGCTTCGTTCTCGGGCTCGGCGCCTCGAGTCCGATCATTGTCTCGGATTGGAACGGCCTGACCTTCGATGCGCCCTGGCGGCGGACCCGCGACGTGCTGCGAGTGGTTCGGGCGGCGTTGGCCGGCGAGCGGATCGATGGCCAGTTCGACACGTTCCGCATCCGGCGGTTCGCGCTGGAGACGCCACCGGCCGAGCCACCCCCGATCATGCTTGCCGGATTGCGGCCCCAGATGCTGCGGTTGGCCGGGGCGGAAGCCGACGGCGCGATCCTGAACTGGATCGGCCCCGACGATGTCGCTCGCTGCGTCGACGCCGTCGAGAACCCGGATATCGAGGTCGTCGCCCGGATATTCGTGTGCCCGACGGCGGACGTCGAGTACGCCCGCGCCTTGGGTCGGCGACTCATCACGAGCTATCTGACCGTGCCCGCGTACGCCGAGTTCCACCGGTGGCTCGGGCGCGGCGAGATCCTCCAACCGATGTGGGACGCGTGGGCGGTGGGTGATCGGGCAGCGGCACTGGCAGCTGTTCCGGACGACGTGGTTGACGCGCTGATCGTGCACGGCCGGCCGGAAGAGTGCTCCGAGCGGTTGCAGGCGTTCGTCGACGCCGGCATCGATACGCCGGTGCTGGCGATGCTCCCGACGCCGGATGCCGCCGACGCGGCGAGCCTCGTCGATATTCTGTCTCGGCTCGTCCCAGGGAAGTCGACCGAGTCGACCGCCGGCGCGCGGGATGTTGGCCTCTGACACGGGGGAAGGAGATCTGCATGCCTGGAGTCGAAGGCCGGGTTGCGCTCGTAACCGGCGGGGCGCAGGGCATCGGCGCAGCGGTCGCGCGACGGTTGTCGCAAGGCGGGGCGAGTGTCGCGGTGCTCGACCTCCAGCAGGAGGCGGCCGCTTGTATGGCCGAGCAGCTCATGAGCGCCGGGGCCTCAGCACTGGGCATTGGCGGCGACGTGTCCCGACGCCAGGACGTGCAGGCCGCCGTTGATCAGGTAGTGGACCGTTTCGGGGCGCTGCACATCCTCGTCAACAACGCGGGCGTGATACGCGACAACCTGCTGTTCAAGATGTCTGACGACGACTGGACGACGGTGCTGGATGTCCACCTGCGAGGGGCATTTCTCGCCAGTCAGCTTGCGCAGAAGCACATGGTCGAAGCGAGATACGGGCGGATCGTGTCGATGTCGTCGACGTCTGCTCTCGGCAACCGTGGTCAAGTCAACTATTCGGCGGCCAAAGCGGGACTGCAGGGTCTGACGAAGACACTGGCGATCGAACTCGGGCCGTTCGGGGTGACCGCCAATGCCGTCGCCCCGGGATTCATCGAGACCGCTATGACCAGAGCGACCGCCGAGCGCATCGGAACCACGTTCGAGCAGATGCGAGACGCCACCGCCGCCGCTGTTCCGGTGCGCCGCGGTGGTGTGCCGGACGATGTCGCCAACGCGGTCGCGTTCTTCTGCGCCGAGGAGTCCGGATACATCACGGGTCAGGTGCTCTACGTCGACGGAGGCCGCGGCTTGATCTGACCATCGGTCGCGGTCCGCGCTCCCGACTACCCTGGGACCGGACTACCGATCGAAGGGTCTGCCTCGTGTTCGACACTCTGTCCGATCGCCTGAGCGCGGTCTTCACCAGCCTGCGCGGCAAGGGCCGGCTCTCGGACGCCGACATCGACGCGACGGCACGAGAGATCCGTATAGCGTTGCTCGAGGCGGACGTTGCCTTGCCAGTGGTTCGCCAGTTCATCTCGGCGGTCAGGGAGCGGGCCCGCGGTGAGGAGGTATCCCGCGCACTGAATCCCGCCCAACAGGTCATCAAGATCGTCGACGAGGAGCTTGTCGCCATCCTCGGCGGAGAGACCCGGCGCTTGAAGTTCGCCAAGACGCCGCCGACGGTGATCATGCTGGCGGGGTTGCAGGGCTCAGGAAAAACCACCCTCGCGGGCAAGCTCGGTCACTGGCTCGGTGAGCAGGGTCACACGCCGGTGCTCGTTGCCGCTGATCTGCAACGGCCCAACGCAGTGACCCAACTCCAAGTCGTCGGCGAGCGGGCCGGCGTGCCGGTATTCGCCCCGCAGCCCGGCAACGGAGTCGGTGACCCGATTCAGGTTGCGCGTGACTCCATCGATTTCGCTCGTCGAGCCCAGCACGACATGGTGATCGTCGACACCGCCGGGCGACTCGGCATCGACACCGAGATGATGAACCAGGCCGCGGCGATCCGGGACGCCGTCCAGCCGCAGGAGATCCTGTTCGTCGTCGACGCGATGGTCGGACAGGACGCGGTAAACACCGCGGAGGCCTTCCGGGACGGAGTCGGCTTCACCGGTGTCGTCCTCACCAAGCTCGACGGAGACGCGCGCGGCGGTGCGGCGCTGTCCGTGCGCTACGTCACCGGTGAGCCGATCATGTTCGCGTCCAACGGCGAGAAGCTCGAGGACTTCGATGTCTTCCATCCCGACCGGATGGCGTCACGCATCCTCGGAATGGGGGACATGCTGACGCTCATCGAGCAGGCCGAGCGCACGTTCGACCAGGCCGAGGCCGAGCAGATGGCCGCCAAGCTGGGCACCGCGAATGAGTTCACGCTGGAGGACTTTCTCGAGCAGCTGCAGGCGATTCGCCGCATGGGGCCCATCTCCAATCTGCTCGGGATGCTGCCCGGGATGGGGCAGATGAAGGAGGCGATGAGCCAGGTCGACGATCGGGACCTGGATCGGACCGCCGGCATCATCCGGTCCATGACGCCCGCGGAGCGGGAGAACCCGAAGATGATCAACGGGTCGCGCCGGCTCCGTATCGCCAACGGTTCCGGCGTTTCCGTGAGCGAAGTGAACAACCTCGTCGACCGATTCTTCGAGGCCCGCAAGATGATGCAGCAGATGGGCGGCGCCATGGGTCTGCCGGGCGTTCGACGGAAGAACACCAAGTCCGCCAAAGGTCGCAAAGGAAAGAAGGGGCGGTCCGGATCCGGGCGCGGTCCCACTCCGCCGAGGACACCGGCCGGGCTTCCGCGCGGCATGGGAGGTATGCCAAGCGGCCTGCCTGGTGGCTTCGGATCGCTTGGCGGCGTCCCGCCCCAGCTGCCGCCTGGCACGAAGCTGCCGGATCTGAGCAAGCTCAAGCTCCCCAAGGAGTAACGCAGCCGCCGGGTCGGCGATCGGTACGGTACGACGGTCACCATCTGTCGTCGCGCAGGAGACCGTCCATGACCGAGACGCCACCGTCCCCACCGACGCCGCGGCCCGAGGCGAATGCCCGCTCGGTCGATGCCGAGCGGATTGCGAGCGGGTACGAATCCACGGGTTCCGCCCTGGAGATGGGGGCTGTGTTGCTCGACGGGACGTCGTATCCGCAGGCCCGTATCCGGGTTCCGCTCGCGATGGTCAATCGGCATGGCCTCATCGCCGGGGCGACCGGCACCGGCAAGACAAAGACGCTCCAGGTGCTCACCGAGCAGCTGTCCGCGGCCGGTGTCCCGGTAGTCGTCGCCGACATCAAAGGAGACCTGTCCGGTCTGGCGCAGGCCGGCACGTCCAACGACCGGATCGCGGTGCGCGCGGTCGACACCGGTGATGACTGGGCGCCAACTGCCTACCCGGTGGACTTCCTGGCCCTCGGCGGGGTGGGTTCAGGCGCGCCGTTACGGGCCACCATGACGTCCTTCGGGCCGACTCTGCTGGCCAAGGTGCTCGGGTGCAACAGCACGCAGGAGTCGTCGCTGGGCCTGATCTTCCATTACGCGGACAGCGCCGGACTACCGCTGCTCGACCTCAAGGACCTCCGAGCCGTGATTCAGTACCTCACGAGCGACGACGGAAAGACTGAACTGAAGAACCTCGGCGGCCTGTCGAGCGCGACGGCCGGCGTCATCCTGCGACAACTCATCACGCTCGAAACCCAGGGCGGCGACGTGTTCTTCGGCGAGCCGGAATTCGACACAGCGGACCTGTTGCGCACGGACAGCCAGGGCCGGGGCGTGATCAGTTCGATCGAACTGGCCAATCTGCAGGATCGGCCGATGCTGTTCAGCACGTTCCTCATGTGGCTGCTCGCTGATTTGTTCCACGAGCTGCCCGAGGTCGGCGATCTCGACAAGCCCAAGCTGGTTTTCTTCTTCGACGAGGCGCACTTGCTGTTCAACGATGCCAGCAAGGCGTTCCTCGACGCTGTGACCCAGACCATCCGGCTGATTCGGTCGAAGGGCGTCGGCATCTTCTTCGTGACGCAGAACCCGACCGACGTGCCCGACTCCGTGCTCGGCCAGCTGGGCAATCGGGTGCAGCACGCGCTGCGTGCGTTCACGCCCGACGATGCGGCCGCCTTGGCCAAGGCCGTCAAGACGTATCCGAAGACGAAGGACTACGACCTGTCCGAGGCGCTCACCCAGCTGGGGACCGGCGAAGCGGTGGTCACCGTGCTGGCCGAGTCCGGTGCGCCCACGCCGGTGGCCTGGACCCGCCTGCGCGCGCCGCGATCGTTGATGGCGCAGCTCGATCCGGCGGCGCAGGCGCAGGCGGTGGCCGGATCGCCGCTGTCGGCGCGATACGGGCAACCTTTGGATCGCGAGTCCGCCTATGAGCGCTTGACCGCCAAACTCGCCCCGCCGGCGGCCGAGGAACCGGACGAGCTTCCGGAACCGGCGGAGCCTGCGGAGCAGCGCACCTCCCGGGCGGACTCTCGGCCGCCGCAGGGTGGCTTCGCGGACGCGGCAAGCGGACTGTTCGGCGCTGTGCTCGGGTCGTTCGCACGCAATGCCGGTAGCTCGCTCGGCCGGGAGATCAGCCGGGATCTGTTCGGGACGGCGCCGCGCCGGCGCCGCCGCACCCGCCGCCGATAGCCAACCTGCCGCCGGCTCGCAATGATCTTGGACCTGGATGTCACGCAACAGCAGCAGGCCGCAGGTCAGCCGGTTCGCGATGACGGACCGATTCCGGCGGTCAGGACTTGGCCGGCTCGCGGAATTGAGCCGCGACGTGCTGCGGCACGACCTCGTAGCGGGCAAACCGGCGCGCGAAGTGGCCGGTCCCGGCCGTGAGCGAGCGCAGGACGATCGCGTACCGCGTGAGCTCGGCCTCGGGTACCTCGCCGTGCACCACCGTCCGCTCCATGCCGTGGGGCGCCGTGGGATCGGGCTCGGTTCCGGTAACCCGGCCCCGTCGCCCGGACATATCGGACAGTACCGAGCCGACGTAGGCGTCCGGCACGGTGATGTCCACGGTCGCGAGGGGCTCCAGCATCGAGACGCCACCCGTGGCGGCGGCGTCCTTCACCGCGAGGGCGCCGGCCATCT
>Ga0207688_10001409_pt1 | contig 12536 bp, 11 predicted proteins | sample KBSMiscanthusM4_FD_184296 | JGI IMG/M metagenome (GOLD analysis project Ga0207688, IMG submission 184296) | Miscanthus rhizosphere microbial communities from Kellogg Biological Station, Michigan, USA - M4 (SPAdes) (version 2) | ecosystem: Host-associated > Plants > Roots > Rhizosphere ...
ATCACATTGCCTCGAGATGGTGTGCCACAGACGGTCCTCTACGCACCCACCTGGCGAGGACACGTCTCGGAGACCCTGCTCTACTCATTGCCGCGCGGGGAGCAGATCGTGTCGGCGCTCATCGCGCGGGGCATGCGGGTGATCTTCCGGCCATCAACGCGGGGTTCACGGCTTCGCGAATCGCTTGAAGAAGCTGTCCTCGTTCCATGTCGGCCGCTCCGTCGCATTCGCGACCCGGCTCAGCAACCCCATGATCACGCGATCGAACTTCGCCGCCGCTTCGATGTCGACCGGCTGTTTGAGGTCGTCGGACGGCTTGTGATAAACGTCGCGCACCCAGCCGCGGCGGATCTTCTCTTCCGGCGATCCGAACTCGTACCCGAACTTGAACGCCAGCGATGGAATGCCGGCGCGGATGAAACTGTACTGGTCGCTGCGGATGAACCGGTTCTGTTCAGGCTCGCGATCGGTCTGCACGTCGACGCCGACCGCTTTCGCCGCCTCGCGCACGGTCTGGCCGAGAGACGACTCGGTGAGGCCCTGCACCTCGATGACCTTCAGCGGGTAGAGCGGCAGGAACATGTCCAGGTTGATGTCGGCGACGATCTGCTTGAACGGCACCGTCGGCCGCGCCGCGAAGTACTTCGATCCGAGCAGGCCTTTCTCTTCACCGGTCTGAGTCATGAAGAGCACCGACCGCCGGGTTTTCACGCCCGACTCCTTCAAGAGCCTCGCGATCTCGATCACTGACGCCACCCCGGACGCGTCGTCCATCGCGCCGTTGTAGATGCTGTCGCCGTTGACCGGGCGCCCGACGCCGACGTGATCCAGATGCGCTGACATCACGACGTACTCGCCCTTGAGCGCGGGGTCCGTGCCTTCGATCACGCCGATGATATTGGCTGAGGCGATGGTCGTCCGCTCGAGGGCCGCCTTGGCGCGAAGCGTTCCGGCCAGCGGGAACGTGGGCAGCGGTTTGTTCGCCGCCGCAAGCTGCGCCAGGTCGTCGAGCGTGTGACCGCTCCCGGCGAGGAACTTCGCCGCCCCACGGGCGGTGATCGTGATCGACACCGCCTGACCGGCCTGTTCATGAAGCTCCGGATCCGCAAGGCTGATCGTCGCGGGCGGGACACCTGCCGCGCCGCGTCCGCCCCCCGCACCGCGTCCGCCCGGCGGCGGGGTGGCACTGGCCGGAGCGGGCACCTCCGCAGCCGGCGGGCCCGTCGCAGTGGGAGCTGATGGCGCTGATGGCGCTGACGCGGTTGGTGTCATCGTCGCGGCCGGCGCGCGCAAGGCAGGGATGGTCGCGATCCCGATCGCCCCGGCGCGCTTCAACACGGCCCAGCGCTCCGCGGCGGAAGCGAGATGCGACCTGACGTTGTCGGGCACGTCCGCCGGCGCCGGCATGTTGACGTACACCGCGACCTTGCCGTGAAGATCGACGCCGGCGAGGTCATCCCATTTGGCTTCGGGGATGGACATGCCATAGCCGACGAAGACCATCGGCGCCTCGAGCGCGCCGTTCAGCTCGCCGCGGGCGCTCAGCGTCGCCTCCTGCCCGAGGACGAGCGGCTCTTCGCGACCGTCCCCCACGAGGGTGAGTTGCGATTGATCCGGGACCAGCCGGCGCGACTCGAACATGACCGGCTGCCGGTAGCCATCGACGCCGGCCGGCTTCAACCCGATCTTCTCGAATTGCCCGGCGACGTAGGTGGCGGCCTTCTCGAAGCCTTCGCTCCCCACGTCCCGGCCCTGCAGCGCATCGTCGGCGAGGTATTCGATGTGCGCCCACCAGCGCGCGCCGTCGGTGGACGCCTGTGAGAAGAACAGCGCGATGCCCGCGAGGGCCACAAACTTCAGCTTCATGATGTGTGGGTCAGACGACGCCTGCGATCAGCCAGCATGGCCGGCTGCCGCACTTTGGCAGACCGTGCTTGCGCCGTCTCGATTGCTTGCGTCCAGGTTATCGATCACGGGTCGACCCGCTCGCCACGCGGATGAGCCCGTTGGTGCGATCGTACATCAGCGCCCCAAGCGTCCGGTTGGGGTTGGGGCGCGTCGCGGTCGACGCCGGCATCACGGTCCCGGCTCGCGTTCGTAGACGTCCCCCTCGATGTCCGCCAGCCGGGCCTGGATGAAGCTGGCGGCGTCACGCACGCCCTGGTTGTAGACCGGCGGTCCGAGTTCGCGCACGAAGAAATCGAGGAGTGCCTGGGCGCGAAAGTCGCTGAGCTCGTCGTCGAGCTCGACGCGGCTGTAGTCCTTGATCGCCCGCAGGAGCGCGGCGCGCCGTTCCGGCGAGAGCCGGATGCGCATCGGAGACTGGCTGGCCATGCCTGGATTATCGCTGACGGCGACCGCGAGCGATCGCTCGGGGCGACACGTCTCGCACTGCTGAGAACCGATCCGCGGCGCGATGGTCCCCGCGTCGTCCGACGGTACAATCGAGGTCGCGGTGCCGGATCACCCTGTCCACCTCACGCCCGCCGAGCGGCAGCGCGCCGTCAAGGACTGGCTGACGGGCGCGCCATCGCCCGACCCGTCTGCCGCCCGCGTTGACGATCGAACGCGCGCGGCGCTGCCTGACCGCATTGGCCACTACGCGATTGGGCCCAAGCTTGGCGAGGGAGGCATGGGTGTCGTCTATGCCGCTCGCGACGAGCGGCTCCAGCGTGCGGTCGCGCTGAAGACGATGACCTCGGCGCGCGGCGACGACACGGCGCGGCGCCGGTTCTGGCGCGAGGCCCGCGCCGCGGCGCGCGTGAACCATCCCCACGTGTGCCAGATCTACGAGATTGGAGAGGACGACGGCGAGCTCTTCATCGCGATGGAGCTGCTCCAGGGCGAGGTCCTCGCGGAGCGCCTGCGTCGCGGCGCGTTGAGCGTCCCCGAGGCTGTCACGGTCGCGCTGGAGATGCTGGCCGCGCTGTCCGCTCTGCACGCCCAGGGCGTGATCCACCGCGACCTCAAACCATCGAACGTCTTCCTGACGGCCCACGGGGTGAAGCTGCTCGACTTCGGGCTGGCCCGCCCGGAGACGCCGGAATTCGACGGCGAGCGGGAGGACCTCACCCGCGCGGGTGTGGTGCTGGGCACGCCCCGATACATGGCGCCGGAGCAGGTCACCGGCGGTACGGCCGATGCGCGCAGCGATCTCTTCGCCGCCGGCGCGATCCTGTTCGAGATGCTCGCCGGCCGCCCTGCGTTCACAGGTGCGACGATGGTGGAGGTCTTCCACGCGACGCGCTACGAGCAGCCGCCGGCGCTGACCGGTTCACCGGCGGTCGCGGCCGTGGATCGCGTCATCAGGCGCGCCCTCGCGAAGCGCCCGGACGAACGGCCGGCCTCGGCTGACATCCTGGCCGACGAGCTGCGGGCGGTGCGCGGCCTCGAGAGCACCAGCGCTCCCGCGCTGGCGCACCCACTGACGCGACTGGTCGTGCTCCCGTTCCGCATCCTGCGTCCGGACAGCGAGACCGACTTTCTCGCGTTCAGCCTGCCCGATGCGATCACCACGTCGCTCACAGGAATCGGATCGCTGGTGCTTCGATCGAGTGCCGTCGCGGGACGGTTCGGCGGCAACGCGCCGGATCTCAGAGCGCTGGCCGCCGAGGCCGACGTCGATCGCGTGGTCATGGGCACGCTGCTGCGGGCGGGCGCCGAGCTGCGCGTCTCGGCGCAGCTGGTGGACGCGCCGAGCGGCACGGTGCTGGCGTCCCACACCGTCCAGTCGTCGCTCGGCGATCTCTTCAGATTGCAGGACGACATCGCCCGTCGCGTCGCTGACGCGCTGGCGCTCCCGCTGACCGGCGGGACATCGCTGACGCCGCGCGACACGCCGCACGATGCCCGTGCCTACGAGTTGTATCTGCGCGGGAACGAGCTCGCTCGCACCTACGACGGGCTGAACGCGGCGCGCGAGCTCTATCAACAGGCGATCGATCGCGACCCGAGCTTTGCCCCGGCGTGGGCCGGGCTCGGACGGTGCCACCGCGTCATCGGCAAGTACATCGACGGGGCGCCCGACAGCGAAGCCCGCGCCGAGGAGGCCTTCCGCCGCGCGCTCGCGCTCAACCCGCGCTACACGCCGGCGCACAAGTTCTACGCCAACCTCGAAGCGGACATCGGCGAGGCGCCTCGCGCGGTGGTCCGGCTGCTCGGCGAAGCCTCTCGCCATGGCAACGATCCGGAGCTGTTCGCCGGGCTGGTCCACGCCTGCCGCTACTGTGGCCTCTACGAGCAATCCATCGCCGCGCATTACGAAGCCCGCCGACTGGATCCCAACGTCCCGACCAGTGTCGACCAGACACTGCTGGTGGCAGGCGACCTCGATCGGTTGCTGGCCATCGAGCCGCCGCCGGTCGTGGCGGGCGCCGACGACGGCATTCGGGTGATCGGGCTGGCGCTGGCGGGCCAGCGCGAAGAGGCGCGGAAGCGGCTGAACGTCATGCGCCAGCGGTCACGAATCCCGGCGTTCGAAGCGTGGATGGACTACCTGTCAGCCTGGCTGGATCATCGCATCGAGGACATGGCCGGCCGGGGACGGACGTTTCGAACGCTGAAGATTCAGGACGATCCGGAGGCCATCTTCCAGGAAGGTTGGCTGCTCTGTGATGTGGGCGAACACGCGCGGGGCCTGCCGTTCCTCCAGCGCGGCGTGGCCAAGGGGTATTACCCGGTGGCGACGCTTGCCAGCCGTTCGCAGTTCGATGCGTTGCGCGGCGACCCAGCCTTCATCGCGCTGCAGGCGGACGCTGCCGCGGGACGTCAGCGCGCGCTGGAGGCTTTCCGCGACGCCGGCGGCGAGCGCCTGCTCGGGTCGTGAACACGGCAGACGCCGGACGATTTCACACCCGGTGATCTCTGGAGCCTGCGGTTCAAGTACATTCTGCTCGCAGAGAACGAGTGTCGATCGAACGTCCGGCTGGACAAGACGTCAGCTCGCCGCGCGACTCTGCGGGGGCGCACGCAGGCGCCTGGGACAGTGAAGGGAAGGCGGTCAAGGTGAAGACAGGCGTGATCGGTGGGAAGAGGCCCAACTCGGCGAGCCATGGCGGCGGCATCAGGGGCGATCAGCTCGGCACACGCTCGTCGCTGTACGAGGGGCGGTTCGGACGGATGTTCCGGTCGTTGCCTCCGGCACAGTGGTCGCGAGAGGCGCTGTTCAACCTCGGACGAGCCATGACGGCCGACCCTGAGACGGCCGAGAACGATCCGACGCTTCCAGCGGCCGCGCTCGAGGACCCCGCAGAGCGCATTCACGATGACGAGGAGAATGCGGGGATTGCGGCCGGCTACACCTACTTCGGCCAGTTCATCGATCACGACATCACCTTCGACCCCGCGTCGAGCCTGCAGCAGCAGAATGACCCCGAGGCGCTGGTCGACTTCCGCACCCCCCGTCTCGATCTCGATTCGGTCTACGGCCGTGGCCCGGCGGATCAGCCCTACATGTACGTGGGCCGGAAGTTCCGGCTCGGGCGGCCGCTGTTCGAGCTGGATCAGCCGACGCATGTCCGCGACCTGCCGCGCTACGACGAGCAATCCGCGGATCAGCCGAAACGCGCACTGATCGGCGACAAGCGCAACGACGAGAACGTCATCGTCTCGCAGTTCCATGCCGCGATCCTCCAGTTCCACAACAAGCTGGTCGACGCCCACCCGACCGCCTCGTTCGAGGATGTGCAACGACTGGTGCGCTGGCACTACCAGTGGCTGGTGATCAACGACTTCCTGCCCACCATCTGCGGCAACGACGTCGTCGACGAGCTGCTGCCGCACCGTCGCAGCACGCGCCCCGTGTGGGAGAAGAATCCGCGGCTGCAGTTCTTCAAGTGGAAGAACGAGCCGTTCATGCCGATCGAGTTCTCCGCGGCCGCCTATCGCTTCGGCCATTCGATGGTCCGGCCGATCTACCGTCTCAACACGCGGCTGAACGGCGGCGACGATCCCCTGACGCCCACGCCGGCCGAAATCGCCCGCGGCCTGGCGGGCCGGTTCTTCATCTTTGCCGGCGTCCACGAGCGGGGGCTCAACGGATTCGACAGCTTCCCGCAGCGGTGGGCGATCGATTGGAGCCTGTTCTTCGACATCAACGGATCGCTGAAGAACACCGGCACGAAACGCGTCCAGCCGGCCTACAAGATCGACACATCCCTCGTGAACCCGCTGGGATTCCTGCCGGAGTTCTCGAGGATCGTGCCCGGCACGCCGCCGCTGACCGTCAAGCAGCTGCAGGCGGAGCCGCTCGATCCCAACCTCGAACCGGCCAATCTCGCGGTGAGAAATTTGTTGCGCGGGATGGCGCTGGGCCTGCCGAGCGGCCAGGCGGTGGCGTGTGCGATGGGCCTGCAGCCGATCGACGACGACAATCTGCGGGTCGGCAAAGCGGTGGTCGGCGACTGGGAGGCGAACAAGAAAATCGCGGAGCTCGATGACGCGTTCGAGGGGAATGCGCCGCTCTGGTACTACGTGCTGGCCGAAGCGCAGTACGAGTGGCACAAGCGCGCGAGCGGGTTCGGCGGCAAGGGAGACGCGACCCCGCTGCGGCTCGGGAGTGTCGGCGGGCGGCTGGTCGCGGAGACCCTGATCGGCCTGGTGCTCGGGGACGGTCACTCGTACTTGCGGCAGGTGCCGAACTGGCAGCCACCGGCCATCCGGACGATCGGCGGGCTGATCGATGTCGCGTTACGCTGACGTCCCGCCAGGGCGCGTGCTTCTCGCCAGCTGATTGAAGTAACGGACGGCGATCACGGCTTGCGATCGGCCGCCGCGGCGCGCTTCTGCACGAGCGAGAGCGGGGTGGTGGTCCGGATCGTGTCGCGGATGCTCTGGACGTGCTCCGCCTCGATTTCGATCTGCTTGCGGACGAACGGTTCCAGTACCGGGTCGCCAGCCACGCGCGGCAGGAACTCGGTGTAGGCGTCGAGCGCCTGCTGCTCCACGTCGGCCGCTTCGGCCAGCGCTTCGTCCGGGCGCATCGCGTCGCCGCTCAGCGACAGGCGGATGTGCAGCGTGGGGGCGTGCCCGAGCGAGTTGATCCGGCTCGCGAGCCCCTCGGCATGTTCCAGCGTTTCCTTCAGCGACTGCTCGAAGAACGCTTCGGCGGCCTGGCGGTTCTGGCCGCGCAGACGGAAGCGCATCTGAAAGTAGCGCAGGAATGCCTCGATCTCTTCCGCCATCAGGCGGTTCAGATCGTCCACGATCTCGGTTGACACGCCGCTCACGTCCCTCACCTCAGATCGCTCGCTGGAGCTCGTCGGCCAGGCAACGGCCCTTGCACACGTCACAGGTCCGGTTGTCGGGACACTCGCCATGGGAGCTGCGGAAGCGCGCCAGGAAAGCCTTGGCCGCGGGATCGTCCGACGTCAGCAGCCGGGTGAACCTGGCCAGCCGCCGGCCGGTCTCGTCACTGATCAGATGCTCGATCTTGCAGCTGTCGATATCAGCCTGAGGCCCCGGCGTATCCAGCACCTCGGACAGGAAGGCTCGCACCACCACCCGCTTGGCCATGACCGCCTGCGCCGCTTTCAGCCCGCGCGCGGACAGCTTGACCATGTGGTGCTCGTCAGTCTCGATCCACCCGCGCTTCTTCAGCGGTCGGAGATTCACCGAGACGCTGCCGCGGGTGATATCGAGCCGCCGCGCGATGTCCGACACCCGCGCCCACCCGCCGTATGCCAGCCCGACGTCGTGAATCGCCAGCAGGTGGTGGGCAGCGCTGTGGGTGAGCTCGTTGGCCTCGAAGGCCTTCCAGGTCTCCATTGGCGTTCAGCATATGCTTCGAATGTTTGACATGTCAAACGTATGATGCATATAGTCTCCGAGTTAATGAGACTGATCTCATTTTGAAAATAAACGCCGTCGGAGACCGCATGACTCGCAGACCCTCTCTTTCCAAGCGTCAGACCATCGCTATGGTGCCGTCGGTCGTCAGCCAACCGACCTCGCAACCCGATATCGCATCGTTCGTCGCTCTGACGAATTGCCTCTCGTCGATCGGGCTGACTCGGGATGACCGCGCCGTGCTGTGCGCTCGGTTCGGGCGATGAGCGTGCGGAAGATCCTGTTCTGGATCCATCTGGTCTGCGGCGTCGCCGCGAGTGCCGTCATCCTGATCATGTCGGTGACCGGCGTGCTGCTGACATATCAGCGGCAGATGACGACGTGGGCGGACATGCGGACGTATCGGTCGGACCCGCCGGCGCCCGACGCGGCACGATTGCCGGTCGACGTCATGGTCGCGACCGCGGCCACCGAGCGGACGGGCGACGCGCCCATGACGGTGACGCTGCGGTCGGATCCGCGAGCACCGGCGTCGGTGGCGCTCGGCCAACGCACGCTGTTGGTGAATCCCTACACCGGCGAGGTGCTGGGCGAAGGCGCGCCGGGCGTGCGGGCGTTCTTCCGGTCGGTGACCGAGTGGCACCGATGGCTGGCGGCGTCGGCCGCGAACCGTGCGACGGCCCGGGGTATCACGGGCGCCGCCAACCTCGCATTCTTGATCATCGTGCTGAGCGGGCCATTTCTCTGGTGGCCGAAGCGTCTGACGTGGACACAGATCCGCAACATCGCCTGGTTCCGCGGCGGGCTCCCGCCAAAGGCCCGCGACTTCAACTGGCACAACACACTCGGCATCTGGTCGGCCATCCCGCTGGTCGTGATCGTCGGCAGCGGCGTGGTGATGTCGTATCCGTGGGCCAATAACCTGGTTTACCGCGTCAACGGCGAGCAGCCGCCCGCGCCAGGCGGTAGAGGCGCTGACCCGGGCGGCGGTCGGGGCGGCGACCCGCGCGGCGGCGGACGTGAAGGCCGGATTGACGCCAGCGGAAGTGGACGCGATCGGTGGACCGGGAGCGGAGGTATCGCCGGCGCTTCGTCACGCGACGCAGCAGCGGCGGTCATACCGAAGCATCAGCCGCTAGATACCCTGATCGCCACCGCGGCGCAGCAGCGTCCCGAGTGGCGCACGATCGCGGTCCGCCTGCCGGTGCCACGCGGACCGGTTGCCCTCACGATTGACGAGGGAAACGGCGGCCAGCCACACAAACGCGGGACACTGACGGTCGACGCCACCACCGGCGCGATCGTCCGGTGGGAGGGGCAGGCCGAACTCTCCGCGGGCCGGCGCGCCCGGACGTGGCTGCGCTTCGCGCACACTGGCGAGGTCTACGGCATGGTTGGCCAGACAGTCGCCGGCCTGGCGTCGCTCGCCGGTGCGATCCTGGTCTACACCGGCGTCGCCATGTCGCTCCGCCGGCTGCGCGCGTGGCGACGGCGAAGTCGGGCAGAGGCACCGCCGACCTACGCGAGACCGGCCGCCTGATTCGGCCCCGGGGCCGCTGACACAAAAAAGCCCCGGCGCGTGAGCGCACCGGGGCTTCATGATCATGCCGTGATCGACCGCAGTGAGCCTTACTTCTCGCTCGGGCTGTCGTCAGCCTTGAGGTCGCCGAGCGCGTACTGCATCCCGGCGAGCAGGTGCTCGAGCATCGGCTTCATGGCGTAGATGCGCTCGTTGTGGCCGAGCGCCATGTAGAAGACGCGTCCTTGGCCGTCCTTCTTGATCCAGCTCAGACCGAAGTCGTGGTCCGGGCGCGGGTTGCTCTCCTTGAGCTTGTCCATGAAGCTCATCTTGTCGTAGTCGATGCTGGTCAGCACGTGCACGTTCTTGCGCGAGAACGAGTTGATGCTGAACGTGTAGGTCTCGTCGTTGACGTCGAACTCATCACCGTTGAACATCTTGGTGATCGGGCTCTTCTTGTCGTCGATCTTCACGGTGATCTTCTGCGGATCGAGCCAGTGGAACTTGAACCAGCCGCCGATCATGTTGTCCCAGTCCTGCCAGGAGCCCTTGCCGGTATCGCGCCCGGGGGTGCCCACGTACTGATTGCTCTGGGTCACGAGCGGGACGATGCGGGTGTCGAAATTGGCCTTCGAGATCTTGCCGGCTTTCTCGGTGTCCATCTGCTCGTACATCGCGTCGCTGACCGCTTCCATGTCCGACTTCTTCAGCATCCGGTCGTCCGACTGGAGCTTCTTGTCGTCGAGGCCCCACGACCAGCGCAGGATCACCGACGCCAGGGTCGAGCCCGGGGTCGACGGACCGCCGCGGCCGCCGCCACCACCAGCGCCACGGCCGGCGGCGGCGCCGGGATCGTTGGCGCACGGGCTGTGATACGAGTCGCCGGTCGCGTGGATCCCGCCGAGGCCCTTGCCGCCGCGCACGAACCCGATCAGCGCGGCCTTGCGGGCTTCGACTTCCTGGGCGCTGGCCGGCGGCTCGTTGGTCTTCCCATCCAGGAAGCAACCGGTGGTGTTGGAAAGGAACAGGGCGTCGTACTGCTCCAGGTTCTTGGTGTTGATGTCGGCGGGGTCGTAGGTGATTGTCGTGGTCCAGGCGCCGGTCTTCTTCCCCATCTCCTCGATCGTCTTGGCGGCGAGCGGAATCGACGAGTGCACGTAGCCACGCGCGTTACCGAGGACGAGGATCTTGCGCGGCTTGGCCGGCTTCGCCGGGGCACTGGCGGGCAGCGCGGCCATCATCTTGGTCACGTCTTCCGGGCATGGGGTCTGACCGGTGGTCGGCAGGTTGGCGCGGCCGCCGCAGGCCGGGGCGGCGGGCTGCTGACCACCGCCGCCGGGGCCGCGTCCGGCACCGGCAGCGGGCGGAGTCGGCTGCGGCAGGGTGCCGTTCAGCACGGTGGCGAGCTGTTCGGTCGAAATCGACCCGCTCTTCGCCGTATCCGCGGCGTCGAACCACTTGTGGAAGGTGTCCTTCATCTCGGTCTTCGTGACCGAGTTGTCCTTGTCGATGTCGAAGGCGGTCCACAGGGCCGCGTTGGTCGGGTTCGGCCCCTGGCCGCCCCCGGCGCCCGGCGCCTGAGCCTGACCGAGCAGTGCGGTCAGCAGGACCGCCGCCGAGACGGTTCCGACCAGGGTCCGAAAGGTGCGCTGAACTCCCACATAGCCTCCTTGCGGCGCCACCGGCGCCGGCTCGAAATGCCCCGCAAAGAGAATGCGGGCTTTGAATGGCGACCGAAGAATAGCACGCAGCTCTTCTGCTGCCGGCGGCGCTGTTCGGCCGGCCGCATCCCGTAATACGCCGGCGGGACGCGTGCGCTTACGCGACGTGTGGTTCAGGTTGAGCCCTGAGCCTTTCAGCCCTGCGCCACCCGAACTCCGACCTCCGACCGCACCACGATAGACTCGGAACTCCATGGCCAACACGTTCGAGCTGGGATTGGATACGTTCGGCGACGTCACGCTGGGTGACGCTGGTGAGCTGCAGTCGCAGGCGCGCGTGCTGCGGGACGTGGTGGATGAGGCTGTGCTCGCCGACAGTCTCGGCCTGGACGCGTTCGGCGTAGGCGAGCACCACCGGCGCGACTTCGCGATCTCCGCGCCTGAAGTGATCCTCGCCGCCATCGCCGCGCGGACGCGGCGGATCCGACTCGGCTCGGCGGTGACCGTCCTCAGCACGGACGATCCCGTCCGCGTGTTCCAACGCTTCTCCACGCTCAACGCGATCTCCGACGGACGCGCGGAGGTGATCCTGGGGCGCGGGTCCTTCACCGAGTCGTATCCGCTGTTCGGCTACGACCTGGCCCGCTATGAAGAGCTCTTCGAGGACAAGTTGTCGCTCTTCGCCGAGATCCTGAAGGGCGGACCGGTGACGTGGAGCGGATCGACCCGGACGCCGCTCGCCGGCGTGCCGATTTATCCACCCATCGAGAACGGGACGCTGCGGACCTGGGTCGGCGTCGGGGGCAGTCCCGAATCGGTCGTGCGCGCGGCGCGCTACGGTTTCCCGCTGACCCTCGCGATCATCGGCGGCAGCGCGCTGCGCTTCAAACCGTTCGCCGATCTCTATCGCGAGGCGCTCGACAAGATGGGCCGCCCTCCGTTGCCGGTCGCGGTCCACTCCCCGGGCCACGTCTCCGTGACCGACGAGCAGGCCCGCAACGAGCTGTGGCCGCATTACGAGACGATGATCAACCGGATTGGCGGCGAGCGCGGCTGGCCGCCGGCAACGCGGGCCCAGTTCGATCGTGAAGCCGGGCCCGATGGCGCATTGTGCGTCGGCTCGCCGGACACCGTCGCCGCGAAAATCATCCGCACCGCCCGCGCCCTCGGCCTCTCGCGGTTCGATATCAAGTACAGCGCCGGCACGCTCCCGCACGCCACGATGCTGAAGAGCATCGAGCTGATTGGTACCCAGGTGGCGCCACAGGTGAGGAATGCGATGACGTCGTAGCGGGACGTCTATGTGATGCCGGGTTCAGCCTTGTCCCTCGAGCGTTGCCCGTTCGGGCACCGGTACTCGTCTTGCCAACCGCGATCCGACAACCACATTGAAGGGCGGCGACATGACGACGTACAGAGTGGGATATCTGGTGGGCAGCCTGGCGAAGGCCTCGATTAATCGAAAGCTGGCGCTCGCGTTGGCGCACCTCGCCCCGGAGGAGCTGCGGATGGAGGAGATTTCCTTCGCCGAGCTGCCGCTGTACAGCTACGACTTCGATGCCGACTCTCCG
>Ga0207688_10001410_pt1 | contig 12534 bp, 15 predicted proteins | sample KBSMiscanthusM4_FD_184296 | JGI IMG/M metagenome (GOLD analysis project Ga0207688, IMG submission 184296) | Miscanthus rhizosphere microbial communities from Kellogg Biological Station, Michigan, USA - M4 (SPAdes) (version 2) | ecosystem: Host-associated > Plants > Roots > Rhizosphere ...
CTGGCCCGGCTCCGCCCGTGCCAGCTGGGTTTCGATCCAGTCGCGCTGGTCGATCGCCCAGGCGAGCGCGGCGCGGCGGCTGGTGCGCCACGGGCACGTCAGCTTCAGCGCCCCGCTCGCCTCGTCGAAGCGCAGGCGCAGGCGCCGCGCATTGCGCAGCCGGCGGATCTCGATGGGTGCCGGAAGCGCAGCTTCCAGCGCTGCTTCAGAGTGAGCGCTCGACCACATGATATTCAAGGTCGCCGGCGTCCTCTTCGCTGACCGTCCAGCCGCGCGTCGAATGGCCCGCCTCATGCACCGTCTCACGGCTGCCGGAGATCAGATAATGCCAGTGCTTCAGCGGCTCTCCCGCGGCGCGAAGCCGGTAGGCGCAGGTATTCGGCAGCCAGTCGAGCCCGCTCAAATTCCTCGGATCGAGCTTCACGCAATCGGCGACCAGTTTCTTGCGGTGCTTGTAATCGAGGCAGCGCCCGTTGCGCCGGTCGAGCAGCTTGCACGCGACATTGGTCGGATAGAGCAGTCCCGTCTCCTCATCCTCGAGCTTGTGGACGCAGCAGCGACCGCAGCCGTCGCACAATGCCTCCCATTCGCCGCGGTCGAGCGTCTCGAGGGGCCGTTCCCAAAATGGCGCACGGTCGTTCATTTGAAGTCGAGCCTTGCTCTGCTAAGCCGCGCCAATCAAGCGGGATCATCCACGAATGCGGGGCATAAGATTGTGAAACGTCTGGCTTTTGTTCTGTTTGCCGGGTCCTTCATCGCCACCTCCCCAATTGCTGCCCAGACGACCGGAATGGGCGGCAACGATTTCGTCGAAGCAGTCAAGAAAAGCGACGGCGACAAGGCCAATCAGATCCTTTCCGGGCGTCCAAACGGCATCGTCAACAGCAAGGACGGCCAAGGCAACACCGGCCTCATCATCGCCATCAACCGCAGCGACGAAACCTGGACGGGCTTCCTGCTCAACAAGGGCGCCGACCCCAATCTTGGCGGCAAGGGCGGCGACACTCCGCTGATCGCGGCGGCCCGGGTGGGCTTCGCACAGGCGGTGCAATGGCTGATCGGCCTCGGGGCAAAGGTCGATGCCACCAATCGCATGGGCGAGACCCCACTCATCATCGCAGTGCAACAGCGCGACCTTCAGATCGTTCGTCAGTTGCTCGACGCGGGAGCCAATCCTGACCGGTCCGATGCCGCCGCCGGCTATTCGGCGCGCGACTATGCCGTGCGCGACACGCGAGCTCGCGACATCCTCAAGCTCATCGAGGACAAGAAGCCCAGACCGACCGCCGCTAAGTGAGGTCGCCGAGCGACGGGTCGACCTGTGCCGCCAGGCGTCGCGCCGCGCGGCGGGCGAAGCGCAACAGCTCGGCCTTGCGCCGCGCCGGCGCAAGCGGACGGTGCGATGCCTCGCGAACGACCGCGGCGTCATAGCGGTCGGCGACGATCAGCCCCGCCTCTCCCGGAAGGTAGCGCTCCTCTTCGAGGATTCGCGCGAGGTGCGGCGGGACGGCCCAATAAAACCGGTCGCAATAATCGAGATAATCGAGCCACTTGCCGTCGCCGATGAGATCCGCCTTGGCGACCTTGATCTCGACGATGGTGAAGCCGCCGGCGCTGTCGATCGCCATCAAATCGGCGCGGCGGCCGTTGGGCAAAGGCATCTCGCAGACCGCGAACAGGTCCTGCCGGCAGAATAATCGGGTGACCCCGCGCGCGACCTCGGCGGCGATCGGCGGAACATCGGTGAAGCAGAGGGAATCGGGCAGCGTCGCCATCCAGCGTGTCTAGAACAAACGGTGGCCAAAAAGAAAGCGGGCGAGCCGAAGCTCGCCCGCTGCCCGCCCCACTCCTAAGAAAGCTAGCGGTAGAAGATGTGGTTGCCGATCGACGCGACGCGCTTCAGGCCCCAGCCCGGCGACACGTAGCGGGCGTGGAAGAACAGCGCGTTGCCGACCGATGAATCCTCGAGCCGCTGATCGACGATCTTGGCGATCGCGACCGCGGTCTGCCACTGGCGGTTGCTATGCGCGACGCTCGGCAGGCTGTGGCCATGCACGAACGAGAATTGACCGCGCTGGAACAGCACGCCGCAATAGGTGCTCGGGAAACGCCCGCCGCTCGCGGCGCGGTTGGCGATCACCTTGCCCACGGCCAGCTGCCCGGCGAGCGGTTCGCTCTTCGATTCGAAATAAATGCCGGTGGCAAGGCACTCGAGCTCACGGCTGCCGGGTTCGGGGCCGCGAAGTTCGGCGACCATCGCGGACAGATCGCCGTTCGGCTTGATCGCCGCAATCGCCTGGGCCGTCGTTTCGACCTGATCCGGATCGGGCTGAGTCGTTGGGTCCTGCGCCTGTGGCGCGGACAGGACCGGCTTGCCATTGGGGTCGAGCAAGTCGGGAAGGGCGAGCGACGGGAGGGTCGCGTTTGCCACCGAAACCAACGGCTCGGACGCGGGACCGGCCTTGGCCGGCGCAATAATCGTCGCGGTTAGCGCCGCAACCATCAGCAACGCTGAACGAACAGAAGCCAAAATTCACGCCATATCGTGCGGTAAATCAACCTTGAACGCCTGCGCTTTATTCAACCCTTACTTGTGGTTGGCGCTCGGTGATTCCCCGTCTCGCGTGGCATTTCCCGGCATTTAGCCACAGGAAATGCCCCCCGCTCTTGTTGTTGACCAAGGTGTTTCACCGCGCCGCGGCGGGGGTCAACCAGTTAACTTCGTTTCAGCGATGAACCGTTCGGGGTCCGCGATATCCAGTTCGATTGCCCAGATATCCTCGTCGAATCGTGTCCTTCGCGCGAGGAAATCGGCAATTTCCGCGGAACCGGCCGATTCGCCCGGGCCGACGCGCTGCCAAACGTAGCTACCGTCGATGTTGAGGATCCGCTCGAGGGTCGCGAAATGAACCCCTCGGCTGCTGACGAACAGAAGAAGCGAGCCGCGTTCGGCGTCGCCTTTCCTCATTACTGTGCCGAAACCGCCTTCGACCGCCGCGCGGCGCAGGATGCCGGCGACCTCGACGTGGGTCGGCAGGCGGTCTGTGCTCAGGTCGCTTCCCGTTCGTCGGCGCCCATCAGGACCGCGGCAAGCGCATCGCGGCTGCGCGCTCCGCGCAGGCGTTCGAGCGTCGCCGCATCGCGGGTCACACGGCTGATCGCGGCCAGCGCCTTCAAATGCTCGGCCCCGGCATCGGGCGGCGACAGGAGCAGGAAGATGAGGTCGACCGGACGTCCGTCGATCGCTTTGTAGTCGACCGGCTCGCCCAGCCGCGCGAACAAGGCATAGATCTGCGCCAGGCCGTCGATCTTGGCATGAGGAATCGCGACGCCCTGGCCGAAGCCAGTCGACCCGAGCTGCTCCCGCTCATTGATCGCGGCATTGATCGTTGCGGGCTCGGTGCCGAGCCGCTGGCTCGCCAGATTGGCGAGTTGCTGCATCAGCGACCGCTTGTTGCCGCCGGGCAGGGACGTCTTAATCGCGTCGAGGTCGAGGAAATCGGCAAGCTGCATCGGGCAAGAAACTCTTCGAGAGTGCGGCCGGGCGCACCGTGGCCGCTTCGGAGGTCGTGGGGGCTCAGTCGGTGTGCGGCTCGACCCAGCCGATATTCCCGTCCTCGCGGCGGTAGACCATGTTGAACGCGCCGGTCGCGCTATTCTTGAACATCAGCGCCGGCGTGTTCCTAAGGTCCATCAGCATGACCGCGTCGGAGACGCTCGATTCCGGAACATCGACCCGCGTCTCGGCGACTATCGTAGCGGAGCCCGCTTGCTCCGATGCGCCGTCCCCGAGCGGCGGCCCGGCGAAGATCGTATAGGCTGCATTTTCGATGAAGGGCTGGCTGTCGGACTCGTCAACCTTATGCTCCTTCAAGCGGTTGGTGTAGCGCCTGAGCTGCTTTTCGATCCGGTCGGCGGCACCGTTGAAGGCCATTTCGGCGGTCCGCGCGCTGTAGGATGCTTTGAGCACGACCCCGTTCACCACCGGCGCGACGATGTCGCAGGTAAAGTCGTTGTTGGGTCCGCGCCCAAAGGTGACGTTGGCTCCCACCGAGCGCGAAAAATATTTCTCTGTGATCTCGGCGACTCGGCGCTGCGCATGCTCGCGCAGCGACTCGCCGGTATCGACCTGATGACCCGCGACCCGAACGTCCATGAGTGGCTGGCTCCTCTCGCTGCTGCGGGCGCTTAGGACCGCGCCCGCCGCGCCGTCAACCGGCCTGCTAGAGTTGCGGCGCGAACCGTTCCCACAGCGGGTTGACGAGCTTTGCAATAAACGCCCGATGGCGTTCGAGTTCCTCCGCGAGCGGCGCATGCGGGCGCGCCGGGCGAGGCTCGCGGATCGTCACCGGGCCGGCGGATTGCTGGATGGCGACGCTGCCGGTGTCGGCGACAAGGCCGAGGCCGATCTGGCGCCCGCCGGTGAGCTCGACATAGACCTGGGCGAGGAGCTGTGCGTCGAGGAGCGCGCCGTGCTTCACGCGGTGGCTGCGGTCGATCCCGAAACGCATGCACAAGGCGTCGAGGCTGTGCTTGGCGCCCGGATGCTTGCTGCGCGCGAGCTGAAGGGTATCGCGCATCCGGCTCATCGGGACCGGCTGGCGGCCGCAGCGTTCGAGCTCGTGATTGAGAAAGCCGAAGTCGAAGCTCGCGTTGTGCGCGACCAGCGGCGAATCCTCGATGAACTCGAGCAGCTCCTCGGCCTTTTCGGCAAATAGCGGCTTGTCCGAAAGGAAGGCGTTGCTGAGGCCGTGCACCATCTCGGCCTCGAACGGCATCTCGCGTTCCGGGTAGAAATAAGCGTGATAGTGCCGGCCGGTCTCGACCCGGTTGACGATCTCGATGCAGCCGATCTCGACCATTCGGTCCCCGCCCAGCGGGTTGAGGCCGGTGGTTTCGGTATCAAAGACGATTTCCCGCATGCCGTGAAACTATCGGGTGCCGGCGACTCCGAGACAAGCGAGAATGTCGCGCACCTGGCTTTCTGTTGTGGATAGGTCGGTGCCGGTATCGACGACGAAATCGGCGTTGGCGCGCTTTTCCTCGTCAGGCAGTTGGCGAGCGAGGATCGAGTCGAGCTTGGCCGCGCTCATTCCCGCCCGAGCCAGGACCCGGGCGCGCTGGACCTCGGCCGGCGCGGAAACGACCACGACCTTGTCGAACTCCTTTTCGCCGCCAGTCTCGAACAGCAGCGGAATCTCGAAGACCAGGGCCGGCGCGTCGGCATGGCTGGCCCTGAAGTCCTCGCGGGCCCGGCGCACGGCCGGGTGAACGATCGCTTCGAGGGCTGCGAGCTTCGCCCGGTCAGCAAGAACGATTTGCGCCAGGCATTCGCGGTCGAGCGTTCCGCTGCGGACGCACCCGGGGAACAGAGCGGCGATCTTCTCGACGAGGCCGCCGCCGGGTCCCTGGAGCGCGCGGACCACGGCGTCGGCATCGAATACCGGCACGCCGAAGCGCTCGAACATCTTGGCGACAGTCGACTTGCCCATGCCGATCGAACCGGTAAGCGCGATCCGGATCATGCGCGCAGCAGCCCCCGCTCGCGCAACGCGCCGAGCAGCGGAATCAGCGGCATGCCCAGCACCGTGAAATGGTCGCCTTCGATACGGTCGAACAACTGCACCCCGCGCGCCTCCAACCGGAACACGCCAACAGTGTAGCCGACCTCGGGCCATTCGGCATCGAGATAGTCGGCGATAAACGCATCGGAGAGGTCGCGCACCTCGAGCCGGGCGGTGCCGACATGACGCCAGTCCAGCCTGCCGCCCCGTGCCAGTGCGACAGCGCTGGTCAGGAGCATCGTCTTGCCCGAGAAGAAGCGCAAATGTTCGGCCGCCTCGGCGCGGTCGCGCGGCTTGTCGAACAGGCGGTCGCCGGCGCCGACCACGCTGTCGCTTCCGATCACCCAATCTTCGCCGGCGATGCTGCAGGCCTTGGCCGCGGCGAGCTCGGACGCGATCTCCACCGCATCGGTCAGCCGCGCCTTGAGCGCACCCTCGTCGACATCGGGCTTGACCGCCCGACAGCTTACACCCGCAGCATCGAGCATCTGACGACGGATCGCGCTGGTCGAAGCGAGGATCAGGCCCAAAGTACAACCTTGTGGAAAAGAGGCGGTCCAACGCTAGCCCGGGGCTGGGGAGGGGCTCAACCGGCGATTTGCAAAGCTCACCGCAACCGCTGTTCGAGGATTCATCCACGGGGACAAGTTCCATCCCCAGACTGTGAATCACGGGTGGGACTCGCAGCGACTCGCGGTTCTTCCTAGAGCGCCCGCGGCGGCGCCTTGTTGGCAATTTGGGAAAGCCTGCCTAAACCCCGCTGCCAAGCGACCAACCACATCATCAATCTTAGATTCTAAATATATAAGGGAAGAGAAGAAGGGGTGACCCGAGTGCCTGCGGATCAGACCCGGACGCAGGCAGATAAGCCCTTGCTTGCGGTGCTCCGCGGAGAGCGGCGCAACCCTTCCCCGATGTGGATGATGCGCCAGGCCGGGCGTTACCTTCCCGAGTATCGCCAGCTGCGCCAGGACAAGGGCAGCTTCCTCGACCTGGTCTATGATGCCGAAGCGGCGGCGGAGGTCACGCTGCAGCCGCTCAAGCGTTTCCCGAAGCTCGACGCGGCGATCCTCTTCTCCGACATCCTGATCGTGCCCTTTGCGATCGGGCAGAACCTCACGTTCGTCACCGGCGAGGGCCCGCGCCTGACGCCGTCGCTGACGGCCGCCGAGCTCGACGACCTGACGCCTTATCTCGCTCGGCTTGAGCCGGTCTACGAGACGGTGCGTCGGGTGAGGACCGCGCTGGAACCCGGCAAGGCACTGATCGGCTTTGCCGGAAGCCCGTGGACCGTCGCAACCTACATGGTGGCGGGCCAGGGCAGTCGCGATCAATCGGAAGCCCGGCGCCTGGCCTATGCCGATCCGGACAGGTTCGGCGCACTCATCGCCCGGATCGAAAGCGTCACGCTCGACTATCTCTCCGGTCAGGTCGAAGCCGGCGCCGAGGTGCTGCAATTGTTCGACAGCTGGGCGGGAAGCCTGTCGCCGGCGCAATTCGAACAATGGGTCATTGCGCCGACTGCGCGGATAGTGGCGGCCCTGAAACAGCGCCACCCCGATGTTCCGGTCATCGGCTTTCCCAAAGGCGCGGGCGGCAAGCTCGCCGCTTATGCTCGCGAGACGGAAGTCAGCGCTATCGGGCTCGACGAGACGGTGGACCCGGTCTGGGCCGCGGAAGCGCTGCCGGAAGAGTTCCCCGTCCAGGGCAATCTCGACCCGCTGGCACTCATCGCCGGCGGCCAGGCGCTGAAGGAATCGACGAGGCGAATCCTTGACGCGTTCGCCAACCGGCCACACATCTTCAATCTCGGGCACGGAATCCTGCCGGATACGCCGATCGCCCATGTCGAGCAGCTGATCAGCCTAGTGAAGGGGGGTAAGTGACGCACTGGACCGGCTGGCTCGGGCTTGCCTACCCGTGGGTCAAGGCGGCCCACATCACCTTCGTCATCTTCTGGATGGCCGGGCTGTTCCTGCTGCCGCGGCTCTACGTCTATCATCAGGAAACGGCGGTCGGTTCGCCCGAGGACCGCGCGTGGATCGAGCGCGAGGCCCGCGTCCGTTCGATCATCCTTATGCCGGCGATCATCGCGGTGTGGGTGCTCGGCCTGATGCTCGCATTCGATATTGATGCCTTCCACCAGGGCTGGTTCGTTGCGAAGTTCCTGCTGGTGATCGGCTTGAGCGGCTATCAGGGCTGGCTCGGCGCTTATGGCAAGAAGCTTGCGCGCGGCGAACGGCCACTGTCGGGCAAGGCAGTGCGGATGCTCAACGAAATTCCGGGAATCGTGGCAGCGCTGGTCGTCTTTCTGGTGATCATCCGACCGTTCTGAACATTTCGCCGCGAGTCCGGCTTGGCGCTGATTGACAGGGGCAGTCGCGAGACATACCTCGAATCGCGAGCGGCCCCGGCCAGTTTCAATAAATCCCGCCGTCCGCTCCCTCACCTTGCGGCGTCCTGCCGCTCCTCAGCTTTCGGCCAGTTTGACCAGCTCGAGCACCAACTCCCCAAGAAAAGACTTTTCCCATGCATTTGAAAGAACTGAAAAAGAAATCCCCCGCCGACCTGGTCGCAATGTCCGAGGAAATGGGGGTCGAGGGCGCATCGACGATGCGCAAGCAGGACCTGATGTTCTCGATCCTCAAGATCCAGGCCGATAACGGCGTCGAGATCATGGGGGCGGGCACCATTGAGGTGCTGAACGACGGCTTCGGATTCCTCCGCTCGCCGGAGGCCAATTACCTCGCCGGACCCGACGATATCTACGTCGCGCCGTCGATCGTCCGCCGCTTCGGGCTTCGCACCGGCGATACCATCGAGGGCGAAATTCGCGGCCCCAAGGAAGGCGAGCGCTATTTCGCTTTGACCCGTGTCACGCAGATCAATTTCGACGACCCCGAGGCCGTTCGCCATCGGGTCAATTTCGACAATCTGACGCCACTTTATCCCGACGAGAAGCTGACCCTCGACAGCGCCGACCCGACCGTCAAGGACAAGTCGGCGCGGGTGATCGACATCGTCTCCCCGCAAGGCAAGGGCCAGCGTTCGCTGATCGTCTCGCCGCCGCGCACCGGCAAGACCGTCCTTCTGCAGAACATCGCCAAGGCGATCACCGACAACCATCCGGAGGTGTTCCTGCTGGTGCTGCTGGTCGACGAGCGGCCCGAAGAAGTCACCGACATGCAGCGCAGCGTGAAAGGCGAGGTCATCTCCTCGACCTTCGACGAGCCCGCCAGCCGCCACGTCCAGGTCGCCGAGATGGTGATCGAAAAGGCCAAGCGTCTCGTCGAGCACAAGAAGGATGTCGTCATCCTGCTTGATTCGATCACTCGCCTGGGCCGCGCGTACAACACCGTCGTGCCATCGTCAGGCAAGGTCCTGACCGGCGGCGTCGACGCCAATGCGCTGCAGCGGCCGAAGCGCTTCTTCGGCGCCGCGCGCAACATCGAGGAGGGCGGCTCACTGTCGATTATCGCGACTGCGCTGATCGATACCGGATCGAAGATGGACGAGGTCATCTTCGAAGAGTTCAAGGGCACCGGCAACAGCGAGATCGTGCTCGACCGCAAGGTTTCCGACAAGCGCATCTTCCCGGCGCTCGACGTCGGCAAGTCCGGCACCCGCAAGGAAGAGCTGCTGGTCGATCAAAACGTGCTCACCAAGATGTGGGTGCTGCGCCGGATCCTGATGCAGATGGGCACCGTCGACGCGATGCAATTCCTCCTCGACAAGATGAAGGACGCCAAGTCCAACGAGGACTTCTTCGCCTCGATGAACCAGTAAGCGACCTGCCCGGTGCTCGAGGGCTTCGACTTCGGCGCAATCTTCACCGCCACCGGGCTCGCCAAGCTCGGGCAGATCATCATCGGCGACCTGACCATGGCCGGCGACAATGTCGTCATCATGGGCTCGCTCGCCTCCGGCCTGCCGGCGCGGGAACGCAAAAAGGTGCTGCTGTTCGGCGTCGGCATGGCGCTCGTCTTCCTGGTCACCTTCGCGGTGATCGCGACGCAGCTCCTGCGGGTCACCGGGCTTGTCTTTGCCGGCGGCCTTCTCCTGCTGTGGGTCGCCTACAACATGTGGCAGGAGATGCGTCCGCGGGCCAATGTGGTCGCCGACGACGAATTGACCGAAGCGGTCGAGGGACCGCCTCGCAGCAGGACCTTCCTGCAGGCAGCGATCGGCATCACCATCGCCGATCTCAGCATGAGCCTCGACAATGTGCTCCTCGTTGCCTCGATCGCCCGCGACAACCCCGCACTCTTGTTCATCGGCTTGACCTTTTCGGTTCTCTTCATGGGCTTCGCCGCCAACTACGTCGCCAAGCTCATCGAGCGGTACCACTGGATCAATTACATCGGTCTGGCCGTGATCTTGTGGGTCGCCTGCAGCATGATCTTCGAAGGTTTCATGGGCGGCGAGCATGTGATGGGGTTGAGGCAAGTGCTCGGCCTCGGCTAGGCCGCGGGGATGGACCCAGCTCTAATCACGTCGGGCGCGGTCACCGCGTTTCTCGAAATCCTGTTCATCGACATCGTTCTCGCCGGCGACAATGCGATCGTTGTGGGCGCGCTGGCGGCAGGACTACCGGCGGAGCAGCGCAAGAAAGTCATCCTGATCGGCGTCGCCGCGGCGCTGGTGCTGCGAGTCGCCTTTGCACTGGTCGTCTCGCAGCTACTCCAGATCGTCGGCCTGGTCCTCGCCGGCGGCATCCTGCTGCTGTGGGTCGCGTGGAAGATGTACCGCGAGCTTCGGCACAAGGGCGAAAGCGCTGGTTCGGACGAGGTGGCCGGCGACGAGCATTCGGGCGTACGGCCCGCAAAGACGTTCGCAAGCGCGGCCTGGGGTGTCGCCGTCGCCGACGTCAGCATGAGCCTCGACAATGTCCTGGCGGTCGCTGGGGCGGCGCGGGAGCACCCGTACGTCCTGGTGTTCGGCCTCATCCTGTCGGTGGTGCTGATGGGCGTCGCGGCCAATTTCATTGCCCGGTACATCGAACGCTATCGCTGGATCGCCTGGGGTGGATTGCTGGTGATCCTGTGGGTCGCAGCCAAGATGATCTACGAGGGCGCCGGTCACGTCGCGCCGGTCATCGCCAACTTCACCTGAGGTGGCGGGAGAGACCATCTTCGCGCTGTCGAGCGGGCGACCGCCGGCAGCGATCGCCGTCATCCGGATTAGTGGGCCGGCTGCGCACACCGCGGCGGAGAAGATCGCGGGAACGTTGCCTGAAGTGCGGACTGCAGCGGTACGTGAACTTCATGACCCACGATCGGGAGAGTTGCTCGACGAGGCGCTCGTGCTGCGCTTCGACGGACCGGCGAGCTCCACCGGCGAGGACGTCGTGGAACTGCACGGCCATGGCGGACGAGCGGTGGTCGATTCCCTGCTCGCAGCACTGGGTGCGATCGAAGGCTTGCGCCAGGCCGAACCGGGCGAATTCACCCGCCGGGCTTTCGAGAAGGGCCGCATCGATCTCACCGAAGCCGAGGGCCTCGCCGACCTCATCGAGGCCGAGACCGAATCGCAGCGCAAGGCGGCCCTGGCCCTGGCCGAAGGCGGCCTCAGTAAGCAGATTGCAACGTGGCAGGAGATGCTGCTCGGGTTGTCGGCACAGGCCGAGCGGGCGATTGACTATGACGAGGACGACGAGGCGGCCGATCCAGGGTTGCTGCGCGATTGCGCGAGGCTGGCGGACGAACTTCGCCAATGGCTGGGCAGGCCGCGGGTCGAGCTGCTGAAAGACGGGGTTCTGGTCGTGATCGCGGGCCCACCAAACGCCGGAAAATCAAGCCTTCTCAATGTGATAGCTGGTGAGGACCGAGCGATCGTCACGGAAATCCCGGGGACCACGCGCGACCATATCCAAGTGCCGCTTTCGCTCGGCGGAACCCCGATCCTGCTCACCGACACCGCCGGACTCCGTGAAGCCGAAGAGGTCGTTGAAGCCATCGGGGTTGGGCGCACAGGCAGGCTGGTCGAGGCAGCGGATGTGCTCGTCTGGCTCGGGGACGCCGTCGATGCGCTCGGTCATCGGCGTGCGATCCTCGTCCACGCGAAGGCTGACCTGCCCGAGCGAGGAGTCGCGCCTCCTGGCTCGATCGCCGTGTCGTCGGTGACGGGGGAGGGCATCGCCGCATTGCTCGAGGAGGTCGGGCGACGCGCCCGCGAACTGCTCCCGGCCGAGGACTCGATCGCGCTCAATCGTCGTCAGGCGCAGCACATCGGCGAAGCGGCCGAGGCGCTGGGAAGCGCGGCCGAGGCGCGCGACGCGGTGCTGGTCGCCGAGGATCTCCGCCTCGCACGCGCCGCGTTCGACCGGCTAACCGGTCGCGCGGGAATCGAGAATGTGCTCGACGCGCTGTTCGGCCGGTTCTGCCTCGGCAAGTGACACGGCCGGGTGTTCCACGTGGAACGCCAATCGTCTAAGGCCGAGGGCATGCACGACGTGTTGGTGATCGGCGCCGGCCATGCCGGATGCGAGGCTGCGGCCGCTGCCGCCCGTCGCGGCGCGCGGGTCGGACTGCTGACCTTCCGCGCCGAAGACGCCGGGCAGATGTCGTGCAATCCGTCGATCGGTGGCGTCGGCAAGGGCCACCTCGTGCGCGAGCTGGACGTATTCGACGGCCTGATGGCGCGCGCGGCCGACCGCGCCGCGATCCACCGTCGGATGCTCAACCGCAGCAAGGGTCCGGCCGTGTGGGGGCCACGGGTCCAAGCCGATCGCAAGCTCTACCGCGCTGCGATCGGTGACCTGCTCGGCGAGAGCGGCGTCGAGCTGATCGTGGCTGAAGCGGAGAGGCTGGTCGTCCGGGGCGGGCGCATCACGGGCATCGAGACCAGCGTGGGCTTGCTCCCCTGCCGCACGGTGGTGATCGCAACCGGCACCTTCCTCGATGCGCGCATGTTCGTGGGCGAGCAGGTGATCGAAGGCGGGCGTCGCGGCGAGCGTGCCGCGGTCGCGCTG
>Ga0207688_10001412_pt1 | contig 12521 bp, 6 predicted proteins | sample KBSMiscanthusM4_FD_184296 | JGI IMG/M metagenome (GOLD analysis project Ga0207688, IMG submission 184296) | Miscanthus rhizosphere microbial communities from Kellogg Biological Station, Michigan, USA - M4 (SPAdes) (version 2) | ecosystem: Host-associated > Plants > Roots > Rhizosphere ...
CCGCTCGGCGTGATCAGCGCGGTGCGCCAGAATTCACCTCTGGATTACTTCCTGCGCGTTCTCAGTCTGAGCGGGCTGTCGCTTCCGTCCTTCTGGCTGGGCCTGCTGGTGCTGATGGCGGCGGTCCACTGGTTCGGCACGATCCCGATCTACGATAGCAATCCGCACGGCTTCCTGCAGGACGTCGCCATGCTCGGCCTGCCGGCGGGTTCCATCGACATCGACTGGGCCAAGGTCGTGACCCACATGATCACGATCCAGGGGATCTACGGCCGGCAGATGTTCGAGACGTGGTACGCGATGAGCGCGATGTTGCGCCACGGCGCGGAATTGCAGAAGGCGATCACCTCTGTCGTCACTGACCGATTCCCGGCATCGTTCTGGGCGGATGCGTTCGCGGCGGCCCGGGCAGCCGATCGGGGCAAGGTCGTCATCGACTGGACACAGTAAGGAGCCGGAATGTACGGAGCGACCCGGGACGAGCTGCAGGCCACGCTGGCTGAAATCCGCGACGCCGGCTTGTTCAAGGATGAGCGCGAGCTCTCGTCGCCGCAGGCCGCACGCGTGCGCGCAAACGGGCGGGAGGTCCTGAACTTCTGCGCCAACAACTACCTCGGCCTGGCGGATCATCCGCGAATCGTGGCGGCCGCGAAAGCGGCGCTCGACGATTGGGGTTTCGGCATGGCGAGTGTGCGGTTCATCTGCGGCACCCAGACCCAGCACACGGAACTCGAGGCCCGGCTGTCGCAGTTCCTGCACACCGAGGGGACGATCCTGTTCTCCTCCTGCTTCGACGCGAATGGGGGAGTGTTCGAGGTATTGCTCGACGACCGGGACGTCGTGATCTCGGACGAGCTCAACCACGCGTCGATCATCGACGGGATCCGGCTGTGCAAGGCGACCCGGCGGCGCTACCGAAACCGGGACATGGCCGACCTCGAAGTCCAGCTCAAAGAGTCGGCGGGAGCCCGCAGGCGCCTGATCGCGACCGATGGCGTGTTCTCGATGGACGGTTACCTGGCGCCCGTGGACGAGATCTGCGACCTGGCCGAACGCTACGGCGCGCTGGTACTCGTTGACGACTCGCACGCTGTCGGGTTCGTCGGGCCGACGGGCGCGGGCACCCCCGAGCTGTTCGGCGTCGCGGATCGGGTCGACATCGTCACCGGAACCCTGGGCAAGGCGCTCGGTGGGGCATCCGGCGGCTACGTGAGTGCCCGGACCGAGATCGTGGAGCTGTTGCGCCAACGGTCTCGGCCCTACCTGTTCTCCAACGCGGTCGCGCCGTCGGTCGTCGCCGGCTCCCTGGCGGCGCTCGACCTGGTGGCTGGTAGCGACGACCAGCGCGCGGCCTTGCGTCGCAACACGACATTGTTCCGCCAGCGTATGACCGACGAGGGCTTCGATGTGTTGTCCGGCGAGCACCCGATCACGCCCGTCATGTTCGGCGACGCCAAGCGGGCGGCGGCCATTGCCGACGCGATGCTGGACGAGGGCGTCTACGTCATCGCGTTCTCCTATCCGGTCGTGCCGAGGGACAAGGCCCGCATCCGGGTCCAGCTATCCGCCGCGCATTCCGAACAAGACGTCGAGACGTGTGTACAGGCGTTCGTCACGGCCCGGTCGGGGACTTAGCGCCCGCGCTATCGGCCTCGGCGGCGAATGCGTCGCGGACGTACCGGGCGAGACCCGGCGCTATTGCGTCGTAGTGCGCGGTGAACCGTGCGTCGGTGACGTACATCTCGCCGAGGCTGCGGTGCATGGCCGGCGGGCAGTCATAGAACCAGCGGGCGATGTGCTGCCGGTGCTCGCGCGCGATCTCGATCGCTGCGGCACCGTCGGCCGGCGCACCGGAGCGCAGCAACTCGGCGAAACGCTGCTCGATGCCGTCGGCCTCGGCCTTGATCCGCAGCCAGTCCTCCTTCGGATAGGCGGACGTACGTCGGTTGGACTGCGACCACACGTCGGTGTCTCCCCACCTACGTTCGGCCTCGGCGGCCCATTCCTCGCCGCGGTAATCGGGGCCGAACACTTCGAACTGCTCCTCGGGGGTAAGCGAGATACCCAATTTCTGTGCCTCCATCTCGTGTTCGATCGCGTCCACCAGCGAACACATCCGCTCGATCCGCTCTCGCAGCAGGCGGTGTTGCCGGCGTAGGTGCGCGCCAGCATCGACGTCCTTGTCAGCGACGATGGCCGCGATGTCGTCCAGCGGGAAAGCCAGCTCGCGGTAGAACAGGATTCGCCGAAGCCGGAGGAGGTCGGCCTCGTCGTAGAGCCGATAGCCGGCGGGCGACCGGGCCGACGGGCTTAGCAGGCCGATCTCGTCGTAGTGGTGCAGTGTCCGCACGGTCACGCCCGCGAGGTCGGCCAGCTCTCCTACGGTGCGCATGGGCTCCTCCTCGCCGGCCACGACCACTGTGCGCCCTTACGTTGCGTCAGGGTCAAGCGCTGGCCACAATGCGTTCCGATCCGCCGATGGCCTCCGGCGGGCGCGGTCTACGCCACGCCCACGCGGCTGGTTACACAGGCGAAACACCATCGGCCCATCGCGTTAACAGGCACCCCGCAACCTGTCGGCAACGCGCTTTCCGGCGCGTTGCGACCTGACCCAAGGGGGAGCCCCTGTGTCACAACTAGCGGTGGCGGCGACGCAGTACGTGCCGTTCGACTCGAAGAACCTGAACTCCGGAGACACCGCATGGGTACTGGCTGCGGCCGCGCTTGTGTTGCTGATGACTCCGGGGCTGGCCTTCTTCTACGGCGGCATGGTGCGGGCCAAACACATCCTCGGCATGCTGATCCAGAACTTCGCGGCCATTGCGGTCGTGAGCGTCACCTGGATCCTGGTCGGCTTCTCCCTAGCCTTCGGCGGGGAGGGCAAGTTCCTCGGCGACCTGCACTTCTTCGGCATGCAGAACGTCAACGACGTCGTGCCCGCGATGGGTACCGCGCAGACGATTCCCACTCTCGCGTTCGTCGCGTTCCAAGTGACGTTCGCGATCATCACCCCGGCCTTGGTCACCGGCGCGGCGGCCGACCGTTGGAAATTCGGCGCGTTCGTTGCCTTCGTTACGGTGTGGTCGATCGTGATCTACGCCCCGGTCGCCCACTGGGTCTTCGACGGCTATGGCTGGCTCAACCGATCTCTGCAACCGGCCGGCAAGTTCTTCGCCGAAGACTTCGCCGGAGGAACCGTTGTCCACATCAACGCGGGTGCCGCGGGTCTGGCCATGGCGCTCGTGCTCGGCAAGCGCCGCGGCTGGCCACGGGAGAAGATGCGGGGCAACAACATCCCGTTCGTCATGCTCGGGGCCGGCCTGCTGTGGTTCGGCTGGTTCGGATTCAACGCCGGATCGGCGCTGACCGCAGGCAACCTTGCGTCCTACGCCTGGGTCAACACGAACACGGCGACAGCGACGGCGTTGCTGGGCTGGATCATCGTGGAGAAGCTGCGCTACGGGAAGTCCACGGCTCTCGGCGCCGCGTCCGGCGCTGTCGCCGGACTGGTGGCGATCACCCCCTGCGCGGGCTTCGTCAGCCCGATCGGGTCAATCTTCATCGGTCTGCTCGCCGGCAGCATTTGTGCGTATGCGATCAACCTGAAGAACCGGTTCGGCTATGACGACTCACTCGATGTCGTCGGCGTGCACCTCTTCGGCGGCTGGATCGGCACGCTGTGCATCGGCTTCTTCAGCACCACCGGAACGAACGCGCTCGCGAACGACGGCATCCTGTACGGCGGCGGAGGCAAGTACGGGGGGTGGAACCTGCTGCTGCACCAGTTCATGGCGGCTGGAGCGGTGACGATCTTCTCGTTCGTCGGTACCTTCATCATCGCCAAGGTGATCGGTCTGTTCTTCAAGACTCGGGTCACCGAGGACGAGGAACTGCTGGGTCTCGACCTCGCGATCCACGGCGAGTCGGCGTACGACTTCGGCCCGATCGGCGGGGTCGGTGCCGGTGACTACGTGCCGGCCCAGGCTGGAAGTAAAGAGAGGGTGGATGCATGAAGCTCATCACCGCGATCATCAAGCCGTTCAAGCTCGATGACGTGAAGGCCGCCCTCGAAGTGCTGGGCGTGCAAGGTCTCACTGTGAGCGAGGTGCAGGGCTTCGGGCGCCAGCGCGGCCACGTCGAGGTGTATCGGGGCGCCGAGTACACAGTCGACCTCGTGCCGAAGGTGCGGGTCGAAGTGCTGGTCGACGTCGTGGATGCGGACAAGATCGTCGATGCCGTGATCGAGGCAGCGCGAACGGGCAAGATCGGCGACGGTAAGGTGTGGGTCACCGATATCGACACCGTGATCCGGGTAAGGACAGGTGAACGGGACGCCGACGCGCTCTGACCCCTCGCGGGCGATTGCGTCGCAAGGTTTAGACACAGTCCGGGCTGGCGTGTTACGCCAGCCCGGACTTGTCGGTGCGTACCTTCGCTCGGCGCTGTCCGATGCCTACGACGCCTGGCTGCAAGGGCTGGACGCCAGCCACCGGCTGGGTGACGGCAGCGCACTGGTCGCGGTCGGCGGCTTGGGTCGCCGCGAACCCGCTCCGTACTCCGATGTGGACCTGCTGCTCGTGCACACCGGAAAGGCCGAGCAGGTGAAGGACGTCGCCGAAGCGCTCTGGTATCCGATCTGGGACAGCAAGGTTGGGCTCGATCACGCGGTGCGCACGCCGGACCAGGCGCTGCGGGTCGCGCAGGACGACGTGAAGGCGCTGCTCAGCCTCCTCGCTGTGCGGCATATCGCAGGGGATGCGGGTGTGTCCGGCCCGTTGCGGGAGCGGCTCCTCGATTTGTGGCGGGCCACGGCGCCCAAGCGGGTTCCCGAACTGCGGGAAATCTGCTCCACCCGCTGGCGCATCGCCGGGGATGCGGCGTTCCTGCTCGAGCCCAACCTGAAGGACGCGCGGGGCGGCCTTAGAGATGCGCAGATCTTGCACGCGCTTGCGATCGCGCAACTGGTGGACTACCCGCAAGCGGTGCGGGAGGCGTACGGCACGCTGCTCGATATCCGCGGCGAGCTGCATCGACGGCTCAAACGTGACGAGGACGTCGTCCGGCAGCAGGAGCGGCCGGAGCTGGCCCGCACCTTTGGCCTGGGCAACCCCGACGCGTTGCTCCGCCGGGCCAATGAAGCCGCGCGCACGATCGGGCTGGCGCTGGATGTCGCCTGGCGCCGGGTCGAGATCAGGCGCCGACCGCCACGCACACTGTCGCCTCGCCGGCTCCTGCCCGGAACGTTCGGCGGAGGTGCGGTCAATCGGACGCCGCTGGCCAAGGACGTCGTCGCCCAGGACGGCGAGGTGGTCCTGGCCCTGGCCGCAGATCCCTGGGCCGACCCGGTGCTGGTCGTCCGCGCTGCTCGGGCGGCGGCCGAGAACGATCTGCCGCTCTCCCCCTTCGCGCTGGAACGGTTGGCCACCGAGAGCGCTCCGCTCCGGCAGCCGTGGCCGGCCGAGGCCCTGGACGATTTCGTGGCCCTGCTCGGCACCGGACCCAGAGCGGTGCCGGTCCTGGAATCGTTCGACCAGGCTGGGCTGCTGGTTCGGCTCATGCCGGAATGGAATGCGGTTCGCTTCGCCGCCCAGCACAATCCGGTGCATCGCTGGACCGTCGACCGCCACCTGCTGGAAGCCGCGGCCCAAGCCGCCGATCTGGTCCGCCAGGTGTCGCGACCGGACCTGCTGCTCATCGGCGCGCTCTTGCATGACATCGGCAAGGGATATCCCGGCGCTGACCACTCGGAGACCGGCGCTGTCATGGCGGAGAAGATTGCCAACCGAATGGGGCTGTCGCACGGAGACGCCGCGACCGTAACGGCACTCGTGCGCCATCACCTGTTGCTCCCCAACACGGCGACCCGTCGCGATCTGACCGATCCGATGACGATTACGGCGGTGGCCGACTCAGTCGGCGGATCGGTCGAGCTGCTCGAGTTGTTGCACGCGCTGACGGTTGCCGACGCCCTCGCGACCGGGCCCGCCGTCTGGAGCGAGTGGAAGGCTGGCCTGGTCGACGACCTCGTGCGACGTACCCGCGCGGTGCTCGGTGGCGCTCCCTTGCCCGCCGCGCCGGCGCTGGACGACCGTGGCCGGCGCTTGGCCGAGGCGGGCGCGCTCGCCGTCGAGATGGTGGGCGACGAGGTCCTGGTGGCCGCGCCGGACTCGCCCGGTGTGCTGTCTCGGGCGGCCGGCGTGCTCGCCCTGCACTCGCTGGACGTGCGGTCAGCGTCGATCCACACCCACGCCGGGATGGCCGTCAACTCGTTCGTCGTCGAGCCGAGGTTCGGGACGGCGCCGGGCGTCGCGATCTTGAGAAACGACCTGGCCCGATCGCTCGAGGGATCACTCCCGCTCGCCGAGCGGCTCGCGGCCAAGGAGCGCGTCTACGCCCGCAGAGATGCGCCAGGTCGGCAACCCCCAGCCATTAACTGGCTGGACGACGCGGCCACGGAGGCGACCGTGCTCGAACTCCGTACTGACGACGCCATCGGTTTGCTGTATCGAGTCACGGCCGTCCTCGAACGCTGCGGCGTGGATATCCGCTCAGCTCGTGTCTCATCTCTCGGCCGGTCCGTCGTCGACGCGTTCTACGTGACTGGCGCGGATGGCCAGCCGGTGCCGGCTGCGTCCCGCACGCACATCGAGGCGGCCCTGCAGCAGATCTAGCGGGACACTAGGGCAGCTTGCGCGGCCGCTTCGCCGCATTCCGTCCTAGGCGCGTCCCTGACCCCCATTTCCGTCGTTTCCCGCGTGCTGGTGGTACCAGTGGGACAGGCGAGCACCCCGGGAATGCTCGGAAACACCACCGATGCGCGCGCCGCGACGGGACCGGAGGCGGCGCCGGCTCAGGACAGAGGGTGCGTACGGACCGGTGGCGATTGGCCGGTAATGTGAAGGTGGTCTCGCGGGCCAACGATGTCCGGCGGGGTCTCCGCCGCATCAGTCACAGCCGATTGCGCTGCCGGCAGCTTGCTCCGTTCCAGCTACCGAGAGGTGCCCGTGGAATTCTCCGCCGTGCCGTCTGCGAGAGGGCTGTACGACCCGCGCTACGAGTCCGACTCGTGCGGCGTGGCCTTCATCGCTGACCTACAGGGCCGGGCCAGCCACACGATCGTCGCGCACGCCCTCGCGGCCCTGCACAACCTCACCCATCGGGGTGCAGCCGGCGCCGAGCCGTCGTCGGGAGATGGCGCGGGCATGACTGTGCAGATCCCGGATGCCTTCCTTCGCGAGGTCATCGGCGGGCTGCTGCCGCCCGCCGGTGCCTACGCCACTGGCATCGCCTTCTTGCCCGTCGATCCCCGGGCGGCAGCGGACGCGGTCGCGCTCGTCGAACAGGTCGCAACCGAGGAAGGACTTGTCGTCCTGAGCTGGCGGGAGGTCCCCACCAATCCCGTCGGAGTGGGGCCGACCGCGCAGCGCGTCATGCCTGCGTTTCGGCAACTGTTCGTACGCGGTGCCGCCAACGAATCCGGCCTGGAATTGGAGCGTCGCGCATTTTGCTTCCGCAAAGTCGCTGAACGACGGGCTCGGGAACGCAACATCGGGTTGTATTTCCCGTCCTTTTCTGCGCGCACCCTTGTCTACAAAGGGATGCTCACCGCCGACCAGCTGCCTACATTCTTCCCGGATCTCACCGACGAGCGATTCAGCAGCGCTATCGGACTGGTGCATAGTCGATTCTCGACGAACACCTTCCCGTCCTGGCCCCTTGCCCATCCGTTCCGCTATGTGGCCCACAACGGGGAAATCAACACGATTCGTGGTAACCGAAACTGGATGCAAACGCGGGAGGCGTTACTCAAGTCCGACCTCATTCCCGGTGACCTGACTCGGTTATTCCCCATCTGCACGCCCGAGGCGAGCGATTCGGCTTCGTTCGATGAGGTGCTCGAACTCCTGCATCTGGGCGGCCGCAGCCTGCCCCACGGTGTGCTGATGATGATTCCCGAAGCCTGGGAAAACGCGACCCGAATGGACCCGGCGCGACGAGATTTCTACGCGTTCCATGCGGCGCTCATGGAGCCGTGGGATGGTCCGGCGTGCGTCGCCTTCACCGACGGCTCGGTCATTGGTGCGGTACTTGATCGCAACGGCCTTCGGCCCGGACGGTGGTGGCAAACCGCCGACGGGCTGGTCGTCCTCGGGAGCGAGTCCGGTGTGCTCGACATCGACCCCGCGCGGGTCGTGGCGAAGGGCCGCCTTCAGCCCGGGCGGATGTTCCTCGTCGACACCGCCCGCGGGCACATCGTGCATGACGACGAGATCAAGTCGGAGCTCGCCGCGGAGAAGCCGTACGGCGAGTGGCTCTACTCCGGGCAGCTCGAGTTGCCCGCGCTCCGGGACCGGGAGCACATGGTCTACCCGCACGAATCCGTTACCCGACGGCAGCAGATATTCGGATACACCGAGGAAGAGCTACGTGTACTCATCGCACCGATGGCGAAGAGCGGTGTAGAGCCGATCGGGTCCATGGGCACGGACACCCCGTTGGCGGGGCTGTCGAAACGTCCCCGCTTGCTGTTCGACTACTTCAGCGAGCTGTTCGCGCAGGTGACGAATCCGCCGCTCGATGCCATCCGCGAGGAAATGGTCACCTCGCTCGCCGGCGCGATCGGGCCGGAGCAGAATCTCCTCAAGCCGGGATCGGCGTCTTGTCGACACATAGTCATTCCGCATCCGGTAATAGACAACGACGAGCTGGCGAAGATCTGGAACATCAACGCCGACGGTGACCTGCCTGGCTTCGGCTGCACGATCATCGACGGGCGTTACCCGGTGCACGGCGGCGCTGAAGCGCTGGCCGGTGCGCTCGATCGAGTGCGCCGAGAAGCATCCGAGGCGATCAGCGCCGGCACCCGAATCTTGCTCCTGTCCGATCGCGGATGCGATGAAAACTATGCGCCGATCCCGTCGTTGCTGCTGACGTCGGCGGTACATCACCATCTGGTCTCAACCGGGCAACGTACTCAAGCCGGGCTCGTCGTGGAGACCGGCGAGGTGCGCGAGGTGCACCACGTCGCATTGCTGATCGGCTACGGCGCCGCCGCGGTCAATCCGTACCTCGCGTTCGAGACCATCGACGACCTGGTCGCCCAAGGGGCGATATCCGGACTCAGCGCTGAGAAGGCCATCGGGAACTACGTCAAGGCGCTGAGCAAGGGCGTGCTCAAGGTGATGTCGAAGATGGGCATCTCCACCATCGCGTCCTATGTCGGCGCCCAGGTCTTCGAGTCCTTCGGCCTGGCCCAGGACGTCGTCGACGACTACTTCGGCGGTACGCCCTCCCGGCTCGGCGGGGTTGGTCTCGACGTGCTCGCGAGCGAAGTCGCGGCGCGACACGCGCGGGCTTATCCAGTCGTGCCGTCCGCGCTCGCCCATCGTCGGCTCGACGTCGGCGGTGAGTACCTGTGGCGTCGCGAGGGGGAGCTGCACCTGTTCAATCCGGAGACGGTGTTCCTCCTTCAGCACGCCACCCGGCAACGTCGCTACGAGGTGTTCCGGGAATACACCGAGACGGTCGAGCGGCTCAATCGCGAAGGCGGCACGCTGCGGGGGTTGTTCGCACTGCGCCAAGGCGTTCGGCCGGCCGTCCCGCTGGACGAGGTGGAGCCGGTATCCGAGATCGTGCGCCGGTTCGCGACCGGTGCCATGTCGTACGGCTCGATTTCGGCGGAGTCCCACGAGACGCTTGCGATCGCGATGAACCGGATTGGCGGCAAATCGAATTGCGGCGAGGGAGGCGAGGACGCGCGGCGGTTCACTCCGGATCCGAACGGCGATTTACGTCGATCGGCGGTCAAGCAGGTGGCATCGGGCCGGTTCGGTGTGACTAGTCATTACCTCGTCAACGCCGATGACATTCAGATCAAGGTTGCGCAGGGGGCCAAGCCGGGGGAGGGCGGTCAGCTGCCCGGCTTCAAGGTGTACCCCTGGATCGCGCGTACGCGGCACTCGACGCCCGGCGTTGGGCTGATCTCTCCGCCACCACATCACGACATTTATTCGATCGAAGATCTGAAGCAGCTCATCCACGATCTCAAGAATGCGAATCCGCGGGCTCGCGTCCACGTCAAGCTCGTCGCTGAGACGGGTGTCGGGACTGTCGCGGCGGGCGTGTCGAAAGCACACGCGGACGTCGTGCTCATTTCTGGTCATGACGGCGGCACCGGTGCCGCGCCGCTGACCTCGTTGAAGCATGCCGGTCTGCCTTGGGAACTCGGCCTGGCCGAGACCCAGCAGACCCTGTTGCTCAACGGGCTTCGGGACCGCATCACGGTCCAGGTCGACGGCGCGATGAAGACCGGTCGCGATGTCGTCGTCGCCGCGTTGCTGGGTGCTGAAGAGTACGGCTTCGCGACCGCCCCGCTCATCGTGTCGGGATGCGTCATGATGCGGGTTTGCCATCTCGACACCTGTCCGGTTGGCATCGCGACCCAGAACCCGGAGCTGCGACGTCGCTTCACCGGCAAGCCGGAATTCGTCGTCACTTTCTTCGAGTACATCGCAGAACAAGTACGGGAGATCCTCGCGTCGCTCGGGTTCCGCTCGCTGGATGAGGCAATCGGACACGTCGAGATGCTCGACAACGCGGAAGCGATTGCGCACTGGAAGGCCGACGGACTGGACCTGACGCCGATCCTGCAGCCGCCACCGGTTCCGGATGGCACACCACTGCGGCGATATGTAGAGCAAGATCACGGTCTAGACGGTGCGCTTGACAACACCTTGATTCAGCTGTGCGAAGGCGCATTGCTCGACGGCCGGCCGGTTCGGCTCGAGCTGCCGGTTCGAAATGTGAATCGCACGGTTGGCACGATGCTGGGCTCGCTTGTGACGAGCCGGTTCGGTCCGAATGGCCTGCCTCCGGACACGATCGATATCACCTTCCGCGGCTCGGCCGGCCAATCCTTCGGCGCATTCGTACCCGGCGGTATGACCATGCGACTTTTCGGCGACGCCAACGACTATCTCGGCAAGGGACTGTCCGGCGGCCGACTCATCGTGCGTCCTGACGAGTCGGCACCGTTTGCCGCCGAGCAGAACGTCATCGGCGGCAACGTGATCGCCTACGGCGCCACGAGCGGGCAGATCTACCTCCGTGGCGTTGTCGGCGAGCGGTTCTGCGTTCGCAACTCGGGCGCCACCGTGGTCGCCGAGGGAGTTGGTGACCACGCGCTGGAGTACATGACCGGCGGCTATGCGGTGATCCTCGGCCCGACGGGCCGAAACCTCGGCGCGGGAATGTCGGGCGGCCTCGCGTTCGTCCTCGATCTCGACCGCGACTTGGTGAACGGTGAGCTCGTCGATGTGGAAGACATCACTGGCGAGCTGGCGGACGTGCTGCGCGAGATCGTGCACGAGCACGCCAGCTGCACGGGATCACCGGTTGCGGAAACGTTGCTCAATTCCTGGTCGGGCGCGCCGTCTCGGTTCTCGGCGATTGTGCCGCGGGATTACCGGCGGGTCTTGGACGCCACCCGGCGGGCTCGAGATGCCGGGGAGGATGTGGACGTTGCCGTCATGGCCGCCGCGCGTAGCTGACCAGGGGTAACCCTTACCCTGAGGTCGTGAGGCGTCGTGCGAAGATCGTCTGCACCTTAGGACCGTCTACTGACACACCAGAGCGAACCCGGGCGCTCGTCGAGGCGGGCATGGATGTCGCCCGCTTGAATTTCAGCCACGGCGAGCATGCGGAGCATGGGCGCCGATTCCACGAGGTTCGCCTCGCGGCTGAGGCCGCCGGCCGCAATGTCGCTGTCCTGGCGGACCTGCAAGGCCCGAAGATCCGGCTCGGACGCTTCGCCGACGGTCCGGTCGATTGGCTGACGGGCGAACGGGTCCGGATCACGATCGAGGAGTGCGAAGGCACTCACGACCGCGTATCGACCACATATAAGCATTTGGCTGACGACGTTCGGCCTGGCGATCGGCTGCTGGTCGACGACGGGAACGTCGCATTGGTCGTGGTCGAGATCGAGAATGGCACCGACGTGGTGTGTGACGTCACGGAGGGCGGCCGAGTCAGCAACAACAAGGGCTTGTCGCTGCCCGGCGTCGCAGTCAGCGTGCCGGCGCTGTCGGAAAAGGACGCCGAGGACCTGGAGTTCGCTCTCCGGCTGGGCGTTGATTTCGTCGCATTGTCCTTCGTCCGGGCGCCCGAAGACGTGAAGCTCGTCCAGCAGGTCATGACCTCCGTCGGCATACATCGTCCGGTGATTGCGAAGATCGAAAAGCCGGAAGCCGTCGAACGGCTGGCCGAAATTGTTCTCGCATTCAACGGTGTCATGATCGCGCGCGGAGACCTCGGGGTGGAAATGCCTCTCGAGCAGGTGCCCGTCGTCCAAAAACGAGCGGTTCAGATCTGCCGCGACAATGCCAAACCCGTGATCGTGGCGACGCAGATGCTCGAGTCGATGATCACTCACTCCCGCCCCACCCGGGCGGAAGCGTCCGATGTCGCCAACGCGGTACTCGACGGTGCCGACGCGGTCATGCTGTCTGGCGAGACGAGTA